>Ga0209502_10000026_pt1 | contig 159272 bp, 169 predicted proteins | sample ArcticOcean_MG_C_10_FD_187442 | JGI IMG/M metagenome (GOLD analysis project Ga0209502, IMG submission 187442) | Marine microbial communities from western Arctic Ocean - ArcticOcean_MG_CB11_90 (SPAdes) (version 2) | ecosystem: Environmental > Aquatic > Marine > Oceanic | place: Arctic Ocean... | reverse complement strand
CGGGCAGCCGTTCGCGCGCGCCCACTGCAGTACCTCGATATGCCCGCCCTCCGCCGCTCCACGACACGTGTTTGTGTCCCACGGGCAGCCGTTCGTGCGCGCCCACCGCAACACCTCGAGGTGCCCTTCCAGTGCCGCATACCAGCACGTGTGTGTGTCCCACTGGCAGCCGTTCGCGCGCAACCACTGCAGCACCTCGAGATGCCTGCCCCGCGCCGCCCCCGCGCACGTGACCTCGTCCCACGGGCAACCGTTCGCGCGCGCCCACCGCAGCACCTCGAGGTGCCCGCCCTTCGCCGCGAATGCGCACGTATACTTGTCCCACGGGCAGCCGTTCGCGCGCGCCCACTGCAGCACCTCTAGGTGTCCGCTGTATGCCGCCGCCCAACACGTCGACTCGTGCCACGGGCAGCCGTCCGCGCGCAACGCCTTCAACTCTTCGAGCTGTCCGCTACTCGCCGCTGCATCACAAAGGCGTTCTCGACGCGACAGGCGCCCTCCCCGTTGCAGGCGCTTCAACGCGCTTAAACATCCGAGCTCTACGGCACGCGTTTCATCAAGCTCCTCAAACGCAAGCCCCGTCGCCGCCACCGCGTCGCGCATCGCACGGCTCACCGCTGGGAGCCGTGCGAGATCGGCGGGGTCGTCGAAATTGTCAGATCGTAGAATGTGCGCGACGACGAGGTGGTTGGGAAGGCGGGGGATGGCCTCGCCCGCGTTAGCCGTGTTGGCCGCGTTCGCATCGCGGCGCTCGGTCTTTTGCTTTCGCGAGCGAGCCTTCTTACCGGACATTGCGTTGAAACACAAACGCGGAGGGTGTCGTGTGCGCGCTGTGGTGCGTCGTGGCTTCCAGAAAAAAGTGGTTCTTCGGGAAAAAGAAAGTTTGGAATGCAGAAACTTTTTGACATTTTTTTGAGGGCATCGGTCGACGTTCAGACGTCCATTCGATTGGGCTCGGTTCCTGACGAGTTACTCAAGAGACGCGCGAAAACACGCTTCTTACATATTTTTTGAGCAAAAACAAAGCCCCTGCGAAATAACTCATCACGCCCCGACCCGAATCGAACGGCCACTGAAACGTCTCCGGCGCCGCTACCCTACTCACACTACTCAGACAACCAACAGGTACTCAACCCAACCAACACGTACCTACTCCCCCACCCCCCCCGCCGCCGCAACGGCTTCTTCAAACTGCTTTACCACCTTCTCCGACCGGACCACCTTCGTGATGAACTCGTCGAAGTCTTCGGTTTCCGTGACGTCTCGGGGCAAACGAATCGTCAAACCCACCACGGCTTTCAAACACGACCGCACCAAGTCCGAATTCCGGTCGATTTCCTGTGAGTGCAAAAGAAAAGTGGTCAACGTCTTGTGTATCGCGATGTACCGGACGTGTATTGGACGATGTATGGACAACAGGGAGGGGTAATCGGTCGGAACAGTCACCGTAATCGGTCTGAACAGTCACAGGCGCGTTAGAGGTAAAACAGTGGCCGCCTGATTTGGGAAAGCCCCGTCCGGCCGTACCTGTTTCACCGCGTCGCTCTTCATCTTTTGCGTGAGCGTTTTGGTCATGGCGGCAGCAATTTCTTTCAGCTTTTTGCCAACCGCTTCAGCACCAAGCTTCGACTTTAAAACTTTACAAAGCAACGCGTGCGTCAGCATCTTGACGTCGTAGTGGTCGCCCGCGCCGGTGGCGATCGCGGAGGCGACGCCGTCCGGGAAGGAAGCAGGCGCGGCGCCTAAAAAGTCGGAAAAGTTGGAAACTTCCGCGTTGGTACCGTCGCCGGGGAGATGCCCGCCGGCGCCACCCGTACCGGTACTACCAAACGCGTTGACCACCGTGCCGACGCACTCGAACGCGGCTTTCCGGGTTTCCAGGCCGCCGTCCACGGTGTGCTTGAATGGTCCTAAGTCGACCACCGTGATTAGGCTCGGGTCGATTATCGTTTGCGCGAAAAGCAACGGGGAAACCGTTTCGATCCAGTTTTTTTTGTCAACCACGATGGACGGCAACCCGTGCGCCGCCGCGCTTAAAACCCGCATCGCCGCGATTCGAACCTCCGCGGGGGACGCTGGTTGTAACGTTTCTTTACCCACGAAAAACGGAAGCCGGTCCGTGACCTGCGTTATCAACCCAGCGTTTCCAGAACTCAACACCGCCAACACCGCGTGCTTCGCCGCGAGCACCGCGACTACTTTTTGTTTCGAATCCATCCGCGAATTTTCGCTTCCGGAACGCACGTCCGCTTCGAGTTCGGGAAGAAGCGCGTCCGGGCGCGTCGCGGCGAGCCGGCCTAGGCACTCCGCCAAAACAACACGCGCGCCCTCTTCGGTTTCGGTTTCCGCGCGAAGGCGCAAGCCCGCGATTATGGCTTGCGCGTCGCTGTCGGTAAGGGGGGGGCAGGACTTTTTGCGCTCGGTACCGTCGTCGTCTGGAAAAAAAGAATCAACCTCGCCCGCCGACTCGATCAACACCCGCGTCGCCAGGAGAAACGCGTACCGACTGCGTTGCGAATCCGCGCTCGCCTCATCCGCGCCGTCGCCGTCCAACCCGCCAAGGGTTACCGCTAGGAACCGTTCGCGGTACAAAGCCCCGGCGCAAAACCCACCCAGAGCGTACGCCGCCGCGGAGGTTAAACCGTCCCCCGACAGGGAAGCGTGGTGGGCGTCGAACGCGGCGCGCACGGCTTTTTCAAACGTGTCGCTGAATTCATCCGGCGACACGACGGTATCGTCGGCATCGTCGCCCACCTTCCCGAGCTCGCCGAGGCAGTACATCGCGAGCTTTTGTCGCGTCGGGTTGGAGGTTCCGTCCGCCAGGAAGTCGTCCACTAGGGTTTTGCTTGTGCTGGCAATGGCACCGGCGTTAGCGGCGAGACACGCGGACGCGACGCACTCGCCCACGGCGACGCCGACGTCGCGAGAATTCGCCGTGCCCGAGGCTTCCGCTTTCGAAAACAGCGCCTCCCTTACTTCGGCGTGCGACGCCCCGTCGAGCTGTGCCTCGACCAGGTCACCGAAAAACGAACGCAACGCGTGGCGCAGGGACTGTTGAGAACCGCCCCCTCTGCGCGACCGGGCACTGGCGCACAGCGCGAGCGCCGCGGTGAGCGTGTGTACCCGCGCCGCCTCCGCGGCGAGCGGCGAGAATTCGCTTCTTCGCAAAGCCGCGCTCGCCGCGCTCAGCGCCGCCGCCGCCGCCGCCGGCTCGGCGTCCACCACGCACGCCGCGGAGTTCTCCACGATTTGCGCGACCAAGGCGTCGTCTAGCAAGGCGCCCGAATCGCCACTGGCAGGTGACCCCAACCTGACCAGCGCCAGCAGCGCGTCTAGGCTGCAGTGCCGCAGCGCTCGGTCGGCTTTGCGCAGAAACGTCACTAGCGTCTCCGCGGACTTTGGCGCGACGAGCGCCACCGCGCTTTCGTTCGCGCCGGCGGACGCAAACACGCTGGCCAGCGCCTTCGCGGCTTGCACGCGACTCGTTTCGTTGCCGAGCTTGTCGCACAAACCCTCCATCAGGCTTTGGATTTCCTTTTCTTGCGAAAACTTCCCAAGCGAAGCGCACACCGCGCCCGCGCACGCCAGACTCGCGGTTTTCACCTCGACGTCTCGGTCCAGTTCCGAGAGTAAGAGAGTCAGCGTCGCGGCGAGCGCCGTGACTATTTGCGCATACGTGTTGTCGGCGTCCTGTTCGCACGCGCTGACAAACGCAGGCACCAGCGCCTCGATTGCCCGCACCGCCTCCGCCGCGGTTTTGTAGTACCGGTCGGACATGGCGTGGACCAGGGGCGAGGCAATTACTGACAGGTGGGGAGACGTTTCCGTCGGGTTCGCGGTTTCGGCGGCGACCCGCGCGAAGAAAAGCGCGGCGACGCGAACCTCCGAGGTTCCGGCGGCGTCCTGGGTGTTTGCCCCGGCCCCGACGTTAGTGTTGCCGTCCGTCGCGATCAACGTTGACGCGAGCGAGGCACAGACGGTGCCGAACACGTTGTCGCCACTCAACGCGTTTGGAACCCCCACGGCGAGCTCGGTCAGCACGTGGAACGCGGCGGTTCGGATTTTCAAGGAACTGCGATTGTTACACGAAAAGTGGTTAACGTCTTGTGTATCGCGATGTATTGGACGATGTATGGACAACAGTCAGGTTAATCGGTCTGAACAGTCACCGTAATCGGTCTGAACAGTCACCAACCGAGAGATAAAACAGCGTGTCAGGATTTGGGAAAGGCCCAACACGTACCTCTTCACGCCAAACTCTTTGTCTTTCTTTGAGACAGAGTCCGTGCTCCACTTGGCGGCGGCGAGGCCTATGTCGCGTGAAACGGACGACACGAGCGATTGCAGGGCAGCAGGGGCGTGTCTCTTCGCAGACGAAGCGCGAAGGATCGTCTCGAGGGCACCAAAAACCTCGAGCCTGCACTGTTCGTCGCGTTCCCGGAACCCTCGCTTTAGTAACTTCTTGACGATTGCCACGAATTGCGGCTCCAACGAAAGAGGCGCTTTCGTCGCCACGGCGGCTATAAATAAAAGAAAGTGTCAGTCTTGTATGGGCAAACGTGGAGGCGGGATTTGGGTTGGGAAATACGTACCTAACACCCGCGCCGCGCCTCTGCGAACCTTCCAGCTCTGGTCGTCGTCCCCGTCGTCCGAGTACTCGCTCGCGTCGTACTCGCTTACGGTAAAGAAAAGAAAACGTCAGTCTTTCGTGATGTGGCCTGAGTAAACAGTCACCTGTAATTGGGCCTCCACAATGGCCGTTGGATTTGGGAAATACCACACGTACCTTCCGTACTCGCTTCCGTTTTTTTCTTCGTCGTCGTCCATCGCGGAGTTGTCGTCGTTTCCGTCGTCGTCCGAATTCTCGCCGCCGCCGTCGTCGCCGTACAGCGGGTCGTGCGTCATCAGCGCCAGTGACGTCACCACGACGATCGGCAGTTGCTCCGTGATACTTCCCGGACACGACAAAACGAACCGCTCGATTGTTCGCAAGCACGTCTCGCGTAACGTCTCGCTACCCTCCTCGTGCGCGCGCTCGGTGAGGGCTAAAATTCTAGGGAAGCTTTTACTCGCGAAAGCGCCGAACCGCGACCCGCTGGCGTGCGCCACCGCGCTGCGATGGGTAAAACAAAGTGGTTAACGTCTCGTAAGGCCGCGTGGCCTTACGTAGCTACGGGCTCCCCAATCCGCGGAGGTAACGACCGTCCCTTCGCAAGACGAGTATGGGAACACGTCCGTCGGCCGGGATTTGGGAAAGGTAAAAACACGTACCCGAGAAGCGACGCGTACGGCCCCACGAGTTCGTCCCGTTGAGATGCGGTCAAGTTGGTATCGCCGTCCAGCGCGCGGTCGATCGCGCTCCTCGCCGCGAGCGCGCACCGCGATAAAAACCCGTCGCTTGAAGAAGCGCCGAGACTTGCCAAACAAGCCGCCGCCCTCTTCCGCGTGCCTTGCCGGCCCGACCGCGCCAGGTACTCAAGCAAAGCGCGTTCCAGGGCGAGCGCGGTTTCGGGAGACACGCCTTTGATTGCGCAGGCGGATGACGGAGTTGTGGTGGAAGTGGAAGTGCCTCCGTTGGTCGCGTCGTTGTTTTTTATAGAGCCCTCGGAACCCGCGGAAACCGCGCCGCCCGTCATGTACGCGCCGTGCCGCGCCGCGGTGAGGGTAAGCACGTCTGTTTTTGGGAAAGAAAAAGGTCAGTCTCGTGTTGGGCAATGTACGGGTGTACTTCGTGACTTGTATCCGGGATTGGGTAGTTCCGTAGTGGCACCGGGCTTTCCGACTGTACTCCATAAAACGCAGGTAGCAGTGCCCTTGTGCTGTATTGGTAACAGCCGCGAGTACGCCAGTAAAGTTACCAGTAGTGCACTCCGTGAACAGTCACAGAGGGCGCCAGGGTAGCCAGTCTTTGGATTTGGGAAACGCGAGAAACACGCACCGAGCGCGTCCCCCGCTAAGTCCCCGCCCACGCCGGTGTCTTTTTCCACTTCACCCGACGCGATGGCGTCGGTGAGTTTCGTTAAGAGTCGCGGCACCAGCGTTGTGACTATTTGCGCCGTGAGTTCGCTTTTTTGGTGAGAAGCGCAGGTCACGTTTTCGATGACCGTCTTCAACCCGATCACCCCGGCGTCGCGCTTGGCTCTAGCGCGATTGTTACACGAAAAGGGTCAGTCGCTTCCGTCGGCGAGTATGAGCAAACAGTCAGGTAGAGTCGGATCGTAACAGTGCGTTTGTTCGGGTAGTGCACTGGAAGAGGGTTCGTAAACGGCCGGTGTGGCGGATTTGGGAAAGCCTCGTCTATGGGCAAACAGTCAGAGAGAGTCTGCCGTACCTGATCTCGGCGTCCTTGCCGTCCACGCAACACAGCCGTTCCAGTAACCCGTCTATGACGGATTTCACGTTTGGTAACGAGCACCCGGAAATTAGCGGTGGTAAACACCGCACCGCCAAAGTGCTTACGTCACCTGACTGGTCATCGAGCTGTTTCAACACGACTTGGATGACCTTTTTCTCCACGTCCGGTGCGGCCCTGAAGGAATCTTTAGTCAGCTCGTGCAGAAGGTCGCTGGTGGCCATGTAGCGGAAATCTGGGATTGTGGGTGTAGTTGGGGAGGAACAAGACGGGTCAGCGGTGAGGGAGGCACACGCAAGCGGTCGTGTATGCAAGTCGTGGTCGTGTCACGACAGAGACACGTGGTCGCCTCTCGGACGACTGCGTTGGCGAGGCACGCAAAGCACCGCGGTTCGCTTCAGGTCCAATCCGGCAAAACAAATTGGCCTACAACGCGATCTGCATCAACCAGATCTGGGCACGGTGTCCACTGGCCACGAAAACCCTACAGGAACCGCCGACCCGAACCCAGATACGCACCTTTGTCGTTGGACGACACCTTTTCGAGGATCGCGGCGAGGGTGCTGGACTGCGCCATGGCGGCGGCGGGTCCAGGGGTCCGTGCGAGGCGAAGACTGATGAGTTGGTCCATTGGAGATGACGAGGCGCGCGAAAATGAAGACAAAGTTTTTCTCGCCAAAAAACCATCACGCAGTTTCTGGCACGCGTCGCGGCCGGCCCTCGTGGGGTTCGCATGCGCGACTCGGTCGGAAGGGAGCCCGGCGAGGAGTTCGACGGGTGGCTCGATGAATGCTCGAGTGATGAAGACCCGAGTTCGGGTCCCGGAGAAATTGAAAGTAACGGTGCGGTTGGTGAGACGATTTTCATCGTGAGTGAATCTGATGCAAATGGCGAGGCGGGGCTTCCGCGTTCGGTACCGAAACGCGCGACGGCGGTGGACGTGAAGTCTCCGCCAGCTGTCGATGGGCACGACGAAGGCACCGACGACGAACTCGCGGGCGACACGACAACCACGACCCACGATACACACGAAACCAAAGCAGACGTTTCCCGAGAAGAAACATCGTCGCCGGCGCCAAAAAGCTACCGGGACTTTTCGGTCAAGTCCCCGTTGGAGAAAACCGCAAAGTCTTTCGAGACGGTTTTGCGCGCGTGGTTGCGCTCGTCGCTACCCGAGCTGGCCAAAGGGTCTTTTCTCAACACCGACCCCTCGGTCGGCGGTGTTAACCCCGGGTTACGGGGGCTACGCGCGACAATTCCATGTGACTTTTTGCCCACTGGCAGTCGGGGTGACGCGTTGTTAGCGGTGACGCTTTATTACCCGCCGAACTCTCCGCCGAACGTTTTCGGAAACGAGAAGGGAAACGAAAACTCCAAAAATCGCAAACTCGGAGACCGCGTCGACACGAAGGGTACCCCAACTGGTGACTCAAGAAACGCGAGTTACACGAAGACGATCGGACAAAGAGCACACGCCCCTGTTGCTGCGAGTGACGATTTAGGGGCGGCAAGCACGTCAAACGAACGGTACAGCGGTCTGCAACGCTGGTTCGGTGTGGGTACGAAACACGGGTCGCCGTTCCTGGTGGTGGAGCCGTCGAGTTTTGCTGTTGAAAAGGTAAGGGCCTTTCCCACTCACCACATTTCGCCTCCCTGATTGCCCGTACTTGTACCAGAAGGGACGTCTTACCTCTGACTGTTTGTCCATACATCGCGATATACACGACTGACATTTATTTTATTTCAAGTAGGCGTTTTTTTCGACAAACGGCGCGCGCGCGACACAAAACCCAAAATCCCCCAAAAGAACCTTCGCGGACGTGGACGACGCGTCGTTTGCGAAAGCCGCGGTCGCAGTGGCGTGCACCGCGGTCGGGGTACCTCCGGATTGGGTGGTGTTCGCGCCCGTGCTCGGTCCGAAAAGAGGCGCGTTCGTTGGAAGGACGGGCGATGGTGGCGACCAAAGCCTTTGCGACGCCGCTGGTCAAAACAACAACACCCTCAACTCCGGGTGGTCCGTGCGGTACGAAACCGACTCCCTGTGTGGCGTCTCCGCTGATACGGCACAAGCGCGGACGCTGATTGGCCTGGCTGAGGTGCTAAAGGCGCAACTCCTGGCACTGGGCGGCCAAGCGGCGGCTGATTTAGTGAACCGCGCGAAAGCGTGCGCGAGGTTGACGTTTCTGGTGGGCACGAGATGGCGATCCGTCGCGAGTGGCGAGACGAACGCGGAACTCTCGTGCTCGGACGAAGACGCTTCCGCTTCCGACGGCGGAACCTCCACACCGGAAAAGCCCGGAAACGCGTTTCTCGCGCTAGCGCAAGGCGCGACGCACTTTCCTTCCGTGAAGCGATTGAAGAAACAGTCCGAAAACGAGTTGGATTCCGGCGACGGCGCCTTGAACGCCTCGGACGACGAGAAGGCTGCAACGAAGCACGAAACCGAAACGCCAAAAAAAGTAAAGGAGAGACACGGCGACTCCGACGCCGGTGCCTGGGACGACCACGAGCCGTGGGCGCCATGGTGTTACCTAAGGGACCCTTGGGCAAGGGTGGAGGTGGACGCGGTGTGGCGCGAAGTACCGCTACGAGAGTTGTGTCCTTCTTCGAGCGGCCTGGACGGCGCAGGGATACTAACTCAAGACTTTTCCTTGAAAACGCACGAAACCGTTTCCGAACCCCTGTCCTTTGAAAGCGCCCCGGAGTGGTGCGTCCGGGCGGTGCCGGTGGGCGCGGTTGTTGATTTAGACACAGGGGATAGCACGCACGACTTTTCGGAGATGGGCAGTGGGAACGAATCCGAAACACAAGGGCAATATCATGACGCCGCTCGAAAAACGAAAAGCGGCCTGGCCGAGCTTTTCTTCCGCCTGTCCGCCAGCGCCGGCGCGTTTGCGATTCGCGACGCGGACACCATGGGGCAACTAGCCTCGTTCGAGTTCTGGGACGACAAAACTTCTGCGGGTGGGTTGAATAGCAGCACTACCGGTGGTATGGGTGGTGCCAATACGACGACGAGTACAATTCCCAGAACGCCCCCGGAGTCGACGATTCAGGATGCGCTGCGAGACGTGTTTGAAGGTGAAGATTTTGAGGAAAAGCCAAAGTCGTCTTACCCACCGACGCCGGACGCGACTGCTGCATTGTCGTGCTTCCCGACCCCCCAGAGAAGCGCCCCACCCCACGGTTTGCTCGCCCGAATCGCGCTTCACGCGTTAGTGCTGGGCAACCCCCGCGCGGTGGCCGTGCTTTGGAGAAGGTTGGTTCGTGAAATTCGGTTCGCGCACTGGGACCGGGGCGTGGTGTTGCCGCGCGTGGGCGGATTCGGGTGCGAACAACGGGCGGCCAGACGACGGCGAGGAAAGTTTCCTCAGAAAAACTCTGGTGCGAAGAAAACAGAAGACTCTAATAACTCCTCTGATGACGAAACCGAGGACGACACCGCGGCGAAAGTTTTCATGGACGAACAGGTTGACCAAAACGCGTGCCTCCTGCACCAGAAGATCCAGCTCATCAACGCGTGCATTCGGCGGCGGGGGGTCAATTCTGAGAACGAGCGCAAAGCGAGTGATGCCGCGCGAGAAAAAGCAATCGCTTTGAAGGCGCGAATCGCAGAACAGTCTGTGACAAAAAAGTCTTCAACAAACGCAAGTGTGGGCTGGGAAGACGAATTGGGAGGCTGGGATGTGTTCGACAAACACACGCGGGACACGACAACACCCACGGTCAGGTCCGTTGACGACGATATCGACTTGGTGGCGCTTCTCGGCGAAACCAGCGGGTACGTTTCGTGGCTTTCCCAAATCCCGCCTCCCTGTTCGCCGATTGTCCGCCCGTAAGTACTCACTCACATGGCCCGAAAGACTGACACTTTGTTTTATTTTTCGTAAGCCTGAGCGTCGCGAGCGATTTCGAAACGGCGGGTGACAAAAAAACACGTAGCGGAACGACCGCCGACCAAACGCCCGTCAACACCGTCGCCGGAACCGACGGTTTCGAAACCGCGTCGGACGGCGGGGACGACGAGGGCTTGGGGGTTGACGTTGTCGACCCGGATCACTGCGAGCCGGAAGGGATCGAAAAGCAGCACCCGAAAGGGTTAACTCTTTTAACGGCGCCGCATTCGAAAATGAACGTCCCGCGTTGCCAGCCGCCGCCCATGTACACCAGTGATACGCACCGCGAGCGCGAGCAATCGATGCACGCGCTGGGGGACACCGCGGAGGGCCGGGCGGTTCGCTTGAAAGTACAAAGCGCAGTTTTGGTATCCGACATGTCTGCGTTCAAAGCCGCGAACCCAATGTGCTGCCTCGCGGACTTCATCCGGTGGCACTCGCCGCGGGACTGGGAGGAGGAGAAGACAGAGAATGGTACGGAGGAAGAAGGGAGTACCTTTGCAAACAAAAAAGACGAAGAAGGGATTCGCTTAGAAAACAAAGAAGACGAAGAACAGCACTCTCAGCAACCCAAAAAACCTCCGAACGGCGTTTTGTCGAAACGCATGCGTTCCGAAAACAACGCCTGGCGCGCGCTGTGGCGGGAAGCCCCGCGCCAACCCGCGTGTAAGCAAAAGAAACTGTTCGACCCAACCTTGGAAGGCGAAAAGGCACTGGAGTACTTGGACCAGGCGCCGCCGCCTGAGATTTTTGTGCAACTCTTAGCGGCGGCGGCTTCGGCGATCGGCGGTGTCTATGCTTCGTCTTCGGGCGCAAACTTTTCGTCATCGCAAGAAGCGTTACGACGAGCGTTTCAAATGACAACGCACGTTTTCAACAAGGCAGTGCCGTACGAACACGAATACGCATCCGTCGCGGGTGAGCTGCAGCGCGCGGAACGCGCGGTTTGCCGGGGAAGCGCGTTGGTTCACCGATTGCCGAAAGTTTCCAGAGACGTCTTGGACGCGTTGCTAACGAGCGCCGCGACGGACGAAGCGGCTGGGGATTTATCCGTGGAGGCGTTTTGTGAAACGGCTGGTGAAACGGCTGGCGAAACGGCTGACGTAACGCCTAGTGAAACGCCTCGCGTCACACGTCCTCCCCCGAAAGCCCTGGAGACGACTCTGTCGCGACGCCACTCGGAGCGCGCGCGGGGTTCGGCGCTCGCTTGTTTGCTGCCGGAAACGACGGGCGCGAAAAACGCAGACTCGTTACCCGTACACGACATCGCGTCATCCGCGGAGTACACCGTTTTAGCAGGCGGGGGACACAACCAGACCCACCGAGCGCACGCGGTGGTGGCGCCGTGCTTCCTACGAGTGAGCTCGGCGGTGGCGTACCAGTACTAGTAGGGGGGTGGAGTAGCTAGACTAGATGTAACGCTCGAATTTTTCCTGAACTCCTCTCGAACCCCGCTTTTTTCGAACGCCGGTGGCGACGAATATCGGCGCGAAAACCAAAAGGGCGTACCGGGACGTGTTGGGTTTCCGACGCGCGTGTGAACGGGTCGAGGCGGTGGTTTTCGTGGTGATTATTTTTTATGTTCAAAGTGATCCGGCTACTGAGTTTTACCGGCCGTCGTCAAACCCGAAGTACCAGCGAATAGTGAACGGCTCTTGTTTGATTTCGGGCTCTTGTTTGATCTCGGGCGAACTTGACTTGTCCTAACGGGATGACTTGCACGCAGCGCATACGCGTTTCCGCTTGCCGTGAGGGCAACCGGTGCACGCCAGGCAGTTGCATTTCACCTTCCCGTGAGTACGCAGCTGCGTTTCACTCTGCCGTGAGGGCAGGGGTTGCACTTCGCGCACCAGCGTTTCACCTTGCCGTGAGGGCAGGAGATGCAGTCCGCGCACCTGTCCTTTCGTTTGCCGTGAGGGCAACCGGTGCACGCCAAGCAGTCACTTTTCACCTTCACGTGAGGGCAGGGGTTGCACACTGAGCACTTGTTTTTCAGCTTCCCGTGGGGGCACCCGACGCACTCCACGCAGCTGCGTTTCACCTTCCCGTGCGAGCACCGCTTTGTTCCCATCACTCTCGATCGGCTCTCTGGTCGTCGCACGTCTCCGCACGCCACGAAGTGGCCGACCACGCGAAGAAAGGCGCCGTGAAAAAGTCGTAGCTTTGCTTTTACGTTGGACTGGACAAACTCAGCTTTCGCGAAAATAAGGAGCCTTCCGGCGGCGGCGAGGCATCCTTTCCTTCGTCAGATTCGGTGCGCACCATGGTCGCCACGGATGCGCGCAAGGCGCGGCGAATCGCCGCCGCGCTCGCGTTGACGGGCAAGGCGGACGCCACCGCGCACGTAAAGCCCACCCCGGCGGCTCCTCAGGCGGCGCGGGACCCGAACCAAATCAAAAATCCCAATGCCGAATGGCGAGGCGGGCAGTCCAAATCCGACTTCAAGCTCGCGCAAAAGAAACCCACACCAGTCTTCGTGGGCGTGGGAAGCAAGACCGGCGGGAACTACACCCCTCCCGCGATTCTAAGGGCGGTCGCGAACGCGGCGAAGAACAAGACGGCGAAGACAGACGTTTTGGGGGGTGGGGAAGGCGGGGAAGGTGGTGACAATTCCAATCCATCATCGCAGCCCGAAAAAAAAGCGGACTGGCTTTGCAAATGCGGCGGGTCCAACTTCGTTCGACGCCGAGAGTGTTTCAAGTGCCACTTACCGAAACCCGGGCGGAAGTTCACCGCGGCGGGCGTGAAGGGATACGAGAGGCGGCAGCAGAAACGGGCGGAGAAAGTTGACGCGACTGGCGGGGAAGGGGACGGTGAAGAAGAAAAGAAGGAAACGCGCACGTCAACGCCGAAACCCGAGACTAATAACTCTGCGAAGCGTAAATTCGCCGACCCCGATGGCCGCGACGGCGACGGCGGTGTCCCCGCGGACACGTTTAATGACGACGAAGCGTCGCAGCATAAAAAATCCAAGAAACAACAACCGACGACGACGAGAACTGAAAAGGAGAAGTCGCTTTCTGAAAAACAAACCGCAAACAAACCGAAAGGCAAATTAAAAAAAGCCCGCGACGTCGGCGTGGCGCCGAAAAAGCTGCGCGACCCGACTGAGGTTTTCGTGTATTTAGAGGGCTGGGCCACGGCTGTTGGGGAGCGCACGGAAAAGGGAATAGCACTCGAAGCGGGTGGGTTCAAACCTACGAACGGGTGGAAGCTGGATAAAAACATCCAGAACTGGTTACTACACAACGCCTTTGATCCGGAGGCGGTGGACGAGGACGTTTTCGCCATGACGCTTCTGTACGCGGGGGGATTGGAAGGGGGGCCGCTGGAGCGGACGCGGGAAATGGCGCGGGAGAAAAACGTGGGGAAGGGTGTTACAGCGGAACGCGCGCGTGCGGTGTTGCGCGCGCTGGCAGATTGAGGTATTCCAGGTATTTCAATAAGTATTCCCCAGGTATTCTTACTGTAATAAGTATACAACTGTCTTCCGCGCGCCAACAGTCATCCGCGCTCTCCCGAAAGCCGGGCGCCACCCGAAACCCTATGGCGCTATTTCGACGCGAACGAGCCCTTCGTGGTGTGCTCTTTCCTTTGCACCGAGTCCTTTCCCAACCCGAACCCGTGTTCATCGTGTAGCCCTGGTAAGTACGACGGCATGTCGAACCAACGCGAGTTCAACACCAACGCGTGTGCGATGAGTCGCACTCGGTCCGCCATGGAAAGCACGAGGCACTCCTTTTGGGACATGTACGGCAACGCGCCTCCTCGGTGTATTTCGGAGGTGGTTGAGTCGGTCTTCTCATCACGAGTGCACTCGTTACCGTTACCAGTCGTCGTCTCGTCCTTTTCCACTTTGTTTTTGTCCCGAAACGTGCACGCGATTGACCGGCGCGGCGTGACTAATTTTGGTCCTGTCGATTTATCGTCCAACCCCATCAAGTGCCGAATCTTCACCACCCCTTCCGTGGCGGGGTCTTCGCCTTGGAACTTTTTCAAGTCATCGCCACTCAAATGACACGCGCCCCCCCAGTAAATCGTGTTGCCCGCCCAGAGACACACCGACCCGGCTTCGCAGGGAAGCGCCCTGGCGGCGGCTATTGGAAACCGGAGGGAAGTGCCGCCGTCGGCTTCGACTCGCGCGGGTTTCAAATGGTCGGGGTGTTCGTGGTCGTCCCACAGCGGGTCGCTTTCGCGAGGCACGACGTATAAACACCCGCTATCCAGAGTAGCGTCCGTTAACGGGAGCCAAGCACAGACCAAGTTCAGGGTGCCTAAATCGTTGTCAGTACAGTGTCTTTCGTAAACGTCGTTGCTCCACGCTTCCTGTGATTGTAAAACAAAAGTGTCAGTCCCGTGTTGGGCGATGTGTTGGATATGGATGTACTGTATGGGCAAACCGTGCGTATGTGATACATGTAGTGCACTCGACCACGGGCAGTAAAAAGTGTGCCTGGATTTGGGAAAGCCCCAACACGTACCTCGGCGCCGTAATTGCGGTGCGGGGTTGAAAAGTTTTGCCCAATTCTGGTGACCGTTTTTCGGCCGTTTTGTTGTTGTTTTTTTCGCTCAGGGTCGAAGAACACGGCGTCGCGCATCGCCGCGGACCGAGAGGCATGGTCCAGCTCGTGACGCGTAATCGCGGCCCGTCTTTGTCGCTCCAAATGCGCCGCCGATTTTTCCGAAGCGCTAGCCTCGCTTTCCAGCGCCCACGCAAAGCAAGTCGGTTCCAGCAAAACGTGCTCCACGCTGATACCCAACGCCTCCGCGGCGACGTGAAACAGCTGGTCGATTATTAACCAGGTTGCGTCCAACACGAACACGGAAACGGCAGGCCAGCCCGATTTCGCGAAACCGTCCGCGGCGGCCGCTACGTCGTGCAGGGTTGTTTCTTTTTTTTCCACCTCTTCGTTTTCGTTTTTTTCGGTTTTACTCTCGTCATTTATTTCGTACCCGCTCAACGCGGTTGTCCAGCAATCTTCCGCCAAGACTTCCGAGTTCGTTTCGAACGCCTCTGGTCGTTGAAGCACCGCGTACCCGTGCGTCTTGATTTTTCTACGCAAATCGCCTGGGGGCAGGTTGGACCACAGCCGGCGGTTCGCCCGGCGCGAAGCCGAGCGCGTTTTCGTATTTGAGGCATCAGAGTTTTTTGCATCACAGTTTTTTGAACCAGGCGCGACGCTTTCGTCAGCCGTACAGCCCGTACTGAAAGTAGTACTACTTTCGTCAGTACAGGTCACCACTGGGTGGTTCCGTGGCTCGTTCCATCCATTCGCGGTTAAGTGATTCAACGCAGGTGCCTCGTTATGCAACAGCTCCTCCCAGAATTTTCCAGACGCGAGCGCCTTAGGTACCGGCCGCGCGCCTTTCGCGACGGAGCGCAGCGCTGAGGAGGTCCATTGTTTGCTGAAGGTTGTTTTCAAATCAGTCGGGTCATTCGCCGGTTTCGGGTTCCTCCGTGTCCGACCTGCGCCTGGTTCACCCAACTCGACGTCGAACTCGTCGTCGCTCGCGTCGGTTTCGTCGCGTGCGGATAGCACCGCGAGGCGGTCCCGGACTAAACCAATCACACAAGCCTCCCGTGTGCTACGAAGGATCTCGGTTAAGATCTGTTTCTCCGCGGTGTGTGACGCGTGCCCTCCATCGCCGCCGTTCGCGCCGAAGACTTTCCCTAGTTTCCGCAAAGCAAGCGCCCTGCGCGTTGCGCTTTCCTTGTCTCGCGTGCGTTCGTTCATGGGGTCCCGACGTGGGGGGGCGCGCGCCACGCCAAGTGAACGAAATTCGCAAAGTGCAGAGTGCCTACTCGAAAAATCTGTCGCTTTATTTCGCGCTGACATTCCCCTCTTGTCAATGTTCGCCCGCGCGGCGTCTCGCCTGCACCTCCCCGCGTGTTTGTTCGGTGCGAAGCGCGTTCCCCAACATCGGCGTCACGGGGCGCGCGGTGTTTCGGTACCCAGCATGACGGCCACGCCGTACAAGTCCCCGACCGATGTTGTTGAGTTTTGGTTCGACACGCTAAACGAATCTTCCTGGAACGAATTAAGTTTCTTCCGACGGAAAGCCAGCTCGCTTTGGTACGTCGGGTCGTCCGTGGATTCTCTGTGCGCGCCGTTCGCGCAGACCATCGAAGCCGTGGCGTCCGGTGCGCTAGATGACGACCCGGCGTGGCAAGTCACCGGTTTGGAGTCGCACCCGACGTCATCAATCGCGAAGATTGTTTTGTTCGACCAGCTGGCGCGAAATTGTTTCCGAGGCACGCCCAAAGCGTTTGCGTTCGACGCGCAAGCGCTGGTGATTTCAAGAGCCCTGTGCGTGGACCCAGGCGTGATTGACCACATAGGCGCCGCCGCGGTGCACTTCATCACCTCGCCGTTGATGCACAGCGAACTTCTGGAGGATCACGACCTGGCGCTCGAGGTCAACTCGCGGCTCGCGAAACGCGCGCCGGAAATAGCACACGGAAGCAGGGGCGCTTTTATGGAACACAGGTGAGTCTTTCCCAATCACCACGTTCCGCTGAGTGATCGGCCCGATTACCCTGACTGTTTACTCATACACATTACGAGAGACTGACACTTTCTTTTTATCGTATCAGAAACGTCATTATTAAGTTCGGCCGGTACCCACACAGAAATCGGGCGATGGGGCGGACAGACACTGCAGAGGAAAAACAGTGGCTCGCAGGTAAAGACGTGCCGGGCTGGGCGAAGAGCCAGTGAGGAAAGGAGGTGGAGGTATTATACGGAATAGTAGCGGTGGGGCGTTTTTGTTTTTGTTGAGGCGTACAACACTCGAAACACTGTTTCAGTCACCGGACGTCCTCGTCGCCGATGCCGAAGTAGCCGCGGATGGTGAACGGCTCTTGCTTGATCTCGGGCTCGAGTTTGATTTCGGGCGAACTCTCCTTCTCGCGCTTGACTTGCTTGAACTCGGCGGAGCCGCGCGTGACGCTTTGCAAACCGCGCAGTTCTTTTTTAACTTGCCGTGAGGGCAGGGGGTGCATAACTTGCAGTCGTGTTTCACCTTACCGTGAGGGCAGGGGTTGCACTGCGCGCACATAGTTTTCCGCTTCCCGTGAGGGCAGGGGTTGCACGCCACGCAGCCGCTTTTCAGCTTACCGTGAGGACATGGGGTGCACGCCACGCAGCTGCCTTTCAGCTTGCCGTGCAGACAGGGGTTGCACGCCGCGCAGTTGTCTTTCCGCCTGCCGTGAGGGCAGGGCCTGCAGGCCAGGCAGCTACCTTTCATCTTGCCATGAGGGCAGGGGTTGCACTGTGCGCAGCTGCCTTTCAGCTTGCCGTGGGGTCAGGGGTTGCACACGTTGCAGTGGTGTTTAACCTTCCCGTGCGGGCATGGGTTGCACTCCACACACTGGTGTTTCTCCTTCCCGTGCGAGCACCGCTTCGTTCCCATGATTAGCGTGCGCTCGTGTGTCTCTGCGCGCGGCGCCCCTCGTTGTTTGTAAAGCCACGACCTTGCTCGTTCCGATATTTTTTCTTCCCTCGGAGCGAGCTTCGGAACGGCTGACAGCTAGACAGAACGTGGGGCCGTAAGACGGGTACTGCTGTTGCTTTTCTGGGAAGCCACGACTCACAACGACGCGCACACGACAGCCTCCGCGATGTCTTCCAACGCGACGCTCGGTGTGGAAACCCGCTCGCGAAAGAGGAAGCGCGAGTGCCGCGATGCTAACACGGCTAACGCGGGCGAGGCCATCCCCGACCTCCCCGACCACCTCGTCGTCACGCACGTTCTCAGACCTGAGTATTTCGACGACCCCGCCGATCTCGCTCGGCTCCCAGCGGTGAGCCATGCGATGCGCGACGCGATGGCGTCGATGGGGCTTCGCGGCACACCGTTAAACGCAAACACGTGCTCGGCGGCGGCGGAGGGCGGGCACCTCGAGGTGCTGCAGTGGGCGCGCGCGAACGGCTGCCCGTGGAACGATTTGACGTGCACGTGGGCGGCGAAGGGCGGGCACCTCGAGGTGCTGCAGTGGGCGTGCGCGAACGGCTACCCGTGGAACATGTGGACGTGCGAGAACGCGGCATAGGGCGGGCACCTCGAGGTGCTGCGGTGGGCACGCGCGAACGGCTGCCCTGGGGTACTGTCTGACTGCATGTAGAGAAACTACGACCCGTAAAGAGGCTGCGCCGAGCATCCAAAGGCACTCGTGACGACTACTGTTAGGGTACGTCAACGTAACAACCAAACTAACAACTATCGAGCCACGGCATTCACCAACTCACCGAAACGTACTGTTCCGTTCCCCGCTCCGTGGAAACGCCTTGCTCTTTTTCCCCGGTTTAAACGGCTCGACCATGATCATCCGCCCGTTCGCGTCGTACTTTCCGGAGCGCAACCGCTTGGATTCCTTTTCTTTTTTATTAGTACCGGGACCTGAACCGCCACCTGACGGACCTGAAGCGTCACCCTTACCACCTCTTCGCCTTGAAGGTTTCGCCCCTAAGGCTTCGAAGGAAGCACCCCCGGGTAACGCCGCCGCCGCGGCCGCCGCGAAGTCGAAACCGCCGCCGCCGACTGAGCGTAAAAGGTTTTCGTCTTACGATAAATAAAAGAAATTGTCAGTCTTGTATGGGAACACAGTCGTCCGGGATTTGGGAAAGGCCCAACACGTACCTTCGGGGTCTATACCGCTGTTTTTTTTGTCACCGTCGGCACCTTCGTCGTCGGAATCGGAATCCGACTCTTCCCCAGTCCGTGCGAAGGCGCCTCGGCGTCGCGCGAGTTCGTCTCTCGCAGACGCCGCGCGCGCTTTCGTGGCCGCCGCGAGTTCCGCCTCAAGGGCTTGGGCTTTCCTTTTTTTTTCGTTGACGTCCTTCCTCAACGGCGCGGGCGCGGAACCGCCGCCTGGGAGGGCGACTGTTTCTGATTTGGGAGACGGACCTGTAGCAACGTCGTCGGCGTTGTCTTTCTTGTGACCATCCGGGGAATTCTTCTCAGCATCCATCGCGGTTCCGGAAAGAACGAGTTCCCGTTTGTGTCGGCCGCCCGGTTCGGGACGCGATTCAAACCCGAACCCGCTCGCGCGCGGGAAAAGCGCGGACAGGGGAACCGGTGTCTGGAATAGTAACTCGTTGATCTTTTGCGCAGCCAAGAGGGCATCGGCATCGAGTTTATCTCGAGCAGTACGTATGGAGGCGCTTCCAGATGCCGTCCCATTAGTAGTTATATCGCCGGACATCATCCGGGCCATCGCGCTTCCACTACCCGCGCCGTCCGCGTTTCCGACGGTACTTTTATTTTGACTTTTATTTCCATCAAATCCAAATCCCATCATCGCCGCCGCGGCGCTTCCGCCGCCGGAAGCCAAAACCGACCCCGGGGGCGGTTCGGGGAGTTTTTTTTTTCCGGGACTCTGTTCGGAATCGGGAGTGGCATCACGGACCGTATCAGACGCACCTCCGACGACGCCCCCGGCGGCCCCCTCTTTCCCATCCGCGCCGGCGCCATCGCCGTCGCCAAAGTCCAACCCAGGCGGTTTCCCTCGCGCCGCCGCTCTGGCGATCAAATCAACCACTTGATCTGCGTGTTCGTGGACCAAAGGCGCGTCCCCCCTGGTAACCGCGAGTAGAGACCGTGTAGTTGTCGGCACCGCACGCGCGATGCGAAGCAGCAAGGATTTGGAAATGACGTAATTTGTGGACTCGTCGCGCATACGCGCCGTCGCGTCGCGCCATTTGTGCAGCGACGAAAAAACCGACAGCTGCGTTTGGGTCAAGGTACGGTCCGTAGACGGGAGTTTGAAATACGCGTCCCTCCATGACGATTTCGAGTATGAAGGGCTACTGTACAGCAACGCACAGGTTTTGGCACTCGCGTCGAAAACCTGGCGAATCACAGATACGTCGTGATCGCCGCTGCGCTCTTTCGCGGCGTCCTTTTTAGCGCCTTTGGCGAGAGCGCCGCTTTGTACGTCAAACAGCCGTTTCTTCAAACGCTCGTAAATGTACAGCAAGTACTTGGTGTCCGTGGAGGCGTAGCTCAGCATCTCCTTGCTAAGCGGCCGCACTCGCCAGTCCGCGAGCTGGTACTGCTTGTCCGCGGCGACACCACAAAAAAGACTCAGTAAATACGCCAGGGATTTTTTAGGCGTTTCCAAAACCCGACACGCTTGGTACGTATCGAAAAGGTTCACGACGTAGATTCCGAAATCCCTCTGCAGCCACTTCACGTCGTACTCGGCGCCGTGGAACACTTTCGTTATTTTGGGGTCAAGGAACAACTTCGCGAAGTGTTTCGCGAAGGTAGCTCGGACTTCCGGGTTTAAAACGTCGATTACGTAATCGTTGGTATCAGTGCTGATTTGCACTAAACACGTAAACCCTTTGAACGACCGGTTGGAGTGGTGCTCTAGATCCACGGCGAAGGCGGTTACTTTGGCGCAATCCAGCGCGCAATTTGCTAATTCTCCCTCCGTGTCCACGAAGATCGGTCCTTTTTCTCGCTCGCCGTCGAACGCCAACTCGTCCACCACGGAAAGGCTTTCCCTGGAGTACTCCAGGGCGTCCAAAAAAGGCTGCACTGGCGATGTCCCAGTTGGTGTTTCTCGAATACCTTCGACCCCGAAAGGTGCGGGGGCGTGCCAAGCCACATCAGCGTTGTCCACCGGTGGGGTGAAGAAATCCTGCGGTCGTCTCGTCGTCTCGTCTTCGCGCGGGGCACCCGAGCGCTTGCTCGGCGCTTTCCAAGCGCCATTGTTGCTAACCGACGCGCCGACCGGCACCGATCCCCCCCCCCCCCCCCCCCTCGCCCCCGCCCCGCCGCGATGTCGTCCAGACACCGATCCACCTTATCAAGGTGGTCGTTCAGCAACGCCACGAGCCCGAAATGCAAAACGCCGTTCTCGTCGCAGTGCGTTTGCGTCTGGTCGGGATCGGCGGTCGCGTTTTTCGCGCCAGCCACGCCGAGGTGTTCCAAACAGACCCCTAACCGGCCCCGGGCCAACGATACCCTGGTTGAGAACTCGGAGAAGTTGGCGCAGTAGTAGTGCTCTGTGGATGGGTTTTGATGGTGTTGAGAGGGTTTTTGAGGGAAACGGGGGTGAGACAAGCACAGAGTCGTCGGGGAGATGGAGATGAGATTGGGCGAAATTCCTTTTTCGGCACCGACGGCGGCGGCGGCGGGGTGCCGATTTACGAAAACAAAGCGCGACCCCGTACCTCCTCGTAACGGGAGCTCCGCCGATTTCCCATCCCCAATGGCTTTGGATAGCCGCGGAAGCGACGATAGGAACACCTCCGCGCGCTCGCGCTTCGCGCTGGTCATCGCACAGGGCGAAGGCGACAGTGATGAGGACGCTTTGAGAGGAGATGCGAATATAGATTTCATCGGAGTGTTTCGTTTTTTTTAATTTTCGAGACGATTTTTGCCAAAAGTCTTTTGAAGGAAAGGTCTCGAGTTTTATTCAGAAATCAACCGGTCTATCCGACTCCAATCCTTCAGGTACCCTAAAACACCTCCCCCCCGAACGCGTCCGCCAGGAGCTCCCACATCACTTGTTTCGTGTTGTCATCGGAAATCGTCCCGGCGTCCGCTTTGGGGTTCTTGAAAACACCCCCAGTTGAAATCGCGCGCGGCAATCCGTACGCCGTGAACTTGGACGGCTCGTAAAAGTCCCCGCTTTGTACGTCCGGGCCGAAGCACGCCTGCGTGATTGGCAAGGACCCGTCACGCACGCCCTGGCCCGCTAGGAAAAAAACAAGGTTCGCCTCCCACGGTTTCATGCTTTGAAATTCACAACTGGTCGTGGCTTGGAGCTCGGACGCGGCGAGGCCGGGCGAGGCGGTGACGAACTTGACGCCCGCGATTTCTTTTCGCGAAGCCTGTTCGCGATACATCTGTTGAGTTTTGCGTTCCGAAAAGGGTCAGTATTGAGTGGCACCAAGTGCCATGTACGTTGCGATGTATTGGACGATGGCCTGGTCAACATGGAGGGGTAATCGGTCTGAACAGTCACCAGCTGAGAGATAAAACAGTCTAATTGTGATGTATGTAGTAACTACGTAATTGCTCGGGACAATTGGCAAACAGTCGTCCGGAATTTGGGAAACGCAACACACCTCGGTCGACATCGAATTCGCAAGCTTGGTCTGGCCGTACCGTTTCCTAGTAGAGATAAAAAAGAAAGTGTCAGTCTCGTATGGGCAAACAGTCGGCGGAATGTGGTAAATGGGAAATACTTACCAAGCCGGGCCTAACATTAACATGCCAGCTCCTTTTTTTTGGTCGCCGCGCAAGCCAGAAGGCAAGGAAACGTTTTGTGAGTCTTGCTCTCGCTTTTGAAAAAACGCCTTGACCAGCCCTTTTTTGCCGGGGATCATCCGGGCGCCCGAGCTTTGTTGCACGACTCGCGCATCGCCCGTTCTGGCGGCCGCCTTTTTCAACGACGGAAAAACTTCCTTCAAAAGAAGGTGTTGCGCCAAAAAATTCACCTGAACCTCTCGGTTGTACCCGTCGTCAGTGTTTTCATCAGGAGCGGCCATGGTCCCCGCGTTTAAGCACAGCACATCGAGGCCGTCGTGTTTGCAAATCAAATTGAGTTGCTTCGCGGCGTTTCGCACGCTCGCGAAGGAAAGCAAATCGCACTCCACGCCAAGAATTTCAGTAGATGTCGAGCCACATTCTTTCGAGAAAGCGATGACTTCCGCCAAAGCCGGGGCGTTTCTCGGCGACACCCGGTTCAACAGCACCACCCGTTTCGCACCGAGAAGAACCGCGTGTTTCGCCAGCCAAATCCCCAACCCGTTCGCGGTCGCGCCGGTCACTGCGACGGTCTTTCCCGACGCGGCATCACCCGGTATCAAGTCGAAAAAAAACTTTTCGTGATACGCGGTTTTGTCGTATTTCGACCGGCTGTACGTGCCGCCCATGGTTCGAGTGGGGAAAGGTGAAAGGACGGTAAGAGCTTGGCAATACGAGGCCACGGAACAATGGCCAAGTCTCCTGTCCGTCTCTTCGTACTTGGGCGTGTGTGGACTGAGAGCCGAGCGAGGAGGTGTGATGTCAAATGACGTCCAAATCGAAAAAGACACAAAAATGTGATGGGACGCGTTTTCCTCGAATTCTCAGATTAGCACCTGCCGACGAAAATGCGTCCGCCAGTGTGGGGGCGCGGCGCGCGCGGTCTCCTCGGGTGTGCGCACCCCCGGTCGGCGCGAGTTTCCCAAACCAGGCCGGTTGCCGCGATGGCCTCCGTGGACCTGTCCTCGTCGTCCATCAACCTGCAGAAAGTCCGGGACGACGCGGCGGGTAATTTAATCAACGCCCTGGAATCTCGGGCAGGACGAAAAGCGCTGGTCCTGGATCCGAAACTTGGCCCGCCGTTGATGTCGTTGGTGAACATGCAAACCCTAAAGGGACTCGAGGTTGACAAGCTGTATTACTTGCAGGGCGGAACGCTTGAAACTAGTTGTCAAGAAGTGGTGTTCATCATCCGACCAAGGCTGGAGCTGATGCACAAGCTCGCGGAGGTGGTGTTGGGGATTCGCGAAGACATCAATTCGCACAACCAACACGCGAACGCGAACGTCGCCGCGGGGAATCGACCTGGGAACCGGACGCTACTCCGTACTAAGAAGCGCATGCCAACCTTCACGGTGTTCACCGTACCGCGCACCAGCGACGCGTGCGCCACGATTCTGAAACACCTCGGCGTGTATGAGCATTTAGTCATGCGAAAGCTAGAAATCGACGCCGTGCCGGTGGAGCGCGACGTTTTTTTAGTGGAGCACGGAAACGCGTGGCGGGATTTGGCGGTGGAGAGGGTGCGTGTTGCGCGTTTCCCAAATTCCGCCTCCCTGTGTTCCCATACACGACTGACACTTTTCTTTTACAACACAGGACACCAGCTCGCTTTTCGACACCGCGCGAGCGTTGCACGAGCTTCAACAAAAAATAGGCGAAATCCCTCTCGTGTTTGGCAAAGGAACCGCGGCGAAAGAGGTTGCGGAGATTATGGAGCGCTTGCGACGGGAACGGTTCGCGGCGAAGGAAAGGGGTAGGGACCGATGGCCAAACGACGCGAACGCGGATGGAGACGGGAAGGAGTCAGTCGAAGACGACGCGTCGGGTAGCGATGACGACGATGAGGATTCGCCGCGCGATTCGCAGCACGACTCCTCAGAAGAAGCACCCGACTCGGCTCCTTTTTCGAAAAAAAGAACCGACTGGGGAATGGACCACGGCGGGTTACCGGTCGGACCCGATGGTTGGACGAAGACGAAGACGAAAACCAAAAAGAAAAAAGAAGAGGCACCTCCGGGTTCTTTTTCCGTCCGCGTCGAGAACCGCGAAACCGCGTTTGGCGACCTTCCGACTGGAACCCCGCAGGCGGACATGTTACTCCTAATCGACCGCGACGTGGACATGGTGACTCCGCTGTGTACACAGACCACGTACGAGGGGTTGATTGACGAGGTGCTCGGGTTTTCGGGGGGGGGGCTGGTTTCGTTCGAGCACTTGAGCGATGACGCCGGCGATGCCGAAAGGACAACCTCCAGTGATACCAAAACGTCGTCCACGGTAAAAGCGAGGCTGGACTCCACCGACCGCCTGTTCCGCGAAATCCGCGACTTGAATTTCGGCGACGCGTGCGTCGTGTTGAAGGAAAAGTCGAGCGCGATGCAGCGCGAGTACCGGGAGATGCGGGCGAGCGCGGGCGGTTCGTCGGAAGCGCAGGATGGAAACAACACCAACACCAACACCGCCGAGAACTCGTCCCACAAAAAAACCCAAATGAGCGTCTCCGAGATCGGCGGTTTCGTTAAAAAGATGACGCAAAACGTAAAGCCCGGCGCGGGGCTTAGTTTGCACACCGCGATCGCGGGCCGGCTGTTAGCGAGCACCCGGGGTAACAAGCACTGGCAGCGGGTTCGTTTCGGTGAGGTTCTGGACTCGGAGCGGCTTTGCATGGAGGGGGACGGCGGGGTGTTGGGCGGTACCAACCTTACCGTCGGTAAGCGCCTTTCCCACTGAACACATTCCACCGACTGATTGCCCATACTCGTACCAGAAGGGACTGTTACCCCTGACTGTTCAGACCGATTACGGTGACTGCTGTCCATACATCGTCCAATACACGCGATATACTCGTACCAGAAGGGAGCATTACCTCTGCCCTGACTGTTCAGACCGAAGCTGGTGACTGTTGACCAGGCCATCGTCCAATACACGCGATACACGAGACTGACGTTTATTTTTACAATCGCAGCCGGAAACTCGTTTGGTTCGAACTTCAACACCGTGTACGAGCGCCTGACGCTGATGATTTTCCGCGAGTGCAACGTGCGCAGAGTCGCGCGGCTGTTAGCCCTTGTCTGTTTAACCTTCGGCGGGTTACCCCCGAAGCGGTTCGACGAAATCAGGAAAGAAATGACCCACCAATACGGACCGCCCACGCTGTTGCTCCTGTTACACATGGAACAAGCGGGGTTGCTGTTCCGGAGCGAAGAAAGACATTCCGGGTACGGCCTTGCGCGTTTCCCGAATCAGGCGGCACACTGTTTACTGCCTGTCTCTAAGTGCACCACGGCCGTAACATTTACCAGTACTGGCGACTGTTACACACGTCACAAGTGCACTGTTTGCCCGTACAAAACACTGTTTTACCGAAGCTGGTGACTGTTTGTCCATACATCGCGATGTACAGTACACCCATAGACTCAAGACTGACTCTTTTCTTTTACACCCGCAGTTCCGCGGGCGCGGGACACAAGTCGTCTTCAAAAAACGCGGCCGCGGTTAAGAAACGCACGGAAGGGTTCATGAATACCCGGGGTAAACTAAAGCTGGTGGTGGATGACACGTCATCTTTCGGTGACGGAAGATCCGACGCTTCCTCTTCCGGGATTGATCGCAAAGGCGCGCCCCCACCAAAACGCGACATCGGCGGCGTCGCGTTCGCGCACAGCGGGTACTGTCCGATTTCCGTTAGGGTGGCGCTAAGCGCGGTGGACGGGTACGTGTCACGCGTTTCCCAAATCCAGGCACGACGTTTCTACCGCCCCTACGTGACGTCCACGCCCGTTTCATTCAACGGAAGTACGGGAACACGTAACGTAACGTCTTACCACGGGTAACGTTTACTGGCGTACTTGCAGCTCTTACAAATACATCACAAACGCACTGTTACCTGCTCTTTATGGAGTACAGTCGGAGTGCTCTGCCACCATGACTGTTTGCCGATTGTCCAGGGTAATTACTCACCCGAGTCACGGTCCAGACTGACCTTTTTCCTTCGCAACCGCAGTTCCTGGAAAAAAACCGAAGAAACCCTACGGCTGCTTCCGGGGCCGCACTTTTCGTACACGCAGAGCTTTAGTGACGACGATGGAGTGACGCCCAACGTGGGTGCAATAAACCGAGACTGGTTCGACGTGCGACGAAGCAACGCACAGGTGGTTAGGCGTGACACTGCGGGTGGTAACACGAGCCAGGCTCAAACCCCGCAAGGCAAAAAGAAACCCGTCGTGATTGTTTTCTTCGTCGGCGGCGTGACGCGCGCCGAGATTTCGTGTTTCCGGTTCGCCAGTCGGCACATGAGTTTGGGAATCGATTTCGTAATAGGCGCGACTTCCATCACGAACGGGTTCGGGGTGGTGGATTCGCTTATTGACGACGAACGCGTGTTTGACGCGCTGGACCGGAATGCTTTGGTTTCTGAAAGTGACAATAGAGTCGGCTCGGCGTATTAGCGGTTAGCGTTGGGTTTTAATGTCATGTCATTTCTATAGCACCTCGGTGATGTCTTTTCACTGAACTAGTACCTGCTGTTTATGCCACTCGTGTTGGTCCATAACGCGTGGTCCCTGTATAACTAGTTGCGCATACCAGTAAGACATCTATTTAACGTTATCGTCGGTTTTTTTAATCTATCCACCGACTACATCCCACTCCCCACCGCGAACCCGCGGTCCGTCGCCCACGGCGCTTTTTTCGTCCCAAAGCCTTTCCTCGGCGGTTTCGGTATTAAACCGGCTTGGCCGAAAAGACGCGCCACCGTGTCGCTCGGTTGCGCCCCTACCGAAAGCCAGTACTTCGCCCTGTCGATCTTCAAGCCCATGTGTTTGTTGCCGTCAATCTCTGTGCAATGGGCGATGATGGGGTGGGAGGTGGGAGGTCAGCGGAATGGGGAACGGGCCCCCAATGGGTCGACGCCGGCCGTCGGAATGGGGCGATTGCGTGTGAAAAGGAAAAAGGAACGCCGACGCACCTGGCTTGGGGTCGTAGTGCCCGATGATCTCGATGTGCCGTCCGTCTCTCGGGGCTTTGCCGTCCGCGACGTATATTCTATAGAACGGCAGGTTGCGGTGCCCGTACCGCGCCAGGCGAATGCGCACCGGCATGCTGGGCTCGGACTCGTGCGAGCAGGAGTGGCACACGATGGGCGCGTAATCAGGGTTCAACGAGTGATGATGAGAATGAGGAAATCAAATGGAGCTGTTTTTTCATGCTCTCTAGCTACGTACGTCTTCGTTACCCCCCCGACATCATCCAAAAACCGCGACCCAAAAGAAAACACAAAAAACCCTTCCGTCCTCACAACTTCTTCTCCCACCTCGCCCTGGATTGCGGAGGCGCCGCACTTAGTAGGAAGTCTCTTAGCTCAAGAAACGCGCGCACGCCGAGTCGCAACTTTCCCGCGTCGTCGTCGCCCTGATTAAAAAAAATGTGTCAGCCTTGTATATCGCGATGTATGGACAAACAAGTCAGGGCAGAGGTAATAACCGTCCCTTCTGGTACGAGTATGGGCAATCCGGCAGGCGATGTGTGGTACATGGGAAAGGCCCTTACCTGTGTCAGCCACCCGTCCACGCACAGCAACCGAAGGGTTTGTTCTTTGTCAACTTTCGACATCTTCGCCACGGATTCCTGTTGCTCTTGCGTCAAAGCGGCTTGCGTGCCGTTTGGCAGCTGGGAGCCTCCAGCACCGCCTCCTCCCGCGGCGGCTTGCGACCAAAGCTGCGTGACGTTGAGCGCGGACATGACGTCGACGCCCTGATTGGAACAGAAAAAGGTCAGTCGGGACCGTGACTTGCGTGAGTAAACAGGGAGGCCGGATTCGGGCCGGACACGGTCGGGCGTAATCGGGCCTCCACAGCGCACTTGTGCTATATTCGTAAGAGAGGCCAGTACTGGTAACTGTTACCAGTAGTGCACTTCCTTTTAATGACGAGTGGACGTCAAAGAGGATCCGTAAACAGTGTTCAGATTTGGGAAACCCCCGACGCGCACCTGCTCCGCGTTCCTGTCGTCTTTTAAAATCTCATCTACCACCACTCGGAACAGCGCGATTTGCTCCGGGGTCAGTTTCGTCGCGAGTTTCGCGGTATCCCCCCCGGTTTTGTTAATCACGCCTAGGTATAGTTGATTGTCTTCAGGCCACTTGACTCTGCGTAGGTCCAAATCCAAGTAACCCAGCGCCCGCGCTACCTCGCTCCAAAACTTGTCAAACTCCCGGTTGTCGTCGTTACCCGCGGCTCTTTGTTGGCTCGGCTTGACGTTGCCATCGTTCGCGATTTCAACGTGCATCTGCTTCGCAATGTCGTACCGCATCACCCGGTTCGCGAGCATGGTCTGCAGGAAGATGTGCTGGTGCTGGGACAAGGCGGTGGCCGCCATGTTGCAGTCTTCGTTTGGAGTCAACAGAGGCGGTCCGATCGGAAGATCGGTTTCCTTACGATTTCAAAATCGAATTCTCGAATTCTCGAGTTAGGCACCCCCCGCCCTTTTCGATCCTGGTAATGCACGTAAGTGCTGTACCGACCCAACGCCGAAACGCACGGCCTGTGGTGGGATGCGACTGCGTTTACGCGCGCGCGTTGAGGGCACGGACGCGCCGCGAAGTGTGCGGGAAGAGGCGCGATCTCATCAACACGGTGCCAACATTGCGAGTTGAAATTTTCGAAAATCGCACTCTCGATATTGAAATGTTACCCACCTCGCATGACGTCACTCGTCGCCGCGCTCGCGCGCCCGCGTCGAGGACCATGGCCACCCCGTTTGCTTTCGTCCTAGGAGGCCAAACGTTCCACGGTGTGCGGAGGAGTCGCGCTCGACGGAACCGCGCGACCAACCGCGTAGCCGGGCGTTTCGTGAACGCGAACGCGTCGTCCGATAAATCCGATAACGCGGATGGCGACACCGAGTCCCAATTTTCCCTGTTGACCTCACTGGCCAAGCGCGTGGCGCAGATAAAACAGGACGAGCGCAGTGGCACGCAGACGATGCAGGTCATCGTGCTCGACGCGACGTTACCTGGGCAGGTGTTGGGTTTGCGGTTCCAGAAAGGGGACATCAAGCGAAACCTAAACGCAGGTACGGCGTTGGGGCCGTTGGTGGAGGTTGGCGATACGTTCCTTATGCTGGGCCAGGCGCCTCAGTCGGGGCAGGTGCTCCCCATGGGCACTGAAGTTACCGTAAGCAGAGTGGGCCTTTTTCCCGACGGATCTGGGGACGTCGAAATCGAGCTAGTCGGTACCAGACGAGTGCGCGTAGAAGGCCAGCCGTTCAACGAAAACGGCGTGGCAGTTGCGAAAACGCGGGTCATGGATTGGGCGCCCGAATCGCCCGGCTCGGTCGGCGATGCAACCGACGGCGTTTTAGGCGGTGAGTTCGACATGATCAAAGGCGCGCACCCAGCAGCGAGAAGAGAAAGAGTTGGGTTGGATTTGAGTGGTGTTTCTGGTGCGGTTGATGACGCGGCTGATGCTTCGGGAAAAACCGCAGACAACTCGTCGTTGACTCGAGAAATCAAAACGCGAGCCGAAAACTTGGGCGGTTTAGTTTCCGAGTGGAAAAGACTCGTCATTGACGGCGGGCACGAGCGCCGCACAGGCCAGCTGGATTTGATTGGGACACACTTGGGGCCGATGCCGCCTGTTGACGAGCCAGCACGACGCGCGGTGTGGGTAGCGGGGCTGATCAACCCAATTCCAGCGCTCGGGGTGGCGTACGAAATAAGACCCGCGCTATTGATGGCGAGGGATACCCTGGGGATGCTGAAAGTCGCGACGGACGGAATCGAAGGGTCGATCGAACGCCTGCGCCCGAAGCGAAGGGAAATGTAAAGAGTGTTGAGGGTATTGTATTGAGGGTATTGAGGGTATTGTAACGAGTATTGGGGGTTTTTTCTTTCGAGTATTGGGGGTATTTTCTTTTTTTCTTACGAACGTCGAGCCGACCAGCGCGGCGGCGATCCTTACGCCTTTAGAGAGTTTGAGGAGTATTGGGGGTACGTGACAAAGTATTTAGGCTACTTAAAGTATCATCGACCGTTCGCTGTTACACACCCAAGGTACTACCCATCATCACCCGAGCGCGTTTTTCGCCGGCTCGTCGTACTTCTCGAACGCGTTTTTGAATTTCTCCGCCCGAGAAGTTTCCGCCGTCTCGCTCTCCATGCACTCCTGCCACGCCGTTCGCTCCGGGCACCCCAACAAGTGCCCAAGCACCTCCCTCCCAAAGCTCATCCAGTGCGGTTCTTTCGGCTTTATCAACCGGAAAAGAATCTGGCCGTCGGGAAGGTGTACGCAGTAGTACTCGTCGTCGCCCGCTTTTTCCTTGCGACGGGTAAAACAAAGTGTCAGTCTTGAGTCGCACCGAGTGCCACGTATATCGCGATGTATGGATAAACAGTCACCTGCTTCGGTAAAACAGTGCCCTTGTGATGTATGTAGTAACTACGTAGCTACGGGCTCCCCAATCGGCAGAGGTAGTAACCCTCCCTTCGCAGGACGAGTATGGGAACGTACGGGAGGCGGGATTTGGGAAATGCGCAAGACGTACCTGTAGCAAAGCTTGCAACTGTTCGGCACTTGTCGGCGCGTCAAAAACGTCCCACTCAAAGCCCAAGCGCTTCGCGGCTTGCTCGAAAATCTTCCGGGCTTTGTTTGCTTTTTCCCGTGGCACAGGCACGCAGTTCATGTGCACGTGGTTCCCGCCCTTGGAACGCAGGGCGAGGTGACGTTCGAAAACCACCAGGTCGCGCGGGGCGGCGCAGTGGTTGGCATCGACGGTGTCATTCGACCCTCCGCCTCCGTCGTTGAGCATCTTTCGAACGCATGCGATGTAGCTCCAAACTTCCGCCGCGGCGCTCGGCGACAAGGACGCGAACGACGGCGTGTGCTCCACGGGCACGACCTGGCAATGGTCGGCAACGAGGCCTCCTTTGTCCATTGAGACGAAGGACTCACCCGCAATAGACGCCACGAGGTGCGTGTCTTTTTCGTTGGACAAGCAAAACCAACACCCCGTGGGCGGCGTCGCGTTGGTTCCTGATTGAAATAAAATAAATGTCAGTCTGGTATGGGCAATCAGGGAGACGGAATGTGGTGGGTGGGAAATACTTACCGTTTCGGTGCGTGCCTCTTCGCGCGTCCCGGTCGTCCCCGCGTTCCTTTTCGCTTTTCGCCATCGCCACCGTGATGTCCCGGCCGAAAAAGGGGTTGTCGGTAAGCCCCAACGCTTTCTCCACCGCTTCCGTGCTGCCAAAAACGACGTGGCAAAACCCCCTGCTCCGGCCGTCCTCGCCCCGGCCCAGTTTCAAATCCACGATGTCGCCGCACCCGGCGAAGAAACTCCCAACCGCGTTCTCGTCCGCGCGGAAGTTCAGGTTCCTGACGTAAACAGTGAGCGCGATGTCACCCTTTAGCGGTCTTTTATTGTCTGGCGTACCAGCGGTTAGTCGGGTTTTTTTAGCAGCCGCGTCTTCCCACCGCACCGACGCGCGGTCGAACTCGTCGGCGTCAACCCCAAACGGCCGTTTCTCACCCACCCCGGGAGGCCCTGGTAAGTTTCGCCCGCCTGACGCACCTGCAGGCAGCACGTACGGCGAGCTAGTGGTGTCCGCAGGCGACTTGTGCAGCGCGGACGGGGCCATTTCACGGGCGGGGGTCAGGGCCAGGGCGTGGAGCCATTTCGTTTTGTTGGAATTGCCGACGGCGCCCAAACCGATGAACCGCGTGACGTGTCCTTTCTGGTTGCGGTACGGCTCTCTTTGGTAGAAAACACCGGACCTGCTCGAGACGTGGTACCGGGGCTGCAGCTCCCTCGCCAGCTCTGCACACGCGGGTGACCCGCTGGCCGCGGCGGTTAGGGACGGGGTCGTCGTTTTATGTTCACCCGTGTCGCCGTTATTTTTTTCCAAAGAAACACCCCCACCATCCGTTTTGTCCCTGGCGAACGCGCACACCCCACGCGGCCAATCCGCGGTGAGAAGAAGGTCCACCGCCCCGGAACCGGTGGTAAGGTGGCTTTGTTTCAAGGAAGTCACGTCTTTCTTCGTGAACTCGCCTTCCTCGCGTGCGGCGGCGGAAGCGAGCGCGCTTTCGTCGTTCCAATTGATGGGGTTGTAGTGCCCTGGTAACACCGCGACCCTTAGGCCCGCGATTTCACACACCTCGGGTGTGCGGAGGAACGTGATGTTCAGCGCGATTTTGCCGCTAAGTTTTTCGTCACGGCCACACACGCCTCGGCCGCCCGGGAAAGCGTCCAGGAAGTACGTAGGGATCGGTGCGACGGATGTGCCGTCTAGGTACGGCTGGAGCTCATCGGTAGTTTCGGCGGCGGCGTCGTCGTCGTTTTCCGCATCGGAGGTGAAAAACGGACCGACGCAGAACAAGGCGTGGAACGGCCCGGCAGGTGATGCGTTCACCGAGACGACTCGTTTGTACAGCGAAGCGATGTTTCCCCGAACGTCACCCGCGATCAGGATTTTCCGCGCCTTCGGGTCCGACATCGAGGCGGAGACGGAAGCACCCGCGACACACCGAATGATGAAATCCTGCAGATTGGTTTCGCAGACGAGAAAAAGAGCTGCAAATTTTGGAAAAGCCGCCTCACATTTCCACTCGAGTGCAGGGGGACGCGTGCACGAAACATTAACTTACAATGCGATTACAACACAACTTACCAAGACTCTTAGAAAACAACTTACGAAGACACCGACAACACAACACACGCGAGTGACATCCGTCTGCTCGTACGGTTACGATGCCGGCGACGCGGCGCGGTCGGGGGTAAAAATAAAAATACGCCCTCCAAAAGATGCCCTCCAATATTCATTCAGTCGAACACCACGGTTCTGTTTTGGTGCACCAAAACTCTGGACTGAAGGTGCGCCCGGAGCGCCCTGGCAAGCGCGACTCGCTCCAAATCCTTCCCTTTCCGCACCATGTCCTGCACCGTGTCTCGGTGGGACACGGGGGCGACGTCTTGCACGATGATCGGCCCCATGTCCAGTTTCGCGGTGGCGTAATGCGCGGTAGCGCCTATTAACTTCACCCCTCTGAGAATAATAAAAGAAAGTGTCAGTCTTGTGTCGGCAAGCAGTCTTGGGATGTGGGAACTACAATACGTACCTGTCCTTGGCCCTGTGGTACGGCTTCGCCCCCTCGAACGCGGGAAGAAACGAGTGGTGGATGTTAATCGTGTGACTGGCGTGCTTCGTGCAGAAATCGTCCGACAGGACTTGCATGTACCGCGCCATGACAAGCGTGTCGGCGCCGTATTTTTGAATCACGGCTTCGATCTTTTTTTCCTGGTCAGCCTTTGCCTTTGTTTTGTCGCCGTCGAACTTGTCAACCTCCATCGGCAGAAACTCAAACGGAATCCCGAACTGCTCCGCAATGTACCCCAAATCCGGGTGGTTGCTGATGATGAAGGGAATGTCGCACCGCAGTTCTTTGTTCGCGTGCCTGACCAGTAAATCCCACAAACAGTGGTCGATTTTGGAAACTAAAATCCCAACCTTGTGCGCGTCGTGTGAGTAGTCGATTTTCCATTCTATCATGTCGAACTGCGTGGCCATCGTGCCGATGGCGCTCTCCAGGGCCTCGCGGTTATCCGCCCCGCTGTACGCCCCGCTGAAATCGATGCTCATCCTCTGGAAAAAAACCCCATCCTCGGAAACGTACTGGTCGCTGCTCAGGATGTTGCACCCGCAGCCGAACATGAGTTGCGTTAAACCGGCCATGAGGCCTTTCTTGTCGGGGCCGATGAAACGCACTGTGGAGTGTTGAAAAAAGAGGCGAGGGAGGAGGTCAGGGAGGTGGTGGCAATAGAGGGGGGTGTTTGATGTCGTTAACACGCGCGGAATCGTGCACGTCGTATCGGTTGACGCGGGTGGTGTGCGCTTTTTATGGGGAATTCGGCCGCGCAGCACACGAGACCATTCGCCTCGCCTCGTCACGTCAATTTGCAGTCGGACACATCGTGGTCCCCGGAAGAACCGAAAAGGCGCGCATCGCATTCGCACCTTTCGCGATGAACTCTTTGTCCTTGGGTGGGGCGTTGGTTTGGACTAACGAGGTTTCCGTTGGTGCGGCGTTGGACGTGACCTTCTGGTCTGTGACAACAGCGCCGTTTTTGCTCGAAGGCTCCACCACAGCTCGCGTCTTGGTTCGGTTCGTGCCGCGTTGTGGAATCTGACAGACACGTGATGTCGTCACCCAGGCGGAGCTTTTAGATATTCCCGATGACCGCGGCGGTTGCGCGCGGCAGATGGAATCGCCTTTTCGCGCTGGAGACGGAACAGACGCGCGCGAGAGTGCCAAAGCGGGAGCGCGAAGTGCGGAAACGAACATGGCGGTCGTCGTTGCGGGAGGCGGGAGGTGCGCGGTGCAATCACCTGGCGACTTTTCCCACGAAGCGTCGGTAAAAGCGCGCGAGAAGCCGAGAAGAATAAAAATGAGCAGGCAACAGTTCATGAAATTCCGACGTGACCTCTCCTTCCGCGCTTCAGGAGCCATCAGCAGACGTGCTGCGCGCTTCAAAATGCCCCCCGCGTCGGGAACCGCGGTGTTTGGCGGTGCCACGGACGTCACCACGGACGCGTCGTCGTTTGGTTCGGTGCGTGGCAACCCGCGCGTGATCACCGGAGCCGATCGTGTCCCGCCGCGAATCGAATCTCGCCGACAAGACGAGTTTCGCGAGCCTTCCTCCGGCAAATGCCAAATGATGGCGAATCACGAGGGTCCCTTCCTCACCCTGACCGTGTCCTTTCCGTGTTTGTCTGACCCGAGACTTCCCCCACCCCCCCCTCCGCACGCACCACAGACGCGCGTGATGAAGATGAACTCGAAGAAACCGAGCACGTCGCGGGACAGCGCCGCGACGCCGTATACAGCGACGCCCGCGGCGTCTTTAGAATCTATTGACCACCTTCCCTTACCGGCACTGCACGACGACACGGACGGCACACTGGCGCATGTACCGCTTGACGAAATCGTGGGTTCCCTGGGCGACGACCTGGCGTTTCTTCCCAACGTGTACGGAATGTTCGGAGTTGACGAGTCACTCGGAGTAAACGAGTCACTGTTCCCGGCGGACGCGATGGGGACGCGTACCTACGGATCCGATGCACCCTCGAACCAACATGAGTTGTTCCAAGGGATGCTTTCAGGCGAAAAAGACAATTTGGATTGCGACAAAGAAGAAGCGGACGGCGAAGAGAGCGACGAAAAGAAACGCGCGCGGTTGGTGAGAAACAGGGAGTCCGCCGCGCTTTCGCGGCAACGGAAAAAGCAGTACGTGGATGACCTGGAGCGCAAGTACCGGCACGTGCGGGGGTAAGTATTTCCCATTTACCACATTCCGAAGACTGAATGCCCATACGAGACTGACACTTTCTTTTTTATCTCGAGGGCGAACGCGGAGCTGCAGGGTTTAGTCGGGCGTTTGTTCGCGGAGTGCGAGGGGTTGCGGCACCATCTTTCGGTTGCGTCCGGGAAACCGCCAACGCAGCGGGGGGTGATTCTGGACCACCCGCCGCCCCACGGAATCGCGGTGACCGCGCCGAAAATGGCGATTCCACGAATCGCCACAGCTGGGGTTCCTGCCGCGGGGTCTGTGCCGTATGAGCAAACAGGGTCAAGGACAATCTCTAATGTCGCTCCGGTCGATCGATCAATCACTCCGCCCGCCGCGCCGTCCTCCTCGTTGGGCTCGGCGCCCGGCTCCCCCGAGCGAGTCGCGACAACGCAAAATCAAAAACGACGGCGCACCGCGCCACAAGGAGGCGCATTAGCGGCGGCGGCGACGAGCGCGCTGGCGGTGTTGTCCGTGGTGTGCGTGGCGTTTGAAAGGAAAAACACATCCGGGGCGAGCTCTAGCGCGATCGCGCAGTGGAACAGCGGCGGAGCTAACTCTCAAAACGAAAACACGCAGCGGCGACGGCTGTTAGCGCTGGAGGGCGAGGTGTTGCCCATGTCCAGTGCGGAGCGGGTTACCTTGCCTGGCACTGTTGGGGATGCACTGGACGGTTACGACGGCGGGTGGCAGGAAACGCCGTGGGAGGGGAAAGATACCCTTTGGGAGGGTCAATACGATCCTTACGAAACCCAAAACAATAAAGACACTTCCTTCGCCAAACCCCACGCCGGCTCGGGCGATCCCTGGTTCGCCGCGTTTCACTCCGCGGGTTTGTTCCGAGCCGAGGAGTTCCGGCGAGTTGTTTGTACGGAGATGTTCCAGTTTTCGCCATCCGTGGTGAGTGGGCCTGGGGGTGATGGGCACGGTAACGAGGGAAGTGCCGTGGTCTCGAGCGACGCGTACGTACAAAAGCTGCGAAGCGAAATAGACTTGGACGAGGCGGGCGACGAAGACGTGGCGGACGCGCCGCGACCTGGAACGTATGAGGTTCCCAAACTTTTACCAGTCTCGATTCCCATGCCCGCCACGGAACGGGAAACCTCGTCGTACCACATGTCGTCGCCGTCAGGGTTGCCGGCGCCGCCGCCGCGGGTGACGATGGGATCAATCACCTCGGTGGGCGACGATTCGAGTTTAGTCAGCGTGCTGTTGCCGCCTTCCGCGAAGAAAACGTCTACTAGAAGTAAAAGCGGATTCGAATCCCTTTCCAAAATCTTCGTCGTGACGTACTCGCGGAAACGCGAGGACTACATGACGTACTCCTGTCGGCTGCCCGCGATGTAGAGCGAGGGCGATGTAGAGTTGGTATAAAGATACCGAAACTGACACCGTTGAAAGTTACAATCGCCGTTTACAGGTCATCCGCTAGAAACCGCAACGCTTCGTCCACCCACCCCCCTTCCCAGCTCCCCGGTTCGTTCTCAAAAGCACTACTCCACTTGTGGTGAATATCAAACTCGTAAAACTGCTCCGCGAGCTGGCTCATCTCCCAACTCGTGTGCGCGCCGCTCCAAAGCCCTATCCGGCACACGCCGCCGTCCTTGACGAACAAGTCGTTCATCTCGCGTTTCACGTCCTCGCACGTCGCTAGCAACCCCGCGGAGTACGGCGTAAACATGTCATCGTGCGGAAACGTGGTGAGGAAGGTTTCGGAGTACGGGTTTCGGCCGTCGTGTGGAAAGGTCGCGGTGCCGGTTTCGTCGAAAAGCTCAAGGCCCCACGGTTTCAACTCGCCTTCGTAGTCGCCCAACACGGGCACGTCGGCGACGGCGCACCGGTGAAAAATCGCGGGGTGCCGCATCAGCAAGTGCAGCGCCCCGAACCCGCCGTTGCCATAACCCAACAACGACATCTTACCCACGTTGTACTCCAGGCAAAGCCTTGGGAGCACCACGTCCAAAACGAAGCTTTCGTGGTTCGTACTGCTGGTGTCCGCGACCCAGGTCGGGCGGTTGAACCCAAGCTCGCACACCAGACAGTCGTTCTTTTCGTGGAACTTTCTTCCGCCGCCGCGGTAACACACCGCCTGCGTTCCACTCACTCTGTCACCCCCCGGGGTACCGTACCCCGCATCAGCCGGCACGATAACAACCACCGGGTACGGCTTCAGTCGTTGTGGGTCGTACGAGGAAGGCGTGGTGACTTTGTACGTCACCGGCGAGGGGAGTTGGCATTTTTGGCTCGCCAATCGTTCGATTCGAGAAACCTTCGTACCAGAGTCGTCGCCGCCGTAGTGCACGCCCGTCAGGTCCTGTTTGAAGTACTCCAAATCGCGGTGCCGCGAGAACTGGCGGTCCTCGTCCCACACGAACTCGCCCTCCACTCGGGGGATCACGTCCTCCTCGGTTTCCTCTTCCGTGGTCACCGCGCCGGTGGAAACGGCGGCCCTTGGCACGACCGATTTGAGACCGGCGGCGTACACGGGGGTTTTACCAGCTCCGACCCTGCGCTTTTCCACACCGCGTCGAGACGACGAAACCGACGCGAAGGCGGTCGTGGAAACGACCGGAGAGCACGCCGTGCGGCACGCGACAGTGCTCCACATCGTGGTGTCGGCCCGCGTGACCCGCGAAAACCGCGCGAGGGAAGCTCGAGCGCGCGCGGGGATGTGTGCGATTCCGAGTTCGGTTCAGCGGAAAGGTTTTTGAGCAGAATAAACAGCACAAACACAACACGTCATCACACAATTTCAGAGTACAGTATGTAGTGAAGAAACAGAAAACTTTGACCTGATTTAGGGAGCGACTAGTTAGAATTTGGCGTTAACGAGTTTTCATTCAGAACAAAAGTGCCGCAAAAAGTGCACTGCAGCACTTGTGTTGGCAGCAGGGCAGTGTTGGCGGCACCGCCGCCCATGGAGTCCCTGCGTGACCTGGCGTTGCTGGCGGTAACGCTTTCGGCGCTGGTGTTCGGTGGGTGGGCTGGCGCGTATGTTGACGCGCCTCTGGTGGGTGAAATAGTGGCCGGGATGCTTCTGGGGCCGTCCGGGGCGAGTCTTCTCCCGACGTACGCGAACGATGCGGTGAATCTGGTTGGCAACTTGGCGCTGGTGTTGCTTGTGATGGAAGGCGGCCTCGGTGTTGATGTTGACTCTTTAAAACGTGTAGGCCCGGTGGCGTGCTTAATCGCAGTTGCAGGCACCGCGTTACCAATAGCGTTGGGCACGGCGTTCATGACAGTCGCCGGGTACGACGCCACCACCGGGGTCGTCGCCGGCACCGCGTTGTCGTCCACCTCAATAGGCATGGCCAGTAGGTTGATGAAAACCTACGGCGAGCAGAACACCGAACTCGGCGCGCTGGTGTGCGTCGCGGCGATGGCAGACGACGTCCTGAGCCTGGTGATTTTGGCGATCATCAGTAAAGGTTTGGGTAGTGGTGATAGTGACACGAGCGCGTCGACGTTCGCGCTCGCCGTCGCGACACCGGCGCTTGTTTCGGTAGGCGTCGTGGTCGTCGCGGCGGGCACGTTTCAATTGGTGCCTTTTCTCATTAACCACGGAATACTGCCAAAGGTCTTTACGGAACCGTCGCGGAATTTACGTGTGTTGGGAGCGCTGTTCGCAACGACGCTGGCGTTGACGTACGGAGCGGGTGAATTGGGGAGTACGCATTTACTGGGCGCTTTTGTCGGAGGCTTAATATTCTCCAACGTCGACGGCACGCGAACATCGTGGACAACGCACGAACCCACCGCGTCCTGGCTGTACTCCGTGTTTTTCCTGAGCGTGGGGTTCCGGATACCTTTAACTGATATGTTCGAAGTGACCGGATTCGGGCTGGGGATGGGGTACGTTTTTCCGGCTGTTTTCGGGAAACTAGCGGTCGGGCTGTTAGTGAGAGATGACGGGTATTCGTGGAATTCAACGATGAGCGCCAAAGGGTGGGTGGTGGGGTGGTGCATGGTGGGACGCGGCGAGCTCGGGTTCGTGATGGCGCAATCAGCGCGTGAGTCAGGGCTGATTTCGGAAAAACCATATGTAGCTTGTATTTGGGCGCTGCTCGTCGCGACGGTGGCGTCGCCGATGGTACTGAAAAAGGCGCTCGTGCGGTGGAAAAATGCAGACGAACACTTGAAACAGGAAGAGGGTAATGAAGCAATAGAAGTGCAGCTGTAACACTGTGACCATGTAGGACACCATGTAGGACTCAAAGAGGACACTAGTAATGCAAACGACCATGCAAGCGACACGTCATCGAACATATTCCTATAAAAGCAACCCTGCCTCAGTTGTTTCCCCGCAGCCACCCCCTGAGCGCGTCGAACTCCCCCTTGAACGTCAGCGCCGGGTGTTGTGCAAGGGTTTGCGTGACCACCGATTGCGCCCCGAGCTCCCCGAGCGCTTCTTGCCACTCCTGCGAGTTGCTCGCGAAGGTCATGATGGCTCCGCACAGAGATTTCGCGGTGGCTTCGGCTGAGATAATAAAAGAAAGTGTCAGTCTTGTATGGGAAAACAGTATTGGGATTTGGGAAATACAACGCGTACCTTCGCCGCCGTGCTGCCGCAACGCGTTCGTCAAAATCTCAGCTGCGGTGCCCCTGCCGCCCGGCACCCTGGCATTCAAAGTACCGATCTTGCACCGCGCGTTGTCCTTTGCAAGCGCCCACAGCAACATCCCGCCCCACTGCGCCACTGCTTGGTTCTTCGAGTACCGGCGCATGGAGGCGAGAACCGTGGCGTTGGTTTGCCCGGACACCACGCCGTCGTCCGCTTTGACTCGCCGGCTGGTCACCTCCGCGGTGGCGAACATGTGCAGCAGGGCGAAGCCCCCGGCGCAAAAGGCGGACGACCCGCCCGCGATCGCGGAGGTCAAGCTCTTGACCAAGCCTTTCATCACGATCTCCACGCCAACCGCGGGCGCCGCGGCGAACATCTCCGCGAGCGCCTCGCACGCCTCCGCGTGGCTCTCGCGCGTGTCGCTTTCCAGCGTTCGCAACGCGCGTTCCACGGTGTACGGGGGTTCGCTGTCGTCGTTTTTTTTAACGTACGTAACCGACGCGTTGCGTAACCGCTCCACGCCGAGGAAAGCGTCCGCGGTTTCGGTTTCGTTGGTCACGAGCAAAGTATTTTTGACCAACACCGTGCTGGAAGTGGACGTTTGTAACCGCGAGCGCGTCACCGTCTCCGCGGTGAGGTTTTGCTCGCTACCACTTTGCGTACCACCGCGTGTGACGTTCCCGTCACCGCCCGAACTAGGTCGGTAGTCAGGCGGCGTGTCGTGTCTGGAGTTCAGCTTTTGCGCCTCGGCGTGCGTTCGAAACCCGGAATCCGGAACGCCTTTCGAGAGCTGGCACGATTGAAAAGAAAGTGTCAGTCGGTCGGGCCATGTGTATGGGGGATTGGAAAGGGTATAGGAGTGGGTAGTACTTTCCGACTGTACTCCATACAGAGCAGTAATCAGGGAGGCGGTGTGTGGTGATTGGGAAAGGCCGTACCTGATTCTCGGCGACGTTCATCTCCCTCGCCGTGGACGCTTTGCCCACGGACTTGGCCCCTCCGCGGTCGCCTCTGATCCAGTCACGCAACTCCGCAAACTCGCCGTGGAACGAAATCTTTGGAAACTCAACCAAAGACTTGCGCACCAGCGACCTTAAGCCTTCCTGCACCAACCGGTTTTGACAAAACTCGTTCTTCACCGCTAAGCTCAAAACGCACCCGACGAACTTCCGCACGCGCGAATCTTTGGATTCTGTCTTGTCTTTTTGTCGCGCTGACTCTAGGCCGACCTTGATGACATCTAAAAATCCAACCCCAAGCACGGCTTCCTGCGCGTCGAACCCGCCGATTCCCGTGTACGTCCATAACAAGTGACTCGCCTCGGTTTGGACGTCCAGGGAATTGGGAAACCGGTCCACAGCGTCACTCACCACCCTGGGCAAAATCCTGAACCGTTTCTGTTTCCGGAACTTCATCATCGTCGCCGGGTTTTGTAAAAGGCCTCTTAGCACGCGGAAGGACGCTCGGGTGATTCTTTCGTTCGACGGGTACAGCCGCAAAGTGTCAATCGCGGCTCGCGGGCCGTTGTTTGTTAACACTAAATACGCGCTGTCCCCGAGTGCCAGCTTCGCCAAACCCACCAAACACCGGTGCGCGATGTCCTCGCTCATGTCGGGGGTCATGCCGGCGATCTTGCCGGGCGGGTTCACCGCGACCGCTGCGATTTGAAAAGAAGAAGTGTCAATCTTTCGTAATGTGAATGAGTAATTACTCTGGACAATCGGCAAAACAGGGAAGCGGGATTTCGTGAAAGCCCCAACACGTACCTGTCATCATAACCACGCCTCGTTTCCGCGCGGTGTACATCTGCTCGGGGGTTCCCTTGGGTTCTTTTTTTTGTCGCGGCTTGGCACCGGTTTTGTCGCTCACAGACGTCGCACCCCGCACCGCCACGCCGTCCTCGTCAAACTCCTCAATCGTCGTCTTTGTCGCGCTCGCGGTGAACGTCTCGTACCCGCTCGCCTTGCGTGTGGATTTCATCATGGACTGATTCACCTCTTCCTGTGTTTTGACGGACCCCTTCGTCACCCCCGAGGTGTCAATAATAACCCCCGCCGGCAACGGCGTGGGGTCCGCGAACTCGGCTTTGGTCCACTCTCGTAGCGACGCGAACTCGCCTTTGAAGGAGATGTGGGTGTGCTCTACTAATCCTTTTCTGATCAGCGCTCTTGAGCCGTTGTCGACGAGAAAATCCTGGATCCGCGGGTTCTTCGTGGCGAGCGCTAACAGACACCCGATGAACTTTATGGTGTTTTTCCCATCTGGGTCGTCGCTTTTCGGCCGCGACAGCGCGGCTTTGATGAAGTCAATCGCCCCAGCCGCGACGATACGGTCCTGGCACGCGCTTCCCCCAATAGTCGCCATCGCCCACAGCGCGTGCGCGGCGCTCCCCGCGACGTCCACGTCCGAAATCGTGGTGACGCCCCCTTTCGTGCCCGACACCACCGCCGATACCACGGCGCGCGGCATCAGCTTGAACCGCTGTTGCCGAAGAAGCTTGACCATCGTGCTAGGGTTGCCCGCGATGCCGCGGAAGATATCAAACGCCGCAACCGCACAGGTCGGGTCGCCCGGGTAAAGCTTCAAACACTCGGTGGCGCACCGCACGCCGCCCAGCATCATGACCATGTAAGCCGAGTCCCGGCTCGCCAGCGTGGCGAGGGCTCGCAACGCGCCGAACGCCATGGCTTCTTGCTTGTCCCTGGAAAGCGTGGGGGGGGGGTTCACCGCGAGCATGGCCTGTGATTGTTACACGAAAAGTGGTTAACATCTTGTGTATCGCGATGCATGGACAAACAGTCAGGGCAGAGGTAACACGTCCCATCGCAGGACGAGTATATCGAGATGTATAGACAACAGTCACCAGTTGAGAGATAAAACAGTGTGCCTGGATTTGGGAACCGCGCAACACGCACCAGCATCATCACCGCCCGTTTCCGCGCGGCGTACATCTCGTTGGCGTTGAACCCGCGCGTCGTGCGCGCGCCTTTTTGGAAATCCGAGCCCGTCGCGACCGCATTCGATTTCAGCACCGAAGTCAACCCGCGCGTCGCGTCGTGCGTAACAATCGCTTCCGAGTGCGAGGTGTTGAGGGAGGTTTCCTTGTAAAGAGTGCTTGCTGTGTTTTCCGTCGTAGCAGTCAGACCGGTTAACTGTCCAACGTTCGCGGCGGTGTTTTGAAACGCCGATCGCAGCGCCGCAGATTCACCACTCCCGAGCATCACGATTTTCACCACCCGCCTGTCCTCCAGCCACTCCAACGCGACGATGGTGTCGTTCACGCGCACCGCATCCAACGAGTTCTCCGCGTCGCCGTAGGAATAACCCAACATCACGAGTTGCGCGATGCACACGACTTTCGAACTCAACATGGGGTCGATGCGAACGGGGAAGGACGAAGCCACCGGCATGTGCGTGCCGACTTGCTGGTACCGGTGCCGCGCGACTTCCGATTGTAGTGTACGGAAGTTGGTGCTGAGCTCCTGTAGACGGGCTTGAGCCGCGCGTAGTTGCGCGCGCTCTTTATCAGTCGCCGGGGCTTCTCCATTCGCATCGGTGTTGGCTTCGTCTCGCGCCCGCATCTCCGCGACGCTCGCCCGCAAGTTAGCCACTTCCTGTTCCGAAAGGCTCAGCGCGGTGACCGCGTTTCGCATCGCGGACGAGGCTTGCGTAAGCATCTGCTGGGAGGAAACGGTTTTGGCGCGCAAAGCTTCCTGCGCGTTTTTAACCGCGCGGTCGAAATCGCGCTTGGACACCTGTTTTTATGTTTTTTTGTCAGATTTGGAAGAAACGAGCAAGGCCCGAGATGGGGTTGTTGGAGGGGAGGAACGTGTCAGTTGGGGACGTGTGTCATTTGATGCTGGGTTCCGGGTTCCGGGTACGGTCGTTTCACGGGCGGCGACAGCCTCAAGGGGCGACCCTACGTGAAGCACCGCACGTGGAGGTTTGCCACGGGTGCTCCGCGTGGCGTGGTTTAGTCTCGGCTTTGAGATTTATTTGCTGGAAGCCGCGACGACGAGAATTAGGAACCCCGCGACAGCGCGTACCATGCCATCCTTCACCTCGACGCCCGCGGCGATGTCGGAAATCGACTCCGGGTCGTTTTCCATGCCCATGCCCATGACAGGCCCGTGCGACGGGTTGCGACGGAGCGGTTGGAACTGGCTGGTGCGAGTTGTGGGTGTTCAAATTAGACGATAGTCGGAGCTCATAAATGTGATAAACCCCGCCGTTCACCTCTTAAAAAAACGCCAACAGACTGCAGACTGCAGAAGGCCGAGCAGAGTGTCGTTTTGTCGACGTGGATCGTCGCGTTATTTTTGGCATTCACATTTGACGATGTGTTGAACGGCACCCTTAACCCACACACCTCCCCACGCCTCGGCGTGCGCCGTGTCGCGTGAACAACCTCTTCCCACCATGGCCCGCGCCGTGGGCCGGCACACCGGCGTCAAGGCGAAGGTGATCATCGCGATCACCGAGCGCCCGTGCGTTGCCTTCGGCGTGACGCTTTTTCTCGGGCTTGTCATCGGCGCCCTCGGCTTCGCGGTGGGCGGGCTTTCGATTGACACCGAGGGGTGGGAAACGCGGGGCACGCCTCTTGCCGACAGGCAGATGTCCGTGATCGTGTGGAGCACCGGGCAGTTCGATTTAGGGGAAGGCACGCCCCTGGCGATGGGGGAAACCGAGGGGGGTAACCGACGACGCGCGCGGAGTCTGTTGATGGATGAGGAAGAGATCTCGGATGACTCTTTTCGGATGTCTCATCGTATCCGCGGCGCGGGGGAGAAGAAGCCGACGTTTTCGAGCTCCTTCTCCCTCAAAACCCCACCGAAAGCGAAAAAGCAAAACTCACGTGCGCTTCTGCAGAACAGCAACAACGGCAACGTCGCCGCCTACCTCGAACCCTGCGCGGACCCGTTTTGGCCTTACTGTTCCCGGGACGACGCGAACGCAGTCTGCGACGACGACGCGTGGCGCGAGTCCCGCAGCTTCCACGACGAGTACCGCCAGACCTCGTTCATGGCGATATTTTCCGGATCCTCCGATCTGCTCACCCCCGCGTCCCTGCACGAGATGTGCAAAGTTGAAGACGTAGTGATGCAACTCAGCGGGTACTCCGAGCACTGCGCGCGTTCGCCGAAACCCTGCTCCGGGACCGCGCCGTCCGCCGACGCCGGGCTCGCCAACACCTACTTCGCGACCGGCGACGCCGCCACGCGTACCCGGTGCTTCCCCCCCGTCTCCATAAACCGCGTTTTGATGGCGAACCTCACCGTGAGTAGCTGCGACGCCTGGGTCACAACGACCGGTCTTTCAGACCGCCTGGAAACGATTCGGGGTACGTGGCCCTTGCCTTTCCCAAATCCGACACACCTAGGTTTTCCCACACATCACGTTGACCACTTTTCGGGTCACAAAAACAGGCGCGCTCGCGGCGTGCGCGGATTCGTTTCGCCTGGACGGCGCCGAATCGCTCCCCGAGTCGTGCGCCAAAACCGGGTTCGACCCCGCGTGGGTGAACTCCGGGTTCGGTGTTGCGGCGCCTTTGCTAACCGCGACGCTTGTGGAGTTCCCAATGACAGGAGGGGGGGTGATTGACTGGCTCGTGGGGTTGGAAACGAAGGGGTCGCTGGAAAAGAGTCTGAAATCCTCACTCTGGGCGTCCTCCTACGACAGCAAAGACAGCGCTTTGAAGGACACCGTGGTGGACGCGGCGTTGAATTCAGACATGATCATGGCGAGTGCGGCGGTCTTCATCGTTTTGGTGCTGATTTGGGCGCACACCGGCTCGCTGTTGCTAACTTTCGCGGGGATGTTGCAAGTGCTTCTCGCGTTTCCAAGCGCCGTGTTCTTAACGACCACGGTTTTCCAAATCAAGTTTTTCCCGTTTCTCAACTTCATCGGTGCGTTTGCGTTTATCACATCCCTCCGACTGTTTGATGCCCTGTATGGAGTGCAGTTGCGCAAGTCTTACCACTACAATAGTGCTCCGGATTCCGCCGACTGTTTGCCCACTGTTTCACTGTGCATAAATCGCCCAACACGAGACTCGCGACTGACACTTTTCTTTTACACTCGCAGGTTTGTTCGTGTTGATCGGCGTCGGCGCGGACGATTGCTTTGTTTTCTTCGACAAGTGGCAAAGCGCTGCGGCGAAGCTCCCAAGGAACGCCACTGCCACGGAGGTTGCGTCTCACTCCTACTGGGAAGCGACCTGGGCTATGTTTTTAACTTCGCTCACCACCACGGCGGCGTTTCTGGCGTCGGCGATCACGCCCATCGCGCCGATCCGAGTGTTCTCCATCTTCATGGCGTCCTTAATAGTGTTCGACTACGTATACAACATAACAATCTTCGCCAGCTGCGTCGCGTTCCAGCACGAGATCGTGCGTTCCCGGGACAAACCATCTTTTTGTTTCGACGTGTTCGCCTGGGTAAAGCATCGGCGACGCGGTGCGGGCGACGAGACAAGTAAAGGACAAGGCAACCTGGGACCCGGCGACGTGACGTCGAAAGTGCAAATCGAACACGACCTGGAGGGGGAAACAAAAGTAACAAACTCTTCCGGCTCGCCCCCCGAAGTGTTCTGCCGAGAAAAGCTGTACCCGTTTCTGCACAACTTAAGGTGGCCTTTGCTGATTTGCACCCTCGGGCTGGGCGCCGCCGCGCTGTGGGGCGCCACGAAACTAGAAACCCCGAAGAACAACGACGTTTTGCTGCTAGGTACGCGTTGGGCTTTCCCAAATCCAGGCACGGCGTTTACGGACCCGTTCGCGACGTCCACACCCGTTTTATTCAAAGGAAGTACGGTAACACGTAACGTAACGTGCTTACTACGGGTAACGTTTCCTGACGGGCCCTGTGGTTAGTCGACACAGTACGCCAGTAAATTGACACGGTACTTTGACACGCCGGCTGCGGTACCTGTTACGTACCCATCAACTCGATACTCAAAAGACTGACCTTTTTCATTCACATACACCAGGCGAAACGCACCCGATTGAGATTTACGGCGTGCTTCAGAAAGGCGGTTTCATGGATTCCAGCGACGCGCAGCTGTGGGTTTCTCTGAACTTCGGGTCCACGCCTTACGACGAGCCCGTGTTTAACCACCTGAACCCGAAAAAACTGCCCGACCTGAAGCTCGACCACAGTTTCGATCCGTCGTCAACGGACGCGCAGACGTGGCTCGCGAGCTTTTGCGCAAACACCGATTTGCTCATGACGAAAAACTCCAATTGCTTCCCCCTTGTTTTCAAGGAATGGGTCACGGCGCAACACTCCCGGCAACTCGGCTGTGCCGGGCAAGACCTGATGACTTGCGATACCGACACGCCTTATCTGGACGCCTTCGCGTCCGCGTGTGGCGAAGCCGGCTTTCCCGTTGTTGCTACCAAATCCGTAAAGTGCATGAAGCACTTCGCGGAGTTAATCGCGCAGCAAAACGGCGACACCTCGCAGTCGCCGCTCAAGATGTTCTACCAACCAACAGGCACGTCGTCCGACGACGACGTGAAGATGTTCTTCCTTCAACTGTCCTTCGCGAGTAACATCTCGTGGACCTCGCCCATTGACGTTTTAAGAAACGACTACGACAAGTGGGACGCGTACATGAGCTCCCAGCTCGCGACCGCCCCGGCTGGGCTGCGAAACGGCTTCCACGCCGGCGAGGCGTGGCACTGGATGGATACGGTGGAGCAGATGGAAATCGGCGCGTACACCGCGGCGTTCGTGACGCTGTTGCTTTGCGGGTTCGTGGTGTTGCTCGGTACGGGAAACGTGGTGATTACGTTTTATTCGCTGGTCGCGATTCTGTCAATTCTGGGCGCCGTCACCGCCACGGTCGTGGCCATCGGGTGGACGTTGGGGTTCCTGGAGGGCATTTGCTTTTCCATCCTAATCGGCCTGTCCGTGGATTTCGTGATTCACCTAGGCGTGGCGTACAACGAACACGCGGAGAAGAGCGTTGATGCCGAGAACGACGACGATGAATCCAACACCACGAGAGAATCGCGAACCAAAGAAGCCGTCGCGTCCCTCGGGTTCCCGATCATCTCCGCCGCGTTCACCACCCTGGTCAGCGCCGTGATTCTGTTCTTCGCGCAAATCACGTTCTTCAACAAGTTCGGCTTGATCGTGATGTTATCGATGGTGTTTTCGCTGCTCGCCACGTTTCTGATGTACGTCCCGATGCTTGATGCGATCGGGCCGCAGCGGGAAGTCGGGAACGTGGGCGTGCTTTGCCGGAAACGGAAGTGAAATTTACGGACTTCCTTCAGTCCTTCAGTCCTTCAGTCCTTGCGTCCTCGCGTCCTCGCGTCCTTGCGTCCTCGACGTCCTCGACGTCCTTGAGGCGGAATAGTTAGATTGACGGAAGACCGTCCAACGTCGGCGGAGCAATGAGGCGACGTTTGCTCGCGTCCCGATTGACGAGTACTCCAACCCTGGCACGTCGTCGCGGCGCGCGCGTGCCAACACACAAGAGACGCGCGCGACGACTGCGTTGTTTACTTGTACATGTGCATACATTATTTTACGATACCTCGAGAGCTGTTACGTGAATACCTTGGGAGCTCTTTTACAGCGTACTTCCACGCGGAAAACACGCGGACACGCAGTCCGTACGGTGTCGACTTTCGGAAACACGCAGAGATGAATGGATGCCCACGATTTCCCCTTGTGGACCTCGGTGTAAACGCGGATATCCAGGCTCGTCCCAGAAACGCGACTCACAAGCTCCGCGGCCCGGCCCGCGGCCCGCTGTCCCTCCGGGCCCTGGAGATGGGGCATGACTACCAGCGCCAGGTGTACCAGCTGAACCAGTTACCGGAGAATCAGGTAAGTTGCCTGGTACGAGTACCGCTCGTGGTGGCGAGACGGCCAAGCCCTGACATCAATCATCCCGCGGCCTGCTTCTCGAAATGTGCCCACCACTCGCGGTCGCGCACCACGACGGACGGCATCTCGTGACCCTCATGAAACACCTTGTTCCGTGCCACTTTCCTTGCGTCCGTCTGTGCGCGCTACCGTGCCCTAGATTCCACCAGGACTTACCCACGCACCCCCACACTGTTTACCCATACAGATATGCGCCGATTGCACCGCGAGCAATCCCGACTGGTGTTCCATCAAGCTCGGCATTTTCCTGTGCCTGAATTGTTCCGGCGTGCACCGCGGTTTAGGCGTGCACCTGTCCTTCGTCCGAAGCGCGACGATGGACACGTGGACTGTTACTCAGTACCACATGATGCGGAACGGCGGGAACGACGCCCAACACAAGTTTTTCGACAAATACGGCGTTTCCAAATTCGCGCCGGCGCGCCAGAAGTACGACCACCCGGTCGCGGCGGCTTACAGGGATAAACTGAAATGCGTAACGGATGGCAAGGAGTGGAAGAAACCGAAAGGGTTAACGTCCTCTTCTGGAAACTCCGGGAGGTCGGTGTCTTCATCTTCTGGAACCAGGAGTACGGAATCAGCCGGTGGCTTCGCAGGCGCGGTCGGTGCTAACGCCGGTACTAGTGCGGACGCCGGTGCCAATCATCAATCTTTCACGCAACAGTCGGGCTCTAAGAACCCTAAAGGTGGCGCCTTCGACCTGGCCACCGGCACCGGTTCTTTATTGTCAAAGGCGTACGTCCGGGACGGTGAGACTCATGCAGACGGGTGGAAACCTCCACCTCCAAAACCGCCTCGAGGCGCGATTGAGGGAAAATTCCTAATGGGCCTCTCCCCCGAAAACTGGGTGTTCTTTTTGAAACGCCTGGACCGGCAAGGTACGCGTTGCGTTTCCCAAATCAAGAGACGACTGTTTGCTGATACGATATTGACACTTTTCGTTCGCAAAACGCAAAGACGACCGGACGTACCATTTAAAGAAATTGACCAAAAACGAACGCGCGCAAGTCGTGGCGTGCATGTCTGGTTCGGCGCCGCCGCCGATTGCAACTGAAACGTTTCGCGGGGAGGACACGTTTCGCGACGGGTCATCTTACAAAGGTGACACGAAAAAAGTTTCCTCCAAAAATAACGACATAAGCTCCATCGATCCGTTCGGCAAGGGTACCGACGTTACCGCGGCGGGTAACACGGGTGGTAACGCTTCAACCGACGGCAGCGACGACGACGCCGAAGCCCAGAAGAAACCCGCGAAGAAAAAGAAGGACTGGGACGAGAGTTCGGGGAGTGACGACGACGATGGGGATGACGACGTCGATTTGAACAAAAGGGCCGCGGCTTCCGTGAGAGGCGGTATCAATGAGATTGCCGCGAAACGTCGGGAGCGGGAGGAGCGGGAACGGTCGGTTAGTAAAAAAAACGCACAAGAAAAAGAAAAGGCTGAAAAGAAGGAGCGCCGACGGCGGAAAATACAAAAAAGCGCGGTCGTCGCGGCGGAGGCGGCGGCGATGATGGAACAAAAGTTAGCCTCGATGTCCTCGTCCAGAGCGGCACTGTCTGTTGGGTCGTCAAAAAAACCTCCCTCAACACGACGGCCTCCCGAAGTCACCGGGTTTGGGAAAATTCCACCGGGCATGGGCAACGTCTTGCCCGGCCCGCCCCCCCCCTTCGGTACGCGGCTCGGCGGGAACGAGTACCACGGCTTCGGGAATCCGAACTTGACGTTTAATGGCAACCAGACTGTGACCGGTGCGTCGGGCGCGTCCAACTGGATGGCGAACACGCAGCGCACCACGGAAAGCGTTTTGGGGCAAGCCAAAGGGTGGCTTAGTGGGGCGCTGAAGGGAATGGCAGATCGGTTGGACGGAAGCGGTGGTGGCAGTAATTCGACGAATCAAGCCAACGCCTTCGGCGCGAACCGTGGGCCGATGGCTGACAAGGAAGCGACGCGGCAACGAAAGAGTTGGGAAGACGCACAAAGAGGGTTGTTTCTGGATGAGACGCACGTGCGTGGCAGTAAAAGTAAAGTCGGCGAAAAGGAGGCGGAGGGCAACTTTTACAGCGACGGCGACGATTCGAGCGCGCGGAAAGAAAGCTCGTCGTCGTCGGATTCGGACCGAGCGCCGCAGCGGTCGCGAGCGCGAACAAATTTAGCGCCGCAAAAACCGCGCAGCGCCGTTCACAAACCCGAACCGAAAGACCGGTTCGCGGAATCCTTCGCCGCGTCCATCAAAGGCTTGGCGCACGATTTCGGAGGCCAAGCCAACTTGAGTGGGTTCTACTCGGATGGTGAGTAACGCTACTGTCCGGTATTTATGACGGACTACGAAGACTATGAAGACTATGATATTGAAGACACTGTTCAAAGGATATCAATCGCGTCGCGCTACCGCTTCCGCCGCCGCCACGGCCCGTCCACCGCCATCCCCACGAACGCGGCGTACTTACCTAGGCCCGTGGGTAGCCACAGGTCGGCTATTTCCTTCGGTACGCGGAACCTCGGGTAGAATAGGTCGTTGTTACTCCCGCCAAACACTCCGTACGACCCCGGGAAGTTTCCCACGAGCAACCGGTCGGGAATCTTTTCGCGGCGGTTGTACCCGTTGTTCTCGTCCAAACCGAGCGCCCACTCCAACACCGTGACTAGACCCCACAGGCCCACGTACCCGGCGACGCACCAAGTGCCTACCCGCATCCACCACTTATTTTTGTATCCCGTAACGTATGTCTTAATACCCAGCCGGACCCAAACCTCCTGGTCCGACATCACTCGAAACGTGACAAACAAGTCGCCTCTCAATAGTTCGCCTTTAAAGTTTTTCCCGAAACAGAAACCCTCGCCTTTTATCGTCTTCACCTGTTTTCGCGTAACCACCGCGCTGTTTGGGTTAATTTTCAAACTCATGACGTTCCCAGACAGCGTGGGTAACCGCAGGATGGTGCCTTTCCTGAGCTGCGCTCTGGTCAACGCGACGCGCGCGCAGACGTCTTTCAAATTGTTCGTGTCGAGCGGCCGTTGGAAAAAGGGGTGTTGTTTTTCTCTGACTAAAAACACCACGCTCTGCAAATTGTTCGTGTGCATCGCACCGAACCTGATTTCTTTGCCATCCCTGGACCCGGGGTGCACCCGGACCGTAAACACCTTGCTTTCCTTTTCCGGCATTTGCGAGTCGAGGCCTATCACGTGCACCACCACGCCCTCCCGGAACGTACATCCCGCAAACATCTCCTCGAAGGAACAAAAAATTGTTCGCACCACACATTCGGGAATGCCCATGGAGACGCAATACACCCGGCGCGCGTGTTTCTCTGTCTGGTCCTGTTCCTCTGGGGTCTGGTAATGGTAACTATCAAAGCCGTTGGAATCGAAATCGGCCCGTTTCTCCGGGTCACTCAACAACTCGTACGCCGCGCCGATTTCCTTGAACCGCACTTCGCTGGTTTCTTTTTCAGCAACCGAGCGGGCCTTGTCGGGGTGATGCAGACGCGCCAGGCCGTGGTACGCCTTGCGGATTTCCGACGACGAAGGGTTCCCGGTTTTCTGCAAACCCAGTACCGCGTACGGGTCGGGGGGGGGGGGCATGCGGCCCCCGCGCCGCGGGTACCGCAACACGAGCGACACGCGTTGTGGTGGAACAAGGTTGTTGTTACAACGCGCTTGCTTTCGTCGTCGGCGGTGAAAATAGTTTATGGTATGCCGATCCGCCCGCGCCATTCCCACGTACGTCACAGGGTTTCCATCGCGCGATCGCGCACACCGACACGCGCCTTCGCACTCGCGCGCTCGCAAAACTCGAAGAGACGACTGACTGACAGGCTCGCGGTGGTCTTGACCCGGATCGTGAAGACAAAGAAGTGACCAAGACGTCCTTCTGTGTCCCCGAGATCGACACTCGAGATTCGGCACGATCGATAATGTCGTCCGCCGCGCGCGTGCCGACGAAATACGCGTTCCGAAGACGGTTCCAGAAGCACAACTACAGCCTGATCGGCGCTGAGCTTTCGGATGACGACGAGGACGACCTTCCGGTAACGGACACGCAAACCGCGGCCGCGGCCGGCGGCCTTGACGCGCAGACGCTTTCGCACATGGAAGAGAGGGACTTCAAACGCGTGGTGAAGGGCGGGGCTGCGAAAATAAACGAGTTTCTCGGAATTCGCAACCACCTGTTGACCTTGTGGCAGAGTGACCGCTCCAAGTTGGTGTTACTCGACACGGTTTTGAGCTCGTTGCCTACGGACCAGCACGACCTTTGCAAAGAAACACACGTCTGGCTAAGGAAGCACGGGTGTATCAACTACGGGTGCCTCGGCGGGACCAACCTGGAGTTTGGCGATGCGCTCGCGAAAGTACGAAAAGAGAACACCGCGAAAGAGCAGGCTGAAGCCGCCGAAAAAGCGTCGGTACCGGACCCAGCCCCAGACCCGGAGGTCGACTCCGCATCTATCACGGACGACGACATCGTCACTACGACTGTTATCTTCCTAAGAGGCGCGGACATGAACAGCACCACGGAGCGGCAAATCCGAAAGGCGGTGGAAACGGCGTTGCGGTGCGACTTGAGCGACCGGAAACTCGTGATCCGAGGCGTGGTGACGAAATTTCTGGAAGATCCGGAATCTTACGAAGGTGTCGGTGTGTCCGACACGACTGGCGAGTCCGCGGAGACGATTCGTTTGAACGCCGCGGTTGCGCTGGCGAAAGCGGCGGAGGAATCACAAAAAGCCACCAAGCCCAAACCCACGAAACCGGTGCTCGTGATCGGCGCCGGCCCGGCGGGGCTCGCGGCGGCGTCGTCGTTGCGCGCGCACGGATTTACTACCGTGATTTTGGAAGCGCGGTCACGGGTCGGCGGCCGGGTGTTCACCGCGAGTGCGGGGAGTAGGGAAAACCCGCTCAGCGTGCCTCTTGATTTCGGCGCCTCAATCGTGACTGGAATCGCCGCCGACGCGAAACGCCGGACCGCGATGCCGTGGCTCGGCGTGCGCGCGGACCCGAGCGCGGTGCTGGCGATCGCGCAGTTGAATCTGAACACGCACTTGCTTAGGGACGACCTTCCCTTGTACGACGGCGTCTGTGGCAACGCCATATCCGTCGAGTGCGACAAACGCGTGGAGAAAGCGCGAGACGTGCTGATGGACCACGCGCGCTTACGAGTGGACAGGGAAGGCGTGGACGCTTTGACAAAAGTTTCCCTTGAGACAGTCATCGCGGATGAGCTCAAACAGCGGTACGGGGATGTTGTTGAGACGGACGAAAAGGATGGGGAAAAACGACAAGATGAGGATGAGGATGACGACGAAGACGACGAGACTGCGAAAGACTCCTCTGAAACGAAGGAAACTTTGTCCGCGGAAGACCGACGGGCGTTAGGCTGGCACTGGGCGAACCTGGAGTACGGCTGCAGCGCGCCTTTGTCCAAAATATCAATGGCGCACTGGAACCAGGACGAGCACTACGGGGGTTTTGGAGGGGGGCACGTGATGCTGAAGGGGGGGTACGGGCAGGTGACCGAAAAACTCGCGGAGGGATTGGAGGTTGTTTTGGATTCGCCCGTGCGGTCGGTGACGCGAACCGACGGCGACGGCGACGAGGGCGGGGTACTCGTGGAAACCGTGGACGGTACGAAAATCGAAGCCTCCGCGTGTATCGTCACCGTGCCTCTCGGGTGCTTGAAGAACGGCGACATAACGTTCGAACCGAAGTTGAGTTTGGCGAAGCAAAGCGCGATTCAAAAGCTCGGCTACGGCAACTTGAACAAAATCGCGCTCGAGTTTACCGAAACGTTCTGGGACGACGCCGTGGATTATTTCGGGTGCGCGGCGGATACCACCAACCGGGGTCGGAATTTCATGTACTGGAACCTAGCGCCGGTTTGCGGGAAGCCCGTTTTAGTGGCACTAGTCGCGGGTGAAGCCGCGGAGAAAGCGGAGACGGAGTCGGACGAGAGCCTGGTGAAGGACGCGATGTCGGTTTTGCGGCGAGTCGCGTCTAGAAACAGTCAGGGTCCGGGTGCGAAGTGGTCCTCTCTAGTCCCCGACCCCACCGCCTACGTGTGCACTCGCTGGGGGTCCGACCCGCACTCCAGAGGATCGTACTCCTACGTCGCGGTTGGCGCGAGCGGCGACGATTACGACGAGCTAGGCAGACCCGAAGGCCGAGTACTCTTCGCGGGCGAACACACCTGCAGGGAACACCCCGACACCGTGGGCGGCGCCATGTTGACCGGCTGGCGCGCGGCGCGGCACGCCATGCACATCATGAACGGCGACCACGGGACGCCGTTCGACGAGGTGTTTGCGATGCCCACGATGGACGACCTGGTGTTCGCGGACGGCGACGACGAGGACAGCGAGTCCGGGGACGACGACGGCGACTCAGGTACGTATTGGGGCTTTCCCAAATCCCGGACGACTGCGTGCCCGTACAATACTGACACTTTTCTTTCGCAACGCAGACGACGACACGGACGGCGAAGAAATCGACGACGACTCGAACCGTAAAAAGACGAAAAAGAAGCGGGGCAAAAAATCCGGGTACGACTCCGAGGACGGCCCGGAAGACGACGACGCCGCGCGAGAGCGCGCCAGGAAACGGCTAGAGCTTGAGACCGCGGAACGCTTGGAACAGCTGCGACGGGAAGCAAAGGAAGCCACCGAGGGCAAGGAAGAGGTGAAGCGGGTTCTGCGGGTTGTGGGGGAGGGTTTCGGAGGGCGCGAGGTTGAGGGAAAGTTTTCGTTGTTTTGCGATTTGGCGGAAACGCTGGAAACGCAAAGCGGGCGACTCGCGTTTATCAACGCCGCGGTTGATAAGTTACCAGAAAAGGAGCGAGCCACCTGGGCGTTACGCAAAGGAGGGTTCGATTTCCTCACCACGTGGCTCACGCAAGTCACCACGAAAGAAACAGGCGCCGCGTTCGCGGGGCGGGCGATATCGCTTCTTTTGAAGTGCCCGCCCGAGCTGCGGCTGATCAAAAAATCCGGCGCCGCGAAAGTAATGCAAACGCGGTTCGCCACGCACCCCAAACCCGAGGTTCGGTTGTTGGCCAGGAAGTGCGCGCACCGGTGGACGCGGCAGCTGGCGCGGGTACGCGTGGGGAGGGGAAGTGATGCGGAGGGGTCGGGGCGAGGGAAAGAAGACCACGACGACGACTTACCTCTTCGCGACGCGACGAAGGCGACCGGGGCGGGGAAGGCCTCCGAGAGGGATGACAAAACTCGGATTGATGAAAAGAAGCCTGTCGTGGTGATGACCACAACCCAGATGATTGCATCCGCCGCTGGGTTAGCGGAGGGCGGCGACGCCGAGGCGGCGGCGGCGGCTGCGGCTGCGGCGGACGCGGCGCTGGCGGACGCCACCGTGGCGGCGGCGTTTGCGAAGGTTTCGTCCGTGACGTCGCAAGCGGCCGCGGACCTGGCTTTACGCCAAGCCTGGTCAACCGGCGGCAGCGGCGGGAAGCACGGAATGTTCAAACAACAAAACTTCAGCGACTACACGGAGCACAAAAAGCGAAAGCGCGAGCACAAGAAAGTTGACAAGGCGAGACGCGCGCGGGAAGACGCGGCTGAAGCGGCGGAGGATGCGGTTTGGACGACCGCGGGTACCGGCGGTGCTTCCACATCAAACGCCGAAAAAACTTCCAAGACCTCGGCGACGTTACAAGCGGCTGGGCAACGCCTGGCCAGCGACGCCATGGATACCGACCGCCCAAACGACCCAAGGGAAATAATAAAGAAACAAGTCATGACGTACGCGCGCGGGTACCTTCAGAAAAGCGGCGGCGGTCGGAACCTGTCAAAACGAAAACGCGACGAAATCGCAAACAAAGTCGTGGGGAAAGTGGTCGGCGGGTCGACGTCGCTAGACGCCGGCGCCGAGACGGGCGGGTTTCTGACGCAACAGCGGAAAAAGAAAATCCAAAAGATGCTGGACGCGTACGCGGCGCAGTGACGAGACGGGTGCTTTGGTCCGTACGAATTGCTCTTGGAGTTGGTGAGGCGTAGTCGTTGTGAGAGATACACAGGTCGCGCGCGCCCGTGTTCTGGTTCCTCGCCAAGAACGCTTCGCACCCGTGTTCTGGTTCCTCGCCAAGAACGCTTCGCACGCTTTTTCGTCGCGCCAAGACCGATTTGCCAATCACATCCAGTGGCGGCGTCGGTCCGGTCCCTCCCTACATGTCTGGGTTTTCCGGCGCGGTGAAACTGGGTGACCTGGATGACTTCATCAACCCGTCACAGAGCTGCGTGGTGGCGTTGAACGGGGACAAGCTTGATTTGGGCGCGGCGGAGCTCGCAGTGCCCGAGGGAGGCGAGGTGTTTCTCAAGAAAAGGGGCGGCAATGCTGCTTCTTCTCAGATCCCACCGGGGCCGATGCCCATCGTTCCGGGCGCGCCGTTACCCGCGAAATTCGGTGAGTCCGTGAAGGTGAGCCTAAGCGACTGTTTAGCCTGTTCCGGGTGTGTCACGTCCGCGGAAACCGTGCTTCTTCAGGCGCAAAGCGCGGAGGCGTTCAAAGCGGCGCTTCGTGAAGCGGCGGGCGATGGCGTTGCACAAATTGCACAAATAAACGCCACGACACAAAACAATCCGTCAAAAAACAGAAAAATCAAAGCCGTGGTGGTTTCGGTGTCGCCGCAATCAAGGGCGTCGTTGGCGCGAGTGGGCAATTTGCCCCTAGTAGAAGCCGCCCAAAGAATAACCGGCTTTTTCAAGTCAATAGGCGTCGCGAAAGTTTTCGACACCACTTCGGCGAGAGATATATCGCTTCTGGAAACGGCGCACGAGTTTTGCGAGCGCTTCGTGGCGGCTAAAAAACAAAACTCGCGAAATTCTGGAAATGATGCATCAGTGAGTAACCATTTTTCCAGTAACACGTGTGTGTTGCCAGTTTTATCCTCCGCCTGCCCTGGCTGGGTGTGCTACGCCGAAAAAACACAGCCTGAGATTTTGAAACACGTAAGTTCCGTGAAATCGCCGCAAGCGATGATGGGCGCGATCGTGAAGCGAACCGTCGCGGCTGCGTTGGGTTTGCACCCGGCCGAGATATTTCACGCCACGGTGATGCCTTGCTTCGACAAGAAACTCGAAGCGAGCCGGGGGGAGTTTCGAATTGAAAACACACCGGAAACAGACTGCGTTTTGACCACCGGGGAGGTTGCGGAGCTGATTCAAGAGACGCTTGAGTTCCGGACTGGAGTCATTAGTCAAGAATTGAGCGACGCGAACGCGAGACAAAGATCTGGCGCGAGCGCTTTGTCGCGGGCGCCGAGGGGCGAGCTGGACGGGTGGCTCGCGTCGTCGAGTTCTAGTTACGATCCGTCCGTGACTCAAAATTGTTCAAATGCTTCAGATGCGATGGATTCAGAAGCCATGGATGCGGACGATACTATTCCGACTACCCGCCATACGAATCTGTACACCACCTCCGTTCCGGGCGGCGGCGGCGGGAGCGGCGGGTACTGCGATTTCGTGTTTCGGAGAGCGGCGCTTGTTTTGTTCGGCGTTGAGGTAACCGGGCCGTTACAATACAAAACGCCTAGAAGCAAGAACCCCGATTTGAAGGAACTCACGCTGGAAGTGGACGGCGTAGTCGTCCTTCGCTTCGCCCTCGCCTACGGCTTCCGGAACATCCAGAACGTCGTGCGCAAGTGTAAGCAGGGAAGTTCTGCAAGTGGAAATCAATCAGTTATTTCCGGTAAGTATTTCCCATTCACCACATTCCGCCGACTGATTGCCAATACGAACTGACACTTTCTTGTTAATCTCTCAGGAAATACCACGCAGTACGATTTCGTGGAGATAATGGCGTGCCCGTCGGGGTGTCTCAACGGGGGCGGACAGCTACCCCCCCCCCCCCGGTACGAACCCGGGTTCCGGCTTTCATCGAAAAACCCGTTACCCACGACGTTAGGGGGGCAGACCGCGAAGGAGCTTGTGGATGAGCTGGAGGAGTTGTACCACTCCGGGGTGTTTGTTGGGACGAGCGTAACTGGCGAGGAAAAAGAAAAAGGTGAAGAAAACGCAAAAGCCGAATCCTTCATCCGGAGACCGCCGTCCGCGAATAGCGACGTCGATACCTTGTACAAAACCTTCGTCGGCGGGCCCGTGGGGTCCACACACGCCAAGCGAGCGTGGCACACCGTGTATCACGACCGCAGCGCGGAAGCCGCGGTGGCGGCGGGAGGCACCGCCGCGGCGGCGGCGAACCTTAAAATCAGCAGCGACTGGTAGATGTGAGAAAAAAGAAAATTGTATTTTTTAACATGTCCCCGAAGTACGAAGACGTACCCCGAAGTACGAAGACGTACCCGACTGTGTGAAAGGCACACACCCTCACGAAGCAAGAACGAGACCTTCAAGCAAAGGAAACTTCGTGGTAGTTATTATTGTAAATCATATCAAGAAACAAGACGAAGACCGGGCGATACCGGTACCGAACGCCGCGCTTTGGTGGATTTTTCACTTTTTTCTTCGTTTCCCGGGGTGACGAACTTTTCCGTAAAACCCTGCTCTCGTCACCCAACGTCTTCACTCGCAACAGTCACTTGAATGGACCTGCAGCAGTTCATCGTTCGCGGCCAGGTTCTTTCGTTGATGCGCCGGGCGTTACGCGCGTGTGTTCAAGCTCCTGTCGAGTCCCGAGCCGAAATAAGGACCGAAATCCGGCGGTGTTTCGAGGCGGGTAGGCATCACTCGGATTCGCGAACCATCAAACACTTGTTGAGCGACGGCCGGATCGCGGTGAAGCAGCTCGCGGAGATGGTGGGGTTGACGACGTAGTTGATTGCGGAAGTGTTAAACGAACCGAAACGAAGTACTTAGACCTGTTACAAGTACTTGAGATAGATAGAAAGCATGCTCGCCACGCGCCGCACCGCGGTGCGTACCACGGGTCGTTGGGCCTCTGATCGCGTCACTCGATTGTTGGGGTCGAGTGCCAAGAACGAGACGCACGGGCACTCGCACGACGGCGGCAAGACGCAATGCGCGGGCGAGCACGGCCACGGCCACGGTAAGGAGACGCAACTCAATATCAACAACAGCACCGCGAAGCAACCCAACGACCCGACTAACTTACTAAAGTCGTTGGAACAACTGGGAGGCAAGCATGCTTTGTTCGGGTCTTGGTTACTTGAGGAAGGGTTGGACAAGCTCGGGAATTTTCTGGACGAAACCGATACGCGCGCGTCGCGACAGATTTTTGTGCACCCATCCCTCGAAGCGAGGCGAGTACCGGGCTCTGGCGTGGGCCTGTTCGCCAGTAAAACGATTCCAAAAGGGGAGGTTCTGATACGCGTGCCTAGGGAAATATTTCACCCGCTAAGTGCCGAGTTCGCGGAGAAAGTCGCGAAACAAAAAGTCCCAAAGTTCGTGAAACACTTGGAAACGCAATGTGCATTGCTAGGCGCGCCGCAGTTCGCGAAGCACGTCCTTTTCGCGCTTCACCTTTTGTTTGAGCTGGGAGACGAAACTTCAGGTAACGCACCGTACTTAGCCTCGCTTCCCACGTTAAATGGAATCGATCATCGCGACGGCACGGACACGAGCGCCACGGAAGGCGCAGTGCCTCTTTTGTGGGAACCGTCGCAGCTCGCGACGCTGCGCGGGACGCCCACGTTTGCGAACGTGTTGAGACGGAAAGCGTTCGTGAAAAACGCGCACGTCGCGATCTTTGGAGGGACCGATCCCGGGACGGCAGGGACTCGGGTTGGAGGGTCAACCAACCCTACCAGTCCGACTGTTCCGCTGCAGCGGTTCCAGTGGGCGCTAAGTACGATTCTTTCGCGAGCCACCTCCGGCGCAAACGCGCCCTATGCGCTGCTGCCAGGAATTTGCCTTTTCAACCACGCCGGGGTGGACGCGAATTGCGTGTTAGAGGGTACGGCGAGATCGGACGAAAAGAGTACTACCTCTTCTTCTGACAGTACTTTAGGGAGCGCTTCTGAAAGCTCTTCCGGTGAAAGCGGTCACACTTCCGATTGGCGACACGTCGACGCCGTGAGCAAACGCGACGTTTCAAAAGACGAGCAATTAACAATTTCATACGGCGACAACGCGGACAACGACCGGCTACTACGCGTGTACGGCTTTTGCGTTTCCGGTAACGTGAACGACCGCCGGGAGGTTCTTTTGAACGTCAACGGCGCGGCGCTTGAATTGTGGAGAGCGTTTGATAAGTACGGCCCTGGGGTGACGCTGGCGCGAAACGCGATTTTGCGCAAACACGGCTTACCCAGGTTGTCTGATGTGTTCAACAACATGGACAGCGCCGATGCGGTCACGCAAAAAGCGTTTCAAGAAACGGTCGAGAAAGCCCTCGGGGGCGGTGTTTCTTTCCGGGACCCTGGGGACTTTCAGTCGGCGATGGGGGGGGCGGGGGACGACGCCGCGGACGGAAAGGAAAAGGAGGCGTCGTTCTTTGACGACGTGGAAGGAGATTCGATGAAAGATGGTGCATCTGACGCTGAAGACAACAAGTCTTCGCCTTTGGTTTGGTCTTGTTACGTCGCGCACCCGAGCAAGCCCCTGTACCCAAAGGAACCTTCCTCGCCCATGGACAGTTCATCAAATGAAGCGGAACGGCTAAGCAACGCTTCCACGAACGCGGCGCGCGGCGCCAACGGCTCGTCGATCTCGGCGCAAGCGTTGCTCGCTTCGGTGCGCACGCACTTACTCACCGGCACCGAGCCACCCGGACCGGATGGACACGAACCCAACCCGTGGGCACCAGTGAGCGAGATGAACGAAGCTGCGACGCGCGCGGTGGTTGGGGAGGCTGCGTATTTAGCGTTACGAGAGCACACGGAGAGTCTTCGCCCAAACGTTGCGCGCGCGAAACAACAAGACGTGATGAGCGCGATGGCGATGGCGGCGGCGAACCCTAACGCACACAGTCACAGTCACAGCCACGGTGCCCCGGTCAGCGCACCAGCCGATACTCGGGACGCACACGCGCACAGTCACGGAGCCTCGCCCAAACAAGAAAAAGAAGAAACAATCGACCCAAAAGACCCGTTCGCCGGCGCTTCAGAGGACGTTCAAACTCCGCTTTCGCAAAAAGCCGCGATGGACGCGCGGCTGGATTTAGCGGGCGGGTCGGCGTGGGCGAGGTCGGCGCTGGCGCTGAGACGGGGGCAGGAGGAGATCTTAGAGCACTTGTTGGGGCAGAGTAGTATTTAGACACAGGATAAGGTAGTGTTTCAGGGTGCTAGCTAGGAGAGAGTGTATTTAAGTGAGGTTAATTGCCGAGAGTTTCGCTTACTGTAGCGCCAAATCAGATCATAAACACGCTTTTGCTGGTAATGCCTTTTCTGGGAAGCCTCGACTCACAACGACGCGCACACGACAGCCTCCGCGATGTCTTCCAACGCGACGCTCGGTGTGGAAACCCGCTCGCGAATTAGAAAGCGCGAGTGCCGCGATGCTAACACGGCTAACGCGGGCGAGGCCATCCCCGGCCTTCTCGACGACACCGTCATCACGCACGTTCTCAGGTCTGAGAATTTCGACGACCCCGCCGATCTCGCACGACTCCCAGCGGTGAGTCGTGGGATGCGCGACGCGGTGGCGGCGACGGGGCTTCAGTTTGAGGAGCTTGATGAAGAGCGTGCCATGCTCCTCGGATGTTTAAGCGCGCTGCAGCGCCTGCAACGGGGAGGGCGCCTGTCGCGTCAAGAACACCTTTGTGAGACATCGGCGTGGCGCGGAAAGCTCGAAGAGTTGAAGGAGTTACGCGAGAAAGGCTGCCCGTGGGACACATACACGTGCGAGTACGCGGCGTTCGGCGGGCACCTCGAAGTTCTGCAGTGGGCGCGCGCGAACGGCTGCCCATGGGACGAGGAGACGTGCTCGGGGGCGTCTGAGGGCGGGTATCTCGAGGGGCTGCAGTGGTTGCGCGCGAACGGCTGTCCGTGGGACGAGGGTACGTGCGAGGGGGCAGCGAGCGGCGGGCACCTCGAGGTGCTGCAGTGGGCGCGAGCGAACGGCTGCCAGTTGGGTGCAGCCACGTGCACGAGGGCGGCGGAGGGCGGGCACCTCGAGGTGCTGAAGTGGTTGCGCGCGAACGGCTGCCCGTGGGACCAGTGGACGCGCCATTACGCGAGCGGACACATACTAGAATGGGCGGTGGCGAACGGCATACCCGAACAGGCCGAACACGTTTCGCGGCGATTTGAAAGACTTCTACCAACGATACAGTATCGATATTCTTGTTTTCTTTGCAAGATGGGAACTTCACTGTATCGAGTTCAGCCCCCAAACACAAACTCCTCTCCTACTTTTTCCGTCTAGGCACCACGTCTAACTCAAACGGTTCCGGGCGCAGCGTGATGAGCGCCCGCGGCTTTGGCGGTGTTTGTTCCGGTTTCAACCGCAACTCCACGTTTTGGCAAATCATCGCCAGCAACAACGTGGTTTCCATCATCGCGAACCCGGTGCCGATACACACGCGCGGACCCGCGCCGAAGGGGACGTACGCGCCGTTGGGGCCCATGCCTTTCAGGGCGGTTTTTGAGAGTGGTTCGTTTGTGTTCGGGTCTAGTCGTAGCCACCGCTCGGGTGTGAACGTCTCGACGTCGTCCCAGTTTCTTTCATCCGTGTGTAACAGATAAGGCGCCACCAACACCGTGGTTCCTTTTGGTAGGTCGTACCCGTCAAGAGTAACATCACTGGCGCAGCACCGTCCCACCATGTACGCGGGCGGTCGTAACCTCATGGTCTCATAAACCACGGCTTGGCAGTATTTCAGGTTGAAAATTTGTGAGGATACTTCGGACGAGGGTAACTGCCCACTAGGTGGTTCCTCGCCAATTCCACCAAACACTTCATCCGCCTCTAAACGACACCGCTCGCCTATCTCAGGGTGTTCCGCGACGAAGGAAACGCACCAGCTCAGCAAAATTGCGCTCGTTTCCTGGCCCGCAACGAGAAGCGTCATCAGCTCGTCCCGCAACGACTTGTCGTCCATACCGAACCCGTCGCCCTCCGTGTCCTTGGCGTCCAGTAAACGGTCCAGAAGGTCGGGCTGGTACGAAGAGGTGGTTGGCTTGTCGTCGTCTTGCGAAGCGGAGGCGCCTCGGTTCGATTCCGGGCGGGAACCAAAATACGCGACGTCCACCCAGTCTTTTTGTGCGGCGTCCCACGCCACGCGCGCGCGACGAGGGGAGAATTCCGATTGGTTTGTTGTCGGTTCGTCGCTTTGGCGTCGCGAATCGTCGTCGCTATGCACAACGGTTTTCGCCTTTTTCGCCCTTCTCGCCGCAATCAGCGCATACACCGCCTCGTCCAGGATAGCCACCGCGTCGTTGTACTCGACGTTGTCCGGAGTAGGAACCCACTCCGGAATTACGAATCCGTTGGCGGACCGTTTCCCGAAAAACTCAAACGCGTTTTTAATCGCGCTCGTTATTTTCGCCCCGCTTTTTCCAGTCACGTCGGCGCCGAACAGGGCATCCGCGACTATGGTCAGGGTTAGGTCGTTGAAATCGGAGTACACGTCCCTTAAAGTGCGTACGTGCCATTTGTTGGTGAGTAACTCGTTGCCGCATTTTTTCATGGACGAGGCGTAGGTGTCCACGGCTTGTTTCCGAAACGCGGGGTTCGACAATCGCCGCTGCGGTTGCCACAGAAAAGTGTCAGTCTCTTCCGTGTTGAGTACGGGTGTACTGTATATCGCGATGTATTGGACGATGGCCTGGTCAACAGGGAGGGGTAATCGGTCGGAACAGTCACCAGCTGAGAGATAAAACAGTGCACTTGTGATGAATGTAGTCGTAAACAGTTGTTACGGGCGGTAGTACACTTCAACGGTCAGAGAGGGGCAGGTAAAGAGTCGGCGGTATTTGGTGAATGGCCAAAAACTACACACCTGTCGCTTCCAAACCTCGCCGTCGCTCACCAGCAGCCCGTTTCCCGCTAAGCTGGAGTTTGGAAAAAACGCGGTGCCTTGCTTGATGAAGAGATCGGCGCGGTCAATGAGCACGTCTTTCGCGACGGATGGGGACGATACCAAAACGCAAAGTTCGCCCGCGAGCCGCAAACCGACCACGTCGCCGTGTTGTTTTTGACAATCCACGATGAACTTTAGAGGATCGGATCCCAACGCAACGGCGACGTCGCCCGTGGGGCCGGTGGGGAAGCCGGTTGGTACCGGCTCAAGGCCTAGCAGTTTCTTGAATTGTTTCGGTAACGCTGTCAGTGAACGCACGGTATCGTCGCTAGCCGTACTCGCTTTGCACGTCGTGGTGCACCTTCGCCCACGGAGTGGTGTTTTCCGTGACGTCGACACTGGCACTCCTTTCGAAACAAACGCACGTCGCCCTCCTGAACCGCGCGCATCGCAAACGCGAACTTGTGTCACCACGACACGCGGCGCGAGCGCGGAGCCCTGCATGCGAATCGCACCGGTCGCCGGTCGCGGTCGCGCGCGAAACGAATGTGACGTCGGCGTGTCTTCTCGAGACCTTTGCATCAGGTCGACGACGATGAGTTCTTTTTTTTTCGAGAAAAGATCAGAAACAGAAAACGACGAAAAAGGACATTATCCGTTGCTCGTGGATCACTCACTCACTACCAAGCGCCCAACGTCTCCGTGTTCGACATGTTCGGAAACCTGTTCGGCGGTTCCGGTAACAAAAGCGGCGTCAAAGCTTCAGCCTCCGCGCCTGGTGCGTGATCCCGAATGGTGGAAGCTGCGTGGAAGGGGCACACGACCTTCCCTAGGTCATCAAATCGCCCAAGTTGCCGAGTTTCGTTTTTTTCACTGTCCGACGTTCGCGAACCGCGAACCGCACAACGCAAACGCCCTAACCCACCCCCACACCCTCCCCACAAACACGCAGGCAAGTGTCCGTGGTCAGACTGCAGCTGCGGCATCGGGTGCAAGTGCGGCGCCGCGTGCAAGTGCGGGGTGAAGCGTCGTTAGATTCGGAGAAATCTGCCACAGAAATCCGGACACGTGTACAGATTTAGAAAAATAGAAAATGAGTTCCATAGCGATAATGGACGACATCACGGACGAAGCCATGCAGGTAGCTGAAACCGCGGCGAGGTTAACCTTCGGCACCAAGTTGAAACGCGTACCCAAAGTCATTTTCGGCAAAATAACGTTACCTGTTATCTCGGTCGTCGCGATCGTCGCCTTCATCTTCGGCGCTACGATTGATGTGTTGGGAAAGTGGAAACTAACCGAAGGCTCGGACGATGAATCAGTCACGTCTACGTTCCACTGGAGCTTACAGACGCACCAAAACGTACTAACCGTGTTAACTACCTTGGGCATAGCCATGTATTTGTGCTGCGTGTACCGCGACCCCGGCCGCGTGCCAGTCGGGTACGGCCCCGATCACGAATCGGTGCATTCGCATTCGGTTGGTGCGCATTTAGTGGAGCGAAAGCGCAAAGGCGGGTCGCGCTTTTGCAAAAAGTGCGTCAGGCACAAACCCCCGCGGGCGCACCACTGCCGCCAGTGCAACAAGTGCGTCCTGCGAATGGACCACCACTGCGTGTGGGTGAACAACTGTATCGGGCACCGGAACTATAAATCTTTTTTTCTGTTTCTGCTTTACATCACGTGCGCGTGTTGGCACGCTAGTTATTTACTCGCGTGGCACGTTTGGAGTATCGGCGATTCATCGACATCGCCGGTTGGCGTCGCGGAAGTTTTTTCCTTGACGCTGTGCGTCCCTTTGACAATATCCCTGTCCGTGTTGTTCGCGTGGCACTGCTACCTCGTGTCGAACAACAAAACAACAATCGAGCACTACGAGGGGGTTCGGTCGAGTTCGTTACTGGAAGGACACCTCGCGCCCCTGCACTCGACCCCCAAAAACGACCACCCGTACTCACTGGGTTTAAGGGCGAACCTTCGGGAGATTCTAGGCCCCCGGATAGTGTGCTGGCTCCTACCAGGGTGCTCCATCCATGGCGACGGCCTCGTGTTCGCGAACGTGGGGGAGTACGGGAAGTGGCGCGCGGCGAAGACCAAGAAGGAGGACGAGTTGACGCTGTTGGGAGAGTGATGGTTGTGAATGAAAAGATGTACCTTCATAAGCGAGAGCGAGTGCGAGTGGTTCGTATTCGTATTGACAAGTGTATCGTCTCCTACTCCCTCCTATTGTCTCATCTGCCGATTAACAGACGGCTCTAAATACGTCGGCACGGAGGCACTTAGCCGTCTCGGGTGGAGTCGTTGATTGGGGGGCGAGGCTATTTCTGTCACGTCGCCGTCGCCGTCGAATTGTACGAGCTCGGAATCGTGGAAGCTCGAAACCGCGGAGGCGCTGTTTTGTTTCTCCGAGGACGGAAAGGAAAGCGACCGCGAGTCGGAGTCAATCTGCACGCGTAGCGAGGAGTCGTTCGAGCCGTTTGGCGATGGTGATCCGTCGTCTGATTCGGAAGTCAGTAACTCGTCACTGGGAGGAGTTAGTAACTCGTCGTTTGGAGTTACCACCTCGTCATCCTCAACCCCGGGCACGTCAACTGGCGTTTCGGGCGACTCGCAAAACCCCCTTCCCAGTCGCCGTCGGTGCCGGTGCGTCACGAACGCCAACGGCGTGGAGTGCGAGTGCTCCCATTCGTCTTGTTCGGTTTCGAAGGCTTGAGGACTGACAGAGAAAGGGGAACCGCCGACCAGGCTCGCGAGAGTTGGTTCGATGGGAACAGGGGAATCGCCGCGTGTCGCCGCGAGTTCACCCGCACCGACCCCAACATCAACCTCAAGGAAATGCGTCTCCACCGGGAACATCGTGTCCGCCGCGGTGGCCGCGACGTCGGGTAACGTCGTGTCTTCGTTCCGAGTTGACGCGTCGTGTCTGTCAACAAAAACCTCAAGGAATCGCGTCGCAACCGGAAACGTCATCGCCGCCGCGTCAGGTTCTGTCGTGTTTTCGTTCCGAGTTTGTATCGACGCGTCGTCAAATCTGTCGACCTCAGACTTAACCCCCGCCGGCCTTCGCATTTTCGTCTTCAGACTAGGCTCGGTGTACACCACGTTTCTCGTGCGCTCGCGAAGCGCGCGGCGAGGCATGCTGGTGATGTGAACATCAACGGATGTGTCTTGCGAAGAAGGCGTCGTGGTTTGTGTTATTTGAGGTTCAGTCGGAGGACTTCGAGAGGCGGCGGCTACAGGCGGCGAAACGTTCTCCGCGTCCACCGCTCCGCCGCCGGCGAAGCCGCGGAGGTTCACGCGCGGCCGAAACGCGGGGGGCGGCATCGCGATTGAATTTGCTTCTTCTGTATCAGTGTTAGCGTTCTTACGGACAGCAGTCGCGTGAGCGCGTGTTGGTGATACACGGAGTGGTATATCGGGTGCCTCATTACTTGACACCGAAGCAGGGTCCGGAGACGGGCGTGGACTTTCGAGGTCGATTTCCGTAAACGAAACGTTCGGCGAATTTTCTCCATCCCTTTGCGTCGCCGACGCCGGCGACGCGATCGGTGAAAACGAATCCCTTCGCGGCGTGGGCGACGTGGCCAACGCTCGTTGTAGGTTCAACAAGCTCGCCTGCGCGTTGACCTGAATGTTCAACTTGCAAATCTCGTTCCTCGCGTCTTGCAGGCTGTTCTGTGAAGTCGGCGCGAGACGAAGGTTTCGAGAAGGGTCAGATTCGAGTTTTTGAAATGCGCGCAGCGAAAGAAAAAAACACAGAGGGGTTCTTCGTACCAGGAGTTCGCGACGCAGACGGGCGGCCTCGGCGTGTTTCTCGCGGTGCAGCGCTACGGCGATTCCGGCTTGTGTCTCCGCGTTCGCCGCGAGCGCCGCGCGACGACGCGCGTCGGACAGGTCCTGGCGAAGCTGTGAAAGAGTTGGCAAGGTGGGTTTGGTCAGAGCCGAGAAGACGAGGTTTTCAGGGCGCACAGCTGTGCGTTTGAACGAAAGAACTGGGAAAAGCAACGGACCTTCGCGTTGTGCTGCGCGAGCTCTTGGTTCACGGTGACGAGTCGCCGGAACGTCGCGTTCGAGGTGGTGGGTTGTGTCGACGTGAGCTGTATCGTGGACGACGGCTCGAGCGGGCGCAAGCCAGGGGTGTCGCGCATGGAGCGCGGCGTGCTGGCGCAAAGGGGGAAGCTGACGCGCGGCGTCCGTGACCGAAAAGGAACCGAAAACTCACTGCAGCGAGCTGCGCACGACGTACAACAGCACCGCGGCGTACAAACGCGCGACGTCCTCAGGGCGCTTCACCCTACGAAGGTTGCTCGCGATCGTGGCGACGGTGAGGGCTAGGCTCATGCGGCGCGAAGGGCGTTTGGGGGTTTAATTCCGTGTTCGTGCCGCTCGCGCCTGTGGTTGTGAGACGAGGCGAAGCACCACGACGAGTCCAATACTTTCGAATTTCGTGAAAAGCAGCTTTATTGGATGAGCACTCGCTCGGGCGCGGCGGCGAGGATGGCGTCGCCTTCGGTCACGCCGCGGCTTCTGGACTTGCTGAGTGATACCCCCGAGCTCGCGTCCTTGCGATACGCGCTCGGCGAGGCTGGAACCGACCGCGCTGCAAAGTCTGTCGTCGCGATACGAGGCTTAAACGCAGTCGGGGTTGAAATCGCACGGCTTCTTCTCAAGTCCGGCATCGGCGAGATCCGGGTGGTGGACGAACCGCACGGGGCGCTGGTGACGGAAAACGATGTCGCGGCGACGGATGGTGTGTATACCAAAACCGACATCGGCAAACCGCGCGCCGCGTGTTTCATTCGCAACATGAAATTGGACAAAAGCACGACGAAGCTCGGGTTGGTGCAACCGAGCAGCTGGCGAGCTGATGAGTTTACGAAGGGCGTTGGGAAAGAGGTGGATGTCGAAATCGGTAACGACGACCTCGCGATCGATGTTCTGATCACCGCGTGGGACTTCGATAGCCACGAAAAATACCTGGACGAACAAAGCGACTGGCTAGCAAGATCAGTCATAAAAAAAGGAGGCGCACACCTACTAGCCGCCGCCCCGGGGTTCTTCGCGTTCGTGCGCGCGACGCATCCAAATGCTGAAAAAAGTAAAAAAACCGAAAAGAACGAATCCCCTTACGATTCGGATTTCGAACCGAAAAGCGACGCCGCCGCGCGCGTGGACTCGCGACTCACCAAAGCCCCCATGTCCATGCTCGAAAGCGTGGTTCCCGTGTATACAGAGCTTGGTGCTGATTCAACCGATTCAAAGGATTCAAAGGATTCGAAGGATTCGAAGGATACCTCGTCCTACAAGAGACAATCCACCAAAATCTTGCGGCTCGTAACGGTTTGCGACGCAAACGCGCACGGGTTGCGTTTGGGGGACTCTGTTGTTTTTTTCGACGCATTCGAAACTAGGCGCGAAAACAAAACCTTCGCCAAAGTCGTCTCCGTGGAAGGGCTACACAGCTTCACCGTAGAGTTCGGTGCTGGTACGTTATTTCCAGACCCCGACGCACTCCCAACTGCGACGCGACGCGGTTTATCGCAAGGCGCGTACGTGCGGCAGCGCGGACGCACCGACTTTTACGAAAACGACGGCTTCGACGCGGCGAGGGATTTCGAGACGCACGTGGAAAACGACGACGACGACTTCGAAGTCCAAGTCGAAGTCCAAGTCCAAGTCGAAGTCGAAGTCGAAGGTGGGACACGCAAACGCAAACGCGCATCTTTGGTTTCGTCACGCCCGCCGTTCGTCGTACCAGAAGTATCGCCTCTGGTTGTCCATCCGTTTGAAATACAAAGCGTTTCGTCGTTCCTGATTGATAAAGGGACCGTTGGTGGCGATGATCACGGCCACGCAATTGGAGTTACCGAGAATAACCCAGACACAGCTCAAGGTACTGATGATCACGGCCTCGCCGGCGTTCCTCCGTCCGTCGCGGCGGCGCGCGTGGCGAGCGGGTTTGCGCGACTGAAAATGGGGGACGACGACGCCGCCGGCGAAAACCGTCGCAACCTGTCTTCCAAGACGGTGGTTTTCCTCAACCAGTCCCTGAAACGAGGCGCCCGGGTGGCGTTCCCACCCTGCGTCGCAATCGCCGCCTCCCTCGCCGCGCACGAGTGCCTGAAGGTGCGTGTTGGGCCTTTCACCGAATCCCGCCTCCCTGTTTTGTCTCTCCGCCGGTGACTGTTTGTCCACATATCGCGATACACAACACTGACACGTTTCGTGCACAACCGAAGTTGGTGTCCGGAACGCAAGTCCCTCTGGGCGCGAACGGGTCAAGGCGACGGTGGTTCGTGCACGACTTCGCCGAGCTGGACGAGGTGACGCGTACTTGCACACCGCCGAACCGACCGGGTGTCGAATCGTCAACGGAACGCGCGACGGGGGCTGACGACGCGGCCAAAACAAACCAGCCCGCGGGGTCGATTCCCGAGTTGCTCGGCGCGAACCTCGTGGCGGACATCGCCGCGATTGGCAAAGCCGCCGTGGTGGGAACCGGCGACGCGAGCACCGAAGTTTGGCGGCAAATTCGGTCGCTCGGGGTCACCCCGGTTCCGTGGGGTCTCCGCGGCGCGCCCTTCCCCAGTGTGGAGCAGGTTTCCTTGCATCACGACCTGGACACGCTGCGTTTGATGGTGTTGGCCACGGAGGGGTTTTCCGCGCGAAGGAAAGCGTGTTCGTTGAGCACCACGCACGGGTTTTCGGTGGTGGACGTGGGCGTCGACAACGACCGGGTTTCGTCGTACGTCGCGGCGGCGCGTGAAACCGCGCCGTGGTCGGTGTCCGGCGCGACCGACCCAGGTGACACCGAGTACCCCAGCTGCGTCACCACAAACTTCCCGCACGTGTTCGCGCACTGCGCGCAATGGGCCCGAGACTTGTTCAAGAAACAGTTCGTAGAGCTGCCGAAACGAACGAGCGAGTTCCTGAGGGAGATACACGCGACCGAAACCGAAACCGAAAAAGGAAAAGGAAAAGAAAAAGGGAAAAGAAAAGAAAAAGAAAAAGGCGAAAGTTTCCCTAGTTTGGGCAAACTCGCCAAACGTTTCGAGACCGCCGATTTACACGACGCGCGGTTCATTTGTGGTTCCTTTCTGAACCCGCTTACGCACATCGCGCAAAGCGTGAAGTGGGCCGAAAATTTGTTCCACCACGCGTTCCACGAAGGTACGGCCTTGGGCGTTTTCCGAATCCGTCAACACACTGTTTTACCGAAGCTGGTGACTGTTGTCCATACGTCGCGATATACACGGCTGACCCTTTTCGTGTAACAATCACAGCGCCGACGAAAGCGCTGCGGGCGAACCCGGTTGGTTTGAAAACGAAAGGTTCGTATTTCCCAACTCAAATCCCGCCTCCACGTTTACTACCCCGTTCGTGACGGTTAAAATTTACTGTTTACTACGTACATCACAAGTTGACTTTTTGCGGAATACAAGTTACGAACATGGCCCGAAAGACTGACACTTTCTTTTATTCATCGGCCAGACGGGTTTCTTTTCTGGAGCGGCGCGAAACGCGCGCCTACGCCGTTAACCTTCAACGAAACCAACCCAAATCACCTAACCTTCGTCGTCGCCGCGTCGCGAATCTACTCGTGGATGTTTCGCGGAGACGGCGTTGAGCTTTCGAGTGAGTATGACCCGACTGATTACGACAAGCATGACGAATACAGCGATGAATATTTCACTCGCGGGTCGTACGCAGAGGTCACGGAACAACTGGTGAAAATCGCGGTGGCCAACGGAAAGAGTCGGGCGTTACTTGGCGTTTTCCCGGATGAGTTCACAGATGAGGAGTCCGAAGAACTCGCGAAAGCGAACGTTCTCGCCAGGTTTCACGAATCGCTCGGGAAAACTTTGTACTCTGTTGCGCGCGTTCCTCGCCCGGTGGATGAAATCGAGCCCGGCGGGTTTCGAAAACACAAAAACCCAACCTTCGCCGCGTTCATCGCCGCCTCCGCCGCGTGCCGAGGGGAGGTTTATCAAATTCCATCGCCATCGGAGTGGGACTTGGCTTTTCTGGCGAACGGGTACCGTCCGGAAACCCCCGCTCCTTTTCTCGTCGCCGCCGCGCTCGCCGCGGCGGAGACGGTTAAAATCGCGAAGAATAATAACTCGAGACATTTGCGTAAAAATGTTGTCGGCGATTTTGAAACCGCCGGAGTCGACTTTCCCACGCGAAGTAGCAATGGAATTCACGATACGCGAACCCCTTTCCGGTGTTCCTACGTTTCCCTGGGACGCCTCGCGCACGCCACCGCGTCGCCGTTCCCGGTGACCACGAAAATCGCGAAAACAGGTGAAACCACCGCCGACTTGCGCTTCACGGAGTGGGACAAAATTACCCTGGATTTATCAGCCGACCGCGGCGCGACGCTCAAGACGTTGTTGTCTTCATTCGAAAAACAAGTGGGCTTGCAACCGTCCATGGTTTCCCATGGCGCGTCGCTTCTGTTCGCGGATTTCATGAACCAAACCAAACCGGAAACGGTGAAGCGCATGTCGACGCCGTTGGTAGACCTTTTCGCGGACGCGTATGTTTTGCGCGATCGGTATGACGAGTCCGCTGACCCCCCGTCGACAACGCCGTCGCCGGTTTTCGTAACCCTCGCGATCACCGCGTGCGACGAAAGCGACGACGACGTGGACGTTCCATACGTGCGGGTGCGGATACGATAAAACGTTTGGGTCTAGACGGTCAATTAAGGTACGACGATAAGACTTATCCGTCTTTATAGACGTTAAATTAAGGTATTAATATCAAGAATACAACGGAAAGGACACCGTCGTAGTGCAAATCAAGCGCGCCCCAGCCTTCCCCGCGTCCCCGACGCCCCGCCGAACCCGCTCGTGGCCGTCGCCTCGTCCTCGTCGTCAACGAACGTACCCATCGAAGCGTCCATCGCGTCAAAATCCTTTTTTCGCGATGATCCCGAAACGTCCAGCCCGGTACCGATGAACTCCTCGTTTGTTTCATCGCCGTCAACGATCAGGTTTGCGTTTTCACCGACAGAGTTTGACGCGGCGCTGTTCGGCTTGTTGTTCTTCTCCACGTGCTCAAACCCGCCGTGCGCGAACGCGCCTGTGACGCCGCTGACCCAATTATCAAGCGAGTCCTCGATTCCGTTTGCGTTTGCGTCATCCTCGGCTGGGTCGGTCGGATCATCCCTCGCATCCTTCCGCGCGACTCTGCCAATCGCGTTCCGCGCGTTATTCACCGAGTCGGTATCCGCGAAACACGCGTCGCACGCTGCCGCGGTCGCGTGGCACTCCAGCAAACACGGCTCGGCGAAGTGAACCAGCCCGCTTTGGTGCATTCTTTCAAGAATAACCAGCTCGCGCGCGTCCAAAGAGCCGCCCGTTGGGACTTCTCGCGAAGGCGTTGTGGTAGCAGTGGATGCAGTGTGCACAAACCTTGAGTCCTTACCCAAGGAATCTGTATCCTTACCGTGCACGGTGCCAAAGTCCTTACCCACGGATTCTGTTTCCTTGTCAAAGCCGCGAGACGCGAAACCCAGCTCACCGACGCCGTGCTCGTGGTACAAATCCACCAACCCGTGAAAGCTCTGGGTTTGGAACCCGTAAAGGTTCACCTTTTCGACAAATAAAAGAAAGTGTCAGTCTCTCGTAATGTGTATGAGTAAACAGGGAAGAGTAATCGGGCCGATCAGGCAGGCGGAATGTGTTCAATGGGAAAGTTCCTTACCTCGCGGCAAACGTGCGCCGCCACTAAAACCCCGTACATCTTCGCCCCGGGCTGAAACGAAAGCGCGTTGTCTATCCAATTCAAAAACTCGGGGTGCGCGACGTGCGCGTCCGAGTCGGGTTTCGCTAACCGCGCGGCGAGGTACCGCTTGAACCCGACGCTGTCCCGCACGAAGCGCACGGTATTGGCTTTTGTTTTTTCGAGTGAATCACCTTCCGATGCAACGCCGTGCGATTCTCTTGCTGATTCTCTTGATTGGCGTTTCTTTCCCTTCTCCGTCCGCGCGAAAACCTCCCCCTCGTACTGCGTCATCGGGTTGGTGTTCGCATCGTCCACCACGAACCGAAACGTGGTTTTTTTTCCGACCACGTTTTCGTACCCCACCACGGGGTCGTCCCCGAACCGAAACACGGCGTCGTGCGTATCGATCTCGGTACCGAGCTGTTCCCACGCGTCAACCGAGGCGTGGAACCCGCCCGACCCGACCACGGCGCAGGTTTTGAAAACGGTCTCGTCAAACGGCCCTCGTTCGGGAAGCCGCGTTCGCGTGTGCGAGGTGATTTTGCCAAACTGCGCGGGCGGCGCGGGGGGGGGGTCGTTGCCGATGTCGTCGTTTGTGAAAACAGAAGACTGCTTGTTGTCCCCAGAACCGTCACCAGACGCCTTTCCGAAAGCTCTTCCATTTACACTCCAATCGTGTGTCACCGCACTGACGGACGGTTTGGCATGCCCGGAACCGACACCACCATTGATGGGGTCGAGCCCGACGGTTCGTTTCCGCGCGTCGCCGAATCCCAACTCAAACGAGGCGTCGCCGGTCCCGAGGCGAACCAACGAATCGCGTCCCTCGGCGTCGTCGCGCGTTTCGGCGCTTCCGGTGACTCCACCGTTTCCAATTTGTGTGTCGAAGGTGGGTTTAAGCCAGTCGTCCTGGTCATCGACTTCGATTCCTTTGTTCGTCCGGGCCGCGTCATCGGCGGCGTCAGGCCGCGCCTCCAGCTTTGACGGCGCGTTTTCCTTCGTCAACGTGAAGCTCCCGCCGAACCCGCGGGCGAAACCGTCGAGGACGAAATCAGCCACGGCGTTCGTTCTCTCGAGCGTTCCGCCCTTCTTCTTACCGATCTTCTTTTCAGCACCCTTCTCCTTGTCCGCTATCGCCTCGAGCACCCTCGTGGCCCGGCACGCCTTGCCCATAAACATCGCCACGCACTCGCACCCGCCGCCCAGGGCGCACATCCCGTGGAACGCGCACCGCTCGCAGGACAGCAAAACAGATTGGGTGTTGGCGTTGACCGCGACGCGCTTCGAGGCCACGGCGTCGTCGTCTGCAGGATCGCTCTGCAGCCCGTCGCGTTCGCCATCCGCGGCGGTACCGCGCTCGTCGCCGTCCGTTCCGGTATTCAAAGCACTTGGGACTTTTCGGGTTTTGGTGAAGGTATCACGAGTACCGGCGAAGGTATCCCGGGTCATCGCCGAATCATGGTCATCCCCAATCAACACACGCGAATCAATCCCGTCCGTCGACTCCCCGACAACCCCAAGCGCCGGCGGCGGGTGCCAAATAAGTTCGCCAGCGGTGAACACTTTGTGTTTTACGTGTCCGGCGCCAAACCCGTCGCCATCGCCGCCATCCCCGTCTCGGCGCATCCCATCCGTCACCAAGTGATTCGCCGCGCTCATCTTCGCCAGTGTACCGAGGCCGCCACCGTTGTGGATTATGCCTTGTCCTGCAGCAACTCGCCCGAGCGAATCGAGAGACATGGAGTCGCGACCGCTCAAGGACGCGCGCATTGAACGTTCTTTCTCCATCAAGCTCGAGCTCAAAGTACCGGCAACGTGCGCGCTGCGACCCAACCCAACCGCGGTGTCATGAAGCTCGTCCGTTAACGATACGTGGCCGGTACCTTGATGCCCGTGACCGTGGTGCTTGTGTGCGTCATCCCCCTTTGGGTTCGAATCCACCACGTCGTGCAGCCACTGTTTTGCGGTGTTTCCGATAGCGTCCTCAATCGATGTGCCAAACAAAACGGTGTGTGCGTGCTTTTTCGGGTGAATTGAGGATTTGCGTTTGTCATCACGGTCGCCCCCACCCCCGAACACGGCGGCGTGGTTGGCGAAACCGAAATCGCGATGGTCGCTTGGGTGCCCGTCCCCGGCGTGCCTGGTCGCGAGCGCGGCGTGTCGTGGCATTTCCTGGGGAAAAGGGTTGTGCGAGTGCCCCAAACCGGTCATGGAGAGCAACGCGAAGAAGCCAACCACGGCACCGAGAACCACGATTTGTCGCTTCTTGCCACCGCCGCGGAGGTACGCGTGCCCGATTGGTTTGCGTTCGCCCCCCATCTTCGTCGGTCTCTCTTAGTCGTAAGGCACTAAAAGGCACTGAAAGACACGAGCGATGGGGTTTTCCGGGAACGCGCGCGCGTTCGTGTGCTGCGCATCAGGGGTGAAGTTCCGCGGACAACGATCGCATATTAAATCTTCGGTACCACTCTTTGACAGTTGTTGCACTGTTGCTTTCGCGGCTCGTTATATTGATCATCACAACGACACGCACGCGCCTCGGCGGTGTCGCTGTCGGCCCGATGATGCCATCGACAGCCGCGATGCGTCGTGATTGTCACGCGTCACGACGCGTGGTGCCGTGTCTTTTACTCCTCGTTTGTGTGGCGTCGGCGCTCGGTCTGGGTTTCGCGACCGAGAATGTGCGATCGTCGGAACGCGACACCCCGAACGATCCGCCATCCAAATTCGGCAAAGACGACTCATCACCCGGTAAACACCGGGGCCCTAGCACCGGCTTAACCGACGACTCGCCGTTAGCAACACACAAACTGAAACCGCCCGAGTCCTTGTGCGCCAAGGCGGAGGAGGGGCACCGCCGGGCGACGAGTTTCGGGAACGAGCTGTTGAAAAGAGGCGAGCTGTTAAAAGCAGAGGCTTGTTTTCTCAGCGCGCTGCGGCACAAACACGACTTTCCAATGGCGCTTTACGGCCTGGGCGAGGTTCACGTTGGAAACGAGCTGTACGGACTCGCGATTGAGGCGTACACACTGGCCACGCAGACTTGGCCGCAGTACGTGGACGCGTTCGTGGGGTTAGGGGACGTGCTTGTGCTTTTGCAAAAAAATAAAAAAGCAGAAGAGGCGTACAAAAGCGCCGTCGGCGTCGGGAAAACGGACGCGCTCGCGTGGGAAGCCCTGGGAAGGTTTTACTTATCCCACCAAGTGAAGCAATTTAAGCAGGCGCGTGTTACGTACCAGCGCGCCTTATTAGCCGTGAGCAGTGGCGATGTTTCTCCCGGGTTACTGTTAGGTCTGGCGGAGTCGGCGCGGGGGGCGGAACAATTCGAGGAGTGTGTTTTGAAGGCGGACAAGGCTTCGAGTTTAGCGCCGAACTTCGCGCGAGCCAAGTTCGTCGCCGGGACGTGTCGCGTATCAGCCGGCGACGTGGTCGGCGCCGTTCCTAATTTCGAATATGCAGTGAGTGTCGAACCAGAGCAGGTGGAGCACCACGTCCAATTAGCGAAAGCGCTTGTTACGTTGGGGAAACGGGACGTGGCTGAGAAAGTTTTGACGGACGGTATTAAAACGTTCGCCGATTCTGGAAACGAAATCGCGAAAGCGGAGTTGGAAAAAGTCATGGAGGAAGTCGTCAAAAAGACACAGAAAGAGTTGTAACAAAGAGCTACGTATCAGCGGTACCGGTCATCCGTCGGCGGTTTCGCGTCGCTCTTTTGTTCCGTGCCCAAATCCCCGGCGCGTCCGTCGTTTTTGTTTCGGTCGCGCCGATTTCTGTGGTCTCTGTTGTCTCTGTCGTTCCTTCGCGGCGACCGGGACCGGTCACTTCGTCGAGGGGAGCGGTCTCTGCGTTCGGGAGATCGGTCGCTTCGTCGAGAGGACCTGTCTCTGTCCCGTCCTTCCCGCTCGCGGCCGTGGTCGCGCGAGCGGCCGCGCTTCCGGCCACTCCCGTACGGCCCGTTCCGGTCCCGACGGTCGTCTCTGTCGCCCCGCGCGTCGCCGCCGCGGTCCGGTCCGCCGCCGCCGCCGCCACGTCTGCGGGTATCGTCTCGGCCACCTCCCCTTGTGCGATCGTCGTCACGATGTCCTCGATCGTTGTCGCCCCCCCGCCGCCCCCCCTCGTTGCGGTCGCCGCCTTCCCTGCCCCGGTCACCGCCTTCGCCGGCACTCGTATCCGGAGCTCGGTACCGCCCGCTCATGGCATCCTCCATCAAATCCAGCGCCTTGTACCGCCCTAGCTTTTCGCTCCCGAAAATCAGCATCAGCGCCTCCTTGGTTGTCGGGTCGTCACGGTCTTCGGTCACGAAGCAAAACGTGTTTGTGTCCTGGCACGATTAACAAGAAAGTGTCAGTCAGTCGTAATGTTCGTGACTTGTATTCCACAAACAGTGCACTTGTGATGTGTGATGTATGTAGTATATTTCCTTTTAATGAGTGTAGTCAATGAGGTAATCAGTCGGCGGAATGTGGTGAATGGGAAAGGCCCTTACCTTTTCAATCGCCCGCAGGGTTTCCCCACGATTGCCCTGAAGCCGTCCCGCGGCGCCTTTCGGGATCCGGAGCTCGGTGACGTCGTCCCGGCCATCGGGTGAGACGTGAAAACCCCCCCTGCGCTGCTTTAAAAGCCAACTCAGGTAATCCCAGCACCGGCTTCGTTCACCTCGGTCACCAGCAATCACCGCCGCGGCGCCGACGTACTCCAGCAAAGCGCCGCTCGCGGAGGCGAGCTTTTTGCGCGTAGAGCCCTTTGGACGTAATCGGGAGGTAATCGGGAGGTAACAAGTGGAAGGTACTAAAAGTCAGCGATGCGACTAACCACTAGGAAAACCTTACGTTACAGGCATCTTGTGGGCAAAAAAAAAATCGCAGTAACACGTACCTGCGCCCCCAACGCGTACGAAAACTCCCGGTCCTTGAACGGAAACGTGTCGTACCCCCAGCCGTCGCCGGAGTTGTCGCCGGATTGTGAGAGGCGTTTTTTCAATTTCCCGTCCGTCCCGACGAAACAACCCGGGGTCTTGTGCTCCACCGCGGACATGACTTTCAGCTCACTGCCCCTTCGTCCTCTTCTGTTGCCCAAAATACACAACACCTCTGTACTTTTTTTGTCACTCATCTCGGAACTTCCATCACTTCCATTGTCTGCGTTTCCATCACCACCAACGTTTCCAACCAAGCTCCCGAAAAACATGAGCGTCCCGAATTCTGTCTCCATGCTCCGCAAAACCTTGCCGTGTTTCCCCATGACGTACGCCACGCAATCCGGCGGTACGTCGACAACGGAAAGGTCGGTTCGAGGTGTTGACACGTCAACCGTGATCGCCCCGAGCCGCTGCGCAAGGACCCACGCGACGTAACTGTGAATGTACAAGAAAAGGGTCAGCCCCGAGTCTCGAGTATGGGTGTACTTCGTAACGTGTATCAGTAAACAGTCGTAGTAATCGGGCCGAACAGTCTACTCGTGATGTATGTAGTAACTCCCTTTTAATGACTAATGTAGTCACAGAGGGGCAGTAAACAGTGTGTCTGGATTTGGGAAAGCCCCAATACGTACTCCTTCGCGCGAGCTCTGGCTTCGTCGGATCCGTGAATTTCTAACTCATGGCCGTCGCCATCCGCGGCGTCGTTCAAGTCAAGGCGCGCGCCAGCCGCGGTCGCGACCTTCCTTTTCGTACTACCGCCGGCGCCCAATAAGAAAGCAGCATCTTCGGTGCCGATCTTTAGAGTGGTAACGGGGCCTCCTTTGTTTTGAGTGGTAGGTTGGCGCTGGGTGTGATTTCTTTTCTGTTTTTTGGAGTGTGAGAAACAGAATGGTCAGATTCGGCACCGAATCTATGTTAGGTGGCGTTTTGCCGATGGGTGTTGTTGTCGGGCAACTCGTCGTGTGTGCGCCTCGACCTTTACGTGCGGTGGTGTTTGTGTCCACCAATACCACGGCAACATGATGCGTCATGTCGTGGATTCAAATTGAAAACCACCACACGTACCTTTTCCGGAAGCGCTTGTTGCGGCGACCTGCTTCGGCTTCGGGAAATCGACCTTGAGTCAGATTTCGCTTGGAGCGCTCGTCGGTCGTCGTCCTGCGACGGGTCATCGTCACTGTGGTTCATCACATCGTCGCCAATAGCTTGACCCGCGGGCCCGTCCATCACCGACCCGACATCGCGGTCCATGCAAAAACGTCGAGGCGAGCGTGACTCACAGTGCGGACCCCCGATGGATAAGACGCGGCAATGTGAGCTAGCTTGTGCTTGACAGCAGTAGCGCGCGGCGTATGGCAGTCGGATGGCTTCGACGTGTCATTCCCAGCGGCACCGGCCGGACCCACGCGAATGGTTGTCCTCGGAGGGCTCACCGCCCTCCTCGGTTCCGACGACGAGGCCGAGTGTGATGACTCCGAGAAAAACAACAACAACCCGACCCTGCCCCCCACCGAATCGTTCCTAACACCGAGGCCGTGGGCGGTGCTGTACAACAACCGTGTCAGGGCGCCCGTGGATGGCACCCAGTCGAAACTTTCCGCGATACAAAAGATGATTCCGAACGAGCTCCTGGTGGAGATTTTCAAACGATGCGCGCCCGCCGACGTCTCCCGGTGCGCGTGCGCGTGCCGCCTTTGGCGACTGCTGGCGAACGACGAGTCGATATGGGAAGCCGCTTGTTTACGGGCGTTCGAGTTCCGGGAGACTCCGGCTGGGACAAAAAAAATAGCAAGGGAAAAGTTTCGAGGCAGTTTTCGCCAGATGTTTTGGAACCGACCGCGCTTGCGCACCGAGGGGCTGTACGTCTCAAGGAACACTTATGTCAAGGCGGGCATCACGGACTGGGATAACGTAAAACCAGTGCACTTAGTGGTGTACTACCGGTACTTCCGGTTCTTCAACAACGGCGAGTTCGTGAGCAAAACTAGTCCGGAGCGGTTGGAAAAAGGTTCGTATTTAGTGTGATTACTCCGCAGACTTCGCAAAGACTCTTCGCGTGACACCAGCCGTACAAAGTGTACTGCTGCAAATCCCGGCCTCCCTGTTCGCTCATACAACACTGACACTTTCTTTTTTACAATCACAGTGTGCAAGCTCTTTAGGAGTAAATTTTTACTAGCCAAAGACGAGGGCGTGCGGCACGGGAGTTACGGTGATGCTTTTCCAGATGACGATGCCAGGTTACACCTAGAGTGCGTGCCAACACACCGACTGGACAACACGCACACCACGTTACACATGTGGTTGAGGTTACGCGGGACGATTCCGGGGTCGAGCGTACGTGTTGGGGCTTTCCCAAATCCAGACACACTGTTTACCGCCCGTCTTTGACTGTTTGAGTGCACTACTTGTGATGTTTGTAGTGGTGTACACTACTAGCAACATTTACCAGTACTGGCAACTGTTACGAACCCATACTCGTGACTCAAGACTGACCCTTTTCGTTCCCAATCACAGAACAGGTTGGATTTCGTGAAGCTCGCGGGCGTGGACGGGTTCGGGGGTATCGACGAATCAGACGCTCCGCATCCGAGTCTCGGGCAATGGCAAGAGGTTGACGACCCTGAGCTGGCGTACCGGAGGTCGTGCGGTATCGGTGTGAAGCAGTACAACGGGACAGCACCGGTGCGTGACTTCGCGAGGGGGCTGAACACCGCGGTGTTCGTGCCGTGGGAACAATCCGGGACGCACGTGTTGAACAACGGCACGGACGAGATGGATTTTTTCGTAGCCGGTTAGGGAGTAATTAGTCTGATACTTTAGCGTTCATGCTGAAACTTTGCTCAAACTTTGACGACACAAAGCTTATTAAGATGTCTCACTGCTTCTTCGCGTTTTTCGCCGCTTTCTTCGCCTCGCGCCGCGCCACCACGCCGCCCCCGAATCCGTCCGCGACGCGTCGTACGAGCGCCTTACCAGTCGTCTTGTCAACTTTCGGCGGTTCCTGTTGCCACTGGCAGTTCACGCGGGAGCCAAAAACATCACCGAACGCGACCACGGTTTCCGGGGAGAGCATGTTGCTTCGCATATCGACCTCCCCGATTTGGGAATTCGCTTTCATCAGCGTCTGTACGTGCGCCGCGCCTTCGTCGGAAATTTCGTTACGCTACGATAAATAAAGGATAGTGTCAATCTCGCGAATGGGAAAACAGGGAGGCGGGATAATTTGGGAAACGCGCAAGGCCGCACCTGTAAATCCAACCCAATCAGGCTAACGTTTTCGCTTAAAGCTTCCGCGAGCTCCCAAACCCCTTCGTTGTATATTTTGTTGTACCCCACGTTGACCATGGTCAGCGAGGTGTTCTCTAACAACATCTCCGCGACGTCGCCCGCGATTTGCGGGGTCAAGTCGTTCCCCCGAAGGTTTAACTGCCGCAACGTTTTGTTCCGTTCCAGGGCGTTGAGTAGTTTTCGGACCCCGAACCTCTCCCCCGTCGTCTCGCCCTCGCCGGTTACCGTAACACTCACGTTGTTCACCGCGAGGTCTAAGGAGTATAAGCCGCCTCGGCGTGAGGGTTTTCGGGTTGTTTGCGTAGTCGTGTGTGCAGCGCTCGTCTCGTTCTCGTCGTCATCGGAACTGTCGTCGTGTTGTTTTCGCGTCTCGTCGTCGTCAAAACTTGTTTGCGCCGTCAACAACCCCGCCAGCGCCGCCGTTCCGGTCGGCCCCAAAACGTTACACGCCAAATCGAGGTGTTCCAGGTTGTGCAACTTTCCGGCATTGTACACCTCCACCAAAGCGTTGATTCCAGCCTCGCCGATGTTGTTGAACCCGAGTTGCAGCACTCGGAGCGAGGTTGACCTGGCGCGATTAACGCCGAAAGTGTCAGTCTAATATGGGCAATCGCAGAGGCGGTGTGTAATGGGTGGGAAATACTCACCTCGAGCTCGAGACGAACGTAGGGTCGGACATGATCCCGGCGCAAAACGCGACGACGCCGGGGTCGCCGAAACCGCAGTGCGCTAAGTCTATTCTTCGTAACGTACAGCACCGGCTGAGCGCCGCACCTAAACTGAAACAAGCCTCCACCCCGAGTGGGTTGTCCCGTAAGCTTAACCGGGTGATTGGGACGTTTGAGGTTAACGCGTTCCCAATCGCGCTGGCGCCGATTTCGCCGATCAAGTTGGACCCCAAGTCCAACCACCGAAGACGACACGTAGGTTTGCGAAGGTCGGGGGTAGTTCTCGAATCCCGAGACTGTTTGCCTATAGCACACGCCCCTGATACACCTGAAGAGGGTTCCTCTTCTTCATCGTTTGTATCCTCCCCATCCACCGCGAACATCCCCTCAAAGTCGTCCCCGCCGGTTTCGCCGTGGCCGTCTTCGGGTTTTGATAGTTTACGGCGACTCCACTCTTTTTGTTTTTCCCACCTATCGACTCGCGCCGAAGCTCGTTTTATGGCAAGCGCCAGCCTCTGCGCGCCAGGACACTTAATATTCGCCTTCCTCATGCCCAGCCTGGTGAACGGCCACCCCCGGCCTTCTCGTTCGCACGCCAGCGCCACGCCTTCACAAGCGCCGCAAGCGAGTTTCAAGCCCCAACTGATATCGAGCGAAAACACTCTTTGCGTTTTGCCCGCGGCGGCGTTGGCGGCGAGCGCGGCGAGTTTCTTGACCTCGTTCGCGTCCGCGCCGTGAATCTTCAGTCGTTTCGCGACAACAGGTCCTCCTGGTACGAGCACACGCGCCAGGTCAGCCAACGCGCTTCCGCTGACGAAATTCCCATCCTTGTCCTTCACCTTCGCCGCGCTGATACGATAAAAAAGAAAGTGTCAGTCTTGTATGAGCAGTCAGGGAGGCGGAGCGTGGTGATTGGAAAAGGCCCTTACCTTACCCCGACGTCGCACTCGAACTTGGTAAGCGACGGGCGCGCGTTTATGAACAACTCGCAGTCTTTACACGAAAACTTCCCGGTATCCCCGAGGTGGCTCGCTTTTAGTGTTCGTAGCTTCGGGCTAACCATGACCAGCGCAAGCAGCTCCCCGCGTTTCACCCCGCGCGACCCGGTGACGTCTAAACTTTTAACGCTCCCGCACGCGACGTTTCGCAAACTCTCAAGCGCCGTCGACGTCGCGGCGCCGCGCAAGTTGACCTCGCGCCACGCCACGGAGGCTAAGTGCCCTTTTGGGGTTTGAGTTTGTTGTGACCGGTTGCTACCGTTGACGTTGCCGTTAGTTTTGCCGTTGACGTTGCCGTTAGTGTTGCCGTGACTTCCATGGTTACCCATATTAGGACTCCCGGCGTCAGCGCTAAGATCACCCGCGACCCTTCCCCCGAAGCCGGCTCCGTTTCTTTTCACCGACCCAAAGTCGGCTCCGTTGTTTTTCACCGACCCAACCGGCGTGACACTCACCGAGCCGCTCGGTGTTGACCGAGGCGACGAAGGGGTGTACCCCCGGTGGGACATCGCGACGCGCTCCGCGTTTCGGGTTGCGGCGACGCGCGCGCGGTCCACCGGTAAAAGACACGCCAGCACGTGCGACGCGGCTGAAGCGTCCAGGTCCGAAAGAAACACACCGCCCGCGCCGTCCCGCACACCACCTTCCGCATCTCCAACAGCGCCTTGGAACCGCATCGCGTTTGCCTCCACTCGCGCCGCAATGCGACTGCGTCTCTTGCGCGCGACGTGCGCCCACGGCCGTCCCATGCCCTGCGCTGCGCTGGGGGGGGCGCCCGTACCGGTGCAGTCCGCCTCTCGCAACTCCGCGTCGGACCAATCGCTTTCGGAATCCGTGACGGGCGACTCGTCCGAAGTGTGGTCATCGAAAACGCCGGCCCCCAGGGAAACCGCGCGCAGCGCGTCCGCCAGCGAAGACGCATCGCGCGCGTTGGTCATCGAACGGCAAAGCCACACCAACTGACGGCCACACGTCCTCGGCGCGTCCCAGGTGTGGCGGCGACTCGAAATCATAATCACCAGTTTTTTGCCGAGTGTCGTCCTCAGATTTCTGCTGATTTCACAAAAGTGTTGCCTCCTTTCGCCGTTTTCGACGCGACTACCGCGACAAAAATTAACAACTAGACCTACTTAACAAACTCGTTCTCACCGATCGATCACATCTCCGTACGACGTCCTTCGTGTGCCTCGATTGCGTCCCACGCGCGCGCTCGAAGGATCTCTTAACTCGTCGCGTCGCGACGTCGCGTCAAGCGGCGGCGAATCGCCGTACCCCTCTCGGGCCGCTTTTAGTTTCCCTTCCTCCAGCTTCCTCGCCTTACTCGCCCCAGCGGCGGCGTACCGAAGTTCACGCGCCTTGTGCGTCCGCGAGAGCCGTTTCTTTTTGCGTCCATCCATCAGTGCGTATTTAGTCTCGCTTCCGCTGCTTCCACCTTGACCGTCGCTGCCCCACGCGTCGCGCACCGCGAAGCGCGAGGTGAAGGTATCATTATGATCATTCGACCGCTCCGACGCCGCGCGCGCGCTTCGCGGCAGTGCGTATTCAGTCTCCTTCTTGAGAACCTCGTCGTCACCCAACAAGCGTTGCGCACTACTTGCTGCAGCACTAATTGCCCTGCCCCTCGGCGTCGCAAAACCGCCGAATCCATTATTCCCCGACTCCGACTGCTGTATCGACGAATCGCGTAGAAAGTCGGCGTCGCTCCGGTCGTCGCGTAATCCTCCGCCCCGAACTCGCGCGGTGTCTCCAACGTCGTGTTTCCAACTCACCACGATCTTGTTCACGTCACCCACCACCCCGGTTGGTTCCCTTCCCAGCGGGTCATCCGGGTTGACCATGCGAATCACCGCCCGCGTGTCCTGCGCGAGTTTCGAATCCGGAAGCCGCGCGACGCGGCGCATGCAATCGCGTCCCATTGATTGCACACCAACGTACGCACCCGCGACTCCCGCCAGGCATGCCAGAAGCATCCGTGGTGCTTTTTTAGCAACAAAACCAAGTGCACTGTGCGTTCCCGCCCCAGTCACGTACCCCGCCGTGACCGCCCGGACCTGCACGTCCGTTTCGCACTGTTTCAGGAGCGCCAGTTCGGGCTGGGTAAAGGTCGCGTCCCTTTGCTTTAAGCGGAACACCAACCCTTGGAACACTCGCGACGGGTCCGCCCGGAGGCTGGTCCCTTGGCCGAACCAGAAACTGAATATCCCGCGATTTTGAGGGTGGCGCGGTTGCGCTTCGGCAACGAAATCCGGAGAGGTCAACCCCAGGGCGCTCATCCTCCGGGGGCGAAGGCGAGTGACGTGGACGGTGGCATTTGACGTTGGATGACATCGTCGCGCTCTCGCAAAACTCGTCGACCAAAAAAAAAAATGAGTTGACGTTTCCGTTCGTTTTATAAGGGGTGCCAGATCTGCTTCGAGGTCTCTCACAACACTACGCGCGCGTGTTCGTTCGTGACCGCCTCCGCCGGGCCGTGGTCGGAACGTGGTTGGTGTGACCTACAACCCGCCAACGGTCCGAAACAGACACCCAAAATGGGCGCCAACCAATCCGGGTTCATGCCCGGCGAGACCCCGGGGGATCAAAAGAAGAAGAAGCCGGAGAAAAAAAAGTGGACGCCCCCCGCCCCGCCCACCCGGGTGGGGAAGAAGCTCAAGAAGAAAGGCCTGGACGGGGCGAACCGGTTACCCAACGTGACCCCCGCGAGCAAGTGTTTGCTTCGTAAGCTAAAGTTGGAGCGGGTTAAGGATTGGCTGTTAATGGAAGAGGAGTTCGTTGGGAACCAGGAACGGATCAAACCGCACACGGAACGCGCGGAGGAGGAACGCACGAAGGTTGACGATCTTCGGGGCGCCCCGATGTCCGTCGGGACCTTGGAGGAAATCATCGATGACAAGTAAGTGATGATTCCGAAGGGGACGTCTGTGATCGTGATGTCGATCCACCACGCGGTCGTACCCGTCGCACCCCTCCGGTTTCCCCGTACGACACGCGCGTTGCGCCAGATCGATGACGACACATCTCAGATCTATGCGTCCGATCCGAGCCTTTTGTTGCGGTTACTTTTTTTGACGTTTTTTGTTTCCACCGTCTACCAACCGTACCGTCGCGCTGACCATCTTACTACTCTTACTTACCTCTCTACCCTCATCCCTAAACCCCCGAACGCTAAACAGCCACGCCATCGTCTCCTCCTCCGTGGGCCCCGAGTACTACGTCAACATCATGAGCTTCGTGGATAAGTCGCAGTTGGAACCGGGGTGCTCCGTGCTTTTGCACAACAAGGTACGGCCTTGCGCGTTTCCCAAATCCCGGCCTCCATGTTTGCCCATACTCATCCTGCGAAGGGCGCATTACCTCTGCCGATTGTCCACCCGTAATTACGTAATTCACCCGGTCCGAAAGACTGACACTTTGCGTTCACAATCACAAGGGTTTGAACATCGTGGGGGTTTTGGCGGACGACGTGGACCCCATGGTGAGCGTCATGAAAGTCGACAAAGCCCCGTTAGAGAGCTACGCGGACGTTGGAGGCTTGGAGGACCAGATCCAGGAAATCAAAGAAGCCGTCGAGCTGCCCCTGACGCACCCCGAGCTGTACGAAGATATAGGGATTTCGCCGCCGAAAGGTACGTGTTGGGGATTTCCCAAATCCGACACACCGCCCGTTTCATCTCCCAGCTGGTGACTGTTCGGACCGATTACGGTGACTGTTCGGACCGAAGCTGGTGACTGTTTAGACCGAGTACTCTGACTGTTGTCCGTATATCGTCCAATACACGTCCAATACACGCCCAATACACGCCCAATACCCGCCCAACACGGGACTGACACTTTATTTTTTACAATCGCAAGGGGTTATTCTGTACGGCGAACCCGGCACGGGGAAAACGCTTCTCGCGAAAGCGGTTGCGAACTCCACCTCCGCAAGTTTCCTACGCGTGGTGGGGTCGGAGCTGATTCAGAAATACCTAGGCGACGGCCCGAAACTGGTGCGCGAGCTGTTCCGCGTGGCGGAAGACATGGCCCCGAGCATCGTGTTCATCGACGAAATCGACGCCGTGGGGAGCAAGCGCTACGACAGCAACAGCGGCGGGGAGAAAGAAATCCAAAGAACAATGATCGAACTGCTCACCCAGATGGACGGGTTCGAAGCCAGGGGTGACGTGAAGGTGATCATGGCGACGAACAAAATCGAGAGCCTGGACCCGGCGTTGCTGCGACCCGGGCGCATCGACCGCAAAATCGAGTTTCCCCTGCCGGACGTGAAAACGAAAAGGCACATCTTCGGCATTCACACGGGGCGGATGAACCTTTCGGAGGACGTCAAGATGGAGGAGTTCGTCATGTCCAAGGATGACTTGTCAGGCGCGGATATCAAAGCCCTGTGCACGGAAGCCGGTCTGCTCGCTCTGCGCGAACGCCGAATGCAAGTCACGCACGTCGATTTCACGAAAGCAAAGGAGAAGATCCTTTACAAAAAGAAAGAAGGCGTGCCGGAGGGGATGTTCATGTAGAGCGAGCGGGGTGAGGTGATTGTGCATCTGTGTAGGCGCAACTTGAGTGCTTTGGTGATGACTGGGTTGATTAGTTCAATTGTGCAACTGACGCGTCATCATTCGACTTAACTGTACCAACGCCTAATACCTACTCACCTACTCTTACTCTTACAAATACCTATTCCCCCGCGAGTCGCTCCATTTCTTTCCAGTCCAACACGCCGCTCGTGGCGCCGTCGCCGATCGCGCGCACCGCCGCTTTAGCCAAGGTGTCCACTGTCACCGGCTTGTCCACGAAGGGCAAGCCTATTAAATTGCCAATCGTAAACGCGGCGACCGCGGGCAAGGCGGCTGGTTTGTCGAAAGTATACACAAGAGAAGGTCGTAGCCATGACGCTCTTAACTTATTTTCCGAGTTGAGTTGCGTCAGCCGTTTCTCCACCGCTCGTTTCGCGACTAAATACTCCTCCAGCCACGGAACCGGCGCTTTGAAATCCCATTTCGCTTCCGCGGCGGAGACGAACACGAACGGTGGCGGCGAGACTGTTTTTGTCTCAGCGTCATCAATCGAATTCGTACCATCACTACCTTTAATACCTTGACTCCTGCCTACACAAGCAATCGTCGCGTCCGCGGCATTAAACGCGGTGACTCGTGTTATCAAATCGTAGGTTGCGTTTTTGTCAGGCACCGACCCCGACCCCGATGCGAACTGGTTCCAATCGGAGGCCAGTAACATTCCCACCGCGTGAATCAAGCCCACGAAGGGTTCGCCTTCGCCGAGAATGTCAAGCGCAGTAGCAGGGTTCGTCGCGTCACCGACGCGCCAATCTACATTTTTTAGTATATCACTAGCGCCACTGGAGCCAGCATCTGGGGGGGTGCCTCGTCGGGACACGGAGACGACGTCGTACCCCGCGTCGAGAGCTTCTTGGCAGATTTTACTCCCCACGAATCCCGTCCCTCCCAACACCAAAACGCGACCGAGACTAGGGCCGCTGTTGCCAGCCGCGCGCACGAGGACGCCGCTGCGAAGAGGTACGCGTGTCGTACGCACACGAAGGGTCGCGCGGCAGGGCGCGACCGACGCACGTGAGGCGAGCATCCCGTCGCGTGCCGATGAAATGATGATGATGTACACACGTGTACTTTTAGAAAACTTATGACGACGACTCAGCTTTAATTGTGTCATTCTCGGAAGCCTCGACGCACAACGACGCGCGCACGACACCTTCACATGTCCTCCGACGCAGTGCATACCGACATGACTGGCGCGAGCGGTGATATCGCGACCGTCGCTACTCCCACGAGCCTGCAAGACGCCATCCCCCGCCTCCCCAACCACCTCGTCGTCGCGCACGTTCTCAGATCTGAGTATTTCGACGACCCCGCAGATCTCGCACGGCTGCCAGCGGTGAGCCGCGCGATGCGCGACGCGATGGCGGCGACGGGACTTCGGTTTGAGGAGCTTGTAGGTTATCGTGCCGTAAACATCGGATGTTTAAGCGCGGTGGAGCGCCTGCAACGGGGAGGTCGCCTGTCGCGTCAAGAATACCTCTGTCACGCAGCGGCAAGGGGTGGAAATCTGGAGAAGTTGAAGGAGTTTCGCGCGAACGGCTGCCCATGGAACGTAGACACGTGCTCGCTTGCGGCGGACGGCGGGCACCTCGAGGTGCTACAGTGGGCGCGCGCGAACGGCTGCCTGTGGAGCGAGTTGACGTGCGCCTGTGCGGCAATAGGCGGACACCTCGAGGTGCTGCAGTGGTTGCGCGCGAACGGCTGCCCGTGGGACGCAGAGACGTGCGACAGGGCGGCGGAGGGCGGGCACCTCGAGGTCTTGCAGTGGGCGCGCGCGAACGGCTGCCTGTGGAGCGAGGAGACGTGCGCGGAAGCCGCGGGGGGCGGACACCTCGAGGTGCTGCAGTGGTTGCGAACGAACGGTTGCCCGTGGGACAAGTGGACGTGCATGATGGCGGCGTATAACGGACACCTCGAAGTGCTGCAGTGGGCACGCGCGAACGGCTGCCGGTGGACCGCATCGACGCGCGAAAAGTCGGCTCACCTCGGGTACATCAATAATGACGGAAGTCCGTGTGACAAATCATCGGACGAGGACAGTTTTTCTGACGAATCGGACGACAATGAGCCGAGCGAATAGGAGAAACACAAAAACTTTTTTCGACGTAAGTCTATAGCCGCAACGTCACCCTGAGCGGCGCATGTTCAGACGCCCACGGAGAGGGTTGCGCGCATACGAACCCATCAACCGCGTCTGGGTGTTCGGAACATATGAACTAGTCAAGCCTTGACATTGAACTGTCAGTGTTGACAAAGAAATAGATCACTACCACCGCGAACCAGCCGCTCCCCCACACACGTAACTGTTACGCCGATTTAATCACGCGCACGATATCCGCGCAGTGCGGCGCTAGCCCCGACGACGAATGGTCCAGCCCGTCGTTCCAGAAATCGTGAGGATTACGACCGGTTTCCTTTGAAGGCTTCGTCTCCGTTTGTTTCGATTCAGTTTTTTTCTCACCTTTCTTTTCCTTCCTCGGGCGCCACCCCAGCACGAACGAAGCGTGCGGTTCGTTCAGGTAAAGCAGCATCCGCGATTTCGCCCCAGAGTCCCGCAACGCCAGGTGGTACTCCGCGGACTCGAACCACGGAACCGTGGTATCCGCGCACCCGGCGAGTAAATAGGAAGGCGGGAAACACCCGGGGCGGCGGTGTTGTTGGGTACCTGCCACCGCCGAAGTACCCAGCTCGTCGTCCGCGGTACTGCCGCCGTATCCCGCTTGCCTCGCCGGTTCGTCCCCCGCGAAGGCTCCGACATAAGGCCCGGGAGGCGGGGCGTCGCGCCTTATTCGACATACCGAGTCAGAGGTTGAAGTTGACGCGGTGGCTGTTGAGGCGGCAGCCGATGCTTCATTTTGTGCTTCCACGACCCGCGCCTCCGCCGCGTCCAATTCGTCTTGCTTTGTTTTCGTCGCCAGCGCTATCTCCGCCTTCTTCGCGGCGCTCTCGGCGAAGATATCGCCGATTGAAATATTCTCATCCGTGTCCATGATGCCCATAGGCGCCCAGTCCATTCTTTTAATGGCGCCCTTTTCGTGAAGTTGCTGCGTTGAATCCAGCGCGATGGAAACTTCGTCCGCGGCGGCGGCGGTTGATTCAGCACTTTCACAAGTCGAATCCGAAAAGTCTGGCAAGTCAAACAGGTTGTTTCGCACTACGCGCAACGGCGAACACTTCGCAAACTCGCCTTTCCCGCCCATCGCCCTTCCCATCGTGGACACCGCCGCGACCCCTCTGCTGTCCTCGTACGAAAAGTGCGTCGCGATGTCGTACACCCCGCACAGCCCCACGAACGCGCGCGGTTGCCTGGAGTCGACTTCTTTTTTGGTTTTGTTGATGTCGTCAGTCGCGGCGTCAGTAGCGGCGTCAGTAGCATCATTCACGTCGTTACCCATTCCCTGCCTGTGCATCAGCGCCATGGCGCATATCTGGGCCCCCGCGGAGTGCCCCACGAGGACGACTTGTTTTTCACAACCGCCTATTAAATGCGCGTGGTCCATGGTCCAGGTCAACGCGTCTGACACCTCTTCCCACATCTGCGGGCACTTCGCGGTTGGAAAAAGCGAGTACGTCGCGATGCAGGTGATCACGCCTTTCCGGGATGGGGGTGTTCACGGTCAGTCACGTGTTCATTGAAAGGTGTGTGTGGGGATTGAAAGGTGATGTTCATGCGAATATTTGATGCTGGCGCACGTGTGGAGGGTATGGAAGTTTTTCTTACCTTCCTGCGCCAGCCGGTGCGCCATCGGGGCGAACTGCCACTTCTCGCCAACCGCCCACACGCCGCCGTGAATGAACAGCGCGATGGGGTTTGTGATTGTTTCAGTGGGAGTGGTTTGGGCGGTTTGAGTGTGGGTAGTTCGGGCGGTTTGAGTAGGGAAAGCAGGTGTCTTAGCAGGTGTCTTAGCAGCGTTCCCATCAGACCCAGCCACAACACCGTCCACGGCGTCGACCACCTTTTTAATCACCCGCCCGTCGGTGTCAAGCGCGAACTCGTCCGAAAGACACACGCCTTTCGGGAGATACACGTCCATCACGGCCCGTGGCGAGTCCGCGTACCGCACGTTGCGTGCGATGGATACGACAGTATGGCCGCCCGTGTCACGTGCCGGGCCACACGCATCAGGGAGCTTCTTGTGCTGCCGCAGCGCGCGTATGCCGTACGGAATGGTTTTGATCACCCCGGTGAGTTCGTCGACTAAAATTTTCCCAATCTCCCCGACCCGACGTAACCGGCCTCCGGGGGTGGTCTTGGAAAGAATGTCACCCGGAATCGCCTTCAGGCCTTCCACGAAACTCATCGGAAGGGGCGCGAGGGGGGGCACCGCCGGGAAGCAGGGCACACCGCGCTATGCACGCGTCCGCAAGGAGTGGGGGGGGGAAGTGTCTTCCATCTCATCACGTTGAAACTTGAAAGACGCGAAAACATTTGCCACGCGTCGAAATCGTAACGTTCTTTCGCGCAACGGGCGGCAGTCACCGAGGCGCGACCGCCATGGAGTTCGGCCGCCCCTCGGGCTCGAAAAAAGTGGGTTTGTCCAAGGAGACGGAACAGTTCCTCGCGGGTGCGTTTTGTTGTGGTGATGCCTTCTAGTGCCTTCGGGAGTCTCGGAGCACGGGGGCGACGCGTCGAAAGATCGTCATCAGTGTCGTTGACTGCAAGAAAAAAACAACAACGACCTCCCTCGCTGACCTTACCCCTTCGTCCGAATTCACCATCGTTCACGTGTCTCCCCCCCCTCCTAACTCCTCACAGAAGCTCTTCGCCGAACCGGGGCGTCGAAACGCGCGGTGCGAAGCGCGATGGACGACGCGTGTGGTGGGCGGTTCGGTTCGACGTCTTCGTCGAATTCGTCGAAAACGTGCTCTTCGTCTAAAAAACAACCCCACCCTAAATCGCACGGCGTGCTTCTGCCCCGGGTGGGCCATCCCGGGGGGCATCACGAAACAGCCTTACCTACAAAAAGGGCAGGCATCAAGCCGCACTCCGATATCATCCGGGATGCGCCTGAGCGAGAGACGTGGAACGGCACGCAACTTCCCCGCGGCCGCGACGGCGACGCCGAAAAGGAAAAACTGGCAAACGCGATGGCATCTCGCCGCGGCGTCGCGCGGACGGAAGGGGACTGGCTTGAGGAGTTGCGAATTGCGCAGATTGCGCGGGAACAGGAGAGTGTGCGCCAGAAGAAACAGAATGAAAGAAAACGCATGCAAAACGCGACCCCCGATGTTTTGTACCGCGAAGTGACCAAAGAGATCGACGAGCGGTGGGAATTCCTTGAACAGATGCGCGCGGTCGGTAAGGGCGAGACCCACCGAGTTCGCGTCGAGGGCGAGATCGGGGAACGGGTAAGGCAATTGAAACGCCTGGATGAGATGATCCGGGCGGAAGAAGCGGTGGGGGTTTAGAGTTATATATGAGAGGTGTATGGTAGACAGGGGTAATTTTAGTAGGGGTCGTGATTCGCGTCCCAAAAGTCTGTCGAAACCGAAACTGCACAAAAAAATCCAAATGATTTTTCAAAGCACGCGCACCAAATCACGCGAACGAGTATCGTCTAAAGTTGAATCGCGTCATTCTACCCGAGCCGCCGCGCGTACCCACTTCCCTCTCACCCCCCGTCGTATGACCAGTCAGCCGACCCACCCATCAGGCCTCTTTTTCCGCCGCCGCCGCTTTCTCCGCTTTTTTCGCCACGCGCTCCGCGTCCTTTCGTTTTTCCCGCTCGTAGATCTCCGCGCTGAGTTCCTTCGCCGCCGCCATTCGGGAGAGCAACATTTTGTACATCCCGAGGTCGCCGTTAATTTTCTTCAAAGGGATTCCTGACGCGTTGGCCAGGGTCTCTAGTGCGCTAGGCTCAGCCGCGCCCGCGAGCTCGAGCATGCGGAACAGGCCGACGGCGTCGTACCTGCTGTAGGCGAACTTCTTCGCTTCGTTTAGCGCTTTCGTGGCGGCGAACAATTCGTTCGCGGCGATGCCGTCGACGCTCCCGGCGCCTTCCGCGAACACCGCCAGCGCGGCCGCGTCCGCCCGTACCGCGACCGGGTCCTCCGAAAGCGCCTCCACGAAGGACTTGAAGATCTTTTCCTTCTCCTCGTCCGAAGGGAACCCCTCGAAGAGCTGGTCGAACACGGACACGAAGCCGAGCGACGAGATCTTCGAGTAGGAATACTTGGTGCTGTACCTGACGAAGTGCTGGGTCACGAGCAGTTCCTGCACCGCGACGGACCACACGGACGGAATGGGGTACGGGTACGCCCTGATGAACCGGTCCTTGGTGTCCGCGACGGTCACGGCTGTGTTTAATGTGGTGGCACGTGGGGTGGAATAAGGGGACGGCGAGGGTCAGGGACTGATTCGCTAAACAGGCAAATCAACAAATCAACGCGTCGAGAAAAAACTCCACGTGGGCGCCACGTTCGCGGATCGGCGATTTGGGATGCCGATCGACGGGTCTGCGCCGGTCGCGTTAAACCGTTTTGAACTCCTCGCGTGTTCGGTTCGATCGCACCACGCGTTGCAGCGCGGTACACGCGACTCCAACGGTGGTCATCCCTCGCGCCGCAGTAAACGAACGAGACAGAGGAACACGCACCGTTCAGGTCCACGGCGGCCACGACGTGCACGCGAGCCGCGCGCGTTGGAACGACGACGCTGGCGCGCTTGTTCGCGACGCGGCTCGAGGGCGCGACGCGCGAGGCCGCGGAGAAAACAGAAACGCAAGACATGGCGTGTGACGTGGTGATCGGCGGGGCGGACGTGCGTGTACAATACACCGCGCGGGAGGGAGTGGCGCGTGTGTGGGAGGGAACGATGGAGGAATGTGCCGAATAAGCGTGCCACGGCCGACTCAGCGCGAAAACGGTGACGTGGAGAATGTTCAGAAGGCCACGTGGAAAACTTTCTGAAACGCAAGCATTGCAAATCCACGACTCGAGAATTTCCGAAACGCTTTTCCAGGTGACATTGGTGGTGTCCATCGACGAAGAGTTCTTCGGCGAGTGCGACATCGTCGTGGACACGCACAAGGACGGCACGCTGAAGGAACTCGTGGACGTGGTGATGCGTGCGTCAGACGGAACAGGAGACGTAGGGACGGGGGTGACACGGTTGCGCTTCGATGCTTCTCTTGAGTAAATAAACTCTACCGGTATTTGCTTTGGAATTCGACCGGTATTTGGTATTTGAAACGCAAAACCCATTTTTGACCGGCACCGCACTTGCGATCAATCTCGTAAACGCTAAGAACCCGCCGTCTCCCATTCACCGATCGTAAACGTAAACGCTCGGCCTTCCCGCGGGATAGAACCGCCTCGGCGACCCCGGCGGTGACCTAGCTAGGGACGACGGCGACGGCGGCGAGACCCCGAGCGCGCGTTCGCGCGGCGGCGAGGGCGACGGCGACCGCCCGACGTTGAACCGCGTCAAGCCGCATATTGACGACGTGCTTCGCAGTTCGGGCGGCGAGTTGGCGTCGGTTTGACGTCGTCGAGTCGGCGAGTGTGCGTCGTTTATGCCTCCATCACGACTTTTTTTCGGCGGTCCGTGATACATGTCAGACCTTGCACCGAACTGTTTGTCCCGTTTCGGCGAGCCCGGGGGGGTGACCAGGAAAGGCGGTACGTAACGAGAATCCGCGAACCGAACGCGGTTTTTTCCATCGGGTTCACCTTTCAAATGAGCGTCAACTCCAGCCCCGTCAATCCAAACGCTTTTGTCGAACAAAAAGTCGTAACTCTCGTCCGTCGCGAACGGCGCTCGAGGTTTTAACACCCTGCGATTGTAAAAGAAAAGTGGTTAACGTCTTGTATGAGCAAACAGTGCGCCTGGGTTTGGGAAAGCCCCAATACGTACCTGCGCGCCGCGGCCGCGGCGGCGGCGGCGGCGGCGATATCCGCGGGCGGCGCGCGAAGGGAAAGGCGCTTGTTCGCGACCGTTACCCTTTTTTGTTTTGCAAAACGCTCCGCGACGCCAACGCCGTTACTCGAAGCGGTCGGCCCGCCGTACCCGAAAACGGGCTCGGGGTCGAAATCAGGCGGGTCGCTCGGTGCGGGGTCACCGAGAGGAGCGTATGGACTTCTTTCAATTCCCTTCGACGCGCTTCGCATTTGCGCGGACCAGCCGCCGTCCGAGTCGGATGATGCGTTAGAAGTCTTCGTGTTCGTCTCGCCGACGGAAGTCGGACGAACCGGAGTAGGTGACCGGCTCCAGCTGCGCGGAGGAACACCGCTCTGATCCGTACTTCTCCGCTGAGGAGAACGGCTCCGCTTCGGCGGTTCGGACGGCACCTTGGGAGAGTCTGATTTTTCAGCCACCCGCGAAGACGGCGTTTCGGACGGCGTTTTTGACGAAGAAACGCACGGTTCGTCCGTCCCTTGCTTCTTCACCCGTGAATCACCAGAATCAACGTCCCGTCTTTTACCCTTGGTAGAAAAGCCAGCCTCGATTTCCAAAACGAACAGGTCGAACAAATCGTTCACCGCCGAGCCGTCGCCGTCGGACACCGCGCGTTGCGCCGCGGCCCGAAGCTCCGCGGCGGCCTTGAGCAACGAGGGCTGAGAGATAAAAAAGAAAGTGTCAGTCTCGTATGGGCAGTCAGTCTGGGAATGTGGTAAATGGGAAATACTTACCTGGTTCGGTACGTCCAACACAGACCGGGCCGCGTCCAGTGAGGCGTTCCGGGCGGCAGATGGAAAAACGCTCGCCGCTCGGCGTTCCAAAACAGCCGCCTCGAGTTCGTGACACCGCGCTTCGGTTCGGTGACGGTCCGCCTCAGCGCGGTCCGCGCGTTCCTCTTCTTCAAGTAAATCCCGTCGAGTTTGGAGCAATTCGGCCTCAGCTTCCAATCGCAGCGCATCTGCTCTAGCAGCCTGCAAATGCGCCGTACGCGTGGCTTCGGAAATGGACTCGTTCTTCGCTTCCAAGCCGTGTAACCGTTTCAACTGCGACTCGAACCCGCGCTGTTTTCGTAAAACAAAAGGGTCAGTCCCGTGCTACGCGATGTATGGAGTACGGGTGTACTGTATGCGCAAACAGTGCACTTGTGATATATTCGTAAGAGCTGCCAGTACTGGTAAGAGTTACTGTACTGGTAATGCTACATACATCACAAGTAGTGCACTCAAAGAGGGGCAGTAAACAGTCTTTGGATTTGGGAAACACGACGCGTACCTGTTTCGCCAAAACCGCGCGCTCGCGTTTTTTCAAATCAACCTTCTCGGCCTCGACTTTTAATCGCGCCTCCTCCGACTTCCGCAAAGCGCGGCACAGCCGGTCCAAACGTTTCTGTACGTCTCGGTTCGCGAGCACCACGGCGAGCCCGGCTTCCGCGCCTATTGCTTTTCCGTCAAGCGTTTTCCCCGTGGAGTCGCCGCCGCCGAAATGAGGATTTATATTTTCGTCGCGCGTATCAAACTCGCTCAAACCGAGCACCGCGCTCACGTTGTCCTCGCGAAGCCGCGTGACTTCGTTGTTCAAATCGGCGATATCCTTTTCGTACCGCATGAAGAGCTCGTGGTAACCGCCAGTGGTGTTTTCTTGCAGTAACCCGACTCGTCTGCGTAACTCGGCGAGTTCCAATCGAGCGCTCTCTTCGTTGGCTTGCGCGGTGAGGATCGCTTCAGAACAGTTACGTTCAATCGTTCGCAACTTTTCAGTCAACATAACGTTTTCACCCTTCTCGTGCATAAGCGTCGCCAGGCTCGCATTCAACCGGCGCCGTAACTCGTGAGTGCCAAGGGAGTCATCAAACACGGTTTCGAAGGTTTCGTCGTCGCGGTTTATTAACTCAGGGGATGCCGAGTTACACGTCGTCGGCGCAGCCGGAGCGTAATCAACCTGGTCCACGGTGAAGTACTCGTCGTAGGCGTGGTTCTTTTCTTTTGCTGGTTCGTCTTCCGTGTCGGTGGCACCAGTCGCGTTTCGGTACAACACCTCGAACTCCAACCTGAGCGATTTGAGTTTTGAATCCAGCGCGGTGGCGGGCGATGTCGGAACCGTCGTTTCATTTGACGAAGGCGACCAATCACCAAACGGTACTCGAGACGTATTCGTCCAAGCCGCGTCGTCGTCCTTTGAAACGGCTTCGTCTTCTTTTGAAAGGGTTTCCTTTGAAAGTTCGTCTCCGGTCAACGCGTGTTCCTCGAAAGGCGCGGTACCGGCGACGCGCGGCTGAAAAGCCCCCGGAGCGTCGGATTCGAAATCGCGCAAGCTGTTGGACGTCAACAAACGCAACGCGGCCGGTTCGGTTCGGGTGAGGTAGGTTTCGATTTTTTGTTTTGACTTTGCATCCGAATTCTTGTTCAAGCTTTGAGAACGCGTCGTCAACCCCTCCGGGAACCGCGCCGGGCGGTTGGGTGACAGCGTTCGGGGGTGCGACGTTTCAGTGACGACACAATCTCCTGTTTTTTGGGTGGAGTGCGCGACAGTAGACTCAGTACCTACTGCGACAGTAGCGACAGTGGGTATTGAGTCTCCGTGTTTTGCCACCCGAACCCCGCCCGAAAAAGACGCGCGCTCCGCCAGCACCTCACGCAGCGTGCCCATTCGTTTGTTCCCGAAAAGGTCGCGCAACTGTTCCGGCGCTAAGCGTCGCCGAACACACGCGGTGTTTATTTTGCCCACTCGAGACGCGACCCGCATTGTTTCCAGGGTGTCGATGTAATCGACATCAAGGGGTGATATGCAGGCTAGGAAGAACGTTTTGGTGCCGGCGTTGAGAAGGGGCGCTAGGATTTGTGTCAGTTTCGAGTCGTTCGCGGAGGGAACGCGCGCGGAAGTCGACGGACCGCGGTCAGCTTCTGCGTCAACCGAGTCATCCCATCCTGCGTCTGCTCCAGCGTTCCCAGATGCGATCTCGTCCACGACCCTTGTGAACGCCAAGAGCGAAGTCGCGACGTCTCGTTTTTCCTTGCTTCGCGTCACCGTGGAACCGCGGTTCGCGGAAGATTCCGCGCCGCCGCTACTACCCATACTCTTCGCCCCGATCAGATCCACGACGTGAAGTTCGTTGACAACGTTGTTCTTTTGATCAACCACGGTGAGGCGAAAAAAAGCGTGCGCTATGTTCGGCACCGGCACCGCCGCGGTTCCCGCGAAACCCTCGGTTGCGCGGTTGCCGTGTTGTCGTGTTGGAACCCGCCAGTTTTTTGAGACCCGACGCGTAAGCGCCAAAGCGGCTTCCACCTCGGATGCGTTTTTTACCCAAATCCGCCGAACGCCTAGACAGTCTTGGCTTCTTCCCATGCGACGACCTCTTTCAAAGTCATCGAACCGGTCGCCGTTGCCTCCGAAGCCGCCGCTTCCACCGCCCCCCCGGTCGAACAAATCCACCAAGTCGCCGTTTGGCAACAGCTCCCACGCCGAAACGGCGACGACCTTTTCGCGTGAGTCTTGAGAATCAGAAGATAACACAAAGGGCCCGTCTTGTTCTTTTGCTTTTTCAACGTTATCAGAACGCTCGGTGAAGCGTCGCGCGGCACGCGCACTAAGTGCCTCCGCCTGTTCCTTTTCCAACCTCGCGAACAACGCTCGCGCGACTTTACTCACCAAACCGGGTCGGTCGTTTTCGAAAGCCCCGCCGCCGTCCCCGAAAAGACACCGCGTTTTACCAACCCCAGCTTGGCCGTGTGCCACCACGGTTGCGTCGAAACCGCGGTGCATCCAGCTCGTCACTGCTCGCCACATGTCCTCGGGGGCGCGGCCGGTGGCGCTGACGCCGTCGAGCTTGTATTTTCGCGTTCGAAGCTGATTCCGCGGAGGATGGGGGGTCACATTCTCGGATGCCTCACCACCTCTCGTCCTTCCTTCGTGGAAACTCGTGGAAGGGCGGTCCGGGTCGTCCACCTCGAGCACCACAGTTCGGTGTTGCGTGTTCGTGTCGTGAATCGCCCTGACCACCGTTTTCTGGGGAAGCCCCTCTCCCCCGCGCTCGCGTAACCCCGCCGCTCTCGCGGGCGCCGGGCACACCGACACAAACACATGCGCCACCCCCATCGCGACGTCTTTCCCTCCGCCCAGGGTTTCAAGCTCCCTGGCCAGCGCGCGCGTGTCTTCTTCTACGGGGAACGCGAACGCGGTGTCGCGCGCGCCGCCGCCCGAGGAATCCCCCCCAGAGGGCGACATGCCGTGCTCGACTAGGCACGCACACAAACCCGGTGCCTACCAATCTGAACGGCCCAGAAAACCAACGGTTTGGTTTAACAATAAACGCTTTTGTTCCGTCGACCATCGTGTGCATCTCTGCATCACACGAGGCCGCGCCCGGGTGACGCCGGGACTGCGTTACTAGTACGGCAGGGAGGTGGTACGGGCAATACGTAGTACCCATGAGTAGATAGACGTGATTGATGTGAGGTAGTGGGGATAGTGCTAGACGTGATTGATTGGGGAGGTGAGTGGAGTAGATTGCGTTACTAGTACAGCGCACGGCGTTACTAGTGCAGCGCACGGCGTTACTAGTGCAGCGCACGGCGTTACTAGTGCAGCGTACTGCGTTACTAGTGCAGCGCACCAAATTACTAGTACAGCGCACTGCATTACTAGTACAGCGCACTGCATTCTTACCACAGTATCCGGATAGCCTGCATAAATAGATATATCACACCCCCGTGTTCGGTCTACGGTCCCCACTGCGTGATCCACAGCGAGTAGTGCAGCCACCCGACGACTATTCCGACCATGGCGCCCGCTCCCACTTCCACCGGGGTGTGCCCCAGCGAGTCCCGCAACGGCCGCGTGTCACTAACCGGGTGCTGCGTCGGGAGCTCCAAGATCATCTGGTTTAGAATTTCAGCCTGCCGCCCCGCTTGCAGTCGCACACCAGTCGCGTCGTACATCACGACCAAGGAAAACACAACGCACAGCGCGAACAACGAACTGTCCCAGCTGTCCTTCAGCCCGACCGCCGTCGTGAGACCCACCACCAGCGCGGTGTGCGACGACGGCATACCCCCGCTGCCCACGATGCGGTTCCAGTCGAGTTTGCCGGTGCTGTACCTGTTGTTGTTGGTGGGTGGTGGTGTGAACGTGTGTTGTTGGGTAGTGTGACGGTGGAGGGAAGAGGGTCAGAGGAGGGAAAGCGGAGAGTCATTGAAAGTACCGATGGTGCGCATCGGCATTCATCGTCTCAGTACGCCGCCCCGAAGGATGGCTTTTGCCGCGTCCAACCGATTGCGTGTGCCGGGTTCGGCTGCAGCACCACCGCCTGCACCAGATTCATGCAACGAGTCGCACGCTACGTACCAGTGCGTGAATACCTTCGCTGACTGCGCGAAGCTGTGGGTTTGGTAGGGAAAGGAGGTGTATGCGTTGCGTTGTTGGGGAGGGTCAGTCATCTGTCTTCGACCGGAAGATTTGGGAAACGCGGACAGGTGGCATGATGAGACGAGCACGGGAAAGGGGTGTCTCCCCGTTCGCCACCACCGCACGCGCCAGCATACCTGAACGCCAGCAGCGCGCTCATGAGCGCCGGCGAGGATATTAGCGCGGGCACGCCGGTCCCGAGAGGCGCCATCGCGACGTGCGGCGGCGGGAGGTCGCGCCGAACCGCGCACCGGACCTCTGCCGAGCAGAGTCGGCGCAGCTCTGTTTTGCAGCTCAACGGCAGGCAGCAGGAGAAGCGGCGTCGATGTCGAGTCGATTTTTTCTTGAAGAAAGTGCTTCCACGTGTCGGGTACGGCGCATCACCTCGGCTCGCGCGGTGATGGCGACCGTTTCGGCACGCGCGGCGTCGTTGGGGTCTGTTGGGCATGTGGGTGCGACGTCGTGGACACGGCTCCCGAGGCAGCTTCGGGGGAACCAAGCTTCCGTGCGGCGAAGCGGCGTGGGGCCGGTTAAAACGCGCATCTCGTCCACGACCACGAACGCGTGTCACCGCTGCGTCGCGAACGGCGTGCTTTTCGCGGCACTAGGCCCACGGCCACGAAGAGCAACGGACCACCGGTGCGCGACAGCCAAGGTCCACAACAAGGCCAGTCCCAAGGGCGATGCGTCGACTCGGGCTGACAGGACAGAGGAGGAGGGTGCAATGACGACAAACACAAGTGAGAAAAAAAACCAAATTGAAAAACCTCCAGATGACGACGATTCCGTCCCGACCCGAGCCGCCCTCGCCTTGATCCGGTTCTACCGCACCCAGATATCCCCGTTCACCCCCCCGTCGTGCCGGTTCGTGCCGACGTGTTCCGGGTACGCGATCGAGTCGTTCAAAAGGTTCGGCCCGGGAAAAGGATTTGCGCTGACCGTGTGGCGAATCCTGCGGTGGTACGCCGCGTCGTATTTCCCAAATCAAGAGGCCTCTCTGTTTTACCTCCAACGCGCCGTTTGACTGTTAGACGACCAACCCGGCGTCCAACACACGTTCCCGTACTCGTCCGTTCGAAGGGAGCATTACCGGATGCCGATTGGGTCAGCCCGTAGCGCTCGTAACACACGCGGTCTTACAACACTGACACGTTCGGTTATTTTCCAAAGTAACCCGTGGGGCGGCGTGGGGTACGACCCGCCGGTGTGGCCGCCCGTCGGGTTGGGACAAGTAGCAGGGGAGAAAGAGGGATAACCTCAACGGTTCTATTTGTCAAGAGAAAGAGTTAATCGTTAGTCAGGTAGTTTGGTAGCGGTTGTTGGGTAGTAGTGCGTACTTCGCGCGTGTTGGTACAAGGATCTATTTCGATCTCTTTATTTCTTTACCGTACGTCGCCCTGATTTCAGGTCGCCTCGGCGGTAGTTGTTGGTGAGTGCTCTGTGTTGGTACACCTGGGATCTATTTCGATCTCGTTTTTCGTCACGTCCCCCATCGTTTCACGTCGCCGTCTCTTCCAGGGTCATCGTTTCAACCCGCTCAAGCGCCTGTTCCAGCCGTAAATTCGCCCGCTCCACCGCCCCTGCCACCGTGACCACGGAGCACGTCGCGATTTCGTCAACCCTCTCTTGTAGGTCAACAAGCAGGGTTTTGAACCCATCCAGGTAGCTGCAAATCCGTTGCCGGTGGTACGCGGCGGTGACGTGCGTTCCGCTCATCACGTCCGGCTCCACGGAGTCATCATCATTTGTGTTTTCTGAAGTATCGCGCGCGACGCGGGTGATGGGTACCGGAGTTTTCGGTACCGCCGGACATGCGTTGTTAGTCGCGTGATCATCGTTGACTGGTTCCGCAGGCGTCACTTGTGGTACGACGATACTCTCCTCCGTTGGTTGTTTCGTCTGCGCCAGTGAACTCACTGCCACCGCGGACACCGCCGGCGCGGTTGTTACCGGCAAAGCAAGCAAAGCCTCCATCCCAAGGTCCGCCGCCAGCGCGTTGCGCACTTCGTCAATCAAAATGAACGCCTCGAACTCAGCCTTGAAAAGCGGTGACCGCTCCTTGACTCTGGTGCCCCAGTTGGCGACCACGATGTCCCGTTTGCCAAGGAAACTGCCCGAGCTCAACTCCCCCAGGTTCGTGGTCGGGTCGTTTAACGAATCCTTGACGTGCCGAAAAAACAACCGCCAGTTCGCGAAATCGGAGGCGAGCACATCAACCAACGGCACGCCGTGCATCGCGAGCGCGGTGAACACGGACCTGGCTTTGTCGGTCACGTCGTTGTCCATGGCGTCTGGGGACGATCCAGCAGGGGACGTGACACGAGAAGTGAACGAGACGGGGACCTGTTGCCAAGTGGAAAGTGAGATTACACTTTATTGGAGTTTGACAACGGCTCGTCGCCTCCCGTCCCCAGTTCGTCTTCCGTAACGCTTTTCTGGGACCCCACGAGGATGCGGTCACTGGATAGTCACTCCACGAGACGCGCGCTTCAGAAGTGGCACGTTCCACACGAGTTTCCCTGCTTGCGCGTATCTCGAATCACACGTGGCACTCGTCCAAAGAAACGCACCCCCTCGGTCGACACACACCGGACCCGCGCTCGTTTCGGACGTGACGTTCATCACAGGTCACGTCACAAGATCTAAACGCAAATCTCATCGCAAACCAGACAACAAGCATGCCGTCGCCGTTAACCGAAGCTCCCCAACCAGGCCTCGCCGACTCCGCGGCTGAGCTGGACCCCGCGATTCTCGCCGCCATCGAGAGGGAGCTTAAAACCAGCGTCTCGGACGTCCCACCCGCGCTCGTCGCGCACGCGGTGGCAGTCAGCAAAAAGTGCGGAAACGAAGCCTTTTGCGCCAAGCGGTTCACCGACGCTTGCAAGTTCTACACCCAGGCGATCGCGGGTGCGCCTGGGGATAAAAACCTACGAAGCAACAGAAGCGCGGCTTACCTCGCCCTGGGTGACTACGAAGCCGCCTTGAGTGACGCCATTAGGTGCGTCGCGCTTGACCAAAATTGGCCCAAAGCGCACTACCGGCTGGGCAAAGCTTTGGCCGCGATGGGCGAGTGGCACGCCGCCGCCGCCACGCTGGAGCGGTGCACGAGGCTCATTACGGGGGTAGGGTTGGTGCCGGCGTCAAAGGATACTAACACTGTTTCGACTGCAGGTACCGCCGATACCACTGGGTCGACTGCAGGTAGTAGCACCGATGAACCTACCGGGAGTACTTTCAATGAACCTTCCACTCAAACCGACTCAACCATTGACACCAAAACCTTAGAAGGCGTCCTCGAGCTGTTGGCCATCGCCAAGTGCGAATCCGAGGACGCGCGGTCGCGTTTGGGGGCGCACGAAACCGGACGACGGAAAGACCTGGCGTCGCGGTTACGAGAGGCGAGAAGGGCGGATGACCGTGAAGCCACGTTAGCGCGGTACGTGCAGGGGCTTTCCCGAATCCCGACACCGACCGTTTACTGCCACGTATGGAGTGCGGTTACGCAAGTCTTACCACCACAATGGAGTAGGGTAATGGAGTGCGGTTACGCAAGGGAGTACCACTACAATACGTGCGGTTCACACTACAATGAGTGCACCTGAAAACAAGACTGCTCGGCCCGATTACTCCTGCCTGTTTGCCGATTGGGGAGCCCGTAATTACTCACACGAGTCACGGCCCTCACTGACCCGTGTCGTTCCCGCCAAACAGATGGCGCCAAACCATGTCCGGCCCGGAGTGGGACGTGGACGAAAACGAGTGGCGCCCCACGTAAGTATTTCCCAATCACCACATTCCGCCGACTGATTGCCCATACAAGACTGACATTTCTTCTTTTACAATCAGGTTCCCGCCAAACGCGCGGGCGAAGAAAGTCGACCCGTACGTGTTTCTGGCTTTCCCGAATCCAAACACTGTTTACGGACCCTCGGTGACTGTTTGAGGGCACTACTTGTGATGTATGTAGTACTGCACACTACTAGTAACATTTACTGGCGTACTGGCAACTGTTACATACGTCACAAGCGTACTGTTCGGCCCGATTACTCTAAGTGCCCTGTGTCCGGCCCGATTACTCGTACCCCAATCCCCCGTAAAATACACCCACACTCGCCGACTGACCCTTTTCTTTCCCACTCACAGGTCCGCGTTTGACTTCGACAACCGACGCGGCGGCGCGTTGGCGCACGCCAGGACTTTGGCGGAGCTCGCGGCGCCTAAAAACGCGCTCGCGGGTTTGGACGATACGGGGCGACTCGCGGTGTACGCGCGCGGGGTGAAGCGGATGGTATTGGAGAAACAAAGCGAGGTCGCGAGTAAACAGACTGGGAAGACAGAAGAGGGTGTCGAAAAACAAAGTGAGTCATTTGGTGAGTCAGAAGAGAAAAAGTATCTTCTGGAAGGATCACTTTCCGAACACCAAAGGCCAGCCACCCCACCCGTAGGTACACAACCAGTCGTGACTTTGTGCATTTCAGGCGGCGGGCCCGGCGTGCTGCCCCTGATCGCCGCCGCGGCCGGGTCCGCCGCCGTGTTTTCCGTGGAGCGAGGGCGGTTTTCGTTCCGAGCCACGAAAGGCGTGGTGAAGTTCAACGAAACCGCCGGACGAGTGCCGAAAGTAAGTAATTGGGCCTTTCCCAAATCCCGGACGACTATTTGCCCATACAAGACGTTAACCACTTTTCTTTTACAATCAAAGGGCGTGATAAAAACCCTCGACCGACCGGTGACCACGATTGACCTCGCGGAAGACATGGAAAACAAAAAAGCCAACTGCGTGGTGACGGATTTGCTGGACCGCGCAGGCGGTTTAGGGATGGGCGTGTTGCGCGCGCTCGATACCTGCGCGTCTCGAGGTTTGTTAACCAAAGACGTCGCAGTTGTTCCAAAAAGACTGAAAACCTTCGCGCAGGTACGTGTTGAGGCTTTCCCAAATCCAGGCACTGTTTACGGACCCTCTTTGACTACACTAGTCATTAAAAGGAAGTTACTACATGCATCACAACTAGACTGTTTGCCCATACAGTACACTACTCAAGACTCGCGACTGACCCTTTTTTCTTTTCGTTCCCAAAAACAGTTGCTGCAGATCCGCATCGAAAACGTCGCGGGGTTCGATTTGCGGCAACTCAACGCCTACCGGTGGCACCCGCAAACCGCGAGGTTTTCCCCGGACCGCGAGCCGCACGTCGTGGTGTCTTCTAGGTTTGAGGTTTTTGATTTGGATTTGCAGGCGCGAGTCCGAGGGAAAGTCGTGGAAGCGAGGGAAAGGGAAGCGAAGGGTGATTTCCAAAAAAAGGAGACTGAAGAAGGGACGGAAAACTCGGGTTCGAAAAACTCCGCCTCGCCGTGGGACAGCGACGCCACGCTAAAAATCCCGATCACAGCGGACGGGGTTTGGAACGCGGTGGTGTTTTGGTTCGAGTGCGATATGGGCGGCGGGGACGTGTTGCGAAGCGCGCCGCCGCCGGGAGTGAAGGGCAAGTCGGGTGCGCAACCCGACGCTGGTAAACAGGTACGTAGTCTTTTGTATTTCCCAAATCCAGGCACCTACGTTTGCCGATTGTCCAGGGTAATCACTCATACACGCGGTCCGAAACACTGACACTTTTAGTGTAACAATCTCAGATCTTCACCGGCACCTCCTGGGGTCTCGCCGCGCAGTACTTGGACGAAACCTTCGTGCGGTGCGGGGACGTCGTTTCCCTACGGTGCATGAGGGATGATAACCAGATCTACTTCCAATCAACCCCACCCGCGTCGATCCCGCGCAGAGCCGCGATTCCGATGTGGCACTACGACATGCTCAACGACCACGGGCGGAACGCGGCGTACGACGCGTGTATTAAAAACGCGGTGCGCAAGTACAAAGGCGTAGGTAACTCCAATGGAAACCCTGGTAACATTCGTCACCTTTCCGTGATTGACGCAGGTTCTGGTTCCGGTTTGCTTGCGATGATGGCGGCGCGTGCGGGCGCGGATTCGGTCACCGCGATCGAACGAAGGTACGTGTTGGGCCTTTCTCAAATACCGCCTCCCTGTGTTCCCATACAAGACTGACACTTTCGTTCATTTATCTCACGCAGCGCGCACATGACGGACGCCGGTGAAGAAATCGTTTGCGTAAACGGCTTCGCGGGGCGAATCCATTGTCTTCACCGGGACGTACGGCACATGTTCACCGCGGATACGCCGGGGCTGCCTTTTAACGGCGCCATGCGGCCGGACGGCGTGGTGACTGAAATGCAACACAAGGCGCAGATGATGGTGTATGAGATTTTTGACAGGTACGGCCGTAGGGGCTTTCCCGAATCTGGACAACGTTTGGTGCTCCTTGTCGAGTGCACTACGGCCGTAACAAGTGCACTGGTTAGTTCCCAACTCTCTGACTGTTTGCGCATACAAGTTACTGACACTTTTTTTGTCCCGAAAATCTCCAGCGGGCTCATCGGCGAAGGCGCGCTTCACGTTTTGGCGTACGCGCGAGAACGGCTTCTTAAGGAAAATTCAATCCTGGTACCTGCCAAAGCCACGGTGTTCGCGCAGCTGATTGAAATGAGGCACGGGGTGGTGGCGGTCGAATGCGGTACTGGGGGTGGTGTTGATTCAGAGACTAACAAGGAGACTAACCAGGAGACTAACCATGACGCAAACAAGGACGCCAACGAGGACACTAACAAGGACACGGACAACAAGGACACAAAAGACTCCTCCACCATGTGTTTCGACTTTTCCCACTGCAACCGCTGGCGGTGGAGGGACGAGTATGAGGGCATCAACTTGGAGGCGTGTAAAGAAACCTGGCGCCCGCTAAGCGAAGTCGTTCCGGTTTTCGACTTCGACTTTTACGACGTCACCGCGCGGACGCTCCGGCCCGAGTCGAAGGCGTTAAAATTTCCGGTACACACAGACGGTACGTGCAACGCGGTTGCTTTTTGGTTCGTAATGGAGGTTGGGGTTGACGAGTTTGGAGTAACGCAGACGCTATCAACGTCCCCGCACGACGGCACCAAAGGCCAAACCTGGCAACAAGCGGTGCAGTACTTCGAGGAGTTCGACGTGGTCGGGAGCGGCGGTGATAAGTCGCAGAGCGGCGGTGATGACAAGTCACACGGTGACTATGTTCCGCGCGGTGATGACTCTGCTCCGCAGAAGAGCGACTCCGTGCCGATCACGGCGTCGCACGACACCTACGGCATCCGGTTCGATATCGACGACGGTTTGTTTCCGGAGCGCGCCACTCGGCGGGACCCGAGAAGGCACGCGCCGTCGCACGACCCGGTGTGGGGCGCGGCGCTGGCTCGGGCGAAACAACTGGACGGCGCCATGGTACGTCTTGGGGCTTTCCCAAAGCCAGGCATCTACGTTTACCGCCCCTGCGTGACTGTTTATTGAGTGCACTACTGGTAACGCTTACCAGTACTACTGCAACTCTTACAAATACACCACAAACGCACTGTTACCTGCTCTTTATGGAGTACAGTCGGAAAGTCACACCACTACGGCACTACCCAATCCCGGAATATACGTTACGAATATTACCAAAGACTGACCTTTTTCTTTTCCAACCCCAGAACAAGATCCTCACGCAGAACCCGCTGGAGTACCGCGCCGTGGCGGAAACTGCCGTGGCGGTCGGCGCGCGGCCGCAGGATTTGGGGTTCGAAGCGGAACAGGGCGGGGACTTTTGTTTGAGGCTGATGGGGTGAGGGGGAGGTCCTTATCTCCATCGATGGGTTTCGTCGCGAACGGCGAAGGGCGAAACGACGCCGACGCGCGGGCGACACGAGACGCGACTCGGGTTTAGTCTACCGCTGGCTCGTTGTTTGTTGAAAAGAATTCGTGTCGGTGGTCAACGTAGTGTCCTATTTTTGTCTACTACTTCACTTCACTTGCGCGCTGCTTAAACCTATACACCCACAATTACGCCACTTCCATTCCCCACCGTTCCGCGAACGCCTTGGTTTCCGTCGCCGCGTTTCCCTTCTTCGCCATCCTGGCTTCTTTCCATTTCGGGATGAACAGCTTCTTCGGGCCCGGCGCCGGCGCGCGCTTGTTCTTCTTCGTGGGCACCGCGCCGTTCTCCACGAGCCACTCCTTCCTCGCGGGGTCCGCATCGGTGTACGGCAAACTCTCAAGGTCAAGCCCAACCCGTTGCGCCATCTCCTCCAGCCCGAGCTTGTTGATGCTCTTCAAAGCGCTGGTGCTGATTCGTAACCGGATGTACCGCTGCTTTTCCGGCCAGTACACGCGCTTGTACTGAAGGTTAACCCCCTGCAGCTTCTTGTTCCGGATGTGCGAAAACGAAACCGTCCAGCCGTTGTTGGCTTTCTTGCCAGTCAACATGCACTTGCGGCCGGACATGCCGTGAATGCCTGTTTAGGAGAGGGAGGAGGAGACGGTCAGATTCGATTCCGCACATTTATTTTGCTTTTATCCGGGAAACTTCAATTTCCAAATAGTTCCGACTATCTTGTCTGTGCGTGATGCGCGTTTCCGGGCGAAACACCAAAACCCTACGCCCCACACCTCCGCGGGGACAGGGCTCCGGAAACGCGCGGGTACGGCCAGGCCGAGGGCAACGACGTACTCTTCGTGGTGGTATCAACCTTGACAGGCGCGACGGCCGATTTCTTGGTGAAGGTGGAGCCGAGGGACGCGAACTGGCGCGTCACCTTTTGGGACGGAGAGGGGGAGGGAAGATTGGTGCGGTGGTCAGTCGATTTGTTCGCGCATCTGTGTCGAGGTAGGGATGCACATCGGGGTCGGCAACGCGCGGTGTTTGCCAGCGCGACGTGCGCGTTGACCGGCTCCTTGCACGGCGCATCGCAACACGACACGTACCTGCATCACGGGTTTCAGGGTAACCGAAAAGGCGGACATCGTGTCGTTGTGTGGCGCGACGTCGACGAGTGGAGAGGCGTGGCGATTGGACACGCAGGAGGTCTCGAGTCTGTCTCATCCAATGCTTGCTGCTCGGGTGAAGTGGCAAGAGGGGTTCTTTTTCGGTTCTTTTCGAGCCTGTATTTTTGCACGCGCCTTCCCCTCTTCCTCCACTCTTCGCCGCTGCGGTGAGGGACGCGCGCGGCCTTCGTGGGTCGTTTCGCGAGACTTCTCCCGCGACCGACCTCCACGCTCACGGCGCTTTCCGAGTCGGCGACGCTTCCCTTTGTACACGAAGAACTCATCGCACTCCCTCTGCGACCGAGATCTCGGACAGGACACGTTTGTTTCCGCTCCATTTAGCTCCAAGCGCGCCACTCTCACGGCACCCCTCTCTCCACCCAACATGGACTCGCACGACGGCATCCAGAAGCTGCTCGCGGCGGAACAGGAGGCGCAGGGCATTGTGGCCGCGGCTCGGGCGGAGAAAACGGCTCGGTTGCGACAGGCGAAAGCGGAAGCGGATGCGGAGATCGCGGCGTACCGAGCGCAGAGGGAGGAAAAATACCAAGGCCTGGTGCTTTCGCAAACGGGCGACAGCACCACGAGAGCGGCGCGACTAGAGGCCGACTGCACTGCTCAAATCGCCACGGTCGTGGCGCAGGTCCAGGCGAACAAAAAAATCGTCACCAACATGCTCGCACAGAAGGTCACCGCGGCGTAGAGGAAGTGTGGATTAGAAAACGCGATAGATGATGAAACATGCATGATCAGGCGAGACGAAAAAAAACAAGACGAGAGAGAATGATGACGAGACGAGACTAGTCCATGATCGATACATTTTTTGCATTACACCTCGGGCCGACTCTCGCGCCTTGCGCGTTCTTCCTCGCGTGAATGTTTGTTTGTTGTACACGGTACTGATGGACCGCATTGCGTTGATGCGTGATGTTTTTTTTTGCTTTGCACTCGTAGAGTCAATCAACCGCCGCCCCCGCCGCGTGTCAGCTCCCACCAATTAATACAGTAATGGGCTCCGATTTCGCCGCGCGCTTGCTGCTGTTTCGGGCTCGTCGCCGCATAAAACGACAAACCTCTTGCTGTTTCGGGCTCGTCAAAACGACAAACCCCTCCCCAATTGTTTGCGCGACGAACTCTTTCGGTCTTTCCCCTCCGTTCCCCGCGCGCCCCGTTCCCCTTCCCCCCCCCCCCCCCCCCCCCCCCCCCAACCCCAACCACACCGCGTACGCGTCGTTCCCTCAACGGTGACGTCGCCCGACCCCCCCCCGGTCAAAAAATCCCCTCCACCCCGGCCAGACTAACCCAACCCTGTTAGACCATCGGTAACCCACCCCATCCCAGATCCGAAAAAAAGAGTTACATGTGTCCCCCGTAAATAGGCATCATCCCCGGCGTCCGCATGTACCCGTTCGTGACGTAGTACCCGTTGGGTGGTTGCTGATGCTGGTGCGCCACGGAGACGGCGGCATCCAGTGGGCAAACAGTCTGGTTCGCGGCGGTGTTTTTGTGCGGCGCGCCGTTCGCGATGCCGACGCTCGTGATGTCATGAATCGAGCTTCGCCGTTTGTCTTTTTTGTTCATGCTGTTCAAGCGGATGAAGTACTTCTGCGCGTGGCTCGCGACTTGCGTGGGGGTCCGCGACACCACGAAATTCCGCGAAATCGACCGCCAGTCGCCTTTCCCGAACTTCGCCAGCCCTAGCAAAAATAGCCGGTGCTCCTCCTCCGTCCACGGAATGCCTTTCCGGCGTTCCTGCTCCGAGGTTTTGCCGTTCGCGCCGACAGGCGCGGCGGTTTTTGCGCTACCGTTTTTAGAAACGGCCGCGATTTTAACACCCGCGTTGGCCACCGTGCCGTTGGCAAGAGACACGGGCGCCGCGTGCAGCGACGAGTCGTTACTCAAGGAAGCGAGCTCGACCGGCCCGTGGCCGTTCAGACCGGGTTGCCCGGTCGACCACTGCATGTTTGCCCCCGCCAAAGCAGTCTTGACGTTCTCGTAGTGCGGCAGCGGCACGCGGCCGCTTTCGATGTTCTTCACGTCCTCTTGTAACAAGTTGAACCGCCGTTTCAAACCCAACACGTTCTTCCCGGGAATCAGCGCCGCGGTGAACGCCGCGAACGGGTCGTCCATGTCCCCGAGGCGCGCCAGGGAATTCTCGAAGAGTTTCTCCTCCTCGACGCTGTTTTTTTTTCGCGTGGGTAATGGGTGTGGGCATTTAATTAGTGTGGTCAGTTTTTTGGGGTCCGCCGAGGATCGAACTGTGGACGCATGTGGTTGGGAAGGTGACGCCCTACGACTGTTGGGGGGTCGGTGTGGTGTCGCACAAAATTCGAGACTGGCGCTTGACTCGGCGCGAAGTCCGTGTCCGACGCCGCGAGTCAGACTAAAAGATCCCAAAAAAAAGCACCGAAAACCTACACGAAAACCCGGTTACCACAAACCCGGTCTCGGGGCTTCCAACGACTGGTTTCGAGGGCGACGTGAGATGGGCGACGGGAAGCACGTACCTCCAGTGGTCGGTGTGGATCAGGGAATCCATGCTTCCGATGAGGGGTGACCTTGGGTTGGGACGGGGGTGGGGGGGCTTTGGGGTCAGGTAAAGGTCGGGGGAAGGAACGCGCCGAGGCGTGGAAGGGGGCGGCGTCGTGAAATCTAGGGGAAAACGAAAGCGCGAGGCCTCGTGCGTCGAATGATGCTTTTCGGTTTTGTGTGCGTGTCGAGCGGGGACGCTTAGTTAAACAGCGCAACACAAACCAGACGTACCTTCCAACCGCGCTCAGATCCAGCCCTAAACCGTCCAAGGAAAAGTGCGGGGAGTACGCGTCCATCATCTTCGGCTGCGGGGAGGGAACCCGGGAGTGACGAGGCGTCAGTGAAAGCGGATGACCTACGCTCGAAGGTTTTTGGTGTTCTTTTTCCCCTTTCGTAAACTTCTAGGTCGTGAAACACTCGGCTCGTCGGATGTGTTGATTGAAAAAGTGTCGGTGTGTCTCGGAAACGCGCGCCAAGCGGCGGCCACGAACTGACCTTGACGTCGTGAAAGTCACGACGACAGGAGTGAGGTGTCGGCACGGCGTGGCTTGGTTTCACGAGGGCGAAACGCGCGAGGTTCCGTCACCAGAGGCGTCGCCTTCCCTCGAAGCTGCGCCCGGGAAAATCGCGAAAAACAAAGCGCCCGTCGGGACGGATTCCGATTGAAAACTCGGTTGGGTCCGGAGTAACACGCACCGTTGAGTGGAGCGCCCTTTGAGGGTCTGGGGCTATTTCGGGTGTGATCGTGCGAAGGCCCTCGCGCGAGGCGTGGCACGTTTGGGAGTCGTTTTTGGTCGTGCGCGGAGGCGCGACGAGAGCGAGTGCGTGTGGAACGCTTCGGTACGCAGGTTTTGCAGTCCGAGAACGCGTCCGCGTCAGCGCGTGTACGCGGGGCGGTGGGAGTCGAAACAGGCATTCCGAAAAAGGGGACACCATGGCGTACGGGTCAAGTGCTAAGCAGTCTTTGCTTTACACGGACGACGCATGACAAATAATTGATCAAGATTGACTCCCAAAGCCAACGGTTGGGGCTCAATCTCGAACCACCGAAACAGATCACGAAACTTCACATAAACTTCTTTTAGGGCTTTCGGAAGTTTCCGTCGTTGGAACGAGCGTCGGAACGTCGTTTAGAGGAACGTCATTGAACGACATTTAGGCTTGGTAACCGTCTCGCGGCGAGCTCTCAACAAAAAGATGCGAAAACCGAATTTCCTCGCCTGAGTGCTCGCCCTCGCAAGTCGGCGTCGGCGGCGAAAAACAATCAACCTCGCGGTTTCGTCCCCAGCCTTCAGAGAGGCGGGCGAGGCTTGCGTGACGTTGACGGAACGTGACCGACTGCGTTTGGGTGTTTGCATCGTTCCCAACAGACACAGAGGCGCCATGGCCGATTTGGAGGACCTGGAGGACATCGGCGGCGCGTCCGCCGCGGATGGCACCAGGATGACCCGGGATCTGCCGCCCGTGGTGCGAGTCACGGCGCGCAATCCGAAGCCGCCAGTGACAATTGAGTCACCAAATTCCACAAACCACGACGACGACACGGACGTGCGTCCCTCTGATACGTTCGGTGATGCCACGGCGGACCGGGTGGTGAGGGGAGACGGGGACGCGAACGGCGCGGGCGATGGGATCGGCGATGAAAAAAAAACTCTCGCAAAAGAAAACACGCGTCCGTCCAATCCCAATCGATCAACCCCCGGCACCGCGACCGTTCACCTAAAGACCTTCGGGTGTTCGCACAACGTCAGCGACTCCGAGTTCATGGCCGGTCAGCTGGCGGCGTACGGGTACACCCTGAGCGACGACCCGGATACGGCGGACGTGTGGGTGGTGAACACGTGCACGGTGAAGAATCCGTCGCAAAGCGCGATGAACACGGTTATTGAAAAAGGAAAACTGGCCGGCAAGAAACTGGTGGTGGCCGGGTGCGTACCCCAGGGTGACCAGCACGCGCACGAGCTGACGGACCTGTCAATCGTGGGGATCACGCAGATCGATCGGATCGTGGAGGTTGTTGAAAGGACCTTGGGCGGTGATACGGTGCGTTTGCTTTCAAAGAAGGCGCTGCCGTCGCTTGATTTGCCAAAAATTCGACGAAACAAACACGTCGAGATTTTGCCGTTAAGCACGGGGTGTTTGGGCGCGTGTACCTACTGCAAAACCAAGCACGCCAGGGGTGACCTGGGTAGCTACGAGCTCAGCGCGCTCACAGCGCGGGTTCAAACCTCGGTCGCGGAGGGGGTCACCGAGATTTGGCTCTCCTCGGAGGACACCGGGGCGTACGGCATCGACCTCGGCACGGACGTCACGTCTCTGTTCCACGATTTAGTGAAACAGGTACGGCCTTGTCTCGCTTTCCCAAATCCGACAACACCGCGTTTACCTGCCCCGTGAGGAGTGCAGTTACACTACGGCTTACCACTGCAATACGAGGAACAGAGTACAAGACTGCCTGTTCACTGTGCATAAATCGCCCAACACAAGTCAAGACTCTCCTCTCCGACTGACCTTTTTCTTTTCTTTCCCAAAAACAGCTCCCCACCGACGGGTCGTGTATGCTACGCCTCGGCATGACCAACCCCCCGTACATCTTGGCGCACCTCGAGTCTGTGGTCCAGGCGATGAAGCACCCTTCGGTGTACGCTTTTTTGCACGTCCCAGTGCAAGCTGCGAGCAACAAAGTGCTGGACGGCATGAAGCGCGAATACACGGTTGAGGAGTTTGAAAAAGTGTGCGACTATTTGTTAGCCAGAGTTCCCGATATCACGATCGCGACGGACATTATTTGCGGTTTCCCAGGTGAAACAGTTGAAGACTGGAACGAAACCATGGCGCTTTGCAGGAAGTACAACTTCAGAGAAGTGCACATCTCGCAGTTCTACCCGCGACCGGGAACCCCGGCGGCGAGGATGAAACGCGTCGACACAAAGGAAGTCAAGAGACGGTCGCGGGAACTCACGGCGTACATCGAGAGCTACTCCCCGCACCAGCACTTACTAAACGCCACGCGTAGGGTGTGGGTCACTGATGTGGCGAAGGACGGCGTGCACTTGGTGGGGCACACGAAATCGTACGAACAGGTGCTTCTGAAGCCGCCGGCGTGGGACGGCGACGGCGGCGTTGGCGGTGTCAACACCAATGACAACAAAAACAAAAACGACGACGGAAACGAAACGCACTCGTCTTTAAAGCAAAGGCAAAACTTGATGCGCCACCCGCTGATGGGTAGGTCGTGTTTAGTGAAGATCACGTCTGTGGCGCGGTGGCACGCGGTTGGTACCATCTTAGAAATTCTTGATAAGCACGAATCGCGACCGGAAGCACCCGCCGGCGCCGCCGTGGCGATGGCGTCTGCGCAATCTGGGAACTCTGGTGTGGGACGGAGACACAAAAACCTCGCGACGAGGGGGCTATCCACGGGCGACGCCGCGCGGGTCAGCGCGGCGCTCGCGAGGGAAAACGCGGCGGTGACCGTTCGTAACGCGCGACTACACTTCACCTCAAACGCCGCGGTGTTGGGCGCCGCGATTGGGTTACTAGGCCTGGCGTTCGCGATCGTTTTGAGTTTGTTAGAAACGCGGGGTACGGGCGAGCTTTAAGGGAAGAAGGGAAGAGTAGGAGGTCTGCTTATTATACCACTCTATTCGCAAAGTCTATCGGTGTCTATCGAATACCTATCACTCGATACCTATCACTCTACGCGCTGCTAGGCTTGCTAAATACGTCTGTCCTTTCATAGTCTAATCACTCGTTTCACTTCCTCCCCCTGGCCACCAGAAACACCTCCGTGGATTCGTTCCTCGTGGCTTTCGGTCGGAACCACTTCAGGGATGCGAAGTGGGGCTTGCAAATGGTTTGCAAATCCCCGCGGCCGCCGCCCGGCCCTTCCAACAGCTTGACCACCAGGTTCCCACCGACGCGCAACACACCTTTTTGTTCGTCGTCGCTCGCGATACTATGACTAACTCCTCCACGCTTCGCATCACCCGTTCCTTCGTGATAATCGAACCCACGCGCGTCATTCCCGTCCTCATCATCAAGCACGTCCAGCGCGCCTTCTCCAATCGCCAGCCTCACCGCGTGTTCCGCCAAGGCGTACGACGCCGCCGCGTCTGTGTGTTTGCTTCCCGTCGTGCTCGGGGCTAAGTCGGAAAGCACGGTGCCGAAACCTGCACTACTGTTTGACGAAGAAGAAGGCCTGCCACACGCCGTGTGCCGAAGCGCCGCCACCGACTGTTCGCAAAGCTCGAACACATCACTTTGTACTGTAAAGGTACGCTTCACGTCGACGTGTTTCAGCCCGCTCAAATCCGTAGCACTCAAATCCACGCCAAGCGCGAAGGAGTCGGGTGGCTGCAACTTGCTCACCACCTGTAACCACGCCCCGGGATGACATCCGAGATCCAACACGGTGCCCTTCACCACTTGAAACTTTTCGTGCATCTCGAGCAGCTTAAACGCGGACCGCGCGGCGTACCCGGCGGTTTTGGCGGCCTTGGCGTAATGGTCCGCGAGCTTGCGCGACGCCATGCGGGCCGCCGGCGTCGCGCGAGAAGGTGTGGCGGGAATGTGTGCATCGACTAATCTTCGTTTCGAGACTTTCGAGTGATCATTCCAATCTTCCCGAGGTCCTCTCTCTCATCACACCACCGTACACGCGAGTTGACACGTCTGCGCCGGTTGCGTGACCCCCAACGCGTCGCGTCATGTCCCTCGCGGTGTTCCACAACACGCCGTGTGTTGCGTCGCGAAGCTGCGGGTCGTCGGTAGGGGTTCGGGCGGGTGTCGGGCGATTGAATGGCCCTGGCCACGGTCGGCCGTTCCCTTCCACGACTCGGCGGTCACCAAACGTGGTGACCCACGCCGCGTCGCGCGGTGACGCCAAGCAACTCGCGCAGGATGGCAAGCTCGCGAAAAACACAACCACGAAAGAACTCAAGGGCTTTGTGCCGGAGATTCCCAAGGACGTTCCCATGGGCCAGAGTTTCGCGGTGGGCGCGGGAGGAGCTGTTGTCATATTCTTGTACATGCAGTGGGGCATGAGGAACGTCAAAAAACGAGAAGCGAAGGAACGCGCGGAGGAAGAAAAGGACAGGAAAGCGAAGGAAACAGATGTGCTTGCTAAAAAAGAAGAAGACGTGCAAGTAGACGAAGAGGCACTGTAGTAAACTAGTAATACAGCGCACGACACACGTGAGCACTTCAACAAATAACAGACGCGCAAGCAGACGAGGAGGCACTGTAGTAAGCAACGTAGTAAGCACTGTAGCAAGCACTGTGTAGTAGCACCGTAGCAGGCACTGTGATATATATGAGCACTTCAACAATTCATCCAGACTAACTACTCACACGACTCACTCCTTGGCGCGCTTGACGTACTTCCCCGAGGTGGTGTCCACTACGATTTTCTCGCCAATCTGAATGAAAAGCGGAACGGTCACCATGGCGCCGGTCATCACCTCCGCGGGTTTATCCCCCCCCGAAACCGTGTTCCCCTTGATTCCCGGGTCCGTCATTTTCACTTCCAGCTCGACGTTGATTGGCAGGTCCACACCGATGACCCGGCCGTTCCAGGAAAGAACCTCGCAGATGGTGCCTTCCATTAAGAATTTAGAAAACTCGTCGTCATCCACCTGAGAATGTAAATAAAAAAGGGTCAGTCGCGAGTTGGCGAGTGTGTGTGTACTTCGTAACGTGTATGAGGGATTGGGTAGTTCTGTAGTGGTACCGGGCTTTCCGACTGTACTCCATAAAACGCAGGTAACAGTGCGTTTGTGATGTACGTAGTGCACTTACCCTCGTTTCTTCGTACGTCTCCATGTCCATGAACACGAACTGCTCACCGTCTTTGTACGTGTACTGCATGGTGCGTTTTTCCACATCCGCGGTCTGCAGCTTCTCCCCAGCCCGGAACGTTATTTCGTTCGTGGATTTGGTTAAGTAGTTCTTAAGCTTGCTCCGCACGAACGCGCTGCCCTTGCCGGGCTTGACGTGCATGAACTCCACCACTTTCCACGGCGCGTTGTTCACTTCAACATTCACTCCGATCTTGAAGTCGTTCGTGCTGATCGTGCCGCTGACGATTTGAAGCGACCCGCGGTGAGTCGCGCCGACCGGGGTGGGTCTGTGTGTTTTTGTAAGGGGCAGGGCAGGGAGGTCAGAAGCAGGCAGTCGGTGCGAACGTCACGTCAAGGATGGCATCGACGCGGGAATGAAATCGTCATCGACAAAATCCGTGGAGAAATCCGATCCGGCGGCCACGTCGCCGATGGCGCGACGCGAGTACCCTAAACACGGCTCTTACCTTCTCAGCGCCGGCTTGAACGCAGCCGCGCTGGAGTGCGTGGCGAAGCTGTGCACGGCGAACATTTGCAACGTGCGGGGGAGCTAGACGGCGACGGCGCGCGGTCGAGTGGGCCTCGAAGGCGGCTTGCGAGTCGGCGAGAGAAAAAGTGTGGAGATAAACATGGGAAATGGAGGCATGAGGGGTCGATCTGGGGAGATGGAAACTTGGAAACTTGAAAAGACGATAGACGAAAGAGGAAAGTAGGAAAGAATCTGCGGCTCCTGATGTTTGCTCGCAACGCGACAAACGCACCACCCAAAGCCCGAAACGACCATCACACCGCGTTTCGTGTATCTAGTGTATCTACACCACCTACCCGCACCGCCCCCACAGGGCCCCCGACCGCCCCTGGTGAGTTACGACGAGTTACGACGAGTTACGACTCAACAAAGACAACTAGAAAGAAAAGAAAAGCTAACCGGCTTTAGGCACCTGCTCCGCGCCGCGTCCACCGCGCCGGTGTCCCCCGCCACCCGCGTCGTCATCAGAACCGCCAAGTCCCCGAAACTGAGCGGCTAAACCCTAAACCCGGATACCCTAAAACCCGTTACGCACCGTCGCTCGGTGCGGTGTCGAAACTGGAGTTGGAAAGCGACGACGGCGTGGACGGGTCCGCCGCGGAGGACGAAGACTCCACCAAAAGTGTTGGCGGCGCTTGCGCGTCGCCCGCAGTCGTCTCAGAGGACCCAAGGTGGACGTTCCCGGAAGCCACCAAAGGCTTACCCCCAGAACTCGTGGTGGTGGTGGTGACGCGACGCAACGAAAGAGGCACTGCCGAGTTTGCCCCGAATTGCGTTTTGTTCGTTTCCGACACCAAAGCGGGCGCCTCGTTTTTCCCCCGCTCCGCGTCATCGCGTCGCGTTTCCTGCCACTTCCCGATGACCAACGACGAGTGCATCTGCGCCCTGCGAACCAACAAATCCACCCGCCCCGGCGTAAGCGCCTGTGTCCACCCGGAAACCCCGGGCGGCCGTAAGTACAAGTTAATCGCGTGCTCCTTGTTCGCCACCCGGAACTGCCGCGTCGACGTGGCGTGCAGAAGCGCGCCCAGGAGCGAGGCGTAGGAAATCGTCCCGGGCGTTTGATCCGTATTTTCGGTGGCAAACGATTCCGTTTCCTCCGAAGGCGTGGCGTGCGAAGCGGCACTTTTGGGAACACCTCTCCTTCTTCCCGTAAAGCGTCCCCTTTCCCCGCCCATTGCTCGTGTCGTCTCGGACAAGCCGCGTTCTTTCCGTACCCCGAACCCTTCTTTTTGCGCGCCGAACAACTTCGGGAAATACGCGCCGACGAATTCCTCTGCGGTTGTGAAAGAAAAGTGTCAGTCTTTCGTAATGTGTATGAGTAATTACGGGCGGACATTCGGTAAAACAGTGTGTCAAATTTGGGAAAGCCCCAAACGTACCGATTCTTTGCAACCCGAAAAACGGCCAAGCGCGTTCCCACAGCAAGCGCCACCCTCCCAGTCCCCCGTCCCGCGGGGTCAAATCGCGAAACGCGAGGTAGTCGTCATCCGCGACGTCGACGACTATCACGATGTCCGCGCTCAAAACGTGTCGCAGCACATCCACCGGCACCGGGTTCAGGTAGCTGCGATTGAGAAGGAAAAGGGTCGTCAGTCTTGGGTCTAGCAGTGACGTATTTGTTGCCAGAGCCGCGAGTACGCCAGTAAACGTTACCAGTAACGCACTCAAACAGTCAAAGAAGGGCAGTAGCAAACAGGGTTGGGAAAGACCCAACACGTACCCGCCGTCCACCAGGACGTCGCCGTTTTCGTCCACCACGGGCGGCAGTAAACCCAAAGTCGTCATACTGGCGCGAACCTTTTTCCAAACCGTCCCGGTTACGTGCGTCGCGAGCTTGCGATAGGTAAAACAAAGTGTCAGTCTTTCGGACCGCATTTATTACGGGATTGGGAAGGAGCCCGACGCAGTGGGGTCCGTACTTTCAACCTGTACTCCATACAACGCAGGAAACTAAACGTGGAGGCGGGATTGGAAGATTTCTGAAACGCGTACCTCGCCTTTGGTTAAGTTCGTGCTGCAGCACACGAAGGGAAGCCACAGGTCTTCGACGTTCGTTTCGCGGCCCAGCGCGTTTCGCAACACCCGGTCCAGGGCCTTGCCGCTGAACAGGGACAGCACGGGTAACGTCAAATCCAACAGCAAATTCCTCTGCGAGCTCAAAACCCCGACCAAGTCGGTGACGATCGGTAACACATGGTGTGTGCTGGCGTACTTGGCGTACAGCGCCGCGACCAAAGCGCCCCGGCTTGTACCGCCCACCACGTCGATTGGAACCCCCGCTTCTTCCAACGCCCGCAACGCCCCGAGGTGCGCCAAGCCGTGGCCGCCGCCGCCGGTCAAAACCACCCCCACCGCGCGCCCGGCGACGTGCCGCGCCAACCGCCGCACGTCCTCGTCCGCGCCTAACCGGAGCATGTGGTGCCTCCTCACTTCCGGGCGACACGACCGCCACCGCGCCGTGTTCTGCGATTGTTAACGAGAAGTGTCAATCTTGAGTCTTGAGTATGGGTGTACTTCGTAATGTGTATGAGCAAACAGTCGTGTAATCGGGCCGAACAGTCTACCTTGTGATGCATGTAGTGCACAGTACATAGTCAAAGAGGGGCTGTAAACGTCGTGCCTGGATTTGGGAAACGCGTAAGGCCGTACCATCGGCGCGACGCCCGGGTCGTGAACAAGCACGAGCTCCACGGAGGCGCCGGCTCTGCGGCGCCATAGCAAACGACGCTCCGCCCGCGACGGCGCGCCGCGCTTGGCCACTTCGGTTTCGCGGTCGTCCTTTTCGTGTCCCGTGTTTCTTTTGCCCCAAGAAATAGTCTCGTCATCCTCCTCCGAAGCGCCGCTCTCGCGCGTCACCCTCGCCACCACAACGACCCTGTCCGCTTGCGAAACGCAAACCTGTGGTTGTAAAAGAAAAGTGTCAGTCTTGAGTCTTGAGTACGGGTGTACTTCGTAATGTGTATGAGTAAACATCCAGAGTAATCGGGCCGAACAGTGCCTGGATTTGGGAAAGGCCCAACACGAACCTGCGACCACGCGCTCGCAGCGGCGTCCGCTCGCAACAAAATGAACCGGAAATTCTCCTCCTGCGCCGCCATCCACCCCGTGAGTTTGCTTCGGTAAAACGCGTTGTGCAGCTTGGTGGCGTCGATTGTTTTGTCCTGAAAAACGTGCCGCGCGGTGCTTTCGTCGAGCACCAACGTCGGGCCGAATTTTGACAGCTCATGTTGCAGTTTTGAAGCCAAAACTGAAGATACCGCCTCGTCCTCGCCCTCCGCGGGCACCAGCGCGATGGTCACCAAGTCGTGCCGAGGCTTGACGCCCCCCATGGTGGCGTGGAGCTTCCGGGCCATCTGCGAGTGTAAAAGAAAAGTGTCAGTCTTGAGTCGGCGAGTGTGGATGTACTTCGTAATGTGGCCTGAGTAAACAGTCGTAGTAATCGGGCCGAACAGTGCACTTGTGCTGTACGTAGTATACTTCCTTTTAATGACCACTGTACTCACAGAGGGGCAGTAAACAGTGTTGAGATTTGGGAAACGCGCAATACGTACGTGCTCCAGCTGCCGGCTCGCGGCTTGCGGGTACTTGGCGCACACCAGGGTTAGGGACTCGCGGCTCATTCGCACTAACTCGCTATCCCGCAAACAAGTAGTCGTGGTTTCGTACGCGCCGTTTGAGAGCAACGGCGCTTCGCCTATTGACTCGCCCCGGCCGCGTTCTTCGGTTCTTTCGGACGACCCCCCAACTCCAGCCCCGCCCCCGCCACTACCCCGCCACCGAAGTGAGATCCGCCCCGAAATCAAAACGAACATGCTCGTCGCGGGCTCGCCCGCTTTGTACGCGGACTCACCGGCTTTCAGCCACACCCGGTTCAAACCTAAACCGATGAACTGCCGAAGCAGTTTGGACAAGCTCGTCGTCGCGGCGAGCAAAACGGCGACGTACACGGCTGGTTCGTGAGCCCTGAGCGCGGTCAACTCGTCGAGGCCGATTTTTAACACCAAGCATTCGGCGGATGACGAGGCAAACTCCGATTCGTTTACCTCGGTATCGCCGGCGCCGTCACCGGGACTACCCTCCACCTCCACTCGAACGGTTTCTTGCCTCGCGCTTCGCGTTAAAAACGCGGAAGCGCCGATCAGCGACGGCGACGAGGATGGCGAACCAGGCGCACCGTCGCCTTTGGGCCACGGCGTGGCGTCCGCGCGCGCCGTGCCTGTGATTGTGAAAAAGAAAAACAAGTGTCAGTCGTGTATGGGCAAACAGAAATGGGATTTGGGATTTGGTGAAAGGCCCAATACGCACCGCGCAGCACCAGGAACATACACTCCGCAACTTCGCCGGCGGAGTACAGCTTGAGAGGCACGCTTTGAGATGTATCACTCTTTGCCCCGGGATCCAGGGACGGGCAGTGTTTTTTAAGCGCGTCCACGTGTTTCACGAGCCCAAACGCCGGGGAGAGCCTTTGGGTTTTTTTCAGTTTCGATTGCGATTTGTCCTCGTCCTCACCCGAGGTACCCTCGTTCTCACCCGAGGTACCACCCAACGAATCAAGCGCCACCGCGTCTCCCCGCGGTTTCGGTAACCCCAGGAAATCAACAAGCACGAAGAGCGCGACTCGCCACAACCGGGCGACGGCTTGCGTCACGTACGTTTCGAGCGTGCGCGGGTGTTTCTTGCGATTGGAAACGGAAAGGGTCAGTGTTGTATGGGCAAACAGGGAGGCGGGATTTGGGAAACGCGCAAGGCCGTACCTCGATGAACGCGAACAGCGCGTGTTGGCTTATGCGCACCAGCCGCGCGCCGCGTTCGCCCGCCACGACCTGGCGCGATAAAACCGAAAGGGTCAGTCTCGTCTCGTATGGGCAATCGCGTAGGCGGTGTGTGTTGGGTGGGAAATACTCACGGAGACCCCTCGCGGGGCGTTGTCCAGCACGTCGATATCCCCCACGCTCTCGCCTTCCCTAAGGATGTTCGTCAGGAAAGGAGGACCGGTGACGGTGTTTGCGCCTACTTTGCGTGCGGCGTTCGCGTTCCTCGCGCTCGCGCTCGGCCCCGTCCCGTTACCCGGCGTCCCCGTTTGCGTTTCCTGGAGGTACACCCCCAAGCTCCCGCTTTCGACGATGTATATCCCACTAGACGAATCGTCGCCTTGGCGGAACACCACGACGCCTGGTTCGAAATCGAGAAACTCAGCCGCGTCGTTAAAAAGCTCCCGCGACTCTTCCAGCTCGAGACAGGCGAAAAACTTGGTGCTCGCGAAAAAGTTTGGCGTCGACTCGTGCTCTTTGTTTTCTTCGCAATCTGAAAGCAATCGTTCGGATTCGTCGTCCTCGTCCTCGGGGTCCCTCGACTCGGTGGACGCCCAGCGCGGGTCGGACCCCGACCGCGTGGTCGCGAGTGAGTCCTGGGAAGCGTCTGCGGCGGAGTCTTTTCGGGTCCTGGTTTCGAAAACAGACGCACGACGCGAACCCAGATTAAGCGTCTCCTCGTCCAACGCCTCCAGCGCCATCTCCCTCTCCAGCTCCGCGTGTCGTCGCTTGGCGCCGGGAAGGTCTGTCGACGCCGCGTCGTTCAGCGCGCGCCGAATCGCCACCGAGACGGCGTAGGCCACGGTACCGACCGCGCCGACCGCGAGCGCGGAGCGGGTGCGGCGGGACAACGGCGCCATTGGGCTTAACAACGCGGAATGCACTTTTCAGAGAAACTGCGTTGTGTTGTGACGAGGATTCGGAGGGTGTGGAAGCCGCCCACCCGAGGTCAGCCCGGCCGTGGGTGACTTTGTCAGACCAAACCACGTGGTGCACGCCAGGGTCGTGACGTACCACACGCGCTCCACGCACCACGCGGCCCGGCGGTGCGTTTGGGAATGACCCCCGCGCCCCCGCTTTGGTGGTTCGTTTCAGAAGCCGGGGAGGCGTTGTTGTAGACTGGTAAAAAAGCTGTTTCGCGCGAATTTTACTTTTCTGACTTTCCGTGGGATTGGCGGGTTGCCATTTTTTTGCGTCGCCGACGGCGTCGCCCCCCGGCATCCCGCAACACACCTCCGCGCGCACACCCGTTGTGTTGCCGGAGAGGCGTGTGTCTTGCGCGAGACGACGTGTCGGTCGTGCGCTTGGGATTGGTTTGGAAGTGAGGTCGGGGAAGTACCGGTGGGAGGCGTTCGCGAACGGCGACGACCTGTTTTTGTTTGGCGTCGCGGACGTGAAGGATTTGAGCGAACCCGTCGCGCAGCGTAGCTCCGTGTTGCGCGGTTGCGTTGAGTGCGACCTGGGGTAGCGTGATGTCGTTTCTTCAACGGCCGTTGGTGCATGTCAACGACAGCACTGTGAGCTCGTCAGGGCGTGGTGTGAAAGGCGGGACCGGCAGGGCGCCATGTATCGGCGCGGCACTCAAACACAGGTACGTACACTCACAATTCTTTTTACAGAGAGGCGGGGCGCTTGACCACTCGAGGCGAGGTCGTGTGCTCTAGTGCACGTCTCGCATCCTCGCGCCAACGCAATCCGTACGCGCCACACACACCCCGAGCACGTGCGTTTGTGGGAACCGACTCCGCCTTTGGGAACCTCCCGGTCGCCGCGGCAACGGGATCGCGCCGACGTGGTTGCTTTATCGAGCCATGGCGAAAAGCTGACTGTACAAGCCACCTTGCTGCCCTCCACCTGCACCCCTCCACCTCCACAGCACTCGCGCTGACCATCCCCACCCCCCCGGACCCCTTAAAACGTTCTCCACAGGCCTCGCACCGTGCGATGCGTCGCCACTAGAAACCCGCGGCTGCGTGGGGGCCTCGCGGCGCCACGAGTCGTCTCGATTGGCGCGTCTGTTGGCGAATGTGCGCCCCACTCGAACGGCGAATTTTCCTGGACCAAAAAGAACACCTCTTTTTCGTTCCTCAAAGCGAGTCGCGCGCGCCGCGTGTTACGCCCGCCAAGGGCCTCCACCGAGGACGGCGCGGTGAAGGAAGTAGCGGGAGATTCAGACACGGAACCGGAACCGGGCGGTGGTGGGGAGAACGCGGGGGGGGACCAACGACTTACCGATGCGGACGGCGCAAACGCGGGGGCTGATTCAAACGAGTCGAGCGATGACGACGAGGGAAACGCTGCGTCGTCGACGAAAACTTCCGAAAACGCTGAATCGGACCCGGCGCCTCGCCCTGTACCGCCAAGGCGAACGAAGATGTCGCGAAAACAAAAGAAAGCGGCTGGCAAAGCCGCCGCGAAAGCGGCGGCGAAAGAGGCTGACTCGATGAGTCCGCCGAGTGAGGACGCCGCCGAGACCGCGGCGCGACGCGTCGCGGACTCTTTGTCCAACACGAAAATGCTCGCCAACCGCCGGAAACACCCGCGGAAAGGCGTTGATTTGTTGTTACCCGTGGACTACCTCTCCCCCGCGCTGGCGCAGAAGATGGCCAGGAACGGCCACCTCAGCGCGCTGCAGCGAGTGGCGTCCAACGTGTTGGGGACCGACGCTTCGTCTGATCAGAAAAACGTTGAGGCTGTTTTGTACGGCTCCTCTGCTCAAGCCGAGACAGGTGTGAAGGGCGTGGATTTGCTCGGTGTGACGCACGACTTCGCGTACGCCAAAACCCCGACCCCGGTGTTTGTGATGTTGCCCCTGGACGTCGTTTCAAGGGACGGCGCGTTGCAGCACAAGCGCGCGCTCGAAACGTCTTTGATGGCGCTGAAGAAAATCGGCGTCGAAGGTACGTGTTGTACTTCCCAAATCCCGCCGACTGTTTGAGTATCTACTGCCCCTGGTCGAGTGCACCACTAATAACGCACCCGTAACATTTACCAGTACTGGGAACTGTTTACAAACCCATACTCAAAACTCAAGACTGACACTTTGTTTTATTTATCTCAGGCGTGATGATTGATGTTTGGTGGGGCATCGTGGAGCGGGACGGCCCTGGTTTGTACGACTGGACCGCGTACCTGGAGCTTCTGGATTTAGTGGTAAGCATTTCCCATTTACCACATTCCGCCGACTGATTGCCCATACACGACTGACATTTATTTTATTTCAATCAGGAACACGCGGGTTTGAAGCTAAACGCGGTGATGAGTTTCCACGCCTGCGGCGCGAACGTTGGTGATTACTTTAAAGTTTCGTTACCAAAGTGGGTCCTGGACGCGGCGAGCGAAGACCCGGATTTGTTCTTCACCGACCAGTACGGGTACCGGAACCCCGAGTGCATTTCGTTGTGGGCGGACAACGCCATGACGCTTGGCGGGCGGACGCCGCTGCAGTGCTACGCCGACTTCATGCGTAGTTTTCGGGACGCGGTGAGCGACGAGGGGTTGTTTGGCGTGCTCGCCGAAGTCTCCGTGGGGTGCGGGCCCTGCGGCGAGCTGCGGTACCCCGCGTACCCCGAAAACAAGGTATCCCCGAACAGCAGCCAGTGGCAGTTTCCAGGCATTGGCGAGTTCCAGTGCTACGACCAGCGCGCGCTTGGAAATTTGGCGAGGTACGGCCTTGGGGCTGGGAACCCAAATCAAAAGCCTCCCTGTTTTACCTCTAACGCGCCTGTGTCTGTTCAGACCGATGGCCGGTGACTGTTGACCAGGCCATCGTCCAATACATCGCCCAACACGGGACTGACACTTCTTTTTTACACTCACAGAGCCGGCTCGGAAGCCGGGCACATCGAGTGGGGCGGCGCGGGGCCGCATGACGCGGGCGGGTACAACAACCTCCCCCACGAAACCGGGTTCTTCACCGCGCACGAAGGGAGCTGGGACTCGGAGTACGGGCAGTTTTTCCTGAGCTGGTACGCGGGCGAGCTGGTGGAGCACGGCGACCGGATGTTACGGTGCGCGCGGAACGTGTTTGAAAGGGATGATGACGCGACTGGTTTGAACATCAGCGAAGGCATCGGTGAAGGCATCAGCGAGGGTAACAGCAGCACGGGTACGTTCAGCAAGAAGGGCAAGAAGGCGGCGGTTGGTACCTTCGTGACTACGGTTGGTACCGCCGATACGCAAAACACCGAAAAGAAGCACGTCCCCGCGCTCGCCATAAAGTGCGCCGGCGTGCACTGGTGGTACAACAGTAGGTCGCACGCGGCTGAGCTCACCGCCGGTTACTTTAACACCCGAAGCGGCGACCGCGCCCCCGAGCGGGACGGGTACGAACCCATCGTCGCGATTTGCGGGGTACACGGCGCGCGCCTGAACTTCACGTGCGCGGAGATGCGCGACGTGGAGCACCCGTTTTTTTCGCGGTGCGGCCCGGAAGGTTTGTTGCGGCAGATTCGAGCCGCCGCGGCGAGGTACGGCGTGAAAGTAGCCGGCGAAAACGCCCTGTGCCGGTTCGACCAGGACGCTTATGAAAAAATAATCACAAACTGCAGGGGCGAGGGCGAGGACGCGGCGCTTTGGGCGACCGGCACGCTGCTTCCACCAATGGCCAGCTTTACGTTTCTGCGGCTCTCAAAAGAGCTGTTCGAGGATGACAACTTCCGGTCGTTCGTGCGTTTCGTGGCGCGCATGGCCAACGAAACCGGCACCGCCCTTGTCGACGAGGCACACGCGGTTCAGGCGGATGAGGTTTTCAAGGTTCGTGTTTCCAATCACCACGTTCCCAAGACTGATTGCCCATACTCATACCAGAAGGGACTATTACCTCTGACTGTTTGTCCATACATCGCGATAAACGAGACTGACACTTTCGGCTTTTACTCTTCAAGTCTCTTTTTTCCGAGGAAACGGACGCGGACGGTAACTCCGATACGCTGAGGCCGGGCGGGTTGAGGGATATTCGGGACGAAACCAGCTCGGGGTACGTCACGACGGGATCCACGGAGACCGAGCGGGGGTAGTTAGGCACCGGTTAGGGTGGGTATACTTACCAGTTAGTATGGGTAGGGTAAGGATGGCGGTCCGTTTCAAAGGATCGGTAAGGATGGTGGTCCTTTCGAGGTAACACGAACGGACGCCTGTAATAATGTTTATGCACGTTTAATAATACAAAGCAACTTCGTGATTATAATGCGTTTCTTTTTACAAACTGCGTGCTCGATTCTCTTTTGCCGCTCGCTCCCCGATGTCGCACGCTCCCACGATCACTGCGGTATTTCCAGCGCTCGATCAGTTCCTCACAGAAATCGGCCGACGAAAAACGCGATTATGGCTGCGAACGTGGATGGAAAAAGACCGAACGGTTCATCGTAAGCAATCACTCATCACAGAGGGTTTCCAAGGAACTTAGCGTACGCCAAGCCGATGACGAAGAACAAGATGGCTGAGGAGGAAAATTTGGGGATGGGGGATCAGTACTTGATACGAAAAAACCAAAAAAAGAAAATCGTTCGTCAGATTGACTCGACGTACCCGTGATGAGCAGGTGCAGCAGCGAGAACCCCCTCTGCCCCCCCCCGGTGCCGGTTTTCGTGCGCAGCGATGCGTTCAAGTCCGCGGAGAGGGACTCGTTTTTCACGCGGTAGCGCTCCAGTTCGCGTTGTAACGACGGCACGTCACCGGGCAACGCGCTCGTTTTGAACGACGCGGTGGTGTCTTCCGTTTTCGAGTCCTCCTCTCCTTCCGGCACCGGCGAGGGCGGGGGCGCTGGTTGTTGGTACGTGACTCGCAGTTTGGTTTCCGTGACGCCCTCGTTTCCTTTCGCGAACAGCTCGGCGAAATCAACCGCGCCGCCGGATGGCACGGATTGCACTAAAAACTTATCCTTGCACCCGTTCAGGTCGGCGGGCCAATCACGCTGCGCTTGCATGATGACGTGCACGACCTGTGTGGCCCCGGGTGCGACGAAACCCGTGTTCGGTTTGACGCAGTACTTCTTCGGGGCCGTGGTTTTCACCTTGAACGCCAGCTCCACGGAGCCCGGGTTGTACAGACGAATCGTGGTGGGGATCTGCTTTTTGAGCTCGACTGTTTTTGGGGATGATGAGATGAGTTTTTGGGACGGGTTGGGATGGTGGGTCGGTCAGTGGGGACGGGGACGGGGACATCTGGATCTGTTAACCCAACGCTTTTGGGGACGCGCATATTGGGATTCGTTCACAGCCGGGTCACGAACACCGCCGGGGACGGGGACGCGTCCGGAGGGGACGGGTCACCCTGCGACGCTTGTTCATTTTTCCGCCACCCACGGGGGGACATAACACCAAAAGGCGTCGTCGCGTTCATAAACGTGACTCGTTTGATCGGCGGTCGAGCGGGAAAACTGACGCACGTCGAAACTTGAGCTCCTTATCGGGGTTGATCTGAAGACCGTCCGCCATCGTGGCCGACGCGGGCGTGCCGGAACAAGGCCGCGGAGACGCGAGGCGCGGGGAGATCTGTGTCGTCGCCGAAAGGCCAGATGTGGGGAGTGCCAAAAAAAGCGGTCGAGTTCATCCCCATCGTCAACGGCAAAATCTGGCGAAAGGAAGTTTGGCTCACTTTTGGCAAAAGCAACGACTTCGGCTCTTCCCAGAACTTTGAAGACGACGTCCGCGCTCTTCGCGGGTACGACCGCACATCGCAGCGCGCGGGAGTGGTTTGGAACGAAGGATGAGTAGCATACTAAAGCGATGCTCGCACGGCAGGCGGAAAGACAGCTGCAAGGAGTGCAGCCCCTGCCCTCACGGCAGGGTGAAACGCCACTGCGCAGCGTGCAACCCCTGCCCTCACGGGAAGCGGAAAAGCGACTGCGCGAACTGCAACCCCTGCCCTCACGGCAAGCTGAAATGCAGCTGCGCTGTGTGCAACCCCTGCCCCCACGGCAAGCGGAAAGACAGCTGCGCGGAGTGCAACCCCTGCCCCCACGGGAGGCGGAAACGCAAGTGCGCGGACTGCAAAGCCTGCCCTCACGGGAAGGTGAGAAGCAACTGCGCAGAGTGCAACCCCTGCCCTCACGGGAAGCTGAAAGGCAGCTGCAAGAAGTGCAGCCCCTGTCCTCACGGAAACCTGGCACGCCACTGCGCGGTGTGCAACCCCTGCCCTCACGGCAAGCGGAAAGGCAACTGCACGAACTGCAACCCCTGCCCCCACGGCAAGGTGAAAGGCAGCTGCGCGGCGTGCAGCCCCTGTCCGCACGGGAAGCGGAAAGGCAGCTGCGCGGTGTGCACCCCCTGCCCTCACGGCAAGCTGAAACGCGACTGCGTGGACTGCAACGCCTGTCCTCACGGAAAGGTGAAACGCGACTGTGTGGCGTGCACCGGTTGCTCGCACGGCAAGCGGAAGAGCAGGTTCGAGGCGTGCAAAGCGGCACACGCCACTCCGCCGAGTTCGAAGCGGATCAAGCGCGAGCCGGAGAGTTCGCCCGAGGTCAAGCAAAAGCCCCAGGTCAAGCAAAAGCCCGAGATCAAGCAAGAGCCTGAAATCAAGCAAGAGCCTGAAATCAAGCAAGAGCCGTTCACGATTCAAGGCTACTTCGGGTTTGACACTGGGCGTTCGTGAAGCATAGACGAAACGGCTGGAAAGAACGAAACGAAACTACTGAAAAAAATGCTCTTCCCCACTATGTATCGCGGTCCCTCTCGCTCCACGTCGCGTCACTACCGACGCACTAGCGATTCCAGGTGTCTCCCTCGCCCTCGCGTCTCCCCGTTTCTCAAAATTCGCACTGTTTGCCCGTGTGCTTCCATACGCAACTCACGCGACCCAGCTTCGCGGGTTCCTGAACGCGTCCACGGCGTCTGCTTCCCGCGAGCCTTCCGCGGGCTGCATGTCGTACTGCCACCGCGCGGTGAGGGGCAGGGACATGAGAATGGATTCGATGCGCCCGCCCGTTCGCAACCCGAACGTCGTGCCGCGGTCGTACACAAGGTTGAACTCCACGTACCGCCCCCGGCGCATTTGCTGCCACTCCCGTTCCGTTTCCGTGAATTCGTCATCCTTGTGCTTCGCCACGAGGGGGACGTACGCCGGTACCACCGCGCCAGCCATGTCCGTGGCGAACGCCAACAACTCATCCGGCGACCGGTCGTTCATGTCGTCGAAGAAAACCCCCCCAATCCCGCGGCGCTCGTTCATGCGGTGCTTGATGATGAAGTACTCATCCGCCCAATCCTTGAAGCGCGGGTAGAACGCGGAGTCGTGCTTGTCGCTGTGGTTTGTTTTTAAAAGGAAGTTGGGTCAGTCTTTGGTTGGTGTGAGTGACGCGTATGGGCAAACGGCGCGTTTGCGTTGCGCGCAACCGCGCGCAATTCGCGAAACGCTCGCGCCGGCCGCAGGATTGGAAACGAAACAGGTCTTTGGGTCCCCTGAACTTTCACGCACCACACATCCTTCAACGTTCCGTGGAAGTGCGCGGCGTCGTCGTTGAAGATGTAGGCTGGCGTTAGGTCCGTGCCCCCGCCGAACCACCAGGATTTCGGTCCCCCCTCCGCCCCCGAAGGCGCGTCGGTTTCAAAGTACCGGTAGTTGAAGTGCACTGTCGGCGCCATCGGGTTTTTCGGGTGCATCACTGAGGAGATCCCCGCGGCGAAGAAGGGGATCATCTCCTTTCCCGCGCCTTGCTCGCCTGTTGCGGCCCTGTACGCCTCTGGTGGCATTTGGCCGTAAACCACTGACACGTTGACGCCGGCTTTTTCGAAAACGTTCCCATCTTGCAGCACGCGCGAAATCCCACCGCCCCCGCCCGGGCGCGTCCTTGGAGTTCCGCCAGAAAAGTGTCAGTCTTGTATGGGCAAACAGTCGTTGGATTTGGGAAATGCAATAAATACTTACCACGCGTCCTCCTGGAACTTCTTCCCGTCCAGTTCTTCCACCGCGCTCACGATTTCTTCCTGCGCCGCTCTGATCATCTTCTCGAACCGTGCGCGCATGCTGTTTTTGTCCTCATCGCCGGTCTCGCGCAGCAGGGTTAACGGCGCTTCGTCGATTGCGATTTCCTGCTCGATGCCCACTGACGCGTGCACGGTGGGTTTGTGTTGCGCTCTGGTCGCGACAACTCGGGTGGTCTTTTGGGCCGGCCGGGTGGTGAGACGGACCTTTAGGGGGAGGATGTGTATGGAGCGAGGGTAACGGTCAGTGAGTTGTTCTGGGGGGAGTGGGTTTGGTTCCGTGGCAGGCCACGCTCTCGGGTAGATGTGGCACGAGATACGGGTCGGATATCCATCTCCGAGATAGATCCATCCTTCACACGTCCTCCATCTCTCGTCCGCGCGTCATCGAACACGTCGTACCTGCACAGGTCTCCCCACCGCCATGGTCATAGCGGAAGCCATCTGGTCGAACGTGGGTCGACGAAGCGCGTGTACACGGACGGGTAGGGGTCGTGCGTGCGGGAGTGGCGCGTATCGGTGAACCACGACTCGCCAGAATGCATTCGGTTCGCGAGAATCAAGATCTTGGCCTATCTGGCAGGCGTAGATCTTGGCCCAATTTTATGCAATAATCCGCGACAAGCGTTCTCGGGTTCAGGGGCCGTCTTTCGCGTCCGTGGTCCGTCTGCCGTCGCTGCCTTCGAGCTTCGATGTCCGATTTAGCTGACTCGTCCTTTTTCCGCATTGAATGCGGCGCCTGCCAAGATGGACGCCTCCGTGGCCCAGCTGGTGACCGAGCTCGGGTGTCCTTGGTACGTCGCGATGTTAGCGGACGAGGGCGTGTATACCGCGGGTGATGTTTTGAGGAAAGTGGGATTGCTCCCGAAGGGGGACACCTTCGGGGGGACACGCAGCGGGACGCCGGATGTTGAGCTGTATGATTCCGAAAACGCGGCGTCCGACCGTTTGCGCAACGTGCCGTCGCACACCTCAATCGCCTCGATGGCAGACGACCCCATCCTGAAAGAGGACCGCGTGGTGTTCATCAGCGCGTATTTGCTTGGGTTGGGTTTCAGTGAGACACACGCGGGGGAGATCTCGGAGACGATCGTGGCGAAAACCAACGACATGTTTGTTGAAAAAGAAAAACAACACGCACTCGAAAACAAACCCTTCGGCTCCGCGGGCCGGCTGTTTCTGTTCGACTCGCTTGATAAACAGGATGGGGACGAGGACGCGGGTGACGTAACGTTGTTACCCTCGGGTGACGACCAACCAGGCGCGCAGCGAGAACACGAGAACTTCCCTGGGCCATCCGAAGCGGAGCGGCGGACGGTTCGCGCGGCGGTCGCGGCGAGCAAAGCGCGAGCGGCGCTTCGCACAAGCCGCGCTTCGCACGATTCGGGCGAATCGGGCCCCCTCAGCGGAACCGGCTCCAGCGCGGTGCCGTCAACCGAGGGGAGCAGACGGGGGAGCGTCGATTTACCCGAGAAACGGCGAGAGCAGCTCGGTATCGACAGGGTCACGGCGACGACGCAGGAGCGCGTGCGGACCGGTTCGATCGGCGGATTGTACAGTTCCGTTTTTTTAAACGCGGTGAAGCCGCTTTACGACCTGCACATGGGCGCGGAGAACTTGGGCCCGCTTCTGTATTCCTTCGCCAGGTTCGTCAAGCCCGCGCGCGTCCTGGAAGTAGGCGCGGGGTACACCAGCGCGTTTCTGTTACAAGCGCTGTGCGACAACGCACACGAGTTGGAGGCGTATCGGAAACTTCGCGGCGACGGGTTGGCCATGTGCGGCGACGCGCCGTGGAGCGTGAACGCGTTTTTCGAAACCAACGGGGGGGCAATGGGGGGGCGGTACCGGGGTGAGGACCGGGAACGGGGTAACGGGGGTGGTGGTGCGCGTGTAGACGACACCGTCGGGAAAGGTGTTACAAAAGGAGATACAAACGTAAATGGAAGTCGCGACTTTGACGCGTACAAGCAGAGCGATTTGTTTGGGCCGAGCGCGGGCAAGCGAAACTTCGTTCCCGAGCCGTTCACGGAAGACGCGAGGGTTACGAGCGGCGTGCTGCACTGCATCGACAACATGGCGCACCAACACACCACCGCGCACGTGGTGAAGGAAACCGCGGAGAAAATGAACTGCGGTGACCGGCTGAAACTGCACGACCGCGACGCGTTTGACCCGGATTTACCGTCCACGTTGGAGCCGGGCACGGAGTTCGATTTGTTGTGGATCGACTTGGGCGCGGCGCACCGGTGCGTTTGTGTTTCACCAAATCCCAGCATGACTGTTTTCCCATACAAGACTGACACTTTTTTGTCACAATCACACAGGATAGAGCAGTTCATGGAAAACTGGTGGCCAAGGGTACGCCCCGAGGGCGGGCACGTCATCGTGCACAGCACGTTAACCAACGCCCTTTCCAGGGGCTGGCTCGAGAAAATGCGCGAGCTGTCACGAAGCGACGAACAAACCCAGTTCGGGAAGTTCGAAATCATCTCGTTTCTGGAGGTACGGGCCTTTCCCAACCCAAATTCCGCCTCCACGTTTGCCCATAATCGTCCTGACGAAGGGACGGCTATACCTCTGACTGTTTACGTAATACACGCTACGACCGACTGACACTTTCTTTGATTCGTTGAAGCCGCACAAGCTGTTTCAAAACTCAATCACGATTTTCCAGAAACGAGGCGGGCCGTTCGGGGGGTACCACGAGCCCGTGCACACGAAGTTTCCGTGAACGAGTCTCCGTGAATAAAACAAAGAGTAGACGAGTTTCCGTCGTTTGGGTTTGGGGGGCGACACGAGTAGTATAAACGTTGGCAATGAACAAAAGTCCGTCGCGTTTCGGTCCCGCGGTGACACGCGGAGAGACCGCGTACGCGACGCGACGGGAAAGTACGGGGACGTACGTATTTTTCAAGAAGCACGCGGCGTTGTTCTTTTCAAAAGTCCACCGGTACCGCCGCGCCTCTTGTTTCGTCGTTCCGTGTATCACCCTGGACCCGACCCAACACGTCGTCGTCCCTTCCTTCCACTCTCGACCCGAAGTCACATTTCTTTCCCGAAGTGTCCTCCCCTTCATCCTATTTCTTTCCCGAAGCGCCTTCCCCGAACCCGCCCCACATGCCGTTCCCTAAACCGCCGAGGCCGCTGGAAAACAGGGACCCGCCGAACAGGGAGTGGGACGGTTGGGTGGTCTCGGCGTTTTGCGGAGAAACCGCGCCGGTGCCGGTTCCAAAACCGTTTTCAGTCTCAACGCGCGGGGCCCCGACGGGACCGCGCGGCGCGTTGAGGCCGTTTCCGAGCCCCACGCCGTACGAAGACGAGTCGTTTCGCGATTCGCCGAGCTCGCCGCCGCCGTTGCCGAACCCGGGCGGAGATCTGGCGTTGCTTTGATCACCAAAGTCCTGGAACCGGCCCGAAGAGTGGGTCGGAGTAAGTGACCCCCCCCGAAGTGACCCGAAACGCGAAACGTCGCGCGTGGAGTCGTTGCTCAGCAAACGGTCGATGGAGTCGTCGGTCGCCAAACCGGAAGACGAACGATCCGCGCCTCGCCCAGCCCCGAACGACTCCATCGCCCCGAACCCGCCCCGGTGGGCGGTCTGACCCTGACTCAGGTTCCGCTGACCCTGAACAACAAGCTGCTCGGCCTGGTTCCGCGAACTCACAAGCAGCTCGGCCTCCAGCCGCTCCGCCCGCGACGTCGCGTTCGCCAGCGCCACGAGCAACGCGTTTTGCGTGGCGGTTTGTGTCCGGATTTTCTCCGCGCGAAGCAGTTCCTGCGATGAAGAAAAGAAAGTGTCAGTCTTTCGTGATGTGTATGAGTAATTACCCTGGACAATCGGCAGAGGTAATAACCGTCCCTTCGCAGGACGAGTATGGGAACACAGGGAGGCCGGGATTTGGGAAATCCCCAAGGCCGTACCTCTTGTTTGTTCGGAACGTTCGGCACGGGCAGGGGAGGTTTGAGGGCGCCTTTCCCTTTTTCCGATTTCAGAGCGGTGACTTCGTTTTGGGAAACGCTCAAACCGCGCTCCGCCGCCGCTAAGCGTTTCCGCAGCTGCTCCAGCTCGAAGTTCTTCCCCGTCGCGAGCTCATCGTTTCGCCGGACTCGCTTGTCCAGAACATCCCGTTGGGCGGCAATCGCCTTGGTTTCGAGGGACACCTGTTGAAGCCTCAGTTCCAACTCTGACGCTTTCAATTCACTTGCGGCGGCGCGCTCGCGCAACTCGGACATGGACCGATCCCGCTCCGCGGTTTCGCTGGATTGCCACGCCCGCTGCGACTCGACTGCCCGGACCTGTTCCCGCAACGAAACGACTTCGCGTTCCCGGGCCTTCTTTTCCATCACGAAATCGTCAAGCGCGCGCTTCGCCTGCGATTGTGAACGAAAAGTGTCAGTGTTGTGTTGGGCGTGTATTGGGCGTGTATTGGACGATGTATGGACAAACAGTCAGAGGTATGGACAAACAGTCACCCGTAATCGGGCCTCCACAGTCACCAGCGTTGGAGGTAAAACAGTGTACACACGGCCAATCCGCGAACGCCGTGTTGACGGATTTGGGAAACGTGCAAGGCCGTACCTTCAACTCGATCTCTGTCTTGGCGCTTTGCCAAGTTTTCTTGTCCTTCAAAACCTGTTTCGTGTCAAGGTCGTGTTTCTTTTGAAGCTCGCCGTACCTAAGCTCAGCCGCGTGTGCGTTTTCCTGGTGTAATTTAGCAACCTTCCCGTATTCGTGCACTTTGCCCACCAGCGCGTCGACGCTTCGCATGGCGGCCCTTACTCGGTCCGGCCCGAGCTTTATCCCGCACGGCAAAACCCCGCCCCCGCGGCCGCGCGCCCAGGTTTCGTTGCAAGCCTTACGATGAATAAAAGAAAGTGTCAGTCTTGTATATCGCGTGTATTGGACGATGGCCTGGTCAACAGTCAGGGTAATCGGTCTGAACAGTCACCAGCGTTAGAGATAAAACAGTGCCTGGATCTGGGAAAGGCCCAACACGAACCTCTTGAAACCCCAGCCCGAGTTCCGTCGGGTCCTCCTCGGGTCCGGGTCCCACGCTCTCCTCGCCCGCCAGCGCGAGGCACAAAACGCGTTTCAGCAAATCGCAGGTCGTGGCGACACCGACACGTGGCGAGATTCGGTTCGTCGCAGTGTCAGTAACGTTTGTCTCGGTGTTGCCGCCAACCGCGAGTCTCGCCACGGCGCTCGTCAGTACCTCGCAAACCCGCTCGAACCCGCCGCGGTTCGCCGCGCCTTTCATGACCTGTTGTTGTGGAAAAAAAAGTGTCAGTCTTGAGTCTTACTGTATGGGCAAACAGTCTAATTATGATGTATGCAGTGCACTTCCTTTTAATGACTAGTGTAGTCACGTAGGGGCTTGAAACAGTCGTCTATGATTTGGTGAAAGCTTCAACACGCACCTGCACGTCGCGATCGTGGCCTTCACGGGACCCGCCCGGCCCCAGCATCAACGCGGCGTCGATGACACACCCTTTTGCGAATTCCACCAAAACGTCCAGGAACCCCAAAACGCCTTGCCGTCGCAACCGCTCGTTTTTCGAGTTCACGAAAACTTCGCAAAGCGACGCGGCGCGGTCCGCCGCGGTGACCGCCCGACCGCGCGCGAACATCGCGCGATTCGGGGTCAACTCCCTGTCTGCGAGTGCCTTGGGTGACATGAGGAAGGTGCTTTCCAACTCGTCCGCGGTCTCGCCGTCACCCACGAAGCCCGGCCGTGCGGAGTCCGACACCCCCTCCACGGTCAGCGTGGATCCGCCGATGGTTTCCCGGAAAACGCCCGCCGTCGCCCTGAGCCAACTGAGTGTTTTTAAAGAAAAGTGTCAGTCTTTCGTAATGTGTATGAGTAATTACTCTGGACAATCGGCAGAGGTAAGACGTCCCTTCTGGTACGAGTATGGGAACACAGTGTTAAGATTTGGGAAAGCCCCAACACGTACCTTCGCGTGTTTTTCAACACCGCGAGCGCCAGCTCGTCCCCGTCATCAAGCGCGTCGGAGAAGAACGTTTCCAGCATTTCACGGAGCGCAGCGGACTTTTCCGAGGAAGAGGGAAGGGACGCCGCGATCAGCAGAAGAGGCGCGAGCGCGAGTTTCCGTTGGCGCAACGAGAGTTTCGTCTCCACGCCGTCGGGTACCGATTCGGGTTCGGGTTCTGGTTCGGTTCCGTCGGTTCCGTTGCTCGACAAACCCAAACCTCGTTTCGGAAACGCCGCGCCGCCCACCACCGCGGCGATCGCGTCGCGCTCTCGTTTGTCTGCCTCCTGTTCCGCCAACAGTTTCGCCGCGGCTCGCTTTTCGGCTTTGGTTTTGGGAAGGGGGTTTAGCGGCTCTGACTTGGTACCTTCTTTCGAGGTCGCGGTGTCTTCTTTGAAACTTAGAACTGTGTCGACGTCTTTTTCGCACTCGATTTTCACACCGCCTTCGGTCCAGGTTTGTTTCAGCAACTCGCAAACCACGTCGAAAACCTCGGGGGTGGTACACGTCCAGTGCGCCAACGCGCCGAGCAAAGGACTTTCGCCCAGTAAGCCCGGTTTGGTGCTCAACGCGAGCAACGAAAACGCCTTGCGTGTCACTCGCGCGAAAGGAGTCGGCGGGGGTGCAAACTTCGTATCGTGGTCGGCGGGTTTCGTCAAACTCGCGATGAGCGCTTTGTCCCTCATCTCAATCTTGGCGGCGAGGAAAAACGCAAAGTCAACCGCCTCGGCGGCGTCGCGGTCGCGCTGGCACGATTAACGCCGAAAGTGTCAGTCGGTCGTGATGTTCGTAACTTGTATTCCGCAAACAGTCACAGTAATCGAGCCGAACAATCGTGGTAATCGGGCCGATCAGTCTCTCGTAATTTTGTAACTGGGAAAGGCACTTACCGAGATTCCGGCTGGCGCGCCGCCGGTGACCAACGTGGCCACCGCGTCGGTAAGCGCGCGTAGGGTCCGCGAAAACGCAACCGCCTGATACGATAAAAAAGAAAGTGTCAGTCTCATATGGGCAATCAGGGAGGCGGAATGTGGTGGGTGGGAAATACTTTCCTCGTCGTCGCCAACGAGGTCCATCTCCCGCAGGGAATCGAAAAACACCCCCACGTCAACACTGGTGGACGGCGCGTCATCGCGATCCTCCGCTTCACCAAGCGCCGCGTTTAGCAGCGGCGCGAACAAGGTTTTGCCCACGGAACTTTTGTGCACGTTTCTTTGAATCAAGTGCGGCAACAGCTTGGTTAGCATGGTTTTCACGTCCAGTTGGCCCGCGTCCCCGTCGCGGGTACCGACCGCCGCGAGCGCGAGCGACCTGCTGGTCTCCGCGGTCATCTCGCCTCCCGGCCGGCCTCCCAGGTACGGCGAGTCGTCGCTGGCGCTCGGCGTTTTGTTGTGTAACGCCCTTTGCGTCTCGTCGCGTAGGGGTTCCTTCAACCCAGCCGGTCTTTGCGTACTGCGCCGACCCAAGCCCAGGCCGCCGAGCCCTGAGAGTGTAAAAATAAATGTCAGTCTTGTATATCGCGATGTATGGACAAACAGTCAGAGGTAATAGTCCCTTCCGGTACGAGTATATCGCGATGTATGGACAAACAGTCAGATGTAATAGTCCCTTCTGGTACGAGTATGGGCAATCAGTCAGTGGAATGTGGTGAGTGGGAAAGGCCTTTACCCAAAATCGGCCCGGCGCCGTCGCGCGACGGGCGGGCGGCGGTGGCACCCAACGCGCCGGCCTGGTGGGCGTTCGAGTTCGAGTCCGCCGTTTCGAGAACCGAATCGTCGACCATGGAGAGATCTCCCCTCCCTCCCCCCAAGCTCGCGAGGATCTTCCCGAACTCCGCCACCATCCCGAGCGCCACGCCGTTGGGGGTTGTCGCGCCAGGGCCTCCCGAAATGTTCCCAGAAGACGAAGCGTTCCCATACGTCTGGCCCGTCCCCGCCGCCGGGTTCCCGAATGAACCTTGGTTCTGTCTCAGTCGCGTCTTGTCCGGGTGCACCCCGACGCCCTTCGGAGAGAGAAAGTCGAGTCCTCCGTCAAACCCGGCCACCGCGAGCGCGTCCGCGAGCAGGGACGCGGCGTTTGTCTCGAGTGACCCGATGACCGACTCGCCGCCGCGCAAATCGGGTAAGTCGGCGGACTGTTTGCCCGTACCAGCCGTGATGCCGAGTACCGGGTCGCGCGCTACGTTCGCTGATACGATCATCCCTGATACGATAAAAAAGAAAGTGTCAGTCGGGGTATGGGCAATCAGGGAGGCGGTGTGTGGTGATTGGGAAAGCCCCGCACCTCCGCCTCCGCCGCCGCCCGTCAACACGCTCGCTTCGAACCAAGGTACGCAATCCATAATCTCGCACGTCAACACCACGGTGTCCTTCACCGCGAACCCGGACGCCGGGTCCGTCACGTCGCGCACTTTCGCGAATTGCAAAACCTGGCGGCGGAGTCACGTGGGGAACGTGTGTGGGATTTGTAGGGTGTTATGGGTGTGAGCAACAGGGCAAACAGTCAGGCGTAAAGTTGGGAAGGAATGGATTAGTCGCGGTTTGTAACGTCGTGGCCGTGTGTCGCCGGTTCGAGGCTGGGAAGGTCCGGGAGAGTGATGGTCGACGATTGCACGGGCAAACAGTCGCGCGACTGGTTCAAAAACGAAAACAAAAACAAAAAAAAAACGCACCTGGCTGGTCCACGTCTTCGTACACACCGCGCTTTCCTTCCAAACCGTTTTACTGTTGTTCTTCTGGTTTACTAAACCGATCCGGTAGCGCACCCAGTGGTTGCCGTCCTTCCCAAGCACAGGCACGACGTGCGGGTGGTTGGGTCGCGCCTTTTTCTGCGACCCGCCCGCGTCTCCGGTTCGATTCTGGTCGGGGTCGTCCGTTTCTTCTTTTTCGGTTTCTTTTTCGGGTTCTTTCGCCCGCTTCGTCCCCTCGTCGCTTTCCAAGTACACGCAAAGCGTTTCCCAGGATTCGTACACACCCAACCGCAACTTCACGTGGTCGTTGACTTTGAAGTACCGGCTGTATATCTTTTTGGTTTCCAACACGTCCTTAAACGCGGCGAACAGCTCGACGCGCCAGTCGTAGGAAAGGTTCACGGCCTCGCCGACGAGCGGGCACGGCGTGCCCACGCCGGTTAAAGAGTCGTAGGTAACGCCCCGCGCTATGTCTGCTATCCCAGCGTCCGTCGCGGCCTTTGAGGATAAATAAAAGAAATGTTCAGTCTGGCGTTGGCAAACAGGGAGGCAGATTTGGGAAAGCCCCAACACTTACCTTGACAAACGCGACCGCCGCCGGGGACGGGGTGTCGATGTTCAGGTCGTTCAGGGTGCTGTCGTCCAAACCGCTGTCGGATCCGTCTGACACGGAGTCGTCGTCGTCGTCACTGGATTCGTCGTAACCGCCACCGCCGTCGAACGTCGCGTCGTGCGGGTTGTTCCGTTCCCCGGACGGTTTGCCATATGACAAATCTTTCCGTCCGCCCCCTAACGCGATTGAAAGCGCGTGCCTTTTCACCTCGGGGGACACGAGCGCCGCCGAGGTGGGTTTTCTTTGAGTCGATAAACCTTCAACGACACCGCCACCTTTAGCCGCCAAACACCACCGTTCCTTCTTGGCGTCCGCCACCTCCTTGACTTTTTCAAACGCGTACGCCCCGAACAAAAACCGCGCCGCCTGCGCTTCGCGTTTCTTCCGAGTGTAAAAGCCGAAAGTGTCAGTCGGTCGTGATGTGGATTACGTAAACAGTCAGGGTAATCGGGCCGATCAGGCAGGCGGAATTTGATTATTGGGAAAAATACTGACCTCCAACCCGAACTCGGCGATGAACCGCGCGAGGCGCTTTGGGTTGAACTTGCTGCCGTCGCCGCCGCCGCCTTGCGTTTTGTGCTTTGCGGTTTGCGTGTCTGAGGACTCGGGAAGACGCGCGGTGCCGGCGCCGTTTAGAACCCCGCGGTTTAGGTCGATCGTTTCGCCGCCGCCGTCGCCGCGAAAACTCAGCAAACTCTGCTCCCTCAGAATAAGCACCTCCGCGGTGAACACCACGGTGTCGTTCTGAGCGTGGAAAAGAAAAGTGTCAGTCTTGTAAGGCCGTGTTCGACTTGTATGAGCAAACAGTGCGTATGTGATGTACGTAAAGCACAGTAAACAGTCACGTAGGGGCGGTAAACAGTGTGTCAGGATTTGGGAAACGCGCAACACGCACCACCAAAAAGCCGGCGTCCTCGTCGAACAGCGTGGTGAGCGTGAGAAACTCCCGCCATCCCCAGTCCTTCGCCGCCTGAGAGATAAAAAAGAAAGTGTCAGTCTTGTATGGGCAGTCAGTCGGCGGAATGTGTTAAATGGGAAATACTTACCTTGCCGTACCGGTTTTGCGATTCGCGCGTGACGCTCTTTTTGTGGTCGTTCTGGTTAATCACGGAGAGCTTGTGCGACACGAAACTGTCCTCCCTGCCGTACCCGCGGTCGGAATCCACCTGCGGGTCGCTCACTTCGAGGAACATGGAAAGGTGGTTGGGCGGGTGCGACTGGCCTCGCGGGTAGATGATCAAACGGCAGTACCGGCCGCCCACCAGGAACCGCCTGATTGTAAAAAAATAAATGTCAGTCTTGTATGGGCAATCAGTCGGCGGAATGTGGTAAATGGGAAATACTTACCTGCTCTTCACGCTGAGGCCGCTCATTTTCCGTTTCTTCAAAACGTCCTTCAGCTTGGTGAAGTTATCCACCCGCCAGGTGAACCTGCCGACGATTTCGCTGGAGTCTTTGCCGAAAACGGAGACGGCGGCGGGTGACTTGTCACCCGATTTGCCGTTTCCGTGTCCGTTTCCGTTTCCGTTTCCGTTTCCGTTTCCGTTTCCGCCGCCGTTTCGGTTGCCACCCCCTCGTCCCGAAGAGGATTTCCCCCGAAGTCGCGAACTCAAGTCACCTCGGCTCGCGGTGCCTTTTTCAGGAACCCCCCCCCCCGCGCCGTAAACCCCGCCGTCCACCGAAAGAATCGCCCGCGCCGGTCCTGCGAGTGTTAAACGAAAAACGTCAGTCGGAGAGTCTCGCGTTGGGCGGTTTACGCCCAGTGCGTAAACAGTCGGGCGTTTTCGGGGGTGCACTTATCGTACTGGTAAGACGTGTGACGTCACCGCACTTGCGGTAACGAGTACCAGTACGGCAGTAAATATTACGTACGTCATACGTGGCGGTAAAAAACAGGAAAGTGTCATGATTCGGGAAAGGCAAAAACACGCACCCGCGTCGTGCAGCGCGTGCGTGGTCCGCGCTTCGCACGCCTCCGATTATAAAAAAAAGGTGTCAGTCTTGTATGGGCAAACAGTCTTGGGATTTGGGAAAGGCCCAATACGCACCTCGCGCACGGCGTGGAAGGAAACGGAAAACACCGCTTTGCCGTCTGGGCCTTGAAGGAACCCTGACGAAGAGTCGGGCAACGGGTTGGTTTGATTGGCTGGCGCGCCACCAGAAGGTACTCCGCCGCCATCCCCAACCGACTCGCCGTCCGAGGTAAACGTCGCCATCGGCATGAAGTCGTTCCACCCTAACGAAGTCGTGTCCCCCCCCCCCCCCCCGTCCGCGGCGAACCGGCCGAAGGAATCGCGGTGCACGCTTTTCCGGCCCTCGGTTTGGTGCACCGCGCTCATGCGGAACACGACCCAGCAGCTCCGGTTGCTGCTCATCGCGGGGGTCATGGCGCTGTCGGGGCCCAGGCCGAGGTCACCGCCAACCTTTTGATTGTGAACGAAAAGTGTCAGGTCAGTCTTGTATATCGCGATGTATGGACAACAGTCACCAGCGTTAGAGGTAAAACAGGGAGAGGAGGGATTTGGGAAACGTGCGGTACGTACCTTGGAAACCCGGCCGGATATTCCGTTTGCGGCTTTCCCGAGCGCGGCTTTGCCCATCATTGTCGAGTACCCGCCCCCCTGATTGAAACGAAATAAATGTCAGTCTTGTATGGGCAATCAGTCGTCGGCGGAATGTAGTGATTGGGAAAGGCCCGTACCTTGTCCCCCGAGATCGTCTCCACCTCTTTGCTTTCGAGACACAGGGAGAGGCACTCCACGCCCCGCACGGTGCTTTGGTACACGGAAACTCGGAACTTGCAATCGCCGACCACGAACGAAGGGCTCATCACTTTTTGCGACGCGATCATCACCCTGAAGTGCTTCAGGTTCTCAACGGTCCACGTGAACTTGCCGGTCAGCGCGGGCGAGTCGTCCACGACGTCGCGTTCGGCGGGAGCGTTGCCGCTCTGTTCTTTGCGAGTCAAGGTCGTGCCTCCGTTGTTGTTGTTGTTGTTGTTGGAGTTGGAGCTGGAACCGTCACCGTCCGTCCCGGTGCCGCCGTTGGACGACGCATTGGCTTCCACTACAAGCTCGCTGGACTCACGCAAAACGGTTATGCGCGCCTCGATCGTGAGCGAGTCGTTTACTAAAAACCCGTTCTTCGCGTCGAGCACCAGATCCGCCCGCGCGAAGTCGCACCACCCGTGGCTCTTCTTGCGGTGCGAAAACCGGTGCCAGCTGTCCCGTTTCGCCCCCGTCACCGGTGCACCGCGCGTGGTGGTACCCGAGGCTGCTTGCTGCGGCGCGTCATCGCCATCGCCGCCGCCGCCGTCCTTGAGTAACGACTCGTCGTCATCCGCACACGCCGCCGCGTCTCCGTCCGGCGGTTGCCGCACGGACAGCTCGTACGAAACGAAACACTCCCACCCCGGGTTTTCGGGAGTCGTCGTGGCGACACCAGCACCGGAGGTATCCGTAGTAGTATTGGCACGATCGAAGCCGTCGTCCTTGTCCCTCGGCGCCCCAGGCGCGTTGACCTGCAAATACGCGCTGATGTACCCGGGAAGCGCCATGCTGTCGCCTTTCGGGTACACCAGCAGACGCACTTCGTGCCCGCACACGGATTGGAACTCGCTCCACACCTGCCTCGTGGTGTTTTTGGTGAACTTCGGCAGGGTCCAGACGCAGACCGAGGAGTGCGTGTTTGAAGCACCCCCCGGCCCGCCCCGGTCGTGCGCCGCCCCCGCGGTGCTGGCGATTTGACGGGACATCTCACTGGACAGGTCCTGCACCCCGTTCGACGGGACGAGCCTGCGGCCCGAGGTCATCTTGTTTGCGGAAACGCCGTCGTCGTTGTCGCCGTGCGCGGTACCGCCGACGGGCATCGCCGTGCGAATGTCGGTGGCACCGGGTCGCAGGGTCGCAGGGTCCGCCGATGGGAAATACCGGACACACACACACAACACCGTCGATCGCGCTGGCACCGGGGCGCGACTTGGTGTGGCGCAACGAGTCGCGAGGGAACCACAAGATCTGGCTGGTCATCTGAGAAGCCCTCGGTGACCGTCGATCATCCCGGACTTTTCCTACTTAGTAGGGTTCAGCCTAAACTACGTGTTTCGAGGGGCGTCGATCGGGAGTGGTCGCCGCTTGGCCTTTCAAAACCTCGGAAGTGCCGATGAGCTGTGGATGACACGTCGCTTTTTCAACACCGAGGTAAATTCATCCGCGTTGATACTCTCTCCCTCTGCCCGCATCCCTTCGTCGGTACTTCTCGCCGCGCGCGGGTGGTGCGCGGGGACTTCGAGATTTCGTCGGCCGTTTTCTCCCGCCCAATTCAAGCGCGATCCCCCGCGTTCACGGTGGGGACCATGGCCCCAAACCAAACGGAGTCGCCCGCGTTCGTGCATTACCACGGCGACGTTTTCGTCAAAGGCACGGCCCGGGTTTCGGACCCGAAGCTGATGGACTTCGTGTTCCGGGTGCTTCAGAAAGACGGGAGCTCGACTCCTTTCGCTGACACGAACGCGACCGGGCAGTTCATCAAAGGAAATCACGTCAGTCAGTTGATGTCGAAAGTCGCGGTGGGGCGGTATCTTTCACGACTGGGGGCGGGGCCGAGGGATTTGGAATTGCTGCTTCAAAAAGACCTGAGGCCGATTTTGCGGCTGGCGATGGCGGCGCAATCCGCCCCGAAACAGCCCGCGACCTCTGTGTCGGTCCCAAAAAAAGACAACAAGCAAGAAGTCTCTGTTCGAAAACCAACCCGGGTGCGGAGTAAAAAGAAACCCGAGCTTGTTGAGCCTACGCCGGCGACGGCGCCGACGCCGGCGAGCGATTCGTTTGCGAAGAAAGGGAAACCACAAAAAGACGAAAAAGACGTCGACACGAAACCCGAAATCGAGGTCGATAACTTCCCGACTAAACAAGCACTGAAGCCCCTCCCCGGGTGGACCACCGGCCGCGCCCCCTGGTGCGTGGTCGTGGGCGGCGGTCCCGCTGGTTTATCCGCGGCGCGGGTGCTACGGAACAAGGGCGTTACCGTGACGGTTTTGGAAGCGCGCAACCGCGTGGGCGGGCGCGTGCAGACGGAATCGTTGCCCGCGGTTCCGGGTAAAAACCTGGACGCGGTGAAGGTACGCGTGTTGCGCTTTCCCAAATCCCATCTCCCTGTTTGCGGACCCTCTTTGACTGTTTAAGTGTACTACTGCCCGTAACAACTGTTACGACTACATACAGCACAAGTGCGCTGTTTTACCGAAGATGGTGACTGTTTGTCCATACATCGCCCAATACAGTACACCTGTAGAGTCCAGACTGACACTTTCTTTTATCGGTATCAGATCGACTTGGGCGCCTCCTTCGTGCACGGATGCCACGACGACAACCCGTTGTTTCGCATGGCGAACTCGTTGAACCTGAAGCTGGACACCTCGGAGGGGGGGTACAGCGCGGGGTGGCTCAACGACGCGCCGTGGTACGACGTGATCGGCGACGGGCTTGTTTCGCGGAAAAGTGTTCGGAAAGCCTTCGCGCTGGCGCAGATGGTGCGACTTAAACTCAACATGACGCCGGCTGGGACGCCGACCGAGACTAAATACGCACTGACGCCGAGCGCAGAAAATACTTCCGAAATCGAGTACCCACCCCTGCCTTTGCAAAGCGCCGGTCCCGTGCGTTGGGGCGCCGCGTCCGTGGAACACGACCGGTTGGCGTTTTTGCAAAACACGACCGGTAAGTATTTCCATTTACCACATTCCGCATACTGATTGCCCATACGAGACTGAAATTCTTTTTTTACAGTCTCAGATTCGCGCGCCACCGACGTTTCGGTGGAGCGTTCCTTCGACACGGAAATGACCGAGGTTACAAAGAAAAGCGACGCCGTGATCTTCAGGGCCAGCTCCATGTCCCAATTTAGGCGTAAAAGCCGGAAACCCAACGAGAATGTGTTGAACGCCACCGAAACCGCCGTGATGGACTCGGCGAAGGTCGTGATTTGGGGGTTCAACGCGACGACGGACCAGATGAGCACGAACGCGGAACGCGCGCACGCCGCGGAAATCGCGGGAGGGCCGGTTTTGGAGGACGAAGAAGATGAAGACGATGACGATGAAGATGATGATGACGAAGACTTTGACCAAGACTTTGGCCAAGACTCGAAATCCAAACCCTGCGCCTCGAAACCCGAAACTCAAGACCTTTCCTTAAAAAACACCAAAGCCGAAAAAAGAGGCCTCAAGCGCAAGGTTTCTGAAACCCTGGAAACGGGCTGGGACGGGCTGGTGGTTGGGGGGTACCATGACCTCGCGGTGGCGACGCAGGTGCGCGAGCTGGGCGATTCAATCAAACTCAACGCGGTGGTGACGGAGATTCAAACCGACGCGGACGGCGGCGACGCGGTTCACGGAAACGGCAAGGTACAGCCTTGCGCGTTTCCCAAATCCAGGCACGCTGTTCTATCTCTCAGCTGGTGACTGTTGTCCATACACATCGCGATATACAACAAGACTGACTCTTTTCTTTTCACAATCGCAAGTGTTTTGTTCGGTACCGCACCAACACGGACGTCGCCGGCGCGGGCAGGTACGTATTTCCAATTTACCACATTCTGCCGACTGATTGCCCATACAATACTGACACTTTCTTTTTTATCTCGTCAGCACGACCACGACTGCGCCGAGTGAAATTCAGTGCGACTTCGTGGTGGTGACGGTTCCGCTGGGTGTTCTGCAGGGCCGAGCTGAGGTGAGCGCGGTTACGTTCACCCCCGAGTTGAGCTTGGAAAAAAAGAGAGCCATAGCGTGCATCGGCATGGGCACGGAGAACAAAGTAGTGATGCGTTTCGAGACGCCTTTTTGGCCGAAAAACCGCCGGTTCCTGCAGTGCACGGACCAGCGGTTCCGGTTCCTGAACCTGGGGCCGTATGGAAAACCAAACGTGTTGATTGGCCACGTCGCGCCGCCGTACGGCGAGGGGTTTCTTGATTTGACACACGAAAAAGGTTCGTACAGAAGCGCGCATTTTCTCTACCCGAACCCAACCCTGTTTGCCCATACAAGACGTTAACCACTTTTGTTTTACAATCAAAGCGCACGCCCCCGAAACCGTGCTCCGCGAAACGCTGACGGTGTTGAAAAGAATGTTCGACCTTCCAAACTTGCCACCCTTGGTGGACTACCGCGTCACGGACTGGGGCGCCGACCCGTTTTCTTGCGGGGCGTATTCGTACGCCAGAGTAGGGAGCGACGCGCGGGATATCTTGGAGCTCGCCAAGCCCGAACACGGCGGGCTCGTGCGGTTCGCGGGGGAAGCGTGCTCCGTGGAAGGTTCGTTTTTTGTTTTTTGTTTTTTTTGAACGAGTCCGATGTATCGGCCGTACGTAGTACAGTCGTCCGACTACCCTCCCTCCCTCCTCGCTTCGAACCGGCGACCTCCGGGACACTTGTACCAGGTACTAACCACCTCTATCCTACCTAACTTTACCCTGACTGTTTGCCAATACAGGCGCGCAGTGCGTGCACGGCGCCGTGCGCACCGGGCAGGAAACCGCGGCGGCGGCGCTGCGGGTGTTGTGCGCCGAAGTCACCCCGGCGGTTGATTTCCTGGGAGGCGAAGTCAGCGCGAGCCGGGGGTACCCCACGCTTACGAAAACCCGGTGGAGCCTGTGTGCCGACACGAAGTGCGGGAAGTGGCGGCGGTTGCCGTTGACAACCGAAACAGAAGGGGAAGGAAAAGGAAAGTTGAAGGCGGGCGGGGAAGACGATTTCATTGCGACGAAAGAAAGGATAGAAATGGACGACGAAAAAGAAAAACGGACTACGAAAACCTGGCGTTGCGCCGACGCTGCTCCATGGCACTTCGGTTTGAGCTTGGACGGGTGCGACGCGCCGCAGGAGCCGTACGAGAACGACGACGACGACGACGGGGACGACGAAGATGGAAATGCTAAGCCACCCAAGCAGTGGCAACCCAAGCTCGTAACGCAGTGGAACGACTGGGTCGTAGACGTCGCGGCGAGGTGGGAGGCGCTTCATCATGATGATAAGGGGACAAAAAAAGAATTGAAGGCGACGAAAAGTGCCGACAGAACGAAGCGGCGAAAGAATCGTGCGGAAGAAAGCGCCAGCGTCGGCGACGTCCCGGCTGCGAGTGACGACCAGTCACAACACGTCACGCCGCCATTGTTCGCGACCGCGGGGGCGTTGGCGTTGTTGGAGTACAGCAACCCCGGCTACCGACCCGGGGTGACACAACGCGACAACACGTCGTATGGGCAAACCGTATCGACTTCGTTCGGGACCGCCGGGACGCTGGCGCAGCAGACGACGGAACGCGCCGCGCGATCCGCGTTGACAAACAAAACCTGGTACGGGCAACCAGTCAGCCGAAACTCCGGTCGTGGAGAAGGACCGAGACCGCCGCACGAAACAACCCGCACTGCCGGTTTGTTCGGGTCGGTGGTGGTTCCGTTTTTTCGAACCGCGGCGAGTGCGTTTTTGTTACCCGGCGCAGCGCAGTCGCTTGGGCAAACCGTTTCGGCGAGCGCGTCGTTTGGGCAACCCGTCTCGGCGTCGCAGCGGTCGTACGGGCAAACAGTCCCCCGCCAATTGTTGCCACCCAGGCCCACGCAAAGGGTCGTTCCCAACCCTCCCCACACGTGTTTCAGCGGGTAGACACTTTGCATTAGCCTTTGTAACAACACTGGAGCGTCGCAGCCGGGTCTCTTCAACGCAAGAGCGCGAGACACTCGTCCTCTTGTGCCGAATAAATTCCTCGACAGGCTCGACTGCCGTTTTATTTCGTCCTCAATGAGATGCAATGAGATGCGTCTCGTCGCTTCAGTGCGGCGCTCGCCGGGAGGTCCCCCTCCCCCCGCGATGGACAACTCGTCCTCGCGGCGGACCGGAGGGTCGTCGTTCGGGTCTGGGCCACCCCAGGGCCGCCCTTTGGTGTCTCCGCCGCCGCACCGCGCACGGACCCCGGGGTCTGTCGGGAACACCCAAACTGGCCAACGGCTGCCCGCGGATGCGACGCGCGCACCACAGGAAACCTTGCGTTGTCTCGGGTGCGGCGAGTGCATCGAGGGAAGGTACCTGCTCGCGCCCGGCAGCCGCACCGAGGCGTACCACCGGCACTGTTTAAAGTGCAAGCTGTGCAACCGCCCCACGGAACGGTTCGTCGTGGTGCCTGCGTCCGGAAAGACGACGAACCACGAGTCCGTCTCCTCCAGTGGACGAAACACAACAACAGATCTGATGGTGTGTAACTCGTGCCATGCCCAACGTTTCCTGGAAAAGTGCGGCGCGTGCGACCTGCCTTTGACCGGCACGACCTTGGCCGCGCTAGGCGGTAAGTTCCACGACACGTGCTTCAGGTGTTCCCTTTGTGACCTGGCAATCGCGACGGGGACGTTCGTGCCGATGAAGGAGAATGCTCTTTCTGGTGTCTCAAAGAAAAACGCAGGAGTCGCGTGTACTAAGTGTCACGAAAACAAACTGGCCCCCAAGTGCCACCACTGCGGCGAGGGTGTGGTGGGGACGCACGTCGTGGCGCTTGGGGGTAAAAAATTTCACAACGAATGCTTCGTGTGTGTAGTGTGTCGGTGCAATTTAGGGAACGGCGAAACGCACGTTCCTCACGAAAACAGGGACGTGTATTGCGGTAAGTGCCACGTTTCAAAATTCGCGCCTCGGTGCGCGTGCGGGTGCGGAACGGGCGTTTCCGGGCGAGTCGTGTCCGCGATGGGCCGCAAGTACCTTCCCGGGCACTTCCGGTGCCAAACCTGCCGCGCCGACTTCGCGAACGGCGACTTCATGAAAGTCGAGGTTGGCGAAGGAACGGGGGGGGCGTTGTCGAGTCCGGATGCGACGATACGGCGTTACGGGAACGCGCTCACCCCTTGCCATACAACTAAAAAAAAAAGGAGCGCCGTGTGCCAAGCCTGTTACGCGAACAACCACGCGGAGCGGTGCGGGGTTTGTTCCACACCGTTGGTGGGGTGTAAGTTCGTCAGAGTCAGTTCAGGGGAAGACCCTGGCGACGACGAAAAAGGAGAGCCCATGTGTTTGCCGTGCTCCAAAAAAGTACGCGCCTGCTTTTCCCAAATCCAGGCACCGGCCGTTTGCCCATACTCGTCCTGCGAAGGGACGTCTTCCCTCTGCCCTGACTGTTTACGTAATACACGTACAAGACCAAAGCTGGTGACTGTTCAGACCGATTACTCGTACTGTTTGTCCATACATCGTCCAATACATCGCGATACACAAGACGTTGACCCAAATTCTTTTCCGGAAAAAGCCGGGCTCGCTTTGCGACGACTGCGGGCGGTGCGTGAAAACGAAAACGAGGGACTTCAACGATGTATTGTCCAACAACAGACGCGTTTCCTGGTATGGGCAAACAGTGTCGACCGCCGCAGACGCAGACGCACACCAGACCACGCAACGCACCGCGCGGCGCGAATCGGGAGGGGTCGCTACGATCGGCCAGTGCGGTTCGTGCCGAAGCACCGCGGTAGTTAGTGATTCCGAAGCGCGAGTTTTGTTCAAAAAAGTCAAAGAAACCATGCGCGGGTTCGGCGCGCGCGAAGGTACGTGTTGCGTAACACAAATCCCAAGACTGTTTGCTGCCCATGCAATACTGACGCTTTGTTTCACCCGTCGCAAGCTCCGGAGGTTTTACTGGACACCAAGGTTTTTCTGTGCGACGCCGACCGTCTCGCGTCCGCGGCGAACAAGGTAAGTATTGCATTTCCCAAATCCCAAGACTGTCTGACCATACAATTCTGACACTTTTCTGGCAAAACTCACAAGCGACACCGCGGCCCTTCCGCGGACGGCCCGCGGGGCGTGACGCGGACGAAACGCGAAATCAGCGGCCACGCGCCTACCGAAAAGTGGGTCCAAATCGTGGACGGGTGGCGGGTGGACCGGGAAATGGAAGACGAAGACGAGTCGCGTCGAGACACGAACTATGTTTCGACTGCGCTTGGACCGAGTCCCAAAACTTACCCCAAAACACAGCAAGCGCCTCACACGCAAAAGGCATCCCCGAACACCGTACGGCGCATCGCGAACGCGGCGTTGCAGCACCCGGGGGTTTTCGTGAACGAAACGCGGTGGGTTAAAGATGTGCTGTTGTTAAGGGGGATGAGCGCCTTGGCGACCGGCGCGACGGTGGCGCACGAGTACGGGCATTGTTATTTGTTTGCCAGAAAATTCCCGGCGCTGAAATTGAAAGTTGAGGAAGGCATCTGCGAGCTCTTCGCGTGGCTGTGGCTGGGGGGGGGGGCGAGCGTCAGCGCGAGCACTAGGGTCACGGCAAACAAAATAGACGAACACGAAAACGCGAGACGACGAATTCGGATGGAACGCCGGGTGTGTCCGGTGTACGGCGACGGGTTCCGCGACGCGAAGAAAGCGCTTGAACTGTGCGGCGGCGACCTCTGGGTGTTGTTGGAACACGTCAAACGGAAAGGCGAGCTGCCTCCGGAGTCGCGAGAGTTTGTAAAGTGAAGTGGTAGTAGGGCTGTTTTTTTGGTGTGCGGTAGTGTATTAGGTGTAGTGGTGTTGTTGTGTGGTAGGTATTAGTATCCGGAGTTTTAGGCGTTAGGATGCAGGACATCTCGTCACCCTTAGCTCGTTGTCGAAGAAGGACATCTCGTCATCTACCTTCGCCTCTTGTGTAAGAAGGCACTCTCCGTTCACGGCCGCAACGTGCGCGAGACGATTTTGTCTCGGTACTTTTGCGAATCGTGGTCAACCTTGCTTGGGGATTTGTGGCACGCCATCTCAGCGTCCCTTGGTTTCGGGGACGTCGATCGATGCGTGCTTTTCGACATCCGACGAGCGGAAGACTGGACGTTTCTAGCAGGACTTCGGGAAGGACTACTTCTCGAAGGACTGCCTTTGAAAGGACTGCCTTTCACAGGAAAACTCCTCATCGGACTCGTCTTCATCGGACTCTTCATCGGACTCAACGGACTCATCTTCACTACCGGACTGCGCATCATGACCGGTTTCTTCCCGAAACTCGACAAAGGACTCTTCCCCGGGGACGTGAACGCCTGGCTGCGTAAACTCGGCTTTGTTGGCGCGCTTTGAGGGCGACCTTTTTCGGTATCCGCGCGCCACGGTCTCGGCGCGTTGCGGTGCCGAGGGTTACTCGCGATCAAACGCGCTTCATACGCCAGCCGTCGCGCTGCTTCCACCGCGACAGCACGAGCAAGTGCCATTTTCTCCTGCGCCGGGCTCACCACCCCAGCCGTTTCTCCCCTGATGTAAGCGCCTACTCTCGACCGAGTCGGCGCCGTGTGCGGTCGCGTCAGGTGTTTATCCGGGTGATACACCGCCACCGCGTTCGCCCCGAAAGTAACGCGACGATGCGCGCCACTACTCGGCGACGGCGACGAACGGTTGGGGGATACGGGCACGGGCGATCGCGGAACCAAATTGGATTTCGAAAGCGACGACCGATTCGTATTCCGCGGTGCCGAGCCCTCCGCCGGCGAGCGGTTCGGCCGGTTCGGCGACAACGGCGGCGTGCTTTGCGTATGGGCAAACAGTCGCGTCGCACTTCTATCCCTGGTCTCCGAGGACGCGCGCGGCGGCGGTCCAGGACTAACAGGGCGTGCCGTGGGCGATGTCTTTGGAGACTCCGATTTGATACGTCGCTCTCTGCTCGACGACGACGCGACACTCATGGGCTGTCTCGTTAACCGCAGCGGCGTGGCTAAATCGTCGTGGTCGAACCCGCCAACCTCGGTTTTCGTGCTGGACCTTATCGTATCGTCAAATCCAGACGATGACGCTACGTGTTTTTCGTGTTGCTCAAACTGGTCCAGGGAAGTCCAGGGAGCTTCGTAAAACTTGGGGTACGAATCCACAACGGTGAGTTTCCCGAACTCCTTCGACCGACGTGCGTTGTCGGCGCGAATTTTCGCGTTCGCTTCGCGTTCGGCCGATTTTCGTAACCGCCGTCCCAGTGAGGCACTTTCCTTTTTTATATCCCTCAACCGCGTCACCGTGTGGTTCACCACACCAAAAGCTTCGTGTATCAAGTCTCTCGAAAAAACCCAGTTGCCCTCGACGCCCCGTTCGATTTCGACGATTGACGAAATTACCTCGTCGTTGGTCACCACGTCCTCCGCGGCGTCGCAAGCTTTCTTCACCAACCGCAAAGCATCGCTCGCGATTGCGTAAACCGCCACGGTTTTCGTCTCGCATTGGTCCAACGCTTTCAGGGTTCGAACAACAAGCGCGACGCCCTTGCCGCCGAGTGATTGTATGGGCAAACAGTCTAAACTCTGAAACAGCCGCGCGTTTTCGGATCGCGAAACGCTCAGCTCGTCGACCGTTTGTTTCGTAAATTTGTTCGCCCGCTCCACCTCTAGAGCTTTGGTAGCGACCTGGCCCTTCGCGACCGCCAAGTCACCACGTAGCCGGTCCAACTCGCGCAAGTGCTCGCTTTCAATCGAGCACAAATCCTCCTCCGCGCTGGTGAGCTGGATCTTTTCGTCGCGACTCTCCGAGTTTTCGTTTTCTTTTTTTTGCGAACAAGAGTCGGAATTTTTACTCGCCCTCAACGTTTCTTTGTTCGGACTGGGATTGGACATCACGTCGTGCGCCATTTCCCGAGTATCGTCAAGAGAAAGAGAACTCCTTCGTGTTCCTTGCGCAAGCGCGGCTCGAAGAGACGAACTCGACGCCGCGCGTTTGGACGACTCGGCGCGTCGCAGCAAACTCTCGATGGCGCGAATTCGGCGCAGTTCGTGTTCGTTAGCGACGGACTCAGCCTTTTCTCGTGCCAGCTCGGCTGTTGCCAACCGGTCGGTAAGGCCCTGTATTTCCGAAATAAACGCCTTGGTTCGATTCTGGGTGTCACCCGATAAATCCGTAATCGCGCGTCTCGCCGCGTCGCGAGTAGCTTGCAACGCTTTTGTAAGCTCGTCGTTTTTATCGTTCGCAGCTTCCAACGCCGACTCCGCCCTAAGCCGCTTGTTGTCCGCGTCTTTCAACGCGTTGCTCATGACCATGTCATTTGTTTCGGTCTTAATCAACTTAAGCTCGCTCAAGTCATCCCGCTGTTTCATACTCAGCGTCGCGACGTGGTGCTCCAGCGCCCCGATCTCGTTCCTCGCGACGCGCAGCTCTTCCCGTGCCGACTCCGTGTGCGCTTCCGCGTTCGCCACGCGTTTCGCGGTCGATTCTTCCATTTCAAAAACTCGGCGCTCCGCGTCATCCGCCTTGGTGTTCGCGACCGCGATTAAACGCGCCGCGACCGCGTCCGGCAGCTGCCGTTCACCACCACCCCTCGGTGGTTTCTCGGGAGACCCAGAAGGTGTCGCTCGTTTCTCCTTTGCAAACTCCGTTCGCAACATCATCCCCGCCGCTTCCTCCCGGGTCAGCGTCTTCGCGGCAGGGAAACCGACAGGCGACCGCTTGACAAAGTACCGCGGCTCCCCGGGACGCGGCCGCGTCGAGGGAGACGACATCGTCGCGGGGGTGGGGCGTGTCGCCTTTGCGGGGACCAGTGAATTGCCTGGGCGAAATGAATTGTCAATGTGAAAAGCAAACGACTGGCAGCAGTCTCGGAATTCCGTCACTTCCGAGACAACGAGGAGCCGTTATTTTCGTCTGCGTCTTCCCGGAAAAGCGAACGAGTGGACATCTTGTTGTCCGTCTGCCGGGTCCCCGCCAGAGTTTACGTCGCGCCGTCGCAACGACTCGCACAAGTGTTTCCACCACCCGTGGACTCTTCCTTCGTGGCCTTTGAGTTTTCGTGCGCGAGAAGAGAACACACGCGACGCGCGCGGTCTGAACCACGCCACATCGGAAAACCACATCTGCATCTTGTTGTTTCCGTTCGTCCCTTCCTCGCGATGGAAACGTCCCTTCGCTTCGACTCGCGCACGAAACACCTGTGTCTGTTCGCCAAGGAGAAGTTCTCCAACGACGATAACTACGTGTTGACGGTACGTGTGGAGTTGCAGTAGAGCTACTACACAAAACGACGCACGAGGACGACGAACGACGACATCCCGGGACTTCTCATGAACACGCGACCTCGAGATCCCGAACAAAGTTGGCCCGCCTGTTTTGGGGACGAAAAAATCCTCCCCATCTTTCCAACCATCACAAATATGACTGACCTGATGATACATACCCACTACCGCATCCCCAAATCCCTTCCCACCGTCCCCAACCTCAACACACGTCCCCACTAACCGCCCATACAGGTTTCGGGATCTTTAGACACCAAGGATGGAAGAGTCGAGTCGAGAGCGTACGTGCGCAAAAAGTTTTTCCCGGACGCGTTTTTGTCGCGCGTGGACATGGGGTTGAGTTACGCGACGACTGCGGATGACGTGACGTACGGAATCGCTGGGAAAAAAAGCTTCGAGCTCACGGATGACGGGTTGACGACGCTGGATGTCAAGGGAGGTGTGTCTATGGGCAGTAAGGCGAGAGGGGCTGATTTAGACGCGCGCGTGGAGTTGACGCAGAAAATATTCAACTTCCAAGAGGACCAAGATTTGAAGTTACGTCTGGGGTTCGACCTCGGGAAAAAAAAGGTATACGGCCAGATCCGGGAAAACAACTGGACCTTCAACACGGATTTCCAGGATAAGTGGGACGTGCGGTACGATCTTTAGGGGGGGAGGGTATTTGAGGGGGAAGAGAGGCGGTGGTGTTGTCGGGGGTTGGAAACACGAATGACTCGAGCTCAGAAAACACTTTTTGTCTTTTTGTATGGTTAGCCCAAC
>Ga0209502_10000025_pt1 | contig 164267 bp, 139 predicted proteins | sample ArcticOcean_MG_C_10_FD_187442 | JGI IMG/M metagenome (GOLD analysis project Ga0209502, IMG submission 187442) | Marine microbial communities from western Arctic Ocean - ArcticOcean_MG_CB11_90 (SPAdes) (version 2) | ecosystem: Environmental > Aquatic > Marine > Oceanic | place: Arctic Ocean... | reverse complement strand
ATTGTTGGTGGCCCATTATTCGCTCTCATCAATCACTGAAGTTAGAAATGTTTTCTTTTGAATCAAAGTTCTTACCATACCATCGTTTGAAAATATCCGACGCTCACTTTTTTGCAGACTCATTCGCACGCCGCAAGTGCTGTAACAATTGAAATAACTATCGAAACAATCATTGAAACAATCATCGAAGCAACGCTACGACTACCAAGTTTCCTTGTAGGGTCGCAGATCAACTTCCTGTGTCCACGCCGATCGATGCTGAGTATGCACTGACCAGAATGTTTCGGCGATAGCATCAGGCGCTAATGCGCCATCTTCGCCCAGTGAGTCTATGTATCCGCCAAACCTGCCTTGAACGATGTCACCGTTCACGACGCCATCAATAATGATGTGTGCCACGTGTACACCCTGCGGCCCGTATTCGCGCGCTAACGCCTGGGCTAAGTTGCGTAGTCCCGCTTTGGCTGAGGCGAAATGACTGAAGTTCGGTCGACCGCGCATTGATGCTGACGCGCCGGTAAAGAGCAATGACCCTGCACCTTGTTTAGCTAAAACAGGCATGGCGCGTTTTGCGGTTAGGAACGCGCCCAAACAACCAATGCGCCAATAGGACTCGAATTCCTCAGCGGTAATTTTTTCGAACGGGATAGGCATGTTGCTGCCTGCGTTAAACACAACTGCCGCGACCGGATTGCCTGTTGATGCGACATGTGCAAAAAGGGCATCGAGGTCTGGTTCAGATGTCACATCTGCCTGAAAGCCTTCAGCGCTGCCGCCAGCAGAAACCACTTCTTGTGCTGTAGTATCGACTTTTTCCTGCGTGCGACCCGATACGACAACGTGCAAACCTTCGCTCGCAAATCGTCTGGCTAACGCGCCACCTACGCCATTGGGCGTACCAGCGCCCAATATAACGACTGTGTCCATAAACGATATCTCCTTATTGACCTGTTCTACTCGCCATGCCGGTCCGTATTGTGGAACCGATGCATCGACAATAAAGTCAATTGAGATTAAAAGGAAATGATTAATTTGCTTATGCTTGTAGATATCTTGCAACAGGGGTGTAGTAAGAATTATGAACAACTCGGCTATAACGTTGATCTTTAAAGCCTCTGAACACAGCATTGCATGCGAAGATTGCCCCCGTGCTCGTCCTTGCAAAGATCGCGCGGCGGAATCCGCTAGAAGACCAAAACGATTATTCGCAATGTGATTTACGGCGATGATTGGATGATCAATACGGTTCGCTGGACGAACGTAACTTGCCTCGTTAAAGAAACCCTACATTGTGAACTTAGTCCCTACATTGCGATCAGTGATGTAGGTTGATTTGTGGTTTGGGTTTCCTGTAATTTCCTTTTTTTTAAACCCCGTTGTGAGATGTTATATGGAAGCTAGTGCGCTAGACACACTCGTGCAAGAACGTCGTAGTATTCGCGGCTACCAGGATAAGCCCGTATCTAAAGAATTAATCGCCGAGATCATCGGGGTTGCCAAAGGTGCACCGTCGTCGATGAATACTCAGCCTTGGTTCTTCCATGTTGTGACGGGCGAGCCACTAGAACGTATTCGCGAAGGTAATACAGCGAAGATGATGTCCGGCGCCAATGTTGACCGGGAAATCAAAATGAATCACGGCTACGAAGGTGCTTATCGCCAGCGACAAGTTGATATTGCAAAGCAGCTTTTTGCTGTGATGGGTATTGCCAGAGAAGATGCCGAAAAACGCCAAGACTGGGTCATGCGTGGTTTTCGCCAGTTTGATGCGCCGGTATCGATTGTCATGACCTGTGAGAAGTCGATGGAGCATGACACGATATGTCATTTCGATTTGGGTGCTGCTGTGTATGGATTGGTTTTAGCGGCATGGACCCGTGGTTTGGGTACGGTCATCAACGGTCAGGGCATTATGCAATCGTCCGTTGTTAGAGAGCATGCGAAGATTCCTGATGACCAGACCATTATGACGTGTATTGCGTTGGGTTGGCCTGACTTTGAATTTGCAGCGAATGACGTAAAATCGGTGCGTGAAGAAAACGAGAACTTTGTTACCTTCACCGGCTTTGAATAACGTTATTTGAAACAAGTGCTTTAAACTGTTGATGGTACCAAGCTCGGTGCCACCAACCTTTACTTTCTATCTTCACTACCCCCTCTTTTCTCTCGCGTTTAGCGTCGCCTGTCCCTTTTAAATTCTAAATCCGTTTTTCACTGCACTGCTTATAGGCTCAGCGGTGGGTCAGTGATAAAATATCGAAATCCATTTTTTGCACCTTAAAATTCGAACCGGAGTAGATTCAGGTGAAACAAAATCTCGTTATTCACTTTATGGGGCCCGATAAGCCCGGATTGGTTCGTAGCGTGAGCAACGTCGTGAACCAGTTTGACGGTAATTGGCTCGACAGCAAGATGAGTTTGCTTGCTGGCAGGTTTGCCGGTCTTGCGTGTGTCGAAATTGCTGCAGACAAAGAAGATGCTTTAACGCTCGCGCTGCAAAACCTGCAGGGTGTGGTGTGTACCGTCGAAGCCGCTGAGATTACTGAAGAGATCGCCAATACCCGTGTGCTGGGGATGAATATTGTTGGCCCGGACCGGCCGGGTATTGTCCACGATGTGACCCTGGCGTTAGAGGCACATGTTGCCAACGTGGTCGACATGGAAACCCATATCGCCGCGGCACCGATGAGTGGTGAACTGACATTCTCAGCCGATGCATCAATTGAAGTACCCTATGAAATGGATTGGAGTGTGATTGCCGATCAACTGGATGAAGTGGCGACCAAGCTCGGTGTCGATATCCTGCTCGATGATGATTCTGGTCAATAATTGAATAGACAGCCAAATAGACGATCGCGTTCATGACTGAAACGGTGCAATCTGATGAGTTTTGGATGGCGCGAGCGTTAGCGCTTGCCAGCCAGGCTGAATCAGTCGGTGAGGTACCGATAGGTGCCGTAGTAGTGCTCGATAACGAGATTATCGGCGAAGGCTACAATCAAACCATTACCCTAAATGATCCTACCGCACATGCGGAGATTGTGGCGCTGCGCCAGGCGGCTAAAGCCGTGGCGAATCACCGCGTTGTCAACGCCGACCTTTATGTGACCATTGAACCCTGTACCATGTGCGCAGGTGCGTTGGTGCACGGGCGCATTGCGCGTTTGATCTTCGGTGCAACCGAGCCCCGCGCCGGCGCGGTAGGTTCAAGTACAAATGTGCTCGAAAATTCAGGCCTGAATCATAGGGTCGATGTTGTCTCCGGCGTTTGTGCGCAAGCGGCAGCAAGTTTAATGTCCAACTTTTTTAAGGCCCGACGAATGCAAGTGAGGAACGACAAATGATATTGCGTTTACAGGGCGCTCAAGCCTTGTCAGATTTTCGAATTAACAAACTCTTCACTGATCTAAATATTGCGTCTGTTCGCGCCATCCGGACCCGCTTCGTTCATTTTTGTGAACTCTCTTGTGAGTCCGCCAGTGAACTGTCGGATGAAAGTCAAAAAGTACTGCAATCGGTGCTGACCTATGGTCCCCAGTCAACGGCAGGAGAGGTCGCCGAGGGTGATTTGCTTCGATTGGTCGTGCCCCGTGCAGGAACGATTTCGCCATGGAGTTCAAAGGCCACTGACATCGCGCATATTTGCGGCTTAGATCAGTTGGTTCGCATTGAACGTGGGGTTGCCTTTTATATTGATGTAACTAACGACTTAACCGATGACGAGCTCGAGCAGCTCGATACTGTTATCCATGACCGCATGGTCGAAATGGTCATGCCTTCTTTTGATGCGGCAGATGTGTTATTCCGGCATGACAAACCCCGCGCCCTGTCATCGATTCCACTGCTTAATGAAGGCAAAGTGGCGCTAGAGCGAGCCAATGAAGAACTAGGTTTGGCGCTCGCCGAAGATGAAATTGAATATTTGGTTGAAGCCTTTCAATCATTAGGGCGAGACCCTAATGATGTTGAACTGATGATGTTTGCACAGGCGAATTCAGAGCATTGTCGGCATAAGACCTTCCGTGCCAGTTGGGAGTTGGACGGTGAGACACAAAGTTTGTCCTTGATGGACATGATTGTGAATACGTATAAAACCACCAATGGCGAAAACGTACTAAGCGCCTATGAGGATAATGCCTCTGTGATTGCCGGTAATGCGGGGCAGCGATTTTATCCTGACCCAACAACGCGGCAGTACGGGTTCAATCCGCAAGATATTCATATTCTGATGAAGGTAGAAACACATAATCATCCAACGGCTATCTCACCTTTTGCCGGCGCAGCAACCGGTTCGGGCGGTGAAATTCGAGATGAAGGTGCGGTTGGTCGAGGCTCAAAACCTAAAGTTGGTCTTACCGGTTATACGGTTTCCAACTTAAAGATTCCGGATCAAATCGAAGCTTGGGAAACCGATCAGGGTAAGCCTGATCGAATCGCCAGTGCGCTGGACATAATGATTAAGGGCCCGGTTGGCGGCGCCGCGTTTAACAATGAGTTTGGCCGGCCAAATATCTGCGGATACTTTCGTACCTTTGAAGCGGAGTTCGACGGTGAGATAAGGGGCTATCACAAGCCGATTATGATTGCCGGTGGTATGGGTAACATCCGCGCCGATCATGTTGATCAGCATGAAATTCCGGTTGGCTCGGCACTCATCGTTTTAGGCGGTCCGGCTATGTTGATTGGCCTAGGTGGCGGTGCTGCATCCTCGATGACGACAGGCAGTTCCAAAGCCGAGTTGGATTTCGCTAGCGTCCAGCGCGGCAATCCTGAAATTGAACACCGTTGTCAGGAGGTCATTGATCAATGTTGGCAATTAGGTGCGGCGAACCCGATTCAGTTTATCCACGATGTGGGTGCCGGCGGATTATCCAATGCGCTACCCGAACTCGTGAAGGATGGCGGCGTTGGCGGCCAATTCGATTTGCGTGCTGTGCCGAATGACGAGCCGGGCATGTCGCCATTGGAAATCTGGTGTAACGAAGCGCAAGAACGTTATGTGCTGGCGATCGCCGAGGCGGATCTGAAAGACTTCGAAGCGATCTGTGAACGTGAACGATGCCCCTACGCGGTCGTCGGTCGAGCGATCAATGACGAACATTTACTGGTGAAAGATACCTTGTTGGATGCCAACCCCATTGATTTGCCCATGTCGGTATTGTTTGGCAAGGCGCCTCGCATGCATAAGGACGCAGTGACCCGATCGGTATCGGTGAAACCGCTCGACAGTTCGATGGACCTCGCTGAAGCGATCCATCGCGTGCTGGGTCATCCCACGGTGGCCAGTAAGAACTTCTTGATCACGATTGGCGACCGTACCGTCGGCGGCATGGTGAGCCGAGATCAGATGATTGGTCCCTGGCAGGTGCCCGTATCGGATGTGGCGATTTCAACCAATGACTATGTCGGCTATTTTGGTGAAGCGATGGCAATGGGAGAGCGAACACCACTTGCCCTGTTAGATAGTACTGCTTCAGCAAAGATGGCGGTTGGTGAATCTTTGACGAATATCGCTGCAGCAAATATAGAAAGAATCGAAGATGTGAAATTGTCCGCCAATTGGATGGCGGCGGTCGGTCATCCTGGCGAAGACGCCAATCTTTACAAAGCAGTAGCAGCGATCGGTATGGATCTTTGCCCCAAGTTAGGGATCTGTATTCCCGTGGGTAAAGATTCGATGTCAATGAAGACGCAGTGGCAGGATAACGGTAAAAATAAATCGGTAACCTCGCCCCTATCCTTGGTGATATCTGCCTTCTCACCGGTGGTTGATGTGCGTAACACCTTAACGCCGCAGCTAAGTTTGGAAGCAAATACGACCCTCATGCTGTTGGACCTTGGTCGTAAGCGCATGGGCGGGTCTATCCTTGCCCAGTGTTTCGAGCAATTTGGTGATCAGTGTCCGGATGTGGACGATGCTGACGTATTGAAATCGTTTTTCGGCTTAATGCAAGACAAGGCGCTTCGAGGAAAAATTCATGCCTACCATGATCGTTCTGACGGCGGCGTGCTCGCGACGCTTGTTGAAATGGCCTTTGCGAGTCGGGTCGGTTTGGATGTGAGTTTGCCGAGTGAGTTGTCCTCAGACGTTTCTGAAGCAGCTACTGCCGCTAACAGGATTGCTGAACTCTTCAATGAAGAGCTGGGTGCCGTAATCGAAATCTCTAATGTCGATATCGAGACGGTGGTTCAACAATTCGAGCAAGCCGGCATCGCCTGCACACCCATCGCGAAGAAGAATGATGATCAACAAATAAGAATTCTGGTTGATGACGGCAAGTCCAGGCTAGAGTGTTTTATCGATAGTCGAGCTAATCTGCAGCGCCGCTGGTCACAAACAAGTTTCAATATTCAAAAACTACGTGATAACCCAGCCTGTGCAGAGGAAGAATTTGCCCGCATTGATGACGGCAAGGATCCGGGTTTGTCAGTACTAACAAGCTACGACGTGTCCGAGAATATTGCCGCGCCCTATATTACAAAGAGTATGGCGAAAGGGGTCAGACCTAAAGTTGCCATTCTTCGCGAGCAGGGTGTTAACAGCCAAGTCGAGATGGGCGCTGTGTTTCATCAGGCAGGCTTCGCCAGTGTTGATGTGCATATGTCTGAGATCCTGTCGGGTAAAGTTGAGCTGAGTCAGTTTGTAGGACTCATCGCCTGTGGCGGATTTTCTTATGGGGACGTGCTTGGTGCGGGGGAAGGTTGGGCGAAGTCGATTTTGCACAACGCCCGGGCGAGAGATCAGTTCGAACAATTTTTCCAGCGTACCGATACATTTGGTTTAGGCGTCTGTAACGGCTGTCAGATGATGGCGAACCTGCAAGAATTGATTCCTGGTGCGACTAACTGGCCGAAGTTTGTCACTAATCGCTCAGAACAGTTTGAGGCGAGGTTTTCTTTGGTGCAGATTCAACCCGGCCCGTCGATATTGTTTGCCGGCATGCAGGGCTCTCATATGCCGATCGCTGTCTCTCATGGCGAAGGTCGCGCCGATATTGATACAGCTAGCGCCACACAACTTATTGAAAGTGCTCAAGTGCCCGTGCGATTTGTCGACCACTATCTTGATCCCGCTGAGTCTTATCCAATGAATCCGAATGGTTCGCCGCTAGGCATTGCGGCGGTGACAAACACTGATGGCCGCTTCACCGCCATGATGCCGCATCCGGAGCGGGTGTTTAGGTCGGTACAAAACTCCTGGCGCCAGGACGATGCACAGGAAAATAGTCCTTGGATGCGCATGTTTTATAACGCACGTGCTTGGGTCGATTAGAAGGTCGACGAGACGAGTTGGTTAGAAGAATTGACTAACCCGGTCGGTTAACCGGGACGGCTGGATCAGCTAGGTTTTCGTAATGGCCGAATGATTTCGCTGTACCGCACCGGATAGACATCATCTTTTCGGTCTTTAAAGTAATGCTGCAACGTCTCGTTAATGACCGGGAACGCGAGGTTATCCCAAGGTATTTCCGATTCAGTAAATAGTTTTACGTCGAGGGACTCAATGCCGGCGTAAAAATCCAGATCGAGCAACGATGCTCTAAAGAACATATACACCTGCGAAATATGTGGCAGGCTAAAGATCGTGTAGAGCTCATGAATTTCGGCGTTAGCATTGGCTTCTTCAACGGTTTCTCGAAGCGCGCCATCCGCCGTTGTTTCGCCGTTTTCAAGAAAGCCGGCGGGAAGGGTCCAAAAACCTCGGCGAGGTTCAATGGCGCGATTGCAAAGTAGCACCTTGTCTTCGAACACAGGTAAGCAGCCCGCGATAATGCGGGGGTTTTGATAGTGAATCATCTCGCACTGATCGCAGACGAAACGGAGACGATTGTCACCATCGGGAATTCTTTTAGTAACGGCATTGCCGCAGTCATGACAGTATTTCATAGCGCCGTAGTATAACCCGAGTCTCGCTCAGTACCCAATGGCTTGTGGGCATACGCATACTAGATTGTTAACATTAAATTGTGAGTTAGATCCTGCCGTGCGGTGAAATTCAAAAGCGGCTCGGCCGCTATCAAATAATCTATAGGGCGAAGGTTCTATAGGGTGAAATGTGCAATATGATCAAAGATATTAAAAAGCGGTTGAGTCGCTATCAACCAATGGCGCGCAGCGATACCGCGTTACTTAAGGATAATGCGCCAAGAAAGCAGGCTGCGGTATTATTACCGATAGTGACCTCGGCCAATCCTAGTCTGGTGTTGACGGAGCGATCTTCTCAGTTGGGTAGTCACGCAGGCGAGGTTGCCTGGCCAGGTGGTAAGCAGGACGAGACCGACGCGAGTTTACAAATGACAGCCCTGCGAGAATCTGAAGAGGAGATTGGGCTTGCGCCGCAGCAGGTCGAGGTGATTGCAGAGTTACGGCCGTATATTTCAAAATTTGGATTGTTGGTGACGCCCTATGTGGGTTTGGTATCGCCGGATGTGTCCTTTGTTGCCAATGAAGATGAGATAGCCTCGATATTCCACGTCCCCTTAGATTATTTGTTGGATGATCCACGTGCTGTGACCAATATTATTGAACGTCATGGCGAGCGTCATATTGTCCCTGAATATCATTACCAGGGGTACCGTATTTGGGGTTTGACCTCGATGATTTTGCTTGAGTTTATGAGCCATGGCATGGGCATGGATATCCAGCACCCGGTCGATTGATCGAATCGGCTTATGGTAAGCTCACGCGTCGACTTGTTAATTAAATGAGTTTCTACCTCCTCTACATACTTAAATTTAAAAAGGTTTTTGACGATGATTTATAACCTCGGTGACCGCAAAGTTGAGATACGCACTGACGATTATTTTATTGCTGACAACGCGACTGTTATTGGCTCGGTTGTGCTAGAGCAAAATGCCAGCATCTGGTTCAACGCGGTGCTCCGAGGCGATAATGATGTGATTACCGTCGGTGAGAATTCTAACGTGCAGGATGGATCCGTATTGCATACGGATGGCGGCTTTCCGCTCACAATTGGTAAAAATGTAACGATTGGCCATAAGGTGATGCTGCATGGCTGCGTTATCGGCGATAACTCACTGATTGGTATCAACGCGGTGGTGCTAAATGGCGCGAAAATTGGTAAGAATTGTTTGATTGGTGCTAATGCGCTTATTCCCGAAGGCAAGGTCATTCCCGATGGATCATTGGTCATGGGTTCGCCAGGAAAGGTTGTACGGGAGATGACTGCGGATCAAATTAAGGGTTTGGAACTCAGTGCGTTGCACTACGTCGAGAACTTTAAACGCTATAAAAAAGAGTTAGTGCCTGCTTAGATCTTGTTTAGATCTTGATGGAAATTGTGCTCTGCTCTTGGCAGAGCATTGAATTGGCGCTATATTGTGTCTCTTTGAAACAATAGATGAGAAGTTGCAGCCTATAGCGGATGGTCAAGTTGAGACCTGATAAAGCGTAAGGGCACAGACATAACGTGATGATGACTTGCCAGACAAGAAACACAATCGCTAACACTTCAAATTTAGCCGGCGCCTACCTGTTGGGAAGCCTCGCTGCAAAAAGCACTCTGCTGCTAAGACTGCCGTTGTAGGCGGCCAGTCAAAATCCTACTGCGTCCAATTGTTACATCTTCAAACAAGGTGTAATCCAAAAGATATGAACGACAAAACAAAGAAGAACTCGCTATGAACGCAGACAATATGAACGCCGATAAGAACACGTCGCCAAATAAGACGATGCCGTTCGAAAAATACAAACAGTTTAAGCCTATCGCTTTGCCCGATCGTACTTGGCCAGACCAGGTCATCACGCAGGCGCCGCGTTGGTGTACCGTCGATCTTCGTGATGGTAATCAAGCTTTGATTGAGCCCATGACCCCTGATGAAAAATTCAAGATGTGGAACCTGTTGCTCGAATTAGGCTTTAAGGAAATTGAAGTCGGTTTTCCCGCTGCGTCCCAGACAGATTTTGATTTTGTCAGAATGATTATTGAAAAGGACTTAATCCCTGATGATGTGACCATTCAAATTCTTTGTCAGGCTAGAGAAGATTTGATTACCCGTTCCTGTGAATCGGTCGTCGGTGCCAAGCACGTGATCTTCCACCTTTATAATTCGACTTCTACCTTGCAGCGTAAAGTTGTCTTCAAAATGGATCGAGAAGAGATTATTAAGCTTGCCACTGATGCGACAGTGATTGTTAAGAAGCACACGGATCAATTGGTTGCCCAAGGTACTGCTATCACATTGGAGTATTCGCCCGAAAGCTACACGGCGACAGAGATGGATTTTGCTGTTGAGATTTGTGCTGCCGTCATGGATGTATGGCAACCTACTATCGACAATAAGGTTATTTTGAATCTGCCTGCGACGGTTGAAATGTCTACGCCGAATATCTATGCGGATCAGCTTGAATGGTTTATTCGTCATTTACCGCAACGAGACAAGGCGGTGATTAGTCTTCATACCCACAATGACCGAGGTACAGGTGTCGCCGCATCAGAATTAGGATTGATGGCAGGTGCTGATCGAATCGAAGGTACCTTGTTTGGTAATGGCGAGCGAACCGGTAATTGTGATCTCATTACGATGGCGATGAATATGTTTTCGCAAGGCGTCGACCCTAAATTGTACTTATCGGATATGCCAAAGATTGTCGCTGTCTCTGAGGAGTGTACAAAGATTCCGATCCATGTGCGCCAACCTTACGCAGGCGAATTGGTTTTTACTGCGTTTTCTGGTTCGCACCAAGATGCAATTAAGAAAGGTATGGATTTTGTTGGCGACAAAGGTGCCGAATGGGAAGTACCTTATTTGCCAATCGACCCTGCTGATGTTGGCGGCTCCTATCGAGAAACCGTCAGGGTAAATAGCCAGTCGGGCAAGGGTGGCGTGGCTTTTATTCTTGAAAATTACTATGGCGTCTCGTTACCAAGGCCTTTATTGGTTGAGTTTAGCCCGATTGTTCAACGGGCTTCAGAGGCCGACGGTGGTGAGCTGAAGCCAGATGCGATTTGGAAAACTTTCGTCAGTGAATTCATTGAGGTCGAAGGTCCCTACAAGTTGATCGACTATAAAGTGCGTTCAGGCTCCAACGAGCTTGAGACATGTAAAGCGTCGATCAAAGTTGGCGAAAACGAAATGGTTGTCGAGGGGCAGGGCTCAGGTCCCATTGATGCTTTTATTGCCGCCATGGTAGAGACGTTGAACGAACCCCTAAATGTTGTCGACTATCAGGAATATGCGCTTAACGAAGGCAGTGAAGCGCAAGCGATCTGTATTCTCGCGCTAACAGATGAAGAGCAGAATAAATACTATGGCGTAGGCATTAGCCCTAATACGACGACGGCAGCGTTCAATTCGATTGTTGCTGCCATCAATCGTAAATGGCGTGATTGAATCGAAAACTTGTAAGTGATTGGATTATCGATGTTACGAATAATCCAATCGATTAGGACAGCCGCTTAAAATGGGTCAGCAACCTCGCTTACCCTGGCTGTCTTAATCATATTGTCCTGAATCTGAACCACTTCAATTCGATAATTCCCGATCACGGTACAAACATTGAACTCAGGAATGGTTTCCATCGCTTCGATGATCAAGCCGCTGAGGGTCTTTGGACCGTCCTGAGGAAGCGTCCAGCCCAGTTGACGGTTGATTAACCGTAAATGTGTGCTGCCTTCGATTAGAAATATTCCCTCCTCTTGAGGATGGATATCAACATTGGTGTTTGCCAGGTCGGTGGTGAACTCACCCACAATCTCTTCGAGTATGTCCTCAATCGCAATGATGCCTTTGATCTCGCCATATTCGTCAACAACCAGTGCCAGACGTTCCTTGTGCTTCTGAAAATTGACCAACTGAGTCTGCAGGGGTGTATTTTCAGGTACGAAGTAGGGTTCCTCGGTGACCTGCAGGATGGCGGCTTTGGATATCTCAGCGTCAGTGAGAAACTTTGCCGTATCGCGTAAATGCAAAACACCAATGACTCTATCGATATCTTCTTTAAAAACGGGAAGACGGGTGTGTTGAGACGACTTGATCTGAGCAATGATCTCATCAATGTCGTCTTCGATATCAATACCAAAAATTTCAGTCCGCGGCACCATGATGTCTTCAACGGATACATTGGCGAGATCCAATACACCGAGCATCATGTTCTGTGGATGATCCGCCAGTTTTGCGCCTTCATAAACCACCGTGCGTAATTCTTCTGCGCTGAGTTCGTCGTTCAATGCATTCTCGCCGCGTATACCAATCAGCTTTAGCATGGCATTGGCCGACCCATTCACCATCCAGACAAGCGGGAATAAGATCCAGAGCAGAAAACGCAGAATGTACGAGGAGGGCAGCGCGATTTTTTCAGGATAGGCGGCCGATATTGTTTTTGGTGCAACCTCTGAGAAGATCAGGAACACCAGCGTGCAAACGACAGGTGCAATGGCAACACCACTTTCGCCGAACAACTCGATAGCGATGACGGTGGCTAGAGAAGCGGCGGAGAAGTTAACCAAATTGTTGCCGATGAGTATGACGCCCAGCAATCGATCCGGTCGCTCCAGAAGTTTGGAGGCTTGAATAGCGCCGCGATGACCGTCATTTGCCAGGTGCTTCAACCGATAACGGTTGAGTGCCATCATGGCGGTTTCTGAACCTGAGAAATACGCGGAGAGAATGACGAGTAGAATAATGGACCCGAATAAGAGTCCAAGCGAGGGATCGTCCAAGAAGGGAAGACCTCCAATGAGTATGGAGGAGCTTTTTATCTAATTAAACATGAAGGGTCAAGCAGAGAAAGTAAGCAATGAGGGCAAAAAGCGTGTTGCGACCGGCTTAATTAGCCGTTGAGAACCAATTCAAGCACAAGTTTGCTGCCAAAATAGCCGAGTAAAAGTAGTCCAAAACCCGCGAGCGTCCAGCGAGACGCAACAGTGCCGCGCCAGCCCAGTTGAAAACGTCCCCATAGAAGTACGGCAAACACAATCCACGCCGCGAAGGTAATGGATGTGTGGTGAATCAGGCCGCGATCATAAATATCATCCAAAAAGATGAATCCGCTGATGATCGAAAGGCTTAAAAATATCAAACCGGTCCACAATAGTTCGAACAGCAAACTTTCCATGGTCTGTAATGGTGGCAAGCGACGTAGAACAGCGATATTTCTGTGTTTCATTTCATAGTCGCCGAGGGAAAGAAAAGCTGCTTCAAAAGCGGCCACGGCTAACAAACTATTCGCAATGACCGATAAGACGATGTGAATCATGATGCCCGTGCTGATGTCAGTGCGTGGCGTGTAGGCACCTTTCATCAATAATGTCAGCGCGACGGAGATAGTGGCAATCGGTAACAACACAATCAGCAGGTTCTCAACCGGGCGGCGTAAGCTGCTGACAACCACAATGGCAACAATCGCAAGCGTCGTAAGCGATGCCATCGGATAAATGCCGATGTTTATGCCCGCTTGTGTATAAATTTCCTGAAAGCTGAAGACGCCGTGCAGTAGTAGTGCGGCTATCGCGCTGAAAATAACAAATTTACGCTTGTGAGATGGCACTTTAACCGGGTTCGAACCGTCACTGCGTAGTCCGAAGAATTGAACCATTGCGCTCAATAAATACAGTAAACAGGCGAGGCTGCCGAATACCATGGTGCCGGATAAACCGGAAGACAGTGCTTGTGTGCTCGTTGCATCCATGGACGTTTGGACAATGCCATCTATTGAGAAAGCATAATTGTTACACAATGTGAGGGTCCATTGAACCTGATTGTGGATTCATTGCCTTTGAGCTGTCGCAGATTTTGGTGAATCAGGTATAATTCGCGACCCGGTTAACCAGTATCAGGTTAGATTTGTGTTCGAGTCATTAACAGAACGATTAAGTGCATCCCTTAGTAGCATTACTGGGAAGGCCAAACTTACCGACGAAAACATCCAAGGAACCCTGCGTGAAGTGCGTATGGCGCTGTTGGAAGCGGATGTCGCCTTGCCTGTCGTAAAAGACTTTATTGAGCAGGTGCGTGTTCAAGCGGTCGGTCAGGAAATTACAAAGTCACTGTCTCCTGGGCAAGTCTTCGTCAAGATTGTTAATGACGAGCTGGTCAAGATGATGGGCTCGATCAACGATACTGTCGATCTCACTACCCAACCGCCTGGCGTAATATTGATGGCGGGTCTTCAGGGTGCGGGTAAGACCACCTCGACCGCAAAGCTTGGTCTGTGGTTAAAGTCTCGTGAAAAGAAGAAGGTGATGGTTGTCAGTACAGACATCTATCGACCTGCGGCGATTGATCAGTTGCGAACCCTTTCAGCTGAAGCTGACATTATTTTTATCGAAAGCTCGCCGGATCAGAAGCCTGAGGCCATAGCTGCCGCGGCATTGTCAGAAGCCAAAAAGCAATTTGCCGATGTGTTAATCGTTGATACCGCGGGCCGATTGGCCGTCGACGAAAATATGATGGCTGAAATCAAAGCGCTCAACGATTTGTTAAACCCAATTGAAACCTTGTTTGTTGTTGATGCAATGACAGGTCAGGACGCGGCGAATACGGCGAAGGCGTTCAGTGAAATATTGCCATTAACCGGCGTGATATTGACCAAGACCGATGGCGATGCCCGTGGCGGCGCGGCGTTGTCGGTTCGCGCAATTACCGGCAAGCCGATCAAGTTTATGGCGACCGGTGAGAAGATTGACGCCCTGGAAGCCTTCTACCCCGAGCGGATAGCCTCTCGAATCCTGGGTATGGGTGACATGATGAGTCTTATCGAGGAGGCGGAAGCCAAAATCGATAAAAAGAAGGCGGACAAACTCGCAAAGAAATTAAAGAAAGGTAAGAAGTTCGATCTGGAAGATTTTCGCGATCAGATTCAACAGATGAATAACATGGGCGGCATCGCCAATATGCTTGATAAGATGCCCGGCATGGGTGGCATGGCGAAAGCTGCGGAAGAAAAATTGGCTGATAACCCCTTTGGTCAGCTCGAAGCGATTATCGGTTCGATGACCCCCGGTGAGCGGCAATACCCTGACGTGATTAATGGTTCTCGAAAGCGCCGGATCGCCAGTGGCTCGGGTACACAGATTCAAGATGTTAACCGTCTTTTAAAGCAACACAAGCAGATGCAGAAGATGATGAAGAAGATGTCCAAGAAGGGTGGCATGGCAAACATGATGCGTGGCATGGATGGAATGATGAAGGGTTCAGGCGGTGGCTTCCCCGGCGTCTAATCTGTCGCCTAATTTGGCGTTTGCGACCCCCGGTAGGTGCTCGGTTGTCGCGAAGAACAAAATATTGCATCGAGTTTTTTTCGTTGTTGTATGGGCTCTAAAATTAAAGCTAACAATTTCAATCACTTAGCCAAGAGTCGGGTGTAATGAAAGGGTTTCAATATGAATCTCTTTACCGTACAATAGCGCCCCTTTCGGCGGCCTATCCGCCCGCCAATACAGAATTATTTAAGGAAATCAAAGACATGGTAATCATTCGGTTATCTCGAGGTGGTAGCAAAAAGCGACCTTTTTATCACGTAACTGTTGCAGACAGTCATGTCTCGCGTGACGGTCGATTCATTGAGCGGCTGGGTTTTTATAACCCTCTTGCCCGTGGTGCTGAAGAAGGCACACGTATCGATCTTGAGCGTTATGACTATTGGGTTAGTCAGGGCGCTCAAACAAGCGACCGCGTTAAAAAGGTTATTAGGGGTTACAAAAAAGCCTCTACTCAGGAAGCTGCAGCTTAAGATCCCTGCTTTTTATGGCTGAAGAGTCAACTAAGATATTAGCAGGCAAGATCAGTGCAGCGTATGGCATTAAAGGATGGGTAAAGGTCTACTCCTATACCGATCCTATTGAACATATACTGAGTTACGCGCCCTGGCTGCTAAAGAGACGTTCAACTGAAAAGTTGCTCAAGCTCGATAATGGTAAGACCCATGGTAAGGGCATTGTTGTCCTGCCGGAAGGTTTTCAGGATCGCAATCAAGCCGAAGAACTTATCGGCTACGAGATTTGGGTAGATAAGCACGCGCTGCCGAAGCTCGATCAGGACGATTATTACTGGCACCAGTTAAAAGGGCTTGCGGTTATTAACGAAGCCGACGAGTGTCTGGGCGTGATCGACCAAATGTTAGAAACAGGTGCCAACGACGTTATTGTCGTTAGCCCGACGAAAGACAGTATCGATGATCAGGAGAGATTGATTCCCTGGGTCGAGCCTGAATTTATCAGACAAGTTGATCTGGCAAATGAAAAGGTTCTAGTGACGTGGTCTGCAGAATACTAGCAGGCAGTGTCAGGGTAGATAGAACATAAATGAGACTGACTGACATATAACGGGTATGTGACGAGTATGTGGATAGGAGTCGTGACGCTATTTCCTGAGATGTTTCAGGCTATTACGGCATCAGGCATTACTCGCAGGGCAGTTGAAAAGGGCATTCTCAACATAGATTGTTGGAATCCAAGAGAATTTACGACCGACAAACATCGGACGGTCGACGACAAACCCTACGGCGGCGGCCCGGGAATGTTGATGAAGGTAGAACCGTTAAAAGCTGCTATTGATGCAGCGAGACTGGAGGCCAACGCACGGTCGATCCAAGACGGTAAGAGTGAAGACGGTAAGAATAAAACATGTAAGGTGATCTATTTGTCGCCACAAGGGCGAAGACTAGATCAGCAAGAAATATCGAAACTCGCATTGGAAGAACGGTTGATCTTGATTGCGGGACGCTACGAAGGCATTGACGAACGTATTATCACGGCTGAAGTAGATGAAGAATACTCTATCGGCGATTATGTATTGTCCGGCGGAGAGTTACCTGCCATGGTCATGATCGATGCCATGACACGCCTACAACCTGGCGCAGTGGGTGACAGAGAGTCTGTTGAAGCAGATTCGTTTGCAGAAGGTCTACTGGATCATCCGCATTACACCCGACCAGAGCATGTCGATGGGCAAGGTGTACCGGCAGTATTATTAAGTGGTAATCATGAACTGATTAAACGCTGGAGAAAGAAGCAGGCACTGGGTAAAACTTGGTTGAGACGACCGGATTTATTAAAGCGTCTTGATTTGGAACAAACAGACAAAGAATTACTGGCTGAGTTCAAAAAGGAACTTGACCAGAAACGCGAAAATAAGGAATGAACGATGAAAACTAAGCTTATTGCTGATATCGAAAACGCACAACTTAAGCAGGATGTCCCTGATTTCAGCCCCGGTGATACCGTTGTTGTTCAGGTTCGCGTAGTGGAAGGTACTCGAGAACGTCTTCAGGCTTATGAAGGCGTTGTTATTGGTATCCGTAATCGTGGTATCAACTCTGCATTTACCGTCAGAAAAATTTCTCACGGCGTTGGTGTTGAGCGTTCTTTCCAGACTCACAGCCCTATCATCGATAGCATCACAATTAAGCGACGTGGTGATGTTCGGCAGGCGAAACTCTACTATCTGCGTGAGTTGAGTGGTCGAGCAGCTCGAATTAAAGAGAAGCTTACTAAATCTCAGGTTAAATCTTAGGCTAAAAGTCTGTATCAGAAACGCGAACTTGGCGTTTCTGGCAGGAATTTAACTGGGATTAAATTTGAAGGCGGCTAATCCGCCTTCACGAATAACGCCGTGCTAGTCACGGCGTTGTTGTTTGTGTCATTTGAACGCGGTTTAGTTTGTGAATCGTGCGGGTGAAGTTTAATGTTAGTGAAAGTCGTTTCTGCGGAATATCTCCACGGTGTCCTCCCAAAATCTCATAGATAAATATATTGATAGCCTTTGGCTGGAAAAAGGCTTGAGCCAAAACACACTTGATTCCTATCAGCGTGATCTGAAAGCGCTTACGAAGTGGCTGGATGAATCAAATCGATCGCTACAGTCGGTTCGACGCGAAGACCTACTGAAATACTTGGCTGATAGAATGGGCAGCGGCATCAAGGCCCGCTCGACCGCTCGCGCCTTGTCATGCCTGCGAAGTTTCTATCGATACCTGCTGCGAGAGAAAGTGATTAAGGTAGATCCGACGCTTCGCATTGATAACCCAAAGTTAGGACGTCCGCTGCCCGACAGTTTAACGGAATCAGATGTTGAGCGTTTATTGGCAGCGCCTGATCTGACAACCCCGATAGGTATCAGAGATCGCGCTATGTTAGAGGTGTTGTATGCCTGTGGTCTTCGAGTCACAGAATTGGTCTCGCTGCGGTTGACCGATATGAATCTTCGGCAGGGCGTTCTGAGGGTGATGGGTAAGGGCAGCAAAGAACGCTTGGTGCCTTTAGGGGAGGAAGCAATAAGTTGGTTGCAGCAATTTATTCAAGATTCGCGTGACGAATTATTGAAGAAAAATCTCTCTGAGGATGTCGTTTTCCCGAGCAATCAGGGCAAGATGATGACGCGGCAAACTTTTTGGCACCGTATTAAGATTCATGCGCAAGACGCGGGGATAAAAAAGAAACTCTCGCCCCACACGTTACGACATGCTTTCGCGACACATTTAGTCAATCATGGCGCGGACCTGCGGGTCGTGCAATTGCTCCTAGGGCATAGTGATCTGTCGACAACTCAAATCTATACGCACATTGCTCAGCAGAGAATGAAGGAGTTGCATGCAGAGCATCATCCTCGAGGTTAGTGAAAAATAACGAGAGGGATAAAGGGGCAGGCATCGCGGTTTAGTTTGTTTGACGTGTTAGTCCGACAAGTGGAACCTTTTGACCGCTGACGAGGTCTTTACATGTATAGATTTGCATCGGGCTTAGCCATCATGCAAAGTTCGAATAACAAGTGCTGCTCGAAAATTTTGAGTTTTAGGTGCACGAGCAATAAAGCAGTAAAAAAATTATGGAAATGAGTATGAAGCAGTTATCGCACATTTTTGGGTTAGGACTATTACTGGTCAGTTTTGCGACCTATTCAGATGCGTCAGACACGAATTCTGAGGCAGTATCGCTTGATGAAATTACACAGAGGATCATCGCTCGAATCGCAGAGGTTCGCCCGGATTTGCCAATCACTAGCGTCACCGCAAGTCCGCTGGCTGGTTTTTATGATGCTGCGCTGCCCGGTGGACAAATTCTTCATTTCTCAGCGGATGCAAAATACTTTTTTACCGGCGATCTTTATGAAGTTCAAGATGTCGGTTTAGTCAATGTCACAGAGAAGAGTCGGACAGACGCGCGTAAACAAATGCTCGCTCAACTCGACGAATCCGAAATGCTTGTGTTCTCACCGCCGAAAGGTTTGGTCAAAGCGACCGTGACGGTATTCACCGATATTGATTGTTCATATTGCCGAAAATTACATAAGGAAATTCCTGACCTGAATAGGTTAGGTATCGCGGTTCGCTATCTAGCCTATCCACGCGCGGGTATAGACAGCGAGTCTTACGATAAGTACGTGTCAGCCTGGTGTGCTGATAATCCTAAAATCGCATTGACCCGTGCTAAGAATGGTCAAGCTATTGAAGATCGGACATGCGAAAACCCTGTCGCAGCGCAATTTCAACTGGGCGGCGAGTTCGGCGTAAACTCCACACCTTCCATCATCCATGAAGATGGTACGTTGATGCCCGGTTATTTACCTGCCGATAAGTTGGCGGAGACATTGGGTATTTTGGATCCCGCTAGTTAGTGGGGTGATGTTGAAGTGTTGGCAGTGTCGCGCTGAGTCGTCATTGCAATGGCAAATAATCTAAATGCTAGCGCTGGAGCAATTTCTAGGCCTAACGTTTTCAATGAGTCGCGGAAAGATTTGTCCGCATAGTTCTGTTATGCTGCCACGCTCCAATTTTGGATTGCCTTCGTGTCGAACTCAACTGATCTTAATGCCGATGCGCTGCGACAAGCAGAAGCACGCTATGAAAGTGAAGTTAAAGACAATCTAACCCGTAATTATATCGCCCAATTACTTCACGGCATGTTGGGTCAGACGGGGTTTCGATTCGTCAACGCGCCAACTTTTCTGCCAGCCTATTTAATGATGCTCTCCGATGGCTCAGAATTTGTCGTTGGCTTGGGACTCGCCCTGCAAGCATTTGGCATGACCCTAACTCCTATTTTTGGTGCTTCCCTGATTGAACACCGTAAGCGCGTTTTGCCGGTTGGCTTCGTCATAGGCAGTGGGATGCGCTCGATGGTTTTGCTCATGGCCATGGCGGGTTTCTTCCTTGAAGGGCAAGCAACGCTGATTGCATTGCTGGTATTGCTGGGGTTATTTGGCATCTTTGAGGGCATGCAGGGTGTGGTGTTTAACTTCCTTACATCTAAAGTGATTCCCGTTTCAAAGCGAGGCCGATTGAGCGGCATACGTAACTTCTTGGCCGGCGGTGTTGCGGCAATGGTCGCGTGGGTTGGTGGTGAATACCTGCTCGGAGATACGCCGGATCAGATTGGTTATTCGTGGATATTCCTATTAGCATTTTGTTTAACAAGTTGCGGCTTGTTGATGCTGCTGATGCTCAGAGAACCCGAGCCGCCAACGGTGAGGGACAAATTGGGTTTTCGAGATCGACTTTCTGAAATTCCCGCTCTGTTGCGAAGTGACCCAGCTTTTACGCGCTACTTTCTAGCGCGCACGATGGCAACAATGGGTCGCATGGCGATGCCGTTTTATATTCTTTATGCGGGTCAAACTATGGACTTGACCGGCCAAACACTGGGTGTTATCACCTTTGCGTTCACCATCTCGGCGACAGTATCGAACCTTATCTGGGGTTTTATCGCTGATCGGAAGGGTTTTCGTGCCGCCTATTTATTGTCGATATTACTGTGGGTGCTATCAACAATATTGTTGATGTTTGCCGATGGTTTAGTTGCCACAGTCGTCGTATTCGTTGGCATAGGCGCGGCCTCACAGGGTTTCAGGGTCGCCTCCATGATGCTCACGCTGGAGTTTGGTAGCCGAGACGATCTGCCCATACGCATTGCTATTGCCAATACCGCGTCTGAAATTGCGGGTACTTTGGGACCACTATCCGGCGGGATCATCGCGGCGATTTGGGGTTATGAGTCTGTCTTTATCTTGTCGATCACTTTTCTTCTCATTGGCGGCACAATCGTTAAATTATTTGTCCCTGAGCCACGACACGCTAAGATCAGTTTTGGTGACTAACGGCGACCCAAAAGCCTGCTGCCGTTGTGACGAACAGCTTCGCATTGTTTGAATCACGCTACAGTTAAGGTAATATGCTGGCCCTAGCTAGGTTCAGTGTAAAGAGTACCCAAGTGCAGAGTAAATTGGTTTCAAATGTGATCTTACAGCGAGCGGCAACCGATGCTGCGGCGCTGGCGTGGATCGCAATTGTGGCGACCTCCGCAGCCATAGGCTAAATTGAATTAGAGTGCCGGGTCCGCACTCAAGGTGTGGCCCCGGCTTTTTTTTGTCTCAAGGTTTTAGTTTAAGAAAAGGAACAAGACAGTGTCAGAGATGGACGATTTCCCCAGAATAAAGCGGCTGCCGCCCTATATCTTCAGTATCACCGATGCGCTGAAGAAGGATGCGCGAGCGAGGGGAGAAGACATCATCGATTTTGGAATGGGTAATCCAGACCAAGAAACGCCACCGCACATTGTCGACAAGTTGATTGAGACGGTAAAGCGCGGTGATACGCATCGTTATTCTCAATCAAAGGGCATTCCTCGGCTGAGACGCGCGATCACGCAATGGTACAAGGATCGTTTCGACGTTGAGCTTGATGCCGAGACTGAAACCATTGTGACGTTGGGTTCAAAGGAAGGTATTGCACATTTGGCTCTGGCGATTCTCGGGCCGGGTGACACAGTACTGGTACCGAACCCTTCTTACCCGATTCATCCCTATGGGTTTGTTATAGCAGGGGCGGAAGTACGACATGTACCACTTACTAGTGATACCGACTTTTTCTCTGAACTAGAAACAGCGATTACTAACACTTGGCCTAAGCCAAAGGCCCTGGTCATTAACTTCCCCGGCAATCCTACGACTCAATGTGTTGAGCTGGATTTCTTTGAGAAGGTTATTGCGATTGCGAAAGAACACAAGATTTGGGTGATTCAAGATTTAGCCTATGCGGATATCGTTTTTGATGGCTATGTTGCGCCCTCAATTTTACAGGTGCCGGGCGCTAAGGATATCGCCGTTGAATTCTACTCAATGTCAAAGAGCTACAATATGCCTGGCTGGCGGGTTGGATTTTGCGTTGGTAATAAGACGCTTGTGGGCGCGTTAACAAAAATAAAATCGTATCTAGACTATGGCATGTTCACGCCGATTCAGGTTGCCGCCATTGCCGCCTTAGAGGGCGATCAAACCTGCGTCACCGAAATCAGGGACATGTATAAGCGTCGGCGCGATGTGCTTTGTGAAGGTTTGAATTCAGCGGGCTGGGAAGTTGAGAAACCTAAAGCGACGATGTTTGTTTGGGCAAAAATTCCGCCCCAGTTTTTACATATGGGTTCATTGGAATTCAGCAAGTTCCTGCTAAAAGAAGCCAAGGTGGCGGTATCACCGGGTATTGGTTTCGGCCAGTATGGGGACGACCATGTTCGGTTTGCGCTTATTGAAAATGAACATCGTACTCGGCAGGCCATTCGCGGCGTCAAACAAATGTTCAAGAATGCTGTCAGCAGCGACTAAGGGGTAGAGTTTGAACGGATCTAGTCAGCAAAAAGCACAATTGGGTGTTGGTATCTGTGGGCTTGGCACAGTAGGTTCCGGCGCGTTCAACCTGCTGGCGAATAACGAAGCAGAGATCTCCCGTAAAACGAACCGTCATGTAAAAGTGGTTCAGGTTGGCTGCCGTCGCGATCACACTGACTGCGATTTGAGCGACGTTGATGTCACGCGAGACATCTTTGATGTGGTTAAAAACCCTGCGGTAGATATCGTACTTGAGCTAATAGGCGGCACCGATATCGCGATGGAACTTGTCATCGCCGCGATCGAAAATAAGAAGCATGTTGTGACCGCGAACAAGGCGCTCATCGCCTTGCATGGTGAGAAGCTGTTCCAGATGGCTGCCGACGCTGGCGTTTGCTTGAAATATGAAGCAGCGATTGCAGGCGGTATTCCTATTGTTAAAGCCATACGAGAAGGTCTTGCGGGGAATGATATTGAATTCGTTGCCGGCATTATTAATGGCACCACAAATTTTATTTTGACGGAAATGGAATCAGCCGGTAATCGTGACTTTGCCGATGTTCTCGCTGAAGCGCAGGCATTGGGTTACGCAGAAGCGGACCCGACCTTTGATATTGAGGGTATCGACGCGGCGCATAAACTGACCATACTTTCCTCTATTGCATTCGGCGTGCCGCTGCAATTTGATGCCATGTACACCGAAGGTATATCTAAGATTACGGTTGAGGATATTCGGTACGCATCAGAGCTTGGGTTCAAGATTAAACATTTAGGTATTACAACCAAAACCGATAAAGGCATTGGTCTTCGGGTGCATCCAACCTTAATTCAAAAGGACAAGATGTTGGCGCAGGTTAATGGCGTAATGAACGCCGTGCTAGTCGGCAGTGATGCCGCTGGCGAAACGATGTATTACGGAGCCGGCGCTGGCGCTGGACCAACTGCCTCTTCTGTCATCGCTGACGTTATTGATGTGGTGCGAGCAGGCAATGCGATCCCAGACATGGGGTTTCTGCAAGATGAGCTGCTCAACTCGCCCGTGTTGGCGATTGAAGATGTTGAATCCGCCTATTATCTAAGGTTAAGTGCGCTGGATAAACCGGGTGTGATGGCGCAAATTTCCAGCATCCTTGGGCGTCACAATATCAGTATCGAGTCCTTGATCCAGAAAGATTTACATGATGGCCAAGTGCCCGTTGTTATCGTCACAGACAGCGTGATTGAAAAATCAATGAACGCCGCGATTGTTGAGCTGGAATCACTCGATCAAGTGGAAGACTCGGTCACACGTATTAGAGTCGAGTCCTTCTGAGTGAGGCAATGGGTTTGTTTGAGTACGCGACAGAATGTGATGAGCAGACATGCCTAAAGCGATAAAAAGGCGCGTAGCGGGGAGTCCGATCGAAGGTTTGTCACCATTGATGTCTCGGCTTTATGCCAATCGTGGTGTCACGCATGCTAGCGAAGTGGACTACTCTCTCAAGCATATGCTGTCGCCTGATGGGCTGCGGGGCATCGACACTGCCGCAGAATTGCTTGCCGACGCAATCCAGAATCAACGACACATCATGATCGTGGGTGATTTTGATGCCGATGGTGCAACAAGTTGTGCTTTGTTGGTGCAAGGTTTTCGAGATCTTCGTGCAGGCCCCGTCAGTTATCTGGTACCGAATAGATTCGACTATGGATACGGACTGACACCGGAGATCGTCGATGTTGCTAATTTGCAATCGCCTGACCTGATTGTCACCGTCGATAACGGTATCTCCAGCATTGACGGTGTTGCTCATGCTACCAGTTTAGGTATTAAAACGATCATCACTGATCACCATCTGCCTGGCTATCAACTACCTGATGCAGCGGCGATCGTGAACCCCAATCAACCGCACTGCGAATTCCAAAGTAAGAACCTCGCCGGTGTCGGTGTTAGCTTTTATTTGTTATCAGCTGTTAGAAAACAATTGCGCCAAAGCAACTGGTTCGCAGAGCAAGCGGAACCGAATTTGGCGCAATATCTCGACCTCGTTGCATTGGGTACGATTGCCGACGTTGTCCCCATGGATTACAACAATCGAATACTCGTTAATGAAGGTTTGCGTCGCATGCGCGCTGGCCGTATACGACCAGGCTTGGCCGCGCTGCTGCGGATTTCTGGTACGCGCATTGAGACGGTCGCATCGATGGACTTGGGTTTTGGCGTAGCGCCGAGACTCAACGCCGCCGGGCGACTTGAAGATATCTCCCTGGGTATCGATTGTTTGCTGGCGCAAGACGATAACAAAGCAGGCGACTTAGCAACGCAGTTAGATCAACTCAATCTTGAACGTCGCGATATCGAAAAAGAAATGAAACAGCAGGCGCTCGCATCGCTTGGTTCATTAGAAAAATTCACAACGCCTAATGCATTGATGGGTGTCTGCCTACACGAAGCTGAGTGGCACCAAGGTGTCGTTGGTATTGTTGCCTCACGTATTAAAGACAAAATTCATCGACCTGTTATTGCCTTTGCCAGTAGCGGACCGAATGAGTTGAAAGGTTCTGCGCGTTCAATCAAGGGTTTACACATCCGCGATGCGCTGGATGCGATTGCATCGCAAAACCCTGGGCTGATCGAGAAGTTCGGCGGCCATGCCATGGCAGCAGGTCTCACCCTTGCCGAAGATAAGTTTGATACCTTCGCCAAGGCATTTGATCTTGAGGCAAGACGATGGTTGCAGGAAGAAGATTTAGCGCCGGTCATTTTGAGCGATGGGCCGATTGGCGAAGACTTCACCGTTGAGTTAGCGCGCGAACTTGCGCAAAGCTCACCCTGGGGGCAGGGTTTCCCTGATCCAATGTTTGACGATGAATTCGAAATTTTGGATCAACGCATTGTCGGCGGTAGCCATCTGAAATTGAAGTTGGCGAAAGTTGAAAATGGCCAGGTCATCGATGCGATTGCTTTCAATCAAGGTCAGCTGCTTGAAAGCCGCTATCAAACCCTTGCCTACCGCACGGATGTGAATGAATTTCGTGGCATGATCACGGTGCAGTTGATCGTTGAGCCAAAATAAATTCATTTCGGCATTTTGTTGAGTCAGAATCAAACTCGCGCGAGTTGCCCCTTCAAAAAAGGATTGTAAACCAAGGCCCGCGTTAGGCCGTTTTTCTCGAACGCGACGGTCACGATTTAGTTCAAATGCTCTGGCTTGTTACAAATCGCGATTGAATCCATTTTTTGCGTCACTAAAAAATCTTCACGTACGCTCTAGACGGCACGATAGGCTCGACAAAGTTCGCGCCAGATCGCACTTCAGCCGCTGAAGTTATTTACGCAAAACTTGAAATGGACTCCGACAACGCGCTGACGAGTGTGTCAATTTCATCGTTGGTAATGTTGAGTGGTGGTGACACGGCGAGTGTGCCGATGCTGGCGAGTGGTCGCACAATGACACCTTTTTCTCGCATCAATGCGGTTATCTTTGCGGGTAGTGCGTCGGCCTGATCTGGCGTTTGTCGGCTGGCTTTATCGGTGACGAGTTGAATGCCCGCGATGAGGCCTTGACCACGTACCTCACCGACATTCGGCAGATTCATTAATGATTGCAGTTGTTCGTGTAAATACTTGCCAGATACCTTGGCTTTTTCGATCAGATTTTCACGTTCCATTATTTCTATGTTCGCAAGCGCCACAGCGGCACCAACAGGGTGGCCACTGTAGGTATAACCGTGCATAAATGCGCCGATTTGTTCAGAACCGAGTTTAAGCACCTCCCAAATTTCATCTGTAAGGAAAGCAGCGGACAGTGGGAAGTATCCGCTTGTGAGGCCCTTTGCGGAGGCGATCATATCTGGCTCAATGCCGAATTCGGTCGAACCAAACCAGGCGCCTAGGCGACCGTAGCCGCAAATCACTTCATCGGCGACAAACAGAATGTCATGTTGTTTGAGTAGCTTGCCGAGTCTTGGATAGTAGTCTTGTGGTGGCACAATGATGCCGCCGGCGCCCATGATGGGTTCGGCAAAGAATGCGGCAAGTGTGTCTGCACCTTCACGCTCGATCATCGCTTCAATGTTATTGATCAATCGGTCACAAAATTGTTCTTCTGTTTCGTCATCGATTGCTTGGCTGTAATAGTGCGGGCAGTCGACACGCACAACAAAGTCTAGCGGGATCGGGAATTCTTTATGGAAGCCTGTTAATCCGGTCAGACTAGCGGTGCTGATGGAGGTGCCGTGATACGCCTGGTCTCTGGCGATGATCTTGGTCTTTTTGTTATTGCCTTTAAGCGCATGGTAGTGCCAAGCAATTTTAATCAGGGTGTCGTTACAGTCACTGCCGGAGGTGCCGAAAAAAACCTTGCCCATATTATTGGGTGTCAGTTGCAGTAGTTTGTCGGCAAGTTCAACCTGCCAGGGATTCGAGGCATTCGTAAAGCTGTGGTAAAAGCCTAGTTGATTCGACGCAACTTTCATGGCCTCACCAAGTTCATCGCGACCATAACCGACGTTCACACACCACAGACCTGCCATTGCATCGAGTAATTGCCTGCCTTCGGCGTCGACGACATGTCGCCCTTGTGCGCCAACAACCATCTTTGGACCGTTCTCAATAAGGTCGGTAATCGATGAAGAGGGGTGCAGTAAGACTTCTGCATCCCTTTTGATGAGTTGATCGATGTTCTTGTTGATGTTTTTGCCAAGGTTCTGAGACATATTTACCTCATGTTAAGTCGCTTATCCGTTGTTATGAGTCTACCGCTACCTGTCGGGGCTTGGAAGTGGTGGGTTAGCTCGCCCAAAGTTGCTCATAAAGCGTCACAATTTCTTCATTTGACGGCACCCGTGGATTATTGGCGGGTGACCCCGATGCCGTGGCCTGCTCAGCCATGGTATGTCGAACCTGAAAGAAAGCATTTTTGTCGATACCAAAAGCGGCCGGCGTTGGTACCTGTAGTTCGTCATTGATGGCGATAAGCTCATCCATCAATTTTGTGTTTGCGACCTCATCGGAGTCCGCCGCAGTGGCTATTTGCATTGCCCTGGCGCAATCCGCGTACCGTGCGACAGCGCTTGGAATAGAAAAAGCGGTGACTGCCGGTAATAGCATGGCGTTCGAGAGACCGTGGGGCACATGAAAGAATGCACCTATAGGCCTGCTCATACCGTGTACAAGCGCGACGGAGGCGTTGCTGAAGGCAATGCCGGCCAGCGTGGCGCCTAACATCATTGCCTCTCTGGCGGCCTTGTCCTCGCCATCGTGGTAGGCCCGCCGCAGATTTGGCGCAAGTAATCCCATTGCCTGAATCGCCTGACTGTCAGAGTAGGCATTTGCTTTCTTGGAAACATACGCTTCCATCGCATGGGTCAATGCATCGATGCCTGTGTCAGCGGTTGTTCTGGGTGGCAGGCTAAGGGTCAACTCAAAATCGACCAGTGCTGCAGTTGGCATGAAACCCATGCCCATGCAGAGCATTTTCTCGTCACTCGTCTCATCGGTAATGATCGTGACCCGGGTGGCTTCTGAGCCTGTGCCCGCTGTCGTCGGAATAGCAATGATGGGCAGACCGGGCTCGTTGACGATGCGGGGCACCATATAGTCCCGCATGCTGCCACCATGTTTGCCGAGTATTGATATCGCTTTAGCGCTATCGATGGGGCTGCCGCCACCGATAGCAATAATTGCGTCAAAGTTACCCTGTTTGACCTTCTCAACGCCGCCGAGGATAGATGACTCAGTTGGCTCAGGTACGGTGTCGTCATAGACTTCGCTGCGCTCAAGGTGCGCCTGTATTTTGGCCACATAGCCCAACTGCACCATCATTTTGTCGGTCACAATCAGTGGGTTGGAGCAGCCGAGGCTTGCGAGGATCTTGCCAATTTCTTTGGAAGCACCTGCGCCTATCTGCAAGATTCGGGGGAGAACAATTTGGCTGCTCATTGAATTTTCCTGATCGTTAAGATAATCAGAATACTACCATGGTCAATCAGTCGGACTCATCTAATCTATTTGGATGCCAGAGTCCGTCTCGAGTAAATAGTCTAAGGTTCAATTTTTTTGTTGAGCGGCATTTTTCAGCTTCGAGTGGGTCAAATTCGGGCGTGCAATTTCGTTTTTAACGTGGAAACCTGGCTATAGACCCACCTACATAAATCGCTTAGATTAAAAGGCCGCAGTTTTGTCATGTTTTAGCGTCGTTTTCTAACGGCTATAGCTGCATGCGGTATTCTTTGGCCAGACAGCCATTACTATCAGAGCTTGTTTTTAACGTTAGTTTTTGTAAGGCCCTGTAACGGCTTTAGTACCTGCGAGGCATAACTATGATTACTGTATTTACAGCGAAGAAAATCATTACGATGAACCCTTCTTGGCCAGATGGCACAGCCATCGCTGTGCGAGAAGGCTTGATTCTAGAAGTCGGCACACTCGACACGCTGGCACCTTGGCTGGCTGGCAAAAAGCTTGGCGTTGACTACGAGATAGACGATCAGTTCGAACAGCACGTTATGATGCCGGGGCTTATTGATCCGCATCTTCATCCGATGATGGCCGCAGTTTTGTTGCCGATGAAATTTATCACTGCGATGAAGTGGTCATTTCCATGGGACGTTGCGCCTGCGACCACAACGCCACAGGCCTATGAGCAAGCATTGATTGATGCGGCTGCTGAATCAGATGCGAGTGAACCTTTTTTTACTTGGGGTTACCACTCTCATTGGCACGGTGAGATGAATCGCACGTTGCTTGATGGCATATTTGGAGATCGTCCAGCGGTGGTTTGGCAACGCTCCTTTCATGAAGTGTATCTGAACAGCGCCATGATTAAGTTGTTGGCTATGGACGAGGAAAAAGCACGCAGCCGGCCGCAAATTGATATTGATGCTGGCCACTTTTATGAAAATGGTTTGGGCTATGCGATTCGACATCTTAACTCGATCATTATGTCGGCCGAATGGATTGAAAAAGGCTTACAACGGCTTGGCAAGGTCGTCCATTTTGGCGGCCAAACGACGGTCGGTGACATGGCGGTCGGTCTGTTTGATTTTGATCGAGAGTGGCGCAACGTCGAGGAAATTCTTGATATACCGCAGGCGCCTTATCGGGTTATTTGTGTGCCACATGTCGTCGCGGTCAATGCCATGCAGGGCGATCCAGACAAGGGGTTCGCGTTTATAGACGCATTGCAGGCGCGTAGTAAGCCGAACTTCAGGTTCACTAATAAAGTTAAATTATTCACTGACGGTGCGTTTTTCTCTCAGCTGGCGATGCTTTCGGAGCCGAGCTATATCGATGGTCATCACGGTGAATGGTTGACGGTGCCCGAAGACTACGAGTCCTTGGCTCGTCTTTATTGGCAAAACGGTTATCAGATCCATGTTCACTGTACGGGTGATCTTGGCTTGGAGTTAGCGCTCGATACGCTAGAGAAGCTGCAATGGGAGCGGCCTCGGTTCAATCACGGTTACACCATCGAACATTTTGGGTTCAGTACGCCGGAGCAAGTGCAACGTATCAAAGCGCTGGGCGCGCAGGTTTCAGCAAATGTGTATTACTTACATGAACTCAGCGCAGCCTACAGTGAAAAGGGTGTCGGTATTGAGCGTTCGTCACAAATGGCAAGGGTTGGTGATTGCGTCCGTCATGATATTCGTGTTGCGTTTCATTCTGATTTTCCGATGGCGCCTGCCATGCCGCTTCATAGTGCTTGGGTGGCTTGCACACGGGAAAATTGCGACGGAAAAGTTGTATCGCCGAACGAGAGATTATCGTTAGATGCAGCCTTGCGAGCGATTACCATCGACGCTGCAGCGACGCTGGGTATCGAGGCAGAAACCGGCAGCCTTCGTTCTGGTAAAAAAGCCGATTTTGCAATTATGGATCTCGACCCCTATGAGGTTGGCGCCGCGAGACTAAAAGAGATCCAAATATTGGCGACCGTTTTTGAAGGCGTCGTTCACAAAATATGAATGATACGGATGATGATTTAGTGCAGCGTGTTATTCATTTTCACTGAAAGTAATCGTGTTAGAGAATGGCGCTGTGACGGCGAAGAAAGTGCCCGAAGTAACGATTGTAATGAAGCGCATAAAACTAACCTTGGGTACTCTACAGTGCGCTTTCTTGCATTTTGTTCTTTATGAACGTGTCCCACGTGGGATAGTCAGCGATAGCCCAGACAGAATTAATAGACTCGGTCACGTGACCCTCGCTCCAGCGTAGATTTTTATAGGCATAAAGTGAGAAGAACGCGGATGCACGAAAGTTGGCTGCACAATGGACGATGACCTTTTGTGTTGGATCGCTGCTTGTGATGGCTTTTTTATAACTATCCATAATTTTTGCGAATTTTGCATAATCTTTTGCGGTTGGGTTTTCCCAATCGACTTGGATGTTGTGGTAGCTCAATCCCTGCTCTTTTACAATTTTCTTCTCATTTGCGATGGCATTGTCGTTCTTCTTGGGGAGTAAATTGATGACGGCAATGTAGCCCTCTGCCTTCAAGTTGGTCAGTTGATTTTCGTTAATCACACCAGATGTGTGTACCTGAGGGGTAGGACGACGGAAATTGTAGGCATCTTCGACGCGATTCTTGATCGAGTCTGGCTGCGCCGAGGCAGCGTTCTGAGCCTGAACAAGTGTTGTCGCCGTCAAGACCATCAAGCTGATGAATGTGAGAGTAAGTTTTTTCATATGTGTTCTCGCTTGAAACTTAAGGTCAAAGCACGCGTTCTGCCATACACAATAACAAACATAGATTGGTCGTTAGCTTTTTGCCATCGGCGCCTTGCAACAGGTTATAGGCCCAGATGCTGCTTTGCGATATCGAAAATATCAGTCTGGCTAATGTAGGTATCGATCTTACCTATCGCAACATCGTTAGCATAGAGGGGCACGGCAGCGCCTGTATGTTCTTCCGCAAAGAAATCATTGGTCGCGTAGTTTACGCCCATCAATCCGCCCTCTGGTGTGATAATTCGCACCATGCTGCCGGGGCTATAAACGGGAATGTCCAAACCTGAGAACATGCTTGATTCTGGTACCAGTTGAGCCGCTTGGGCATGATCAGCCGTGACTAAAATGAGTGTGCCGGGGTGTTGGTCGGCAAACTTTAAGGCATAGGCGACAGTCTCATCGAGTTGGTCGAGCTCGCCGATTGATCCGCAGGGGTTACGCGCATGAGATTGCTTGTCAATCGATGCCGATTCGATCATAAGGAAGAAGCCCTTATCATTATCGGTGGAAAGCAGTTCAATTGCCTTGCTGGACATAGAAAGCAAACTGGGTGTGTCTGCGGCATCAGGGTTAGTCTCGCAAGTCATAGGTTCGGGTAGATCGACCTCCCCAAGGGACCAATGCACGCTATTAAGTAAGCTGGGCTCAGGCTTCTCAGCTATGCGTCCGTCTTCACCTCTAAGTTTGGTTGCCAAATGCTTGTCAGCAAACAGGCCCAATACTTTACCTGCGGTGGTTACATTGTTTAGATCTTGCTTTGTTTTAAGAATTGTAAAGCCGTTTGCGATCGCGCTGTCGAGTACGCTAGTTGAACCGCCTTCAACAGTGGGGGTGAAGTTTTCCATGCCGCCGCCGAAAATAACGTCAACATTGGAGACAGCGAGCTGTTCAGAGATAGAACCAGGACCGCCGTTTGCTTTTAAGTCCTGCGGGCAGCTGAAGCGTTCTGTGACCATTTTCTCGGGGTTTTCGCAGAATCGGTATTGAATATGGGATGCGAAAACAGCCGGGGTTGCATCCGTGACCGAGGAGGTGCTGACAATACCCGTTTTGAATCCTGATTTGTGCGCCATCTCAACGATGGTCTCGATATCAATATCGCTCTTTGCCGTCGTGGCGATTCTTGCCCGACTGGTTGCCTGTCCCGTCGACATCGACGTGCCGCTGCAGGCTGAGTCGGCGACGTAAATGTACTCATCAGGCGCTTGCTCCGACACTGTTAATACAGCCACAGAGCTGCGAACGGGCATGTCATCTAGGGTGAGGCGACCGGCGGCGCCCTTTAAATAGTTTCGCGCAATGGTAATTTGATGGTCATCCATGCCGTCCCCGATGATCAGGATGACATTCTTGGCAGGGTTTGGGTTGCTGGCGGTAACGTCCTCGGCAAAGGCGCTAGCAGACAAAAAAGTAGTGCCTACCGTAAAGGATATTAGGGCAATAGATCGTAGCGCAGACAAGATTGGACGTAGCGTAAGCAAGTGTTTAATCCCTTTGGGTTATTGATGGTTGCTGGTCGCGCAAGATTAGCATAATTACTGGCTTGGATTCAGGCCTGACAGATGTCGCTTGATAGGTCGTATCGAATCCTAAATCTGAGCCGCAAAGGTGAAAAAATTGTAAGTAATTCAACGATTTCGGACGACTTTGGTTGTAATCGGGCAACAGGCCAGTATACTCGCCGCCCTGCCCAATGAATGTGCCCCGCACCAGCCTCCCTATGTCAAAATCTAAATCAAACGATGCATCTGAACAGCCAGTAGAGGAAGTCGTTGAAACGATCGGCTTCCGAGATCTCGGTCTCGCTGCGCCACTAATGAAAGCACTCGACGAGGTTGGGTACGAAACACCTTCGCCGATTCAAGCGCTGACCATCCCTCATTTGCTGGAAGGACTGGATGTTTTGGGTCATGCACCGACCGGAACCGGTAAAACGGCGGCATTTGCGTTGCCCTTATTGTCGCGTCTGGATTTAAAAGCAAAGGGTGTACAGATACTCGTTCTGGCACCAACGCGTGAGTTGGCGATTCAAGTATCCGAAGCATTTCAACGTTATGCCTCTCGCATGAAAGACTTCCGTATTTTGCCCATCTACGGTGGTCAAGATTATAGCGGTCAGATTCGTCAATTACGTCGTGGTGTACACGCGGTTGTTGGCACCCCGGGTCGCGTAATGGATCATATGCGTCGTGGCACGCTGGTCTTGTCAGATGTTAAAGCGATGGTACTCGATGAAGCGGACGAAATGCTGCGCATGGGCTTCCATGAAGATGTCGAGTGGATTTTGGAGCAAATGCCGAAAGAAAAACAAATGGCGTTATTTTCCGCGACCATGCCCAAACAAGTTTTGAAGATTGCACGTAAGTTCCAAGACAACCCTAAAGAAATTACGATTGAATCGAAAACAAAGACGGCATCAACGATCCGACAACGTTTTTGGTCCGTCAGTCAGTCACATAAACTAGATGCATTGACCCGTATTTTGGAAGTTGAACCCTTCGAAGGCATTATTGTCTTTGTTCGCACCAAGACTGCGACGGGTGAGTTAGCAGAAAAACTGTCAGCGCGTGGCTACGCCGCCGCGGCAATCAACGGCGACCTGGTGCAGAAGCAGCGAGAAAAAACCATTCAGGGTTTGAAGCAAGGTAAGTTAGATATCTTGGTTGCCACCGACGTTGCAGCCAGAGGGCTGGATGTCGACCGTATCAGCCACGTTATTAACTATGATATTCCTAACGATACGGAATCCTATATTCACCGAATCGGTCGAACCGGTCGAGCAGGGCGTACCGGCGAAGCAATAGTATTTGTCGCGCCAAGAGAAAAAAGAATGTTGTCTGCGATTGAGCGGGCCACAGGTCAAAAAATCGAACCGATGAAGTTGCCCAGTACGGAGATGGTTAATAACAAGCGCATCTCTGACTTCAAGCAATCGATTTCCGATGTGCTGGCAGCGGGCGACCTTGAGTTTATGCAGGGCGTGATCGACCAATACGTCTTAGAGCACGATATTCCTGCGATTGAAGTGGCCGCGGCGCTTGCTAAAATGTCCGTAGCCGATCGTCCTTTGCTTGTTAAGGATATTCCGACAGTCGTTGAAAGAGGACCAAGCCGGGATAGTCGATCAGCCGATGGTGCTAACAACCGAGGTGATTCGTCTCGTCGTAAGCCTCAAAAACCACGTCGACGTGACGGTTCTGTGCCTGAAGGTATGGAACGGTTCCGTATTTCAGTCGGTTCGAACCACGATGTCAAACCAGGCAATATTGTTGGTGCAATCGCCAACGAAGCCGGTTTGGATGCTGAACACATTGGGCACGTAAACATCATGGAAGACTACAGTTTAGTTGATCTACCGGCTGGCATGCCAAAGGATGTCTTCACGGATCTGAAGAAAGCTTGGGTTTGTGGACAACGTCTAGGTATTACAAAGGCCAAAGCTGAGCCAGAGCAGCAAGGCAGCTCTGAGGAAGAACCTGCACGCCGCAAAAAGCCAGCGACAGATAGGTCTTCGTCAACGAGATCATCAGCGGATAGAAAACCTCGATCCAGTGCTGGCAAGTCCGGTGAGAGGAAACGAAAGCCCGCTAAGCCTCGTTAAGCGAGTTTAGGCCGCACAGGTTTCAATTTCATCAAGCGATCCTTATTCCAAGGCGCTTGATGAACTTGCTGTTTTGCCGACCGTTTCGATTCGATTACCAAAGCCCTTGTTACCATCCTCAATGTGTTAATCCCGTGCCAAGCGACCTAAATAGTGCTTGAGCTCACCCGTCGATTAACTATTCACCGATTCGCACCATTCCAATTTAGATAATTAATGCCCTTGTTATCGACTGGTAAGGAATTCAATTTGCCTATATAACTATTCATCCAAGCTAAAGTTCATTTAGGAGGGATAGACAGATGTCGCAGTCGCTTAACAGCAATGATTCAATGACCGAGCAAGGTACCTCGATAACACGATCGGTAGATGTGGCAATTGTGGGGGCTGGATTCGCCGGGCTGTATCTACTGCAAAAGTTTCGCCAGATGGGCTTATCTGCACAGGTGTTTGAAGCCGGTGATGGTGTCGGTGGAACCTGGTATTGGAATCGTTATCCTGGTGCTCGCTGTGATGCCGAGAGCATGGCTTACTCTTATTCCTTCTCCCCGGAACTTGAACAGGAGTGGGAATGGACTGAGCGTTATGCAACGCAAGCTGAGATTTTGCGTTATATCAACCATGTCGCCGATCGTTTCGAGCTTTGGTCTGATATCAAATTGGAAACCCGGGTGACCCATGTCAACTATTCCGATGAGTCGCATCGCTGGTCCGTCAAAACCGACAAGGGTGATGAGGTGGATGCGCAATTTTGCGTTATGGCGACCGGTTGCCTTTCTACACCGCAAATTCCAAATATCACGAATCTTAATGACTTCGCTGGACCGACCTACTACGCCAGCCAATGGCCCCATGAAGGCGTCGACTTTACCGATAAGACGGTGGGTATTGTCGGCACAGGTTCTTCAGCGATTCAGGCGATTCCTGTTATTGCGCAGCAGGCGAAACATTTAACGGTTTTTCAGCGCACGCCAAATTTCAGCGTACCTGCTAATAATGCACCGCTTGATCCGAAGTGGGTCGAAGGTTACAAGAAAAACTATCCTGACCATCGAGAAGATTATCGTTTAGACCGTGTTTCCAGTTTCGGTGATCTGATGATCCCGGACGAATACCGAGGTATGTCAGAAACAATGATTACCAGTGTGCCAATAGAAGAGGCGCGCGAAACAATGGAACGTTATTGGCAATTTGGCGGGGCTAAATTTATTGGTGCGTTTATCGACACCATGGTCAGCGAAGAGGCCAATGCGATTGTGGCGGATTTTGTTCGCGAAAAAATACGTCAGACTGTTGATGATCCAGCGGTTGCAGACCTGCTAAGTCCAATGACTTATCCCATCGGAACAAAACGTATCTGCGTAGATTCTAACTATTTCGAGACATTCAATCGAGCAAATGTGAGCATAGTTGATGTCGCCACCAATCCAATTGAGACGGTGACAGCAAATGGACTGAGAACGACTGCCGATGAATATGAGTTCGATATATTGGTGTTGGCGACTGGCTTCGATGCGATGACAGGGAGTCTGTTGAAAATGAACATTACCGGTGTTGATGGTCTGTCCTTGAAAGATAAGTGGTCAGAAGGGCCTAAATCCTATTTGGGCTTAGGTGTGCATGGATTCCCAAATATGTTCACCATTACGGGCCCCGGTAGCCCTTCGGTTCTCAGTAATATGATTGTGTCCATTGAGCAGCACATTGAGTGGATTTGCGAGTTCATCGCATCAATGCGCGATAATGGTACAGATTACTTTGAAGTAGATTCGGCGGCGGAAGAGCAGTGGGTAGAGCATGTTAATGAAGTAGCCGCTGCTACGCTTTTTCCAAAAGCGGGGTCTTGGTATATGGGCGCTAACATCCCGGGTAAGCCGCGTATTTTTATGCCTTACGCGGGTGGTGTAGCGCCTTATAGAGAGCTATGTGATGACGTCGCAGCGGATCATTATCGAGGCTTTAATATTGCTTGATGGGCTGCTGCACAAAAAAAAGAGAGGTTCAGTCGAAACTTAGGTCGTCGATTAAGGACGTTTTCGACTGCCTCGCATATACCAGGTGGGGATGATCGTTACAAAAAATACGATCGCAATCACCAAAAAGCCCTCCCGAAAAGCCATGGTTGATGCCTGCGATAGTATTGTCGACGACAAGAACGCGAAGGACGCAGGGAATTCCATAATAAAACCAAAGTGTTGCGCGAACATTCTATCCTGTATATTAATCAGCAGCTCAATGGTTGCCGGGCTCATCACTTGGGTCTCGTTGAACTGATGCGCATAGTTGTTGGTTCTATTGGATAAAAATATGGAGAGGTAATTAACACCAAACGCGCCACCTAATTGCCGTAAGAAATTTATGGCTGCCGATCCTTGACTAATTAGCGATGGCGGCAGTGAGTTTAATGATGCGACATTTAAACTTGGAAAGATTAATGCCAGCCCAATTCTGCCGATCAGTGCCCAGACCAAAATCGACGCATAGGCGGTATTTACGTCCACCGATCGCATGAGCCAACTCGAGAAAGCAAACAGCAATAGTCCACAAATAATGATGTAACGTGGTTCATAGCGATCACTTAGCGCCCCGGCGATCGGAAAGAAAACGGCCATCGCCAAACCCGCTGGCAGCATAAGTAAGCCAGAATCCGTTGGCATAATGCCCTGCAAGGTCTGCAAGAATAGAGGCAACAGATAGGTTGAACCATACAAGCCAAAGCCAACAATCAATGTAACGATCGCTGCGGCAAGAAATCGGCCATAGAGAAATATTTTTAACTCCAGTATTGGATTTTTAACCGTGTTCTCCCACCAGATAAACAACACGAAAGAAAACAGCGCCACGGCAAATAATGAAATGATATAGTCAGATTGCCATCCCTCTCTAACACCGCTGGACAGGGCGGCAAGTAATGTACTCAAAAAGATTGATGCCAATAAAAAACCAGCCCAGTCAAACTTTGGGATATCGGTTTTCGTTTTATCCCTGTCGGGCATAAAAATCATCGCCAGCGGGATTGTGATGATCGAAAAAGGTACGGCGACAAAAAACACGTATCGCCAGCCAAAATTATCAATCAAAATACCGCCTAAAGTCGGTCCCAGTGCCGGCGCCAGTATGGTGCCAATACCAAAGATGCCCATCGCAAAGCCTCGTCTGTGCACTGGGAAAATTTGAAAGTTAATCACCATGGCCAGCGGGCTGATGATGCCGGCGGCGGCACCGGTTATAACCCGGGAGGCGATAAGCACTTCCTGATTCGGTGCGAGCCCTCCCATGATGGAGCCGAGTAGAAATATCGTCATGGCAATAACAAAGGTCAATCGTAGCCCGATAACGTCAATGCAATAGGACGTCATCAGCATGGTGACTGTGCCGGCGGCAAGAAAGCCGGTCGCTAGCCATTGGGCTTGATCCTGGCCAAGTCCAAAGGAGCCCATGACTTCAGGGATAGCGACATTGATAATGGTTGCGGGTAGAAGGGTGGCGAATGACGCCAGCATAGAGGTTGTGACCGCAAACCAGACATAACTGGGTCCAAAGGTTTCGAACATAGCGATGATAGGCGGGGTCGCTTCAATACCCTGTGGTATGCGAGCACTCATTACTGTTCAGCGATACCGTTCTCTGCAACAGGCCCGGCGTCGATCGCTAGCTCTACCATCATGCCTGGCCTTAGTCGCGAGCTCGATGTTTTTAGTTCAATTTGCACCTCAAGTCTTTGTGTCACCTTGGTGAAATTGCCACTGGGGTTTGGGCTTGGAAGTAGAGCGAACTGGCTCGTGGCTGCAGAACCAATATTGCGCACATAACCCGCGATGGGTTCATCGGGGTAGGCATCAACAGATACTTTTACCTGTGAGTTAAGGCCAAATCTGCGAATTTCGGTTTCCTTGACGTTCGCTTTTACCCAAATTTTCTTAGGATCATGCACCATCAACATACGTTGGCCGGGGTAAACATATTCGCCTTGATTGATAAACGTTTCATCAACCACACCTGTGATGGGACTTTTGATTGTGTGATCCCCTAATGTGTTGTTTAGGCGATCGCGCGCAAGCGACAATTCTGTCGATTCACTTTTCAAAATGTCCATGCGTTTGTTGATAACGTCCAGCTCTGACATGCCTGCTTGTGATAGCAGCAGCTCCGCACGCGCGACTTCAATCTCTGCCAAGCGTCGATTGTATGTTTGTGCTGCGCTGTCCAATGCAAGCTTACGAGCATCGTAATCACCTTCAGAAACCATATTCTGATCAAGCAGTGATTTAGCACGAACAAACTCTCGCTTCGCCTGCTGCAAGGTTACCTGTGATTCTGTTGAACTGGCGATTGCCGCGTTCAGACGCGATTGCTGCGCATCAATATGCGAGCTTACCTGTTTTTGTTTGAGGCTATATTCACTGTCTAAACGCGCTTGCTCGGCCGCAATGGTCATCAAGCTGGCATCAATTTCGTCGAGCTTCAATGCTGCGTCACGATTGTCGATCTGAACAAGTACATCGCCTTTGTTAACAAACTCGCCCTCAACAACTGGGAAATCGACCACCCAACCGGGAATACGACTGCTCACAGAAACCATGGTCGCTGTGATTCTCGCGTCGGTCACCTGCACATATTGCGAGCGATCATAAAACCAAGCTGTTAAACCGATGCTCGACAACGTAAGAATCGAGATGGAGATAAGGCTGGTGACGTTTAGCTTTTTTGGTTCTTTCTCGTCTGTAGATTCATTCATTTGGCTGCGCCGACAGTATTTTTTCAAAGACCCTAATGCAGGTCTTAATGTCCTCATTGCTGACATCTTTCAGTACCGACTCCCGGGCTTGCTTCGACAGGACATCGAGTTGTTCGAACAATGCTTCAGACTTCTTTGTCAAATACAGTGTGTTGCTTCGACGATCATTGGGGTCTGTGCGACGTTCTATCAAAGATTTTTTTGCCAAATTATCCAGCAAGCGAACCAAGCTCGGGCTCTCGATGCCCATGGTCTTGGCCAATTCCTTCTGTTGTAAGCCGTTGCCCTCCTGACGTAAAAAGAACATCGTGCGCCAGGTGGCATCGGTGATATCAAGTGGCTTGAACATATCATCCATCGCAAAACGCACTCGGTTGCGTGCATTGAACAGATTAGAGACGAACTGCTGTTTGAGATCTTTTGACATATTGACCGTGTTGAAATGATGGCGTTGGTAGACTAAATAGTTAGAATTCAATTAATTAGCATGCTAACTAGTTTCCGCCTCTTGAGCCAAACAGTCAAGGGTTGCCTAGAGGTGCGGTGTGGCCGATAGGTCAGAGGGGTAAGGGTGTGTTTTTGAATATTTATAGATGGCTTAAGTGGAACAAAAAGATGCCTCCGAGCGGAGGCATCCACAACTGCACGATCAATATCAGCTTTATTCGAACGTGATTAAGCCGCTTTTCCCATCAACATGTCAGCGAGTTTTGCCCGCTGATATTTAGCATCACCGTAGAGCACGTGATTGTGCATCTGTCGCTTGAAGAAAATATGAATGAAGCATTCCCATGTAAAGCCGATCCCGCCATGAAACTGTACCGAACGACTTGAGGAGAAAACCGCCATATCACTGGCCGAAGACTTTGCCATGCGCGCTAGACGCTCGGCCTGTTCAGGTTCGTTGTCGATTGCACAGGCAGCGTTATAGACCAATGATTTGGTCTGATCGACTGCTAGCATGACGTTCACTAAAGGATGCTTGACCGCTTGAAAGAAACCCAGCGGATGATCGAACTGAACCCGAACGGTTGCGTAGTCCGTTGTCGTTTGGAGTAACCATTCACCGCTACCGACAATATCGGCAGATATGATGCACAGGATTGCAGGTAGGGCTTCTGCTAGCGCTTTGTCGCCGGTTCCCGGCGCTGCAACTTCTATCGCTTCAACATTGTTAAAGACAATGTGCGCCTGATCACGGGTTAAGTCGATGATGCCATCAGCAATGATTTGAACCCCTGCTGCACTCGGATCAACAACGTACAGACCGACGCCCTTGTCCGTCGACGCAGAAACGACGAATCGTTCAACTTTCTTTGCATCTTGAACAAACCATGCTGTGCCGCTTAATTTACCATCGGTGACGGTGACGTCTGTATCTTGTGCTTCCCAACTGCCTTTTTGGTTTGTCATGGCCAGGGTTGCGGAAGTGCCTGTCGCGATATCCCCTAAGACCTTAGTGGCCGCATCTGATTTGCAGGCACGCAGAGCGAAGGTGGCATTAAACGTAGAGATCAACGGCGATGGGAATGCCGCTTTACCGGCTTCTTCTGCCAATGCAACCGCTGCCACGACGGGCATACCGATACCACCGGCTTCTTCTGGTACACAAGCTGCTGTCCAGCCTAATTCACATATCTGGGACCAGAGATTCTTATCCCAAATGGATTCAATATCACGATAGATATCGTAGTTGTGTGCCACCTGAGAGTGGATCTTATCGGCGGAACAATTGTCAGCAAAAAATTTACGTGCCGAGTCCCTTAGCATTGTTTCATCTTCGCCGAAGCCAAAGTTTTTAGGTTGTGTCATCAATTTCTCCTTACTTCGATTTCGGCATGTTGAGTACACGCTCGCCGAGAATGTTACGTTGAACTTCGTTTGCGCCTGCTGCGATGGTGACGCCAAAACTGTTCATGTAGGCCAGTTGCCATTGACCACCCGCGACGGCTTTTTCGTCATTGACGTACAGTGTGCTGCTGGCGCCTTCAATTTCGTAAGCGAGCTGTGCGATGTCCTGACTCATTTCCGTCGCAACAAGCTTGAACTGCAGCGGCAGCCGCATCGGATGGTCATTTAGTTCTTTGACGCCTATGCGGCGTTGATTCTGTCGAAAACCTTCCTGCCTAATCATCAGTTCCATAATCGAATCACGAATTGCGCCGTCATCTGCGGCGGTCTTGCCATTGCGAAAGGACTGTTTAGCAAGGTCGATCAATGACATTGCATTGCCAATGCCGGCGCCTTTCTCTTTTTCCATTACCATGCCGCCAGCGGCAGGTGTCGTTAGTAGACCTGCGCCGCGTTCGTGAGCGAGGGTCGTCATGGCGACTTTCCAGCCAGCGCCCACTTCGTCTAGTCGATACTTATCTTCGACAACAAGATCTTCAAAAATCACCTCATTGAAGCCCGTCTCACCGGTCAGTTTAATCAGAGGATTAACCGTTACGCCCTTACCAATCATGGATTGAATAGGGACGACGAAGTAGGACAGGCCGTTATATTTGTCATCCTTGCTGGTGCGGCATAGCAGGATCATCCAATCGGCAAAGTGAGCCAGTGACGTCCATACCTTGTGACCATTGATCACCCAGGTGTCACCTTTTTTCTCCGCAAAAGTTTGCTGGTTTGCCAAGTCAGAACCTGCGCCGGGTTCACTGAAACCCTGACACCAAATATGTTCGCCAGAAAGAAGCTTGGGTAGAAGTTCCTGCTTCACGGCCTCCTGTGCATGGAAATAGACCGTCGGTGCAGCCATACCCAAACCAATGATGTTTGGGAAAAAAGGCGTTTTGGCTTTTTGCATTTCCTGGTTCGCAATCGCCTGACAACCGGTAAGTCCGCGACCACCGGTTTCCTTGCTGTAGTCAGTGCCGATCAAACCGGCGTCGTACGCTGATTGCTGCCACGTTTTCAGCCATTGCAGTGCCGCCGGATCACTAAGTTCCAGTGCGCCCTGCGGGATATGTACGGATGGTTGGCCGGGGTGGTTTTCGGCAAGCCATTGCTGGCAATGGGTTCGAAATTCCGCCTGTTCCGGTGTGTCCTGCTTTTCTGCATCGGACATGCTGTGTTGCTCCTGTTGCGTTAAAAACTTGTATATTCAATATTGAATGTCCCTACGCCTGTTGATGGTCGCTGGCGACCTAAATGCAGGTATAGTAGGGGGAGAAGTTGTACAGGAAGTCGTGCTCGGATAAAAGAGCAGGATTGGCCAGTTGAGGAGAAATTATGGCCGATTGGGTCGACAAGCATTTTGACATCCCGCGAGCGATGCAAACATCCGGTTACCGCCTGAGGATGTTGACGGTAAACGATCTGGTAAAGGACTACGATGCTGTGATGTCGAGTCAAACCGAACTGCAGGGCGTGTTCGGGCCCGAAAGTCATTGGCCCAAAGCCGACATGACGATGGAACAAGATCTTATTGATATTGGCTGGCATCAGAAAGAGTTTCAAAACAGATCTTCTTTCGCCTATACGATGATGAGTTTGGATGAAGTAACTTGTCTGGGATGTGTGTATATTTATCCGACATCGAAAGCAGATGTTGATGCTCAGGTGATCATGTGGGTCAGATCGGGCAGTGATTTAGATCAACAGCTCTATGAGGATGTGCGGCAATGGCTTGCTGATGCTTGGCCTTTTCGCAATGTCGTATACCCGGGGCGAATTATCAGCTGGTCTGATTGGCTCGTTCAGGATTGATGACGGTTCAGAGACTCACAGGCCGGTGTTTAATAACAACCATTTGGGCGACAGTAAGATCGACGCCCGCCAGTTGAATCAGTACTCGGCGTACTGAGCTGGATAAAGGGAGAGTAATCGTGACGAAAGTATCTACATTTTGTCGAGTATGTGAACCATCTTGTGCGCTCATCGCGAACGTTGAAGATAACCAGATCATTTCACTCAAGCCCGATAAGGATCATCCCGTTTCGAAAGGTTTTGCCTGTCATAAGGGACTTGCTACCTTGGAGTTGCACAACGATCCTGATCGGCTCGCCTTTCCTCAGAAGAAGTTTGGTGAAGGCTTCAAACGGATAAGTTGGGACGAGGCTGCTCAGGGCATTGCGTCGAGATTAGCTGAGATTAAGGAAAAATATGGTGCTGGTGCGATTGCGTCCTATTCTGGTAACCCCCTGGCTTTCAACTCCCTTGCCGGTCCGGCGATCGGTTCATTTTTTATTAAGAACGAGATTCGGACTAACTTTAGTTCAGGTACACAGGATTGCGTCAATAAATTTGCCGGTAGTGAAGCTATTTTTGGTTCCTCAACTATCCATCCTGTGCCAGACATTGAACACACGGATTTTCTACTCGCGTTTGGTTCAAACCCGCGCATATCCCACATGAGCTTTTTGTCCATTGCGGACCCTGTCGCAAGCTTGCGTGCAGCGGAAGCGCGGGGCGCAAAACTTCGCTTTGTTGATCCCAGAGTCAATGAAACGATAAAGGGTCTTGGGGAGATTGTTCAGGTACACCCGGATACAGATGTTTACCTCATGGCGGCGATGTTGCATCACATGGATAGATCCGGTCAGTTCGATGAAGAGACTCTCGCCGCTCATGGCGACAATGTCGCGCAGCTTAGGGCGTTTGTTAGCGATTATTCGCCAGAGCGCGTCGCTGATGTTGTGGGTGTTTCGGCGCAGGAAATTTGCACCTTGGCAGATGAGTTTGCGCAAGCTGATTCGGCCGCAGTTTATATGTCGACCGGGGTCAATATGGGGCGCCAGGGAACGATCGCGTATTGGTTGTTGTTTATGTTGAGCTTAGTCTCCGGCAACTTCGACAAACGTGGTGGCAACTATTACGCGGAAGGTTTCTACCCGGCTGCAAAAGCCGGTAAAGGCAACGGTGAAAGCCCGTTCTTCGACGGACCCTTTGGCGAAGTGCGTAAGATTCGAGGTTCACTGCCGGGAAATCTGATGGCGGATATGATTTTGGATGCTGACAAACCCATCAAAGCTATGGTCGTTATTTCGGGTAACCCGATACTCTCTGTTGGCGGTGGCGAAAGGCTTGAAGAGGCTTTTGCTTCGCTTGAGTTTTTGTTCGTGATTGATATCTATCCAAACGCAACGGCGGAGTTCGCTGACTATGTGTTGCCTGCGACCGATATGTTTGAAAGGCAAGACATCAACATTTGTGGTCTGGGCATGCAGAACCAACCTTTTGTTCAATACAGTGACATGATTGTGCCACCAAAAGATGAGCGCCGACCTGAATGGTGGTCACTGGGTCGAATCGAGCAAGCGCAAGGCTTCGATTCAGTTTTGGATGACGGCGACAATCCTTATCTCTTTGGTCGCACGGATCATATGCTGAAACATGTGGATCTCAGTATTGACGAGTTGAAGCGTAAACCCTCGCAGACCGCCGTATTGCCGGCAAATGTGCCGGGTAAATTTTTTAACAAATGGATTCAAACAGAATCAGGCAAAATAGATTGCTGCCCTGCCGTGTTTACCGAGGCGTTGGCACTTTGTGAGAACATATTCACTGCGTCTGAAAATGAGAAAGGTCAATTGAAAATGATCTCTCGGCGTACTAACTATATGCTGAACTCTTGGTTCCATAACTTACCTTCATTGAAACGAAAAAATCAGTTGGATAATCCGATATTCATGCACCCACAAGATGCGCGTTCGAGAAATCTTGGCGATGGCTCAATGGCAAGCATCTACAATGACAATGGTGCTGTTGAGGCAAGGGTTGTGTTGGATGAGGATCTAAAGCCCGGTACGGTTGCAATGACGCACGGCTGGGGGCACGCGAAAACGCGTATGCGCGTTGCGCAAAAACATGCCGGTGTGAATGCCAATGCTCTGCTGCCTTCGGGTCCGGGGAGCTATGAAAAGTTGAGCAATCAGGCGTTTATGACGGGCATACCAGTGAGTATTGATGCATGCGCATAGGTCTTATCGCTGACACACATATGCCAGGCTCATTAAGTGAGCTTTGGCCTGAGGCTATGACGGCGCTGCAGGGCGTTGATTGTATTTTGCATGCGGGCGACCTTCATACCTTAGAGATCGTAGATGAACTGTCAGCGCTTGCGCCGACTTATGTCTCGCGCGGAAATGGTGATCAGGGCATTATCGACGACAGGCTCGATGACACTTGGTTGCTGAACCTTGGGGGTGTGCAAATTGGTTTGATCCATCATTTTCCTTCGCCACAGCGCAAAAGTCCTGAAGTGATAGGACGCCATATCGATAAACATTTTGACACGCGGCCAGATGTTGTGATTTTTGGACATACCCATTTTGAGGGGCTATATCACGTTAACGACACGCTCTGTATTAATCCAGGATCCCCCACGTTGCCGAGAAACCAATCTTTGCGTCGAGGTACAATCGGTTATCTGGATATTGAGGTGGGGCATGTTGCGGCGTCTATTCACCAAATTACGGAATCGGGCCTTGTTCCGCACGACACGATAGAGCCGATGCGTATAGCTGGGGTTTTTGGCAGGTAATCACGCTGACGTGACTTGATCGCCGAATGCTTGCACAACTGCGGGGGCTGTGGCAGTTTGTCCCGCTTAATTAGAATCATAAAGAGGTTGGCGTGTTACTGGATTTACACACCCATTCGATCAAGTCCGATGATGGCCGAGCCAAGGTTGAGAACTATTGCCAATGGATCAAGGCTAAGAATATTCCTATCGACGGATTTGTACTGACGGAGCATCGCCAATTTGATGCTGAATCTGACTATTCCGATCTTGCCGAGAAATTTGGTCTGACCATATTGAAAGCAAGCGAAGTAGAAACCGAATACGGCCATGTCCTAGTTTACGGCGTAACCGAAGCACTGACGCAAGCTTTTGATTTCTCGAGCATTGAGTTGTCTTTAGAGAGGGTGCTTGAGGTTAGCGAAGCGCACGGCGCAGTCGCGGTGCCTTGTCACCCGGGTAGACCTAGAGTTGGCATGTTCGCTCACACTGAAGAATTAGGCATACCGAAAGGTGTCAAAATTGTTGAGATATACAATGGCGGTAGTCGCGATAAAGAAGACCAGATTGCCATCGACAATGCGCAATCACTGGGTTATCTGGGCGTAGGCGGCAGTGATTCACATATTGTCAGCCACATTGGTCGCTGTGCCACACGCTTTGACGATGCGATCGAGAACATTGATGATCTCGTTGCGGCCCTGAAGACCGGCAAGTTTGAAGCGGTTACCTTAAAAGAATCTGTTTAGAACGAGAGAGATAACGTGGATCAAGATATTGAAACTTTAAGAGATGAATATCTCAATCAGGATTTCGATGAGAAATCATTTGATATTGACCCTGATATAACCATTGAATATGCGCGATTGTGCGGTGAAACAGCGAATCGGTTTTTGGACAAAAACGATCCTGACTTCCAAGCGCCGCCGACATTTATTGCCAGCTTGAGCGGCGGCCGCTCTCTGCCAAAAGGCTTTCCTCGGTTCGGCATTGGTATGGACGCAGGCAAAGGCGTTGAGTGTTTTAGTCCGATTAAACCGGGTCAGGCCGTTATCGGTCGAACACATTTACATGACATTTATACAAAAACGGGGCGATCCGGCCGAATGGTCTTTACCGTTTCGAGAATTGAGTTTTTTGATCAGGCAGGCACACATCTCGCTAATGCGGATAGTCGAATCGTTATGCGGGAGAAGGCTAAATGAGTATTACCTCGATTTCAGAAGTCGAATTTGGCGTAGATCTGCCCGCGTTTGAACCTGATACATCGCTCGAAACCGCCAGTAAGTTTGCAACACTAGTAGGTTGGGGTGGTGCAAGGTTTACCGATCATGAAGCAGCAAGAAAAGAAGGCCTACCAGGCGCCATGGTACCCGGCATACTCAGTCAGGGTTATCTGGTTGCCATGATTCACAATTGGGCGCCTTCAGCGGAAGTAAAGTCGATTGATACGGTGTTTCGAGCAGCGGTAATCGCTGATGAAAAACATCAGATCACCGGTGTTGTTACTGACATCAATGAGGACGATAAGCTCGTTGAAATTGATATCACTGTGGCAAACGAAAAAGGTGAGACGCGCGTGTTCGGTACTGCAAGCGTTCAAATTCCTTAGCGTGCCCAATCGATCATGACAAAGAGAAGCCATCGCTTTGTACCTATTGCCGGGTCTTTGAACTTCAGAGACTTTGGTGGTTATGAAACCGTCGATGGTAAGTTAGTTCGCACGGGTCGACTGTTTCGCTGTGGTTCATTATCCTATATCCCGCAGCATGCCCACGCTGATTTTACTGAGCTGGACATCGGTGTAATTTGCGACCTTCGTCGCGATGAAGAAGCGCAAGCCAGTCCGACCCCCAATATCACTCCATTTAATTGTAGCGTCCGCATTCCGATCGACCCCGGTAGTTCTTTTCAACTGCGCGATAGTTTCGAAAAAGACGGCCATACTCTTGAACAGCGAATTGAGTTTATGACCGAGATTACCCGTGAGATTGCTCGCGATCATACCGATGAGTATCGCCGATTGTTTGAGGAGTTACTCAATGTCGATAATGGCTTTCTACTGCATTGCACTGCGGGCAAGGATCGAACCGGCTTTGGTGCTGCGATGATATTGTATGCCCTAGGTGTACCCGAAGATGTCATTGTCGAAGACTATTTGCTGACGAATACCGCGACCGAGTTACTTGATATCATGCGACCCATGTTTGAGAAGCGTTACGGAGATCGGGTTGATGACGCGAGTTTGATTGTGACCGCCGGCGTTAAAGAGCAATACCTGCGTGCGGCGTTAGAGGAAGTGCATCAACATTTTGGTTCGATTGATGGCTATCTCGAAGCTGTTGGCATTGATCAAGCTGCTAATCGCGAGTTACGGTCTCGATTGCTGGTCTAGCCTTTTCTTTATTGTCTTGCTTTTATTTTGAGGCCTTGACGATGTTCTTTTCTAATTCTGTTGAGTTGCGCTTTTATCTGCGGATCAAGTTTTTCTGTCGCCGCACTGTAGGCAATCGGATGAATCAAGGTCAGCTTTGCGCTGATGTACTCAAGGGTTAAGACGGGATACAGGTTATAAATTTCTCGCAGTGTCCAGCCCAGGCCTTTTTGAACATAATATTGGTCATCAGCCAGAAGATTTTCAATCGAGTCTATTAGCACATCGAAAGCCAATACCCGTTGACGCTTGCTCGCATATTCAATCAAACCAACGACAGACTGCCGACGTTTCCAAGGGTTATTGGATTGATTCCATTGCTTCAAGGTTGGCAATAGCCATGAAGGGTTTTCCTCAATTGATTGGGCATAAATTTTTGAAAGATCGTCGCTGTGTTCCCAACAATCGCATCGGTTAATCCAGTGTTGAATGATTTTGATTTCATGCCGCTCAAGTGAGCTGTGCTGGTAGTAGTAAAGTGCTTGGCAAGCCACTTCGTAATAGGGTGTATTGCGCCAGATATAATTCCATTGTTGTGCAACTGATAATCGTGATTGGTCTAGGAAATGATACGGCGTCTTCGTGAGTTTTCTGACCGCTGGTACCCTCAAGTTGAGGCGCACAAAACCCTTTGGGCTTGCGGCTAAAGTATCAATTATTGCGAGGCTTTGATTGGCATGATTTGCAACTGCAAGGGTAACCTGGGTTACCTCCTGCAGTGCATCTTCTTTAGACATCTTCTTTAGACATATTGTTTAGACATCAAGCTTAATGTGCCAGAACCTAAATAGGTTTAAAAAGCGGTATATTCAGCGTCTCGTGTTCCTCCCACTCGACTTGTACCTTTTGGCCAACGCTAACGTCTTCCGGCGCTACACCGGTGACGTTGGATAAAATCCTCGGACCTTCATCCATATCAATCCAAGCGACCACATAGGGCACCATATTACGAAAGAAGGGATGGTAGCTTTGCCTTACGACGCTGAAGGTATAAACGCTGCCAGTGCCGGCGGAAGTTTTCCACTCCAATTCACCATCGGTACAACCGGTGCAATGGCGCCGTGAGTAAAACACAACCGTGTTGCAACGCTTACATTGTTGGTAGCGAAACTCTTTCTCTTTGGTACCTTGCCAGAAAGCCGCTGTATCAGGTTCGTCACTTCGAGGTATTGGTCGTTTTACATCATTCATGATTAATCTCTCCCCAAAATTACTGTTCCGGCAGCGTGACGGCTACCGAGCATACCGCCGTTACCGTGAGCAACGGCGAGCCTAGCGTCTGCAACCTGTGATGTGGATTCGCCCCTTAATTGACGTGCGGCTTCGATCAACAAAAAGATACCGCGCATACCGGGATGATTTGAGGACAAACCACCACCATCGGTATTGAGGGCTGGACCGCCTGATTGATCAAAGCGTAATTTACCGCCCTGAACCCAGCTGCCACCTTCGCCTTTCTTACAAAAGCCGAGATCCTCGAGCAGGGTGAGTACGGTAATACTAAACGAGTCATAGACCATCGCAATGTCCATTTCAGCTGGCGTCACGCCCGCTTCACCAAATGCCTGCGGCGCAGATTGGGCTGCCGCACTGGTTGTAATATCGCCGCCATTTTCTGGGTATTTAGTTGCTTCACCGCCGCCTAAAATCCAAACCGGAGGCTTGCGGCAATCCCTAGCAACTTCAGGTGATGCAATGACGACGGCGCCGCCGCCATCGGAAATCATGCAACATTCGAGCAGGTGTAGCGGGTCCGCAATCATGCGCGAATTCACCACATCACTGATCGTCGTTTCCCTGATATCGAGAAACTCAAGATCTTCCATGGCTTTCACCGCTTCAGGATTTCGCATCGCGTGATAACGCGTTGCGGTGGAAATTTCTGCGAGCTGCTCGCTGGTTGTGCCGTATTGGTGCATATGTCGCCGCGCCACCATGGCGTAGTTAGCAATTAATGTCATACCGGCAAAGGCATCCATATTTTCAGCGGGGTGCATACCCGGTCCGCCTCGACCGCCGACGCCGATGGCGCGTGCATTCGAGTGGGCTGTTGATCCGTAGGTTAACAGGGCAACTTTCGCTTTGCCTGCAGCAATATCCCGTTTCGCATGGGCAGCGTGGAATTCATAAGATGAGCCGCCGACGTTGGTCGTATCAATCACATTCGGTTTTAAGCCGAAGTATTCGGCAATGTTCAGTCCACCCATACCGCCGCCGTCACCGGCATCATAAATTGCGTCTACGTCAGACCAGTTCAAGCCGGCGTCTTCCAGCGCGCGTGCGGCACTTTCTGCTTTAATCTGCAGAGGTGAAACTTCACCCTCTACATCCCTTGATGGATACTCGTGGATGCCAACTATCGCGGCGTCTCTGTCCGAACTCATTGTTTTCTCCCCAACTACTTCCGAATTGCTTGTTATTAACCTAATGGTTAGATCAAGTCTACCTAAGGTCATTGTTGATTAGTAGCCGCTGCGATGGCTCGACGGTATAGAGTTTGAGATGAGCAACAGGTGCAATTTACCGCCCGCTGTGGCAGATTGGTATTCATAATTTGCGTTCGCCTAATCGCGTACGATCAACATCTAAAACAGGAAGTCGACGTGAAAATTATCTGCCTCACTGGTGGTTTAGCCTCCGGAAAATCCACAGCATCCGAATACCTCGGTACCTTGGGCGCGGATGTGATTGATGCGGATCGTCTCGGGCATCGAGTTTACGATCCGGGCACTCAAGCCTATCGAAAGGTTATTGATACCTTCGGTGAAGAGGTTGTTTCTGATGATAACCAAATTGATCGAAAGATCCTCGGCGGAAAAGTCTTTGGCAAACCTGAAGAATTAAAGAAGCTGACGGATATTGTTTGGCCGGAAATTCGCCGTTTGGCCAGTCTGGAGATATCCGGATTTGATGCCATCAACCCTGATACAACCATTGTGCTGGAAGCTGCTGTTCTGTTTGAAGCCGGTTGGGAAGATTTGGGTGACGAAATTTGGGTTGTCGTCGTTGAGAGGGAAGTGGCCATTAAACGGGCGATCGCGCGAGACGGCTTTGATCGGGCGGCGGTTGAAAGTCGTCTTGATAGTCAATTATCGAATGACGAGCGAGTCAGTCGAGCTGATATTGTCATAGACAACAGTTCGACCCTCGAGTCGATGCTTGCGCAGCTTGATACGCAATGGCAGCGGGTCAAACCTGCTTAACGATTGAGTCCGCCGGATATGCGCTGCTTACGTTGATCTGATGCCGGGCTTGTTAGTCCAAGCCGGCCAATACTAAGCTGAACGTACCGCTGCAAAAGAACCTGCGGGGATAGCGAGCTTGGGTGGCTTCGTTTACAATGCGCGCTCTTTTTTAGTTCACCTATTCTCTCAATTGGAAGACCGCTGTCGTGGAAATTAGTCCCCTTTTAAACCTTATTCAGGATCTGACGGAACGCACTGCCGTTCTTAGGGGGTACCTTTGACTATGATGAACGCAAAGACCGCCTCGCAGAAGTTGAGCTAGAGCTCGGTGATTCAAACGTCTGGGACGATCCTGAAAAGGCTCAGAGCCTTGGCAAAGAACGATCCTCACTCGAAGCGATTGTTCTCACGATAGATACCCTCGAAACCGGCTTGGTTGATGTTGCAGACCTGCTTGACCTTGCTCAGGAAGAAAGTGACGAAAGCCTTGTGGTTGAAGTCGAAGCTGATCTGGCGGGCATGAGCTCTAAACTCGAGGTGTTGGAATTTCGACGTATGTTTTCTGGCGAAATGGATGCCAATAGCGCCTATCTCGACATTCAATCAGGTTCCGGTGGCACAGAGGCTCAAGATTGGGCCAATATGTTGCTGCGCATGTACCTGCGTTGGGGTGAGTCGAAAGGTTTCAAAACAGAAATCGTCGAATTGTCTGAAGGGGATGTTGCTGGCATAAAAGGCGCAACGGTTCGCTTTGAAGGTGACTTTGCATTTGGCTGGCTTCGAACCGAAACCGGCGTGCATCGGTTAGTGCGCAAATCGCCGTTTGATTCTGGCTCTCGTCGGCACACATCTTTTGCCTCCGTGTTCGCTTCACCGGAATTGGATGACGATATCGATATCGAAATTGATATGTCAGTTGTTAGAGTTGATACCTACCGCGCCAGTGGTGCCGGTGGCCAGCACGTTAACAAGACAGACTCGGCAATACGCTTAACCCACGAGCCATCAGGCATTGTTGTGCAATGCCAAAATCAGCGTTCGCAGCATAAGAACCGCGATCAGGCGATGAAACAACTTAAAGCTAAGCTCTATGAGATGGAAGATCAGAAAAGACGCTCGGAGTTGCAGGTGATTGAAGACAATAAGTCAGATATTGGCTGGGGCAGTCAGATACGATCCTATGTGTTAGATTCAGCGAGGATCAAAGATCTACGTACCAATGTCGAAACCTCCTCAACTCAAGCTGTTTTGGACGGTGATCTCGACCAATTTATTGAAGCAAGCCTTAAGCAAGGGTTGTGAAGATCGGCGCATACAATTTAGCTTGTAGCGCCCACACAAAAAATTCCATTCATTGATTAAATTTAACCTATAGAACTCAAGTGATGTCAGAAGAAAATAGCAACGACCAAGTGCCAGAAGAGAATGAAATTATTGCCGTTCGCAAAGCTAAATTAGCTGAATTGCGCGATAAAGGTAATGCCTTTCCGAACCAGTTTCGGCGCACAGACTTTTCTGAAATGCTGCATCAGACACACGGTGACGCTTCGAAAGAAGAGCTGGCGGAACAGGCCATTGTCGTCAGTATCGCGGGGCGAGTCATGCTGCGACGGGCAATGGGTAAGGCAAGTTTTGTGACGCTTGCAGACATGAAGGGACGAATTCAAGCCTATATCCGTTTGAGTGACGTCGGCGAAGAAGCCTACGCGGCGTTTAACAAATGGGATATTGGCGACATCGTTGGCATTACGGGCGCCATGATGAAAACCAACAAGGGCGAATTATCGGTGCATGCAACGCAGATCGAGATGTTGACCAAGTCACTGCGACCCTTGCCGGAGAAACATGCCGGATTGACAGACACCGAAACTCGGTACCGCCAGCGTTACCTTGATCTGATGATGAATGAAGAGAGTCGTGCTGTGTTTACGAAGCGCGCAAAAATCATTGATTACATTCGCCGCTATTTCATTACGCGTGATTTCATGGAAGTCGAAACGCCGATGATGCTCAATACGCCTGGTGGCGCGACAGCCGAACCGTTTGTGACTTATTACAATGCGTTGGATACAGAGATGTATTTGCGTGTTGCGCCTGAGCTAAACCTGAAACGCTTAGTTGTTGGCGGTTTTGAACGAGTGTTCGAGATTAATCGTAACTTTAGAAATGAAGGTGTTGATACGAAGCACAGCCCTGAATTCACCATGCTGGAATTCTATTTAGCCTATGCGGATTACAATGATCTGATGGATATGACCGAAGAGATGTTTCGTGGTATCGCACTGGAAGTGTTGGGCACAACGAAATTCACTTATAAAGATACAGAAATCGATTTTAGTCAGCCCTTCCGGCGCATGACCATGGAAGAATCGATTCTTGCCTACAATGAGCGTATTTCCGCTGAAGAACTTACCGATCCTGAGCAGGCACGCGCACTCGCCAAGAGAGTTGGCGTTGAGGTTAATGACGCATGGGGTCATGGCAAAGTTGTTATGGAGATATTTGAGGCCGTGGTTGAGGACAAGATTGAACAACCGATTTTTATCACTCAGCATCCGACCGAAGTTTCACCCCTAGCGCGTCGAAATGACAATGATGGCGATGTGACTGATCGATTCGAATTATTCTGTATGGGGCAGGAGATTGCCAACGGATTCTCTGAATTGAATGATGCTGAGGATCAGGCGAGTCGTTTTCAGCAGCAGGTTGATGCGAAGGATGCAGGTGATAACGAAGCCATGCATTATGACCACGACTATGTGACTGCATTGGAATATGGACTGCCACCGACGGCTGGAGAAGGTTTGGGTATCGATCGTTTGGTTATGTTACTGACTGACTCTGCCTCCATTCGTGATGTCATCTTGTTCCCTCATATGAGACCGAGAGGCTAACCGGTCTTGACGCAACTCTCAGTCAAATTGGACGCGAGTTGGCTTCACTATCTAGGTGCTGAGTTTGATCAGCCCTATATGAAAACCCTACAGACATACTTGGTCGAGCAACGCAAAGCCGGAAAGACAGTCCTGCCGGCTGCTGATGAGTACTTCAATGCGTTTAATGCCACCGCTTTTGAAAGCGTAAAGGTCGTGATTCTGGGTCAGGATCCTTATCACGGCCCGGGTCAGGCACACGGATTGTGCTTTTCCGTCAAAAAGGGCGTCAAACCACCGCCTTCGCTTAAAAACATCTATAAAGAAATTGCCGCTGACCTTCAGGTCGACAATAACTTTGCCCATGGTGATTTGACCCATTGGGCGAATCATGGGGTTTTGTTACTCAATAGCGTGCTAACAGTCGAGCAAAATTTGGCAGCATCCCACCAAGGCAAGGGCTGGGAAATATTCACTGATCGGGTCATCGAGGTATTGTCGGAGTCCCGCCAGCATTGTGTCTTCATGCTTTGGGGCAGCTATGCGCAGAAAAAAGGTCAGAAAATTGATGCCACAAAACACCTGGTGTTGAAGTCGCCCCATCCTTCGCCATTATCAGCCTATAGAGGCTTTTTTGGCGCCAAACATTTTAGTCAATGCAATACCTATCTCGAGCATACCGGCCAGCAGGCCATTGATTGGGCAAATCTCTGATTTCATTTCACCGTTGTATTCTGCTCGAAGTGCCCGTTGAGTAAATAAAACGGTAGAAATCGCTGGTTTATCTAAGGACCGGCATTCGATATCATCCGCGCACTATTTAGATTCCTTAGAGCGCAAAGAGTATGACAAACAAAGTTGACCTGTATGTGAATGGAGAGTTCAGTCAGGGTAGTGGTACAGAAACTATTTCCGTAACGAATCCTGCAAATCAGGAAGTTTTGGCCGAAGTTGCCTGCGCAACGTTGGAAGATGTTGATGTAGCCGTTGCTGCTGCTAAAGCGGCCTTCTACGAATGGCGCTTAATACCTGCGCCAGAGCGAGCAAGAATGCTGATGAAGTATCAGATGTTGCTAAAAGAAAAGCAGGACGAAATTGCAACGGTACTTGCGAAGGAAACCGGCAAGACATTTGCGGATGCGCAGGGTGATGTTTGGCGCGGCATCGAAGTTGCTGAACAAGCCTGTAATGTACCGGCGATGATGATGGGTGAGACGTCAGAGAATGTTGCTCGCGGAATTGATACCTACAGTTTGATTCAGCCTTTAGGTGTATGTGTAGGTATTACGCCGTTTAATTTTCCGGCAATGATCCCTTTATGGATGTTCCCGCTTTCAATCGCCTGTGGAAACACCTTTATTCTAAAGCCTTCAGAGCAAGACCCGATGACACCAACCTTGCTGGTTGAGCTGTTTTATCAGTGCGGATTTCCAAAGAATATTTTGCAGCTGATTCATGGCGGTGCAGATCAGGTTAATGCGCTGCTCAATCACGAGGATACCCGCGCGGTTTCCTTCGTTGGCTCAGTTGGTGTTGGGCAGCATGTTTATCGTACGGCGACTCAAAATCTAAAACGTGTCCAATGTATGACGGGTGCGAAAAACCACATGATCATCATGCCCGATGCCGATAAAGCGCAAACCATTAGCGCCTTAGTAGGTTCGTCTGTTGGCGCTGCAGGCCAGCGTTGTATGGCAATTTCTGTCGCCGTGTTTGTTGGCGAAGCGCAGAGCTGGATACCGGATGTTGCTGAGGCAATGGCGAAGATTCGCCCGGGCGCATGGGACGATGAGGGCGCCGGCTATGGACCGCAGATTAGCGCGCAGGCGAAAGAACGTATTGAAGGCTATATAGAGAAAGGAAAGGCTGAGGGTGCTACGTGCATGCTCGATGGTAGTGGTTGTGAGGTTGAAGGTTTTCCTGACGGTAACTGGGTCGGCCCAACGCTATTCAGCGATGTAACGACAGAGATGAGTATTTATACTGACGAAATATTTGGACCCGTTTTGGTTGGTGTGAGTGCTGATACGCTTGATGAAGCGATCCAAGTGATTAACGCAAACCCCTACGGCAATGGTACGTCGATCTTCACATCCTCTGGCGGCGCAGCGAGAAAGTTCCAAAGTGAAATTGAAGTTGGTCAGGTGGGTATCAACATTCCGATTCCTGTACCGCTACCGTTCTTTTCATTCACGGGTTGGAAGAATTCTTTCTACGGCGATCAGCATGCTTACGGTAAGCAGGCAATTCGTTTCTATACTGAAACGAAGACGATTACAGCGAGATGGTTTAGCAGTGAATCGACGGTGAATGACAATTTGACTATCGCACTCAAGTAACATTAGTTTGCCAATGACGGCTTGGGAAAATGAGGCGTTTAAATCGACAGCTATTGCGAGTGTCATCACAACAGCTGCGTGGAGAAATAGTCACCAATGAACTTTGACCTTACGGAAGATCAGGTAGCATTTAAAGATGCTGCCCGATCATTTTCTGACAAAGAATTTGCGCCGAATGCAGCGGAGTGGGACGCAGGTAAAATATTCCCAAAAGAGGTTATAGCGAAGGCAGGGGCGCTTGGTTTTTGTGGTTTATATTGTCCCGAAGATGTCGGTGGGCTTGATCTGAGTCGACTTGATTCAACCATCATTCTTGAACAACTGGCAATGGGTTGTACTTCTACGACCGCATTCATTTCAATTCATAATATGGCAACCGCAATGATTGCCAACTTCGGTTCAGCTGAACTCAAGGAACAATTCTGTCCGTCTCTTACCGCTGGGACGACGTTAGCTAGCTATTGCCTAACGGAAGCCGGTGCAGGTTCAGATGCCGCTTCGCTAACAACGAGAGCTGAAAACAAAGGCGACCATTACCTAGTTAATGGCAGCAAGATGTTTATTTCCGGTGCCGGTAGTACAGATGTACTCGTGGTCATGCTTCGCACTGGCGCGCAGGGTGCCAAGGGCATTACAACGTTGGTTATTCCCGCTGATGCCGATGGCATTCGCTACGGTTCAAATCTGGAAAAAATGGGATGGCATAGCCAGCCAACCCGCGAGATCACTTTTGAGAACGTCAAAGTGCCGATTTCTAATCGATTAATGCAGGAAGGTGATGGATTCAAAATCGCCATGAAGGGACTCGATGGCGGCCGGATCAATATTGCGACGTGCTCCGTTGGTACAGCGCAGGCTGCTCTGAACAGAACCCGAGACTATATGCATGAGAGGCATCAATTCGGTGAGGCTATCGCTAATTTTCAAGCGTTGCAATTTCGCTTTGCCGATATGGCAACCGAATTGGTGGCAGCGCGACAGATGATTAGATTGGCTGCGTTCAAAGTGGATCAAGGGCATTCAGAAGCCAGTGTTTATTCTGCAATGGCTAAGCGTTATGCGACGGATATTGGTTTTGATGTTTGTAATCAGGCATTACAGATTCATGGAGGTTATGGGTACATGCAAGAATACCCGTTGGAGCGCTACATTCGGGATACCCGTGTGCATCAAATATTGGAGGGGACAAACGAGATTATGCGTCTTGTGATTTCTCGTCGATTGCTGGCGATTGCGGATCTCGAGGTTGTTCAGTAGTGCAGGTTAATCGTGGTGCTCGGTACCTAAGTTAGTTGATCGGTTAGTTGATCGGTTAACTAAAGCGATTAAGTAAGGCAGTTGCCAGCACGGGTTCACAAACTTTTGAGGTAATCCTCGTTATCGTGGTTCAGATCGATTCAATTTATGGCGAAGAATATGACCAAGATTGATAACGCCAATTTCTAATCACTTAGTATTAAATAAAGTCAAAAGGACTACGAAGATGTCAGACAAACTCTTGATGGAAATGAGAGGCCACACAGCGCTCATCACAATTAATACGCCACCGGCGAATACTTGGGATGAAGAAAGTTTGCCGCGTTTGGGTGATTTGGTAGAGCAGCTCAACGAGGACAATAATTGCTACAGCTTGGTTATCACGGGCCAAGGTGAGAAATTTTTCTCCGCCGGTGCTGATCTGAATATGTTTGCCTCCGGCGACAAGCTTGTCGCGAGAGATCTGGCGACAAAATTTTCCGCCGCTTTTGAGACCCTAAGTCAGTTTCGTGGTGTATCGATTGCTGCCATTAATGGATTCGCGATGGGCGGCGGTCTTGAGTGCGCATTGGCCTGTGATATCAGGATTGCTGAATCCCATGCGGTTATGGCGTTACCGGAAGCGACGGTAGGCTTACTTCCCGCCGGTTTAGGGACGCAGCATTTGTCGTGGGTCGTGGGTGAAGGCTGGGCAAAGAAAATGATTTTGTGTGGCGAGCGGGTTGATGCAACCACAGCGGAGAAGATTGGTTTAGTCGAGGAAGTAGTCGATAAGGGGCTGTCGGTCGAAAGGGCGCTTGCGCTGGCTGCAAATGTTGAAAAACAGAGCCCGAAAAGCGTCGCGGCCAGCAAACGATTAATTCAAGCTGCGCGGCACAGCTCTATTAACGCCGCCTATCCGGTTGAGGCCGATGAATTTGTTGCGCTATTTGATACCAATGATCAAACAGAAGGGGTGAATGCTTTCCTTGAAAAACGTCAGCCCAAATGGACCAATAGCTAAGATGAGTGAAGTTATGGTTGATTCTACCTCGGTTGTCCTATTTGAAACTGTTGAGTTGTCAGGCGGTAAACAGTTGGGGCTGATAACGCTCAACGTTGAGAAAACCCTTAACAGTCTGAGCCTTGAGATGGTTGATCTTATTCATCCTCAACTGGCGCGATGGGAGCGAGACGAAGCGATCGGCTTGGTCATGTTTCAGGGTGCTGGAGACAGGGCGTTTTGTGCCGGTGGTGATATCCAGAACCTTTATCACGATATGGTGGCGCATCCTGGCGGACCTTGCCCCTACTGTGAGGCTTTCTTTGAGAGAGAATATCGACTCGATTACTATCTTCACAATTACTCAAAGCCAACGATTGTCTGGGCTCATGGCGTCGTTATGGGTGGCGGTTTAGGCATTGCATCAGCCTGTGATTTTAGAATTGGCACGGAGAAAACGCGCATTGCCATGCCGGAGATAACCATCGGGCTAATTCCCGATGCTGGCGCTACTTGGTCATTTATGCAGATGGATGAACATTGGGCATATTTTCTCGCTTGGACGGGTGCAGCGATTAATGGAGCTGACGCGCTTCGTGTAAAACTCGTTAACGCGCTGATTAATCATTCTGACCGACAAGACTTTATCGACGATCTAGCGAGCGCAGACTGGGGTGCGCCAGCGCAACAAGTGATCTCAAACGTTATTAATAAATTTGAACAAAAACGGCAGGATTTTCCTGCAAGTCAGATCGCAAATCATGAGAAAATTGTCAAAGAAGTAATTGCTGAATGCCTACAAAGCGATAACCCCGTTGCAACGCTGATAAGAAACATGTCTCAGCTGTCAGGGGATAGTTGGCTCGAGAAGGCAGCGGCAACCTTTAGTCATGGGGCGCCAACGACCGCTGAAATTATTTATCGACAATTCCAACTTGCAAAAACAATGAGTCAGAAGGAAATGTTTCAGATGGAACTTACTTTAGCTGTTCAGTGTAGTCGTCATCCTGATTTTGCAGAAGGTGTCAGAGCGCTACTGATCGATAAAGATAATCAACCTTCCTGGGAATATGCAGTGATGGGTGAGGTGCCGGCGAGTTGGATTGACGAGCATTTCGAAAACCCGTGGGACAATCACCCTATGGCGGATCTTTAGTACTATTATTTACAGTGAATCGTCATTTGGTATGTTGATGAAACAACGCAACCTATGATTCTCCAAAAATAAAAACGTTAACAATCACTACGAGGACACATCGCATGACAAAAGTCGGATTTGTTGGACTGGGTAACATGGGTGGACCCATGGCGAAGAACTTATTGCAGCAGGGTTTTGAATTGAAGGGCTACGACATCGTTCCACAGCTTCTCGATGAAGCGGTTAATCTAGGCGCTGTTGCTTGTGATTCAGCAAAGGATGCGGCGACAGATGTGGATGTCTTTATCTCCATGTTACCCGCGTCCAAGCATGTGCAGAATCTGTACCTCGGTGACGAAGGTGTGTTGAGTTGCCTGCAACCTGAAACGTTGGTGATTGATTGCAGTACGATTGCGCCAACTGTGTCTCAGGAAGTCTCAAGCGCTGCAAAAAAAATCGGCATTGCCATGATTGATGCACCTGTTTCCGGTGGTGTCGGCGGGGCCGTTGCTGGCACCCTTACTTTCATCGTTGGCGGTGGTTCGGCACCCTTAGAACAAGCACGACCGCTGCTTGAAGCAATGGGTAGTAACATTTTCCACGCCGGCGAATCCGGTGCAGGACAAGTGGCTAAGGTTTGCAACAATATGTTGTTGTCCGTTTTAATGGCGGGGACAGCGGAGGCGCTGCAATTGGGTGTTGATAATGGCTTGGACCCAGCCGTGTTATCCGAAATTATGCGTAAGAGTTCCGGCGGAAACTGGGCGCTTGAAGTATACAACCCTTATCCCGGTGTGATGGATGGCGTACCTGCTTCCAGAGAGTATGAAGGTGGTTTTCTCGTTGATCTGATGATTAAAGATTTGGGTTTGGCAATGGAATCTGCTCTTGCTGTTGGTGCATCAACACCGATGGGCGCGCTGGCAAGAAATCTGTACGTTAACCACAGTAAAGAAGGTCATGGTCGATCCGATTTCTCAAGTATTCAACAGGTGTATAATAAGTCTGATGCGTAGGCGGCAAACTGCCTGGTAAATAGGTGCGCAAATGACATTGTCCGAGTTACCTGAAGCGAAACAACAGGCTATTCGTCGAGAGTTCCCGCGAATAGCTGAAGATTGGATCAAGGGCTATCCTGCCTTGGTCGCACGCTGTATTGAAAAATGGCAACTGACACCGGCTGATCTGATAAGGATTGGTTTGCCGATCAATGTGTTGATCTACGCGACTGGCAACAGTGACCAACAGTATGTCGTCAAAATAGCCCCGCCTCATCCCGAACAACTAAACGAACGCATTGCGCTTGATCATCTGAACGCTAAGGTGATGGTCAACTTGATTGATTTTTCAGTAGATGATGGCGCGATGTTGCTGGACAGAGTTCTACCCGGGCGTATGTTGCGCGGGGTAATACATGATCGGGATGAGATTCGACGCGCTATTTCGTTACTCGTCTCTGTGCCGACCGAGATTGAGAAAACCAGCTCGAACATGCACTGGTATGAACAGCTACCTCGCTATCAAGGCTGGATGAATGATGCGTTCGAGAAATATCGTGGCGAACAGCCAGCCACAGAGTTTGTTTATTTTTTGAAAACAGCTGAAGTTATGTTTGAAACTATTCAGCGGGATTGTGAAGGGGATTTTTTGCTGCACGGCGATCTTCACCATGAAAACATGCTGTTTGATGCAAGCAGAGGTTGGGTTGCTATCGATCCGAAAGGTGTGATTGGTCCGAAGTTAATGGAGTGTGGTCGATTTCTGCATAATTTTATGGAGGATGAACTCGACGCCGTTGAGGATCTCTCAGATGCAGAGATAGTTGATTTGGTTAGCATTTTATCGAAACGTTATGCATTGGCGAGCGAAGTGTTGGGTGTTCCAATTGGCGAGCTCGCTAAGGCGACGTTTGTTGATATTACCTTGAGCGCTTGTTGGAGTTTTAATGCGGGTGCAAGTGAGTATGTTAAGAAGATGGCGATGCAAAGGGTTGAGGCGACCTATCATTTTCTTCGATCAACGCATCAACTCAGCTCGGCCAATTAGTCACTGAGACAGCCTACTAAGCGAATATCCTACTAAGCCAATAATCGACTAACGTATTAATCTGCGCCTGCGTCGCTTTGTTTCTCTTGGTCGGCAAGGTAGAGGTCTTTTAGCTCAATCGGGTCACCGTTACTGAGATGATAGGTTGGCAATACTTGAGATGTTTTCTGTTGGGATTTCGTTTGAATAACACACAGGAATGAATCATTGCCGGCCGCGACAATTTGGCCAACGTTTTTGCTCGCCTCATTCTGGATACTTTCGCCGACGTTGATGCGCGTCGAGCTAGATGATTTGACCGAGCCCAGATGCAGGCGTTTTTTTAACTCGCCGCGAAATTGCATTCGGGCAACGATTTCCTGACCAAGGTAGCAGCCTTTTTCGAAGCTAATACCGTTGAGGTTTTGTAGGTTGTACATTTGCGGTATGTAGGTCTCGCTCGTTTGCGTTACCACCCAGGCAATACCGGCGCGCACCTCTTGCTCCAGCCAATTGTCAGTCGGTTGATTGGCATCGAGGGCTTTGTTCGACCAGATTTCAAAGTAAGCGTTGCTTGTGGTTTTCATGTCGACTTTGATTATCCAGCCATCTAATGCCGAATCGCCGACTTCGATGGGGTTGTTGTTGGGTTCAAGTTCGTTTCTGGCAGCGAAGGTGTCCGACGCCGTAGGGACATTGCCACTATTTTGCGTAAGCCCATAGCACCAGATCTTGTCGGATAGATTCTCAAGGCTGGCCTTAGAAAACACAATATACTTGGCAAGGAATTCAATCGCAGTTGGTACTAAGGCGCGAGGGATTCTGAGTAATAAGCCAGCTTCGATAGGAATTAAGCGAAAGTTGCACAGCATTCGGCCTTGAATGGTGCATATCGCACCGACCAGACTTGTGTTCCCTTTAGCCAAATCGACATCGCAGGTTGTATAGCCTTGTAAAAATTTTGCGGCATCTCTGCCGGTGATGGCTAGAAAACCGAAATGTTCGAGTGGTGTTAGCATATTTAAATCATCGCTCATGAAGACATTCTACATTCAGTAACGTAAGAAGCGTTATACTTTCGACTTAAATTCACAGTTTTAAGCAATTCAGCGATAAGGATGAACCCGTGCCAGAAGATTTAGTTTACAACCGATTGAGATGGCGCAGTCGCCGAGGCATGCTTGAATTGGATTTACTGCTTCTCCCCTTCTTCGATGAAGAATACAGGGGTCTCTCAACCGAGCGTCAGGCAGCCTATGTGACATTGCTCGAGCAAGATGACCCAGACCTACATGTTTGGTTCAGTCAAAAAGGTGAGCCAGAGGATCCTGACTTACTTGATCTTGTGCGTTTGATTCTTGATAGGGTTCAGCCTAGTTAACGTGAGTAACATGGATCGAATGGGTAGCATCGTTGAACTGCGGCTACAGATTTATCCATCTTGGTTGTATGTGTTTCTTGTGACGATCGTCTATGGCTCGACGATGATATGTTTTATTGCTCTATTTGCTCACCATGCGTCTTTTCTTTGGTGTGGCCCTTTAGTTGTCATGACCCTCTCACTTCATTTTTGTATCCTTCTGCGTCAGGCCCTCTTGCTGAGCGGGACAAGCATTCAACAGCTTCATAAAACCCAAGCGGGCTATTGTTTACTGTTGGTGAATGGCGAACAGCGTGTAGTGCAATGGACGGGTAAAGGGTTTATTTCTGCGCCGTTGCTCATTGTAGAATTTTGGGACGGTGCAGAAAAATTTGTTCTTACTGTGCTGCCCGATGCGCTATCAAGGGATCAACATCGACGCGCCAAAGCGCATTTTCTTTTATATAAACCACACGTCGGAACAACGGGTAGTTTGGCTAGTTAACCAACGGGTCAATATTGCTGATGCGTATCAAGGATGAAAGTCGCGCCTTTTTTCAAGTCGGACGTTAAAGCCTGGCGATTATCCGAACCGGGGTGGCACAAGCACAGTGTCCTGTGGGTCGTCATTTAAATCAGGGAAATCGAGTGTGTAGTGCAGACCGCGGCTTTCTTTGCGTTGGATAGCAGATCGGATGATAAGGTCTGCGACTGTCATAAGGTTTCTCAGTTCAATCAAGTCGCTGCTAATCTTGTAGTTGCTATAGTATTCGGCGACCTCTTGATTCAATAGCTGAACCCTGCGTCGGGCTCGCTGTAAGCGTTTGCTAGTTCGTACAATGCCAACGTAGTCCCACATGAAGCGTCGAAGTTCCTCCCAATTGTGTGAAATGACGACATCTTCATCTGAGTCAGTGACTTGCGATTCGTCCCAGTCAGGGATTTTCCAATCGCTGTTGGTCGCTGGAGTATTTTGAATATTCTCTGCAGCGGATGTGGCAAAAACCATACACTCTAACAACGAGTTGCTGGCCATTCTGTTTGCGCCGTGTAAGCCCGTGTAGGTCGACTCACCGACAGCGTACAGATGAGGAATGTCGGTGCGTCCATTTGTGTCCGTCATGATGCCGCCACAGGTGTAATGCGCAGCGGGCACGATTGGGATGGGTGATTGTGTTATATCGATGCCAAGGCTGAGACATTTTTGGTAAATAGTTGGGAAATGACTTTTGATGAACTCGGCAGGTTTGTGAGAGATATCCAAATGAATGAAATCGCAGCCTAAACGTTTCATTTCATGGTCGATGGCTCGGGCAACAATGTCTCTTGGCGCCAGTTCGCCTCGCTCGTCAAATTTGTCCATGAAGCGCGAGCCATCCGGTAGTTTTAGATAGGCGCCTTCACCTCGAAGTGCTTCTGATATAAGGAATGAGCGAGCTTCAGGGTGGAAAAGGCACGTAGGATGAAATTGGTTGAATTCCATGTTCGCAACCCGACATCCTGCTCGCCAGGCCATCGCAATCCCATCACCGGATGCTGTATCGGGGTTGCTGGTGTAAAGATAAACTTTGCTTGCACCGCCGGTCGCCAGCACAACGTGTTTAGCGCGGAACAGTTCGACATGCTGCGTTTTTAAGTTAAGCACATAGGCACCAATACAGGCATTCCCCGATTGGCCTATTCGATCTGTTGTGATCAGGTCAACCGCAACGAAGTGTTCGAATATTTCGACATTTTCATGTTGCTCGAATCGCTGTTCGAGCTTGGAGGCTATTTCGCGCCCAGTTGCATCAGCAGCATGAATGACACGTCGATGGCTGTGGCCGCCTTCTTTGGTTAAATGAAATTCTTTACTGCCATCTGGCTGAATTTCAGTGTCAAAGTCGACGCCTAGGTCGACTAGCCAATTCACAACGTCTGTACTATTTTCAACGGTGAATCGAACAACGTCCTCTTGGCATAACCCCGCACCGGCATCTAAGGTGTCATCAATGTGGGATTCGATGCTGTCGTACTCATCAAGAACTGCAGCGACACCACCCTGAGCGTAATAGGTTGAACCTTCGTTTGTGGCTTGTTTGCAGAGCATGGCAATGCTGTAGCTTTTGGGTAATTTTAATGCGGTAGTCATCCCGGCAGCACCGCTACCGATGATCAAAACATCATGAATGTGAGACTTAGTGTTCAATGTTTGATATCACGTCGCGAAATAGCTGGCCAGATTACACTAGTTCTTACTTTGTTTTAAACAGACTGGACTTCTTTGGTGTAAAAATTTGAATTGTTGGATTTGATTGTTGGACCGGCTATTGTTTTGGTTGTTGTTGTTTCGTTTGCCGCAGGCGCCGCTATTCGCCAAACGAGATGAATCCGCGCGACGTAATTTGCGCGGCGGAGGTGGCGCTTCCTCAAACAGGAGTAGATACATTATTGTCAGCGCAACTGATATGATCGTTGCGTTAAAAATCAAAATTCCAAAAGAAGCGAACTATAGCGTTGAACAACTGTCTACCAACCCATGGAGTAAAACGGCGGATCCTCAAGCAATCTTTCTTTTATGTTACGCATTGCCGAAAAATCTGTTTTCAGGTCGTTTTCAGAAGGGGAACCGGTAGTGCCTAGAGAGGAAACCGATCGGCAATTGGTCGAGCGGGTCCAGCGCGGAGACAAACGCGCCTACGATGTATTGGTACTGAAGTATCAGCACAAGATTGTTGGGTTAGTGAGTCGTTACTTGCGGGATCAAGATGAAGTTCAGGATGTGACGCAGGAAGCATTTATTAAAGCCTATCGAGCCTTGCCGAATTTTCGAGGCGATAGTGCTTTTTATACTTGGCTGTATCGTATTGCGATTAATACAGCCAAAAACCATCTGGTATCGCGCTCACGCAGACCACCGAGTACTGACATTGATATAGATGACGGTGAGTTTCAAGAAACTTCGGGCATTCTCAGTGACAACGAAGGTCCTGAGAACGTGATTGCCACCGAGGAGCTGCAAACTGTTGTTTTTAACGCAATCGAGAACCTAGCGGAAGACTTGAAAGTAGCGGTTACCCTGCGGGAGTTCGAAGGGCTAAGTTATGAAGAGATCGCAGTCGTGATGGAATGCCCCGTTGGCACGGTCAGATCGAGAATATTTAGAGCCCGTGAGGCGATAGAAAGACAAATTGCAGAACTAAATGCCTAATTTTTCCGAAATTCCTCAGCCAGTAGGGAACTTTTCGGGCAAAGATTGCTCCAAATTGAAAGTATCGCTCGAAGTTTCTAAAAGGGATGCAAAAAAGTCGGTAGACGGAGTGAGGCTATAGGACCAAAACGGGTAACCGAATAAGAATTTGTGGCAATGGGAAAAGGTTTTAATCATCATAAATTGGTCGCTGTAGCGCGGTGTTACAGTAGATAGTGGGAATAAACAGTCGAGGGTCCGGTGTGACGGAAAAGGTTAAAGAGTCCATTTCAGCATTAGTGGATGAAGAAATAAGCGAGATTGAGGTACATCGACTGTTGCGTCAGTATTCCGATGATGACGAGCTGCGGACAACTTTTGTTTCCTATCAGCAGATCCGCGCAATCATTAAGCAAGAGAATTATCTTTCCCATGAACAACATGTTGTTCTGCACAGTAATATCTTAGCGGCCATTGAGTTGGAAGAAGCGCCTGTGTTGTCATCCGAAATGGCTAGCGCAAGCGCATCCCGATCCGTTCAAAACCGTGCTAGTAGAAAGACCTTAATGATGTTTCCCGAGCGAATGAAATTGCCCGCAGCCGGCTTTGCTGTTGCTGCCTCTATGGTTGTGGCCGTGTTTGTTGGCTTCAATGTGGTGGACAACCCGGCCAATGTAGCCTCTCAAGACAGTGCGGACGTTCTTGCTACACAAAGTGCAACCAATACGTCACTTGCTGCATCATCGACGCCATTGCCTCAAACGACTGCCTCTACGCAGCTTGATTCGCGTAGGACAGGGCCGCTGGACGCGCAATCGGTTTCAAACCAAGTCGCTATGCAGGCGGGTGCGGGATCAGATTTACAATCAGAACTTATTGAAGTTAACGACAGCCTTGGCGAATTGCGAGAGCTTGATCCAGATAAGCAGCGTCAATTGCGACAATACTTAAATCAGCATGATCGTAATATTCGCATGAACCCCTATGCGCGTACCGTCGATTATAAGCAGCCAAAGCAAAAGTAGCCGATGATGCGTATTTTCGAACTTCCTCTGATGATCGTGCTGGGGTTATCAGCCACGCACAGCTTCGCTGATGCGGCGGAACAGACAGTAGAAGGTTTGTTGTCTGAAGCGCAGCCTGAAAACGCATTGACTCAAGGTCTTACCGCAGCCGAATGGCTTGAAAAGATGGACATCGCTCAGAGGGAGCTGTCATATCGCGGCACATTTATTTATATGCGCGGCGCTCAGTTTGAAACGGTCGAGGTCGCGCACCAATTTGTTGATGGTCAAGAAAGACGACGACTCACCAGTCTTAGTGGTCCCGAGAGAGAAATTATTCATAGTGACGATGAGGTCATTTGCCGTCATCTGCCAGGTAGCGATTTTGATCCTGGTCATGATTTGCCGGTAGGGCCTTTTTCCTCGGTGTTTAGCAAAATTTTAAGTTCCAATCATGCGATGTATCAAATAACAATGAGGGGTGCTGGCAGAATAGCGGGTCGACCCGCTGTTAAAATCCGTATCACGCCACAGCATGAAGACCGCTACGGTTATCAAATTTGGTTGGATCAAGAAACAGGACTGTTACTGAGATCTGATTTGGTGAATCGTGGCAGAGTGCTCGAGCTATTTCAGTTTTCTGATATAGAGATGGGTCAAGAGCTCGACGCTTCAATTTTTGCCGCGACGATGAATGACAACTCGCAAAGTCATTCGCTTGTGCAGGCCACTCCTCGTCTAGCACTGAGTGGTAAACCCAAAAACTGGAAAGTTTCCTGGGTACCCAATGGCTTTAAGGCGGTAAATCCTCACAATGGTAATGGTATGGTGTTTTCTGATGGTATTGCCAATTTGTCAGTATTTGTTGAACAAAGTATTAACACGAGTTTAGGTGATATGCACACCTCTGTTGGAGGTACCGTTGTGCTGACCCGTCAAATCAAAGGCTCTTCGCAACAGATTACGGTTGTTGGTGAAGTGCCCGTGTTGACTGCTCAGAAAATAGCAGAATCTATCGAACCCGTTATCTACTAGCCGGTGCTCCGATTTTGACGGTTCATATTGGCAATTTATTAGACAATAAAGTCATCACGTTTCCTAAAGCAGGGTGTCATTCCTGCGCCCAGACCTGTCGGCAATCTAAATCCATTAACATTGAACTTCCTGCGTCAGAATTACGTAAGTTAAAAGACTCGCAGCGAGTTGAACTCGTTATGAATTCGAGTCTACAGATGAAGCTTATGCTGAACTCGATCCTATTGCCCTTGTTTGGTTTTGTCACAGGTGCACTCGTTTCAGATTCGCTGCAACTCAATGATTTTGGGGCGGTAACCTGCTCCCTAATTGGTTTGGCACTTGGGATACTCGCTTGTCGACGCTTCTCCTATTCTCATTTGCAGATCTCGGATCCTTCAGTTTCTGTAAGACCCACAATTTCAGTAAGCCAAAAATAGAGGTAAAACCATGCTGAGCACATATCGAATTACTTTTGTATCGTTTCTGTTGGCGATAGTCAGTTCGGTGTTAATGGTGTCCCATGTTAGCGCTAAGTCTTTTCCGGAATTCACAGAGTTAGTAGAAGTTGCGTCGCCAGCTGTTGTCAATATCACTGCTATTCGAAACAACTCAAATAGCGTTCAAACCATGCCGGATCAACAACAGGTGCCAGAAATATTTCGGCGCTTCTTTGGTAACCCAGGGCAAAATGCACCCAGACCTTCGAGAGGCTCGGGGTTCTTAATTTCTGCAGACGGCTACATATTGACGAACAATCACGTTGTTGAAGAGGCGGACCAAATATTGGTTGCTCTCAGCGATAGGCGTGAACGAGAGGCTGTGCTGGTAGGCGCGGACCCCCTGTCAGATTTAGCGCTACTGAAGATCGATGAAGACGATTTGCCGTCGATTAAGATAGGCAGCTCGGATCAACTGAAAGTGGGTGAGTGGGTCATGGCAATTGGTTCGCCGTTCGGTTTTGAGTTGTCAGTCACTGCTGGAATAGTGAGCGCGAAAGGGCGCAGTTTGCCCGATGAAAGTGGAAACTATGTGCCCTATATACAAACGGATGTTGCAATCAATCCTGGTAACTCTGGAGGTCCCTTACTGAACTTAGACGGTGAGGTTGTCGGTATTAACTCGCAGATCTTCACGCGCTCCGGAGGCTTCATGGGTTTATCTTTTGCCATACCTATTGATGTTGCAATGGAGGTCGCAGATCAACTTAAAGCCACAGGGCACGTGTCTCGAGGCTGGTTAGGTGTGCTTATCCAAGGTGTTGACAGAGACTTAGCCGAGTCTTTTGGTCTTGATAGAGCGTCGGGTGCACTGGTCACCGACGTCCTGCCTGATAGTCCTGCAAAAGCGGGCGGCCTATTACCGGGAGATATAATTCTTGAGTTCAATGACCGAAAAATCGATTTGTCTTCCGATCTACCTCATGTCGTGGGACGAACCCCTGCGGAAACAGTCGTCGATGTCCGCGTCATGCGAGCGGGTAAGCCAACGACGTTGAAAATTGAGATTGGCCTGCTGCCCGATCAGCCACAACGAATCTTGGCTGGAATAGGTAAAGGTCTTTCCCAAAATCGTTTGGGTATCGAAGTTGAGACGTTGACGGATGAGCAAGCTGAGCGGTTCAATATTGACGAAGGTGTTTTGGTTACGCGGCTGGGTGATGGACCTGCCAGTACGGCGGGATTGCAACGGGGTGATGTCATCACAACGCTGGACGGAGACGCGATTAGTTCGGTCGATCAGTTTGAAGAACTGGTACAGGCGTTGCCGGCGGATAAAGCCATTCCAATAAGGGTTGTGCGCAATGAGCGACCTGAATTTCTGGTGATTAAGGTGCCGTCTGCCGAGTAGTTTGGCAGATAAAATACATCGTCTATTTAGAGGAGTACAGGCACCTTTAAATAGGCGTTCGCTGGCTGTTTATTCGCGTAAAGTGACAGTTTCCTATAGACTCCACGGCTTTTCTGGCTGAACTGGTTTAGACCTTTATAATCTGATGTTCGAAACTCAATATATAAGAAATTTCTCAATTATCGCCCACATTGATCATGGTAAATCGACCCTCGCGGATCGGTTCATTCAAATGTGTGGTGGTTTGACTGAGCGCGAGATGGGCAATCAGGTCCTAGATTCGATGGATATTGAGCGAGAGCGTGGTATCACGATTAAGGCGCAAAGTGTCACGCTGTATTACACCGCAGACAATGGCCACAAATACCAGCTAAACATCATTGATACGCCGGGACATGTCGATTTTAGCTATGAAGTTTCTCGTTCTATGGCAGCTTGCGAGGGCGCGCTGCTAGTCGTCGATGCAGCGCAAGGCGTTGAAGCACAGTCAGTAGCAAATTGTTATACGGCACTTGAACAGGGCCTGACGGTACTGCCGGTTTTGAATAAGATCGATCTGCCGCAAGCAGACCCCGACACAGTGTGTCAGGAAATAGAGGAAATTATCGGTATTGATGCAACCGGCGCGGTTCAAGTCAGTGCGAAGACCGGTTTGGGCGTGAAGGAGCTTCTAGAGGAGCTGATCGAAGTGATTCCGCCTCCAGCAGAGACCCGTGAAGAAGATCCACAAGCATTAATTATTGATTCCTGGTTCGACAACTATCTCGGTGTCGTTTCGCTGATCCGAGTAACCCAAGGCAAGTTATCCAAGAAAGATAAGATTATCCTTAAGACCTTAGGTAAAGCCCATCAAATAGATGCAATAGGCATATTCAATCCGAAGCGTCATGAAACGGGTGTGCTGCGGGCCGGTGAAGTCGGCTTCATGGTAGCGGGCATAAAAGACGTTAAAGGGGCCCCCGTCGGCGATACGATTACCCTAGCATCAACGCCAGATGTGCCTGCCATGCCAGGATTTCAAAAAGTTAAACCTCAAGTATTCGCGGGCATGTTTACTGTCAGTGCTGATGACTTTGAGGATTTTCGAGATGCGCTCGAGAAGCTCACCTTGAATGATGCATCCTTAGTCTATGAACCCGAAAGTTCTGATGCATTGGGTAATGGCTTCCGTTGTGGCTTTCTCGGTATGTTGCATATGGAAATCATTCAGGAGCGTTTGGAACGAGAATACGGTCTTGACCTGATTACTTCAGCGCCAACGGTAATCTATGAAATAGAAACAAAAAGCGGCGTCACTAAGAAGGTCGATAATCCCTCTCAGCTGCCTGACCCGTCTACAATTCAAGAAATGCGCGAGCCTATTGTTAGAGCCAACATGTTAGTACCGCAGGAATATCTAGGCGGGGTTATTACGATGTGCGTAGAACGACGTGGTGTGCAGAAAGATATGCAGTTTGTGGGTAAGCAGGTTGCGCTCACCTATGATTTGCCTATGAACGAAGTCGTGCTGGATTTCTTTGATAAATTGAAATCGGTCAGCCGTGGCTATGCCTCTTTAGACTATGGTTTTGAACGTTTCGAGGCTGCAGACCTGGTCAGACTAGATGTGCTGATTAATGGCGATAAAGTGGACGCGTTGGCGATCATTGTTCACAGCGACGACGCTAAATCAAAGGGTTTTGCGTTGACGAAAGCCATGAAGGGGTTGATTCCACGCCAGATGTTTGATGTCGCTATCCAGGCAGCTATTGGTGGCCAAATTATTGCTCGCCAGACAGTGAAGGCATTGCGGAAAAATGTAACTGCCAAATGTTATGGCGGTGATATTTCCCGAAAGAAGAAACTATTAGAAAAGCAGAAAGCGGGTAAAAAGCGAATGAAGCAAGTGGGAAATGTTGAGATTCCGCAGGAGGCTTTTCTCGCCGTACTTAAGGTTGATAAATGAGCGTAAATTTCCCACTTTTTCTCGTATTAGCAACGGCGATCACCGGTGTCATCTGGCTGCTTGATATATTCTTTCTTCGTCCACGAAGACAAGCCGCCGCTGATCAGGTTAAAGGCAAGATAAAAGATGAGACAAAAGGCCAGCAAGCGATAGGCAAAATTCTCGCAGAGCCTATTTACGTTGAGTATTCAGTCTCCTTCTTTCCAGTTCTATTAATTGTTTTAGTACTACGCTCCTTCATCGCCGAACCATTTCAGATTCCCACCGGGTCGATGATTCCGACCCTAAAGGTGGGTGACTTTATCGTTGTAAACAAATACGCTTATGGAATTCGGTTACCGGTCATTGGTACCAAAATTTTTGATATTGATGAGCCGAAGAATGGCGATGTTATGGTGTTCATTCCGCCCCATGAAGATCAGTACTTTATTAAACGTGTTGTCGGTATACCTGGTGATCGGGTGCGCTATGAAGATAAGGTTCTTTTCATCAATGGTGTTGAGCAGGTTCAGAAGTTTGTTGCTAAGATCCCTCCAAACAAGCCTAGATACGTTGTATATGAAGAAACATTGGGTGGCGCTAACCATTTAATCCATAAAAACAACTTCCGAGACACCCGCGCATATGAATGGGTGATACCTGAAGGCCACTATTTTATGATGGGTGATAATCGCGATCAAAGTAGCGATTCTCGTTATTGGGGTCTTGCATCAGAAGAGAACATCGTCGGTAAAGCCTTCGCTGTTTGGCTGCATAAGGAGCCTGGTATGCACTTTCCGGACTTTTCACATAATGGCTGGATAGAATAGAACTTTCCTGTAAAAAAGGAGTAGCGCGATGAACTTTCCACATCATCAAAGAGGCATGGGCTTCGCTAGTTGGTTATTGGTCATCCTTGTTTTGGGTTCGATTCTCACAGTGGTATTGAAGCTTGCGCCACACTATATAGATTACAATACGATCAGTAGCATCATGGATGAAATGGTGACTGAAAATGGTTTGGCGGCGAAGAACAAGGCACAGTTAATTAGCGCCATGGAAAAGAAGTTGAAGATTAACCAGATTAGAACCTTCCCTTTAGAAGAGAATCTCACTTTGAAATCTACTAAAGATGGATCTCAAGCGATACTTGACTACGAAGTAAGAGAAGCTTTGGTCTCCAACGTTGATGTTGTCTTGTCCTTTGACAAAAAAATTGAGTTGCGTAACTAGATAGATCGGCGGGCCACCAAGTAAGGTCGCCACGAGTTTTCGATCTAACTTTCATAAAACACTAATCAGGTATCGCTCAGATACCGAGAAGACATTGATAAGCAATGGAAAAACTGCAGCGAAGTTTAGGCTATACATTTGCCAATCAGGATTGGTTGGTAAAAGCAGTTACCCATCGAAGTCACGGTAAGCGTAATAATGAACGGTTGGAGTTTCTGGGTGATTCCATATTAAGTTTCGTCATTGCCGATGCTTTGTACCAACGTTTTGCTGATGCAAATGAAGGGCAGCTTAGTCGCCTTCGCGCATCCTTGGTCAAGCAACAAACGTTGGCAGAAATCGCCCGCGAGCTTGAACTCGGCGATGCGCTCATTATGGGAACAGGCGAGTTGAAAAGTGGTGGTTTCCAGCGCGATTCTGTCTTATCAGATGCGCTCGAAGCGATCATCGGAGCAATCTACTTAGATGCATCGGTAGAGGTTGCTCGTGAACGGATATTGCACTGGTTCCTAGAGCGACTAGAGTGCATGACGACGGAGCAATCCCATAAAGACGCTAAAACTAAATTACAGGAATTCCTGCAGGCAAGACAAGAACCACTTCCAAATTATGTGATTGTTAAGGTTTCGGGTCCATCCCATGACCAGACATTCGTTGTGAGTTGCAAAGTGAGTTGTTTAGCCGAGTCCATTGAAGGGGTAGGAAATTCTCGGCGTATCGCGGAGCAAAATGCTGCGACGAGTGCGCTGAACCAACTTGGAATTGAGCATGAACATTAACATGGACGAACAAATTGACACACGTTGTGGATATGTCGCTATTGTCGGCAGGCCGAACGTTGGCAAGTCAACGCTGTTGAATTACATTTTGGGACAAAAGTTAAGCATCACTTCCAAAAAGCCTCAAACTACGCGGCATCAATTACTCGGCATCAAAACATCTGAGAAAGAACAAGTCCTCTATGTTGATACGCCCGGAATACATGGTAAGGAAAATAAAGCCATCAATCGGTATATGAACAAGAGTGCGAAGAGCATTGTAAAGGATGTCGATGTTGTCATTTTTGTCACCGATCGAACAGACTGGCAAGATGATGACGAAATTACTGCTGAGAGCTTACGTAACGCGCCGGGGCAAATAATCATCGCAATCAATAAGATTGACCTTCTAAAGGATAAAGAACGACTTTTACCAAAATTGAAGGAATTATCTGACAGGTTTCCCGATGCGGTTGTTATACCTATTTCTGCAGAAAAGGGCGATAACCTAGAGCAGCTTGAGTTGCTCGTGTCCGAGCGACTTCCCTATGGACAATTTCTTTTCTCGGATGATCAGTTGACCGACCGGTCTATGAGATTCTTAGTTTCTGAAATTATTCGTGAAAAAATCATGCGCCAACTAGGCGAAGAAGTACCCTACGCAGCGACGATTCAAATTGAAAGTTTCAAGCAGGAGCGTAAAACCACCCATGTAGACGCAACAGTGTTTGTTGAACGGGATGGTCAAAAAGCAATTTTGATTGGCAAACAAGGCGCCAAGCTGAAGCGGATCGGCACAGATGCTCGCCATGATATTGAATCACTTATTGACGGCAAGGTTATGCTGCGTCTTTGGGTAAAGACCCGTACAGGTTGGAGTGATGATGAACGGGCGTTGAAGAGTCTTGGGTATGACGACATTTAGTCAAAACGCCGAACTAACGCCAGCCTATATATTACATACACGAAAATATGGCGATTCGAGCCTTATTGCTGAATTTCTAACGGAAAAAAATGGGCGCATATCTGGCGTTATTCGTGGTGCACGCAGCAAGAAGCAAAGTGGCACTGTGCAAGCTTTTACGCCGTTGCTTATTTCATTCATCGGTAACGGTGATCTTAAAACCATAACAAAAATTGACGCTGGTAATATTTCACATATCGTCGGTGATGAACTCCTTGTCGGGTTTTACGCGAATGAGCTTCTGGTGAGGCTATTGGCGAAATTCGAACCGATGCGGTCTGTTTTTTCTGCTTATCAAAATCTACTGCTTCAACTTGTTTCCGGAACCAACGTTGAGCCCTGCTTAAGAGTCTTTGAAATGACCTTATTGTCAGAGCTTGGCTACGGTATATCCTTTGATGTTGAGGCGCAGTCTGGCGAGCCAATTGATGAAAATGCGTTTTATCGATTTGGGCTTAATCAAGGCTTTTACCGTTTGGCCAAGCAAGCGTCGGGCAGGAATTTTCAGGGTAAATACTTGCTCGGCATTAGCGAAGGAAATTTCGCTGAGCCAATGGTAAACACTTATGCAAAATTCATTATACGTGATTGCCTTGATCACCTGTTAGGCGGCAGGCCGTTGAAAAGTCGTGAGCTTTTCAAACTTTACAGGTCTGCGGCAAGTGAGGATGTTAAGGCTAAAGTTGAGAGTAAGGTCGAGGATGAGGATGAGGATGCGCAGTAGATGCAGGCCAGCAAGGGTGTTTGCTGCTCTACTGAGTAATTATAGCGAACGTTGAATTCGTTTTCTCAAGCCACTTTAGGGGTTCCTGCGAGTTGAGCTGCAGAGAGAATGACGACAGGACAGAGGGGCTGGAGTAAAACTAAAATAATGAATTTCTTAGATGCAGATTTGAACAAGTTAGCTGAAATGTCCAAAAGTGATCAGGGTGAAGTGGTGGTGATGCTAAACCTTTTGAAATATCGGGACGTTGCTGAGTTGGGTTATGGGGTAGATGGGCTATCCGGTGAGCAGGCGTACCGTGTTTACGGAGAGAAATTCGCTGGCTTGCATGCGAGATTTGGTGGCGAGCCAATCTGGATGGGTAAGACGCACAACACCATTATCGGCAGTGAAGAGTGGGACATCGCAATTATGGTGCGGTATCCCACGCGGAAGCAATTCGTTGAGATGTTTGAAGATCCAGACTATCTTCACATAGCGCCAATAAGAGCTGCTGCACTGCAAGATAGCCGGCTAGTGGAAATGAGCCAGCTTTTACCCAAAACCTAGCGGCTCATCTGGTGGGAGTATTGAAGGCTGGCCCAGTCTGGCTGCGGCTTAAGCCGACTGAAGGTAAGCCGTTAGTCCAATTCCGATATTGTGTTATTTTAATGTTTCTCATGCGCCTTTGCTAAGTCGCTGCCGCACTAAATTTTGCCTAATTGCATAATAACTACCTATTTAGGTGATTCACCGTCTATAATTAGAGTGTCATTGTAATGGTTGAGTAGCGACCTCGGATGAGCACCAGAATGGATTCTAACGATCAGAAAGATGCGGTGAATGAAGATAATAGTATCGACGCAACCGAACTTGTGGAAGCGATAGGTAGTGGTCAGGTCCACTTAGAGGCTGAATTTGTTAAACGTTATCGCGAAGGTGTGCGACGCATTCTTGAGCGACTTAGCGGTGACCATGGCCGCGCGGAAGATTTGACCCATGATGTGCTCATCATCCTGTTACGAAAATTACGCAGCCGCAGCCTGAGGGACCCAACTAAACTGTCGAGTTATGTCTTTCAAACCGCGCGCTTTGTCTATTTTGGTTGGCTAAGAAAATCTGACAGTCAACTCGAGTATCGACATCAAGTTGATGACTTTGGCGACCAGGCACAGGGAATGGAAGAAGTGTTGCTACGATCTGAGGCGTCGGAACTGCTGTCGCAAAGTATTCGTCGTCTTCCGGTCGAGCGAGATCAGGAAATTCTTTTACGGCACTATCTTGTTGAACAAACAAAAAACGAGATCTGTGAAGTTTTGTTGTTAAACAGCGCCCAATATAATCGGGTCCTCAGCCGAGCGAGGAGCAGATTGAAGTCTTGTCTGGTCGATGGATTGGCGCGTTCGAGCGAAAGATAGGCACTTGCTTGAGTCTCGATGCAACGGCGCGACTTGTTTATAGTTGATTAAGTGTAAAGTGTCCTGCGTGACTCTTATACCAAGTATTTAGCGCTGCATACTCTTTTTCTAATTGCTCTACGCCTTTTTCGACTTTTCGAGAGTCGATCGGCGCTTGTCCCACTTCAATCGGCTCTCTAATTAACTCGGCTAAGTGAAGTACCGCTTGTGTTACGCCGGGTACCGCACAATACCGAAGCGCGCCGATCATTTTGTGCAGCCTTGTCTTAAGTTCTTTGATGTCCCTGTCGGCAAGGTATTTTCTGATGATCAGGATATCCTCGGGTAAGGTATCCATCAAAATTTGCAGCAAGTCTCTTGCCAGCACAATGTTGTCGTTAGCGCGTTTTAACGCCAAGGTGCGGTCAAAGATTTTTAAATCGACACTGTCATTAAGCGAAAGAGGGGGGTGTCCAACATTATTCGGCTGCTTATGTTGATGACAGAATATGCTCGCCAATAGTTTTATGCTAACGGGCTTCGATATTAGCTGTGATAGGCCGGACTTTAAGATTGCAGTTGAAGCTCGCGCGGGCGTTTCAGCGGTGACACAGTAAATGCGACCGTCATAACCCTGGTCTCTTACGGTGCGTGAGAAACCTGCGCCGCTCATGCCAGGCATTTGCAAGTCAGTGAATATGACGTCGGGTTGGTGTGTTCTGACGAGCTCTATGGCTTCTGCTGGCGTACCTGATTCGATCACTCTGTGACCGAGTGTCACAATAAGTTCACTTAAAATTTTTCTATTTTGCGCGGAATCATCGAGTACCAGCGCCTGTTGCTGGTGCTCGGGCTTCGATTGTAGTTTAAGAAGGTACAACAAGTCCGATTGATAGATAGGGTATGTGAGACGATGCCAGTGCTTTTTTTGATAGGCAAGATCATGCTCTAAAAGATAGACGGTTGTTTTGTGGTGCAGTCTCGCTAGGGCATTTTGAATATCATCAGACTGTCGATGCAGGATAAACGCCACCTCTGCTTTGGAAGGATCCTGGGACACTTTCATGCCGACATTTTTTAACCTGCTTGACAGGCTTGCATACTGTTTTTGATCGCTGCAGAAAATTCTGTAGCTAAGGTGATGGGTTACCAACGGATTGCTTCTCGTAGATGCCAGTGCAGGTATGGCAAGTACTTTGCCATCAAGACGTGCCTTGCATGCATTGAGTAATTTACGCAGCTCAGGTGTGTCCTCAATGCGGCTGTTGTCATCGAGCTCAAATAAAATCCACCGACTTTTCATCCGAATTTTTAGTGATATCTGTGTAGGTTCTTCTGAGGGAAACCCCTTGTCTGATGATTGACTAATTGGATAGGGCGTCGTAGCAAATGATAAGCCTTGCTGGGACATTGTAGCGCCGTATTTTTTCGAGTGAATCAGCAGAGTGTGAAACAGTAATTGCCTAATTTGCATCTCGCAGGCGATCGGTTGAAAACGGCAGGATTGGTCAAAGATAGGCACAAGTTCTCTGTCGAGTTGGTCAAGGATAGGTGACACGAGTGAAATCACACTATCAACAAGTTGATGTAGATCAATTTGGCTGACTTTCAGTTGGGCTGATTCGTTGATAGCCGAAATGTAAGGTTGCTGTCGATATCGGTTATCTGAAGCACAAATTTGACCGACTAAAAATTGTAGGTTGTCTGTACCGCGCATGAGTTCGATCCGACATTTTTGCGCCTGTGCTGAAGAGGGTTGTTGCATCAGGCTACGTGTATTATTGATCGTTATTTGCAGAGGGTATTGGGTCAAGCGTGCAAGTGTTTGGTAGTGGTTTTCTGTGATATCTGATTGCTTCTGTAGATAGAGCAGATCGTTTGATAGAGCGCGAATACGTTCTTCGAGGACGTTTTTTTCCTCTATGAAAGCGCATTGCAGCGCTATTGTAGCGACGGAACTTTCTTGTAGGTCCTCGTTCAAGGCGCTTTCTCTGTTGTTTAGTTTGACTAACAGGCTTTGAAAGATGGAGCATTCACTGTACATATGCTGCGTTAGCTTCTTTTCCGGTTCCTCTAATCGCTGGTTTAATTCAAGAATTGGCTCGACGATTTTTTTCTTGATATAAAAATTGATTAGCCAACCCCAAGTGATCAAAATCAGCAGCGCAAGAGCGCTCGAGGATATCGGCTGAAGAGGCAAGGGGTAACTTGTTACATCGAGCCAAAGCGCGCAGGGCAAAAGTAGAATAGGAAACAGGGTGTAAAGGTACACTCTAGTTTGAATCATCCGCATGGTAATTCCCTGCATTTTGATCATCAATAATAAAATATAGTGAGATATTGAGACGATTCCTCTCATTTAGTTTCTGATTTGATGTGCTGCTATATTCCCCAAGTGAATTTAGTTAGATTAAGCAGATATTATCTGTATAGTTTTTGATCTTTTATTATCCATCCACAGCTATTTTGAAAATGGACGTTAACGACTCAATGAGTGAATTCAATACAATCGAGGCTTGCATCGGGGAAACCCCGTTGGTGCGACTGCAGCGTCTTACGGGCGACAGTAGTAATACGATATTGGTAAAGCTTGAGGGAAATAACCCGGCCGGCTCAGTCAAGGATCGACCAGCGATGAGCATGATCGCAAGTGCCGAGGCTCGCGGCGAAATCAGCCCAGGCGACACCCTGATTGAAGCAACCAGCGGCAATACGGGTATAGCCCTGGCGATGGCGGCTGCAATCAAGGGCTATCGTATGGTGTTGATCATGCCGGCTCATATGAGTGCAGAACGTAAAAGCGCTATGGCGGCCTATGGCGCGGAGTTGATCCTAGTAACGCAGCAAGAGGGTATGGAAGGCGCGCGAGACTTAGCTGAGGCAATGCAGCGCCGAGGTGAAGGTATCGTTCTTGACCAATTTGCGAACCCCGACAACCCTGCAGCTCATTACCGAGGTACAGGTCCTGAAATCATGCGCCAGAGTTTTGGCAAGGTTACTCACTTTGTCAGTTCCATGGGAACCACAGGGACGATTATGGGTGTCTCGAAATATCTCAAGGAAGTTAAGCCAGAAGTTGAAATTGTTGGTCTTCAGCCAGTTGAGGGCAGTGCAATACCCGGTATACGTCGATGGCCGAAGGCTTATCTTCCTAAAATATATGACGACCAGCGGGTTGATCGCATTATTGATATGGATCAAGTGACCGCAGAGGAGACGATGCGGCAACTTGCGCGAGTTGAAGGGATATTTTGCGGCGTGTCATCTGGCGGTTCGGTGGCGGCGGCACTTCTATTGAGTCAACAGGTCGAAAATGCTGTCATTGTGGCAATAGTTTGCGACCGTGGTGATCGTTATCTTTCTACTGGCGTGTTTGGTCCAGATCAGTAAACTACGCGCTTCCCATGGCTTCAGGAAAATGAGTGAAGAAGCGTTTTGAACCAGTCAATACCAAAATAGTCGGTCTTCACAAAGACGGTTACGGCATCACCGAAGATCCGAAACTCTGCGTGCACGGTGCGCTCGCCGGTGAGGAAGTCACGGCTTTACCTTTCACGCGAAAGAAACAAAAAATCTTTGCGAAAACCACGGCAGTACTCGAAGCCTCGGTTGATAGGTGTGTGCCAATGTGTCCCGTTGCGGCTGATTGTGGCGGATGCAGTCTTCAGCACTACGACCCTCAAGCTCAAATTGAACATAAGCAGACCTTTCTCGTTGATACACTGGCGGATACTCAGCCAGCGAGCTACTTTCCTCCCCTTACAGGTACCGTTAGCCATTACCGTGCAAAAGGCAGACTGGGTGTTAAATACGTTGATAAAAAGGAGCGGGTGTTAGTCGGGTTTAGGGAAAAACTAAAACCCTACATCACGGAAACGACTAACTGCTTCGTCTTAAGAAAACCCGTGTCTGACTTGTTGGAACCCTTGGCGAGATTGATAGAGAGCTTAAGTGACCCACGTACCTTGCCTCAAATCGAAGTTGCCATCGGAGATACGAACGCAGCTTTGGTATTCCGACATCTCAATGAGTTGGACGACAACGACCTTGAGCGCCTGAAGGCTTTCGGGGCTGCGCATGAGCTGCATGTTTATTTACAGCCAGGCAATCTAGAGACCGTTCACAAGCTATGGCCTGCAGATGGCATTGAAAGGCTTCAGTACGCGTTGCCGGATTTTGATCTAACATTTGATTTCCACCCGATGGACTTCACGCAAATAAATCCAGAGATTAATCGAAAGATGGTGGCCAAGGCCATCGAGTATTTGGATGTAAACGATGCTGATTGCGTCTTCGATGCGTTTTGTGGCATTGGTAATTTCAGCTTGGCAATGGCTCGGCGGGCAAAGCATGTCATTGGTATTGAAGCATCGATTCCGAGTGTTGAGCGCGCAAAGTCAAATGCGGTCAAAAACTCGCTCCATAATACCGAATTTTATGTGGCCGACCTGTTCGCTGAAGGCCCTGATATGCCTGCTTTACAGCAGGCTAACAAGGTGCTGCTCGACCCGCCCAGAAGTGGCGCATTTGAGGTCTGTAAAAAACTTGCAAGCAGTAAGGTTGAAAGGGTAGTGTACGTCTCCTGCAACCCTGAGACGTTAGCGAGAGACGCTGAAATTTTGGTTGCGGGTGGGTATCAATTCGACGGTGCAGGTGTGATTGATATGTTTCCCCATACGACACATGTCGAGTCTATTGCCTGCTTCTCTAAGTAGTCCGATCATCTTTCTATGGTAAAAGTCAGAGAGGAACAGCCTCTTCATTTTGATGGTAGTATCAATCTGGAATTATGGCTTAGTCAGCTTAATGAAATTAACCCTGATGTTAATCTGGGGAGAATTCGTGAGGCCTGCGATTTGTCTCAACAGGCAGAAGAAAAAGCCGTTGCGACCAATAGTGTCTGGCGTGAAGGTGTCAGTAGCTACAAAACTGGCCTCGACATGGCCAATATCCTATCCGAACTCCGAATGGACGAAGATGCCATAGTTGCAGGCATTATTTATCGTGCTGTTCGCGAAAATCAAATTACCCTCAACCACGTACGGAAAAACTTTGGGCCGACAGTCGCCGATCTTGTCGAAGGCGTTCTCAAAATGGCTGTGATAGGCACAATTGATCTCAAGCCTAATCAAGCGGTTCTTGGTGTAAGGTCTGATCAAATTGAACAAGCCCGGCGCATGATTGTGGCGCTAGTTGATGATGTTAGGGTCGCCCTAATTAAGTTGGCCGAAAGAACCTGTGCAATTCGAAATATTGCTCACAGCAGTGCTGATCAGAGAATTCGACTGGCTAGAGAAGTCTTCGATATTTACTCCCCGCTTGCTCATCGACTCGGTATCGGTCATTTGAAATGGGAGTTGGAAGATATTGCATTTCGTTATATCGAGCCAGAGGACTACAAGCGAATCGCAACGCTGCTTGATGAAAAGCGAGTCGCTAGACAAGACTATATACGTAGAGTGATTGATACACTGCAAGACAAGCTAAAGATAATTAACGTTGAAGCCGATCTTGAAGGGCGCGCTAAACATATTTACAGCATCTGGAGAAAGATGCGTAATAAAGGCATTCCCTTTAGCGAGGTCTATGACGTCAGAGCGGTGAGAATTCTTGTGCCGACTGATAATGATTGTTATCGAGTTTTGGGTGTTGTGCACAATTTATGGCGTAGTGTTCCGTACGAGTTTGATGACTATGTTGCAAACCCAAAAGAGAATGGCTATCGGTCGCTGCATACGGCTGTCATCGGGCCTGAAGGTAAAGCGCTGGAGATTCAGATACGAACTCAGGAAATGCACCAGGAAGCCGAATTTGGGGTTTGTTCTCATTGGCAATATAAATCAATCGATGGCGAGGAAAAGCCCGCTTCGTACGAAAATAAAATAACCTGGTTGCGAGGGATTCTTGAGTGGCAAGAGCAAGGTGATTTATCGAGTCTTGCGAAGGAGCTTAGGGATGAAGTTAGTCTCGATAGAATTTATGTATTCACCCCGGAAGGTCACGTAATTGACATGCCGCCTGGTTCAACGCCTGTGGATTTTGCTTACCGGGTCCATACGGAGGTTGGACACAAGTGTCGAGGGGCAAAGATAAATGGCCGTGTTGTGCCATTGAACACCGCGTTGAAATCCGGCGATCAAATACAGGTTATTACTGCCGATATAGCTGATCCAAGGCGTGAGTGGCTCCATGAGCACCTTGGCTATGTTACGACGGGCAGAGCAAGGGCCAAGATTCAGAGTTGGTTTGGAAATCGAACCAAGCTTAAGAATATAGAAGAGGGAAAGCGCATCTTGTTTGATGAATTGCGCCATCTTGGAATCGAACGGATGACCGAGGAAGAACTGCTTGGATATGTGCAGTTCGATAAGGGTAGCGATTTGTTTGCCGCTGTCGGAAGCGGTGATATTAATTCCCTTGAGATAATCAGCAAGGTTACAAGCTTGGTGGAGCTGGATGAAAGAGATCATCAGTTGAATCTAGGTCTCATTGAGCAGGAACACCTCGGTGATACTTCCCCGGTGTCAGGCATCGGTGATTTCGACCACCAGATATCAGAATGTTGCGCACCGGTTCCCGGTGATTCGATTCTGGGTGTCATTGATGATGCGAATTTGGTGCACGTGCATCGACAAGATTGTATACAGGCACTTCGAGCTGATAGTTACGGTCGACTTTTACGGCTGGACTGGCAAGACGATACTCAAACGACGTTTCCGGTGACCGTAGCCGTAGACGCCTATGATCGATCAGGTCTACTACATGAAATTACGGGTGTTTTCCTAGATGAAAAAACCAACGTGGTAGAGATGATTTCTCGATCGGACAAGAAGAGCAACAGAGTAAATATGAGCATGATTATGGAAGTAACTAGCTTGAATGAACTCCTTCGTACGCTGGAGAAAATAGAGCAGCTTCCGAATGTAATATCAGCTCGCAGATCAAAATTAGCCTAATAAACTATTAATCCAGGAGATTCGTTGTGAAAATCATTCTATTGGGAGCGCCCGGTGTCGGAAAAGGTACACAGGCACAATTCATTACCGAAAAATATGGTATTCCACAAATATCGACCGGAGACATGTTGCGGGAAGCAATCAAAGCTGAAAGCGAGCTTGGTAAGAAAGTTAAAAGCGTAATGGAAAGTGGTGCGTTAGTGACTGATGATATCATTATAGATTTAGTGAAAGAGCGACTGACAAAACCGGATTGTGCTAACGGCTATTTGTTCGATGGGTTTCCCAGAACGATTCCGCAAGCTGAAGCTTTAGTTGAGCAGGGTATCAGTATTGATAATGTGCTGGAGATCAAAGTTGAAGCCTCTGAAATTATTGCCAGATTGAGTGGAAGGCGCGTCCACGTTGACTCTGGTAGAATTTATCATGTCATATATAACCCGCCCAAAGTGGAAGGAAAAGACGATGTTTCAGGGGATGATCTTATCCAGCGGGATGATGATAAGGAAGAAACGGTAAAGGAAAGACTTAATGTTTATCGCGACCAAACAGAACCGTTAGTTAAATTCTATCAAGATCTATCAAATCAATCTGGCGGAAGTTTAAAATATTCAAAGATTGAAGGTGTTGGTAATACTGACGAAATAAGAGCGAATATTTTCTCTGCGCTTGAATCTTAACTTTGGTTTTGTCTTCAGGCTTGACGCCACATAACTTGTTCGTTAGCAGTTACAGTTGAAGGAAATTCTAGCTGAAACGACTAAAACATTGAAAAAGATACGTTTTTTAGAAAAAAAGTTAGCAAATTCTTTTTTTTTTTTCTAAACTGTATTACGTAAGTGCAACTGTATACATTTGTTCTTCACATTTTAGAAGGAGGTATCAAAAAGAAATCACTTAATTTGAATGTTGATTAGGTGAGTAATTTTTGAAACCGAATTTGAAAAGTGGTTAGTGACAGACACTACTGCCGAGGAGATGTGATATAGCTGCTGACGAGAATGATGTACTGATGCGGTATTGATGCTGTACAAAGTTCAACTTTCAAACGAAAGACAGGAGTGTAAACGTGGTCGCTAAAAAGAAAGCTAAGAAGAAAGTAGTTGCTAAGAAAAAAGTAGTTGCTAAAAAGAAAGTAGTAGCTAAGAAAAAACCAGCTGCTAAGAAAAAAGTAGCGGCTAAGAAAAAGCCTGCTGCTAAGAAAAAAGTAGCGGCTAAGAAAAAGCCTGCTGCTAAGAAGAAAGTAGCGGCTAAGAAAAAGCCTGCTGCTAAGAAGAAAGTAGCGGCCAAGAAAAAGCCTGCTGCTAAAAAGAAACCAGCCGCCAAGAAGAAGGTAGCTGCGAAAAAAGTTGCTAAGAAAAAGCCAGCAGCTAAAAAGAAACCAGCTGCTAAGAAAAAGCCTGCTGCTAAGAAAAAGGTAGCGGCTAAGAAAAAGCCTGCTGCTAAGAAGAAAGCGGGTAAGAAGAAGTAAATACGCGCTCGTTGAGTGACAAAAAGCCCTCTTTTGAGGGCTTTTTTGTGTCTGAAATCCCTGCAGGCTCTTCTGTCCAGCCTATAGTGGCTCTTGTGTGGCAGCGTTTTTAGGCACAGGCTTCAGTCGTATTGATAAAAAATCCAATTGTTGCAGAAAAGCGCCTGCATACCGGCGTTTAGTGCAGATCTTCAGGATGATTAAGGTTTCTGAATTGCTGCTTCAATTCACTTTCGAGTGTTATCCACGACAGGGTCGCGAGCCAAGAGACAACAGACCTACGATTTGTTTTCAGATGAGCCTCGATGCTTTGCAGGCTGCTGGTGCGAATGAGGGACGCGAGAGGTTCTGTCCCTTCACTTGTTTTGACTGATATTGCGTCTTTGTCACCCAATGCATTAGCGAGATCTAGGACGATCGTCCTTGGTAAGAATGGCATGTCGCATGCCGTAATGAAGCAATAGGGCGTTGTAATTTTTCTACCGGCACTTAACAGGCCGGCAAGTGGTCCAATGCCTTCTTTGTTGTTTTGTTTATCGTCAGTCTCGCTATTGGTATTGTTGGTATCAAGATTGAAATCATCGATCGCAATGGGATAATTGAATCGACGATATTGATCGAGGTCTTCATTGCAGCTGATCACAATATTCGAAACCTGGTCATGAAGTTTTTCAAGTACATGTTCGATAAGCGGTTTACCATTAAAGATAAGTAAGCCTTTGTTCTTACGACCCATGCGTGTTCCGATGCCACCGGCAAGAATGATGGCAGAAATTTCTGATGTTTTTAGTGTCACGTTAAGCTCGGAGTTTGAGTCACTAGTATGAAAATTACTTTTAGTACGTACGAAATTGTATCTGTCACTGAAGGGTTTGTCCTTTGAAAGAAGACGAGAGTCACTTTTTTGACGAGACGAGTGATCTCGCCGGAGATCTGCAAGACTTTCGCTTTAGACCTGGACAGGTTGAAATGGCATCGTTTGTTAGTAATGCGATTCGTCGATCACGCCATGCGATCATTGAAGCGGGTACTGGCACAGGTAAAACTTTTGCCTATTTAATGCCGGTACTGCGCTCGAAAAAGAAAGTCATCATATCGACCGGTACAAAGAACCTACAGGATCAACTCTTCTCAAAAGACATACCTTTGGCGAACAAGCAGTTTGGGGTGAAGGTCGCCATTTTGAAAGGACGAGCTAATTATCTTTGTCGAGACCGCCTCTTCAAAAATATCAAGATGATTGGGCAAGAGCATGCCGCAACGGTGCTGCAGGCGTTGAGTGAGGTTCAGGATTGGGCGACCCGCACACGTACAGGAGATTTAACGGAACTTCTCGACCCATCTGAGATGAATCCGGTCGTACCTATGGTGACAAGTACGACTGATAATTGTCTAGGGCAAGACTGTGATTACTACGACAGCTGTCCTGTGTATATCGCTCGCAGGCGTGCTCAAGAAGCGGATCTGGTTGTTGTAAATCACCATTTATTGCTCGCAGACCTAGGATTGAAGGAGCTCGATGTTGCTCAACTTTTGCCTTCTGCTGAAGTTGTGGTTGTTGATGAGGCTCATCAACTTCCGGATATAGCGCGACAGTTTTTTGGCGAAAGATTTAGCTCAAGACAATTACGGGAACTAAGCGGTGATACTAAACGTGAACAGTTGCTTGTATCAAACGATGATCCAGGATTAATCGAATGTTGTCATATGCTCGAATTGGCAACAGGTCGATTGACTCAAAGTTTCGCGCTGGCAGTAGGCGAGCTAGAGAGGAAGCTGGATGACAGTTCCGTTCAAGAAGTTATCGAAGAGATTGATTTACTGCTGTCAGACTTAGTGCGGTTTTTGAAGCTTGCTGCAGAACGTAGCGTCGGGCTTGAGCATTGCTACACGCGAGTTTTAAGTTTGGTTGACGTGTTTGCGACGATGACTTCGATAGGTGGAAATGAAGCTCATGCGCATTGGATTGAGATGATGGGATCACACCCACGATATTCAGGCTTTGTTATCCAGCGAGCACCGGTCCAAGTTTCGGAAGAGCTTGCGCCGATAATAGAGAAGAGCTCGCAGAGCTGGCTTTTTGTATCGGCCACGTTGACGGTTAATAAATCTTTTGAACATTATAAGAGCGCTATCGGCCTAAAAAATATTGACGAATGTCGTTTGGAATCGCCCTTTGATTTTGCATCGCAGGTGCTCAGCTTCGTACCTTTAGGGCTTCCTGCTGCCGGTACAGACCAGCATACTCAGGCTCTTCTAACAGAGGTGTTACCTTTAGTGCGTCAGCATTCGGGTCGCAGTTTCATGTTGTTTACTAGCCATCGGGCGTTGCAACTCGCATCAAGGTTACTGCAACACGAGCACGATCTAACCTTCCTGACTCAGGGGTCGATGCCAAAGAAGGCGTTGCTGCAAAAATTCACGCAACTTCCTAGATGCATATTATTGGCAACGCAAAGCTTCTGGGAGGGGGTGGATGTGCGTGGTGCAGATTTACGTCTATTAGTGATTGATAAGCTGCCATTTTCTAGTCCCGATAACGCAATTTTTAGAGCGCAAAGCAAAGCGGTTGAAGAACAAGGCGACAATGCATTTCGCACCCTTGCCTTACCGGAAGCCGCGATCACTTTAAAGCAGGGCTTTGGTCGGCTTATTCGACAAGAGACTGACTCAGGACTATTTGTGCTGGGAGATTCCCGCATTATTGAAAAGAACTACGGCGGTGTTTTAAGAGCGAGTCTGCCTGAAATGCAATGGACTTCCTCGCCCGATGAAGCACAAAGATTTTTAGAAAAAATTGACAATGCATCAACGCAATAATTCCCATATTTACTTTGCCAGATTAGGTAAAGCAAAAAGAATTTCCTTGGCGAGTATTTGCTAAACTGACCAGGTGTCCTAACGAAAAGTAAATCTATGAATATTTTGGCAATCGATACATCCACTCCAGTCTGCATGCTTGGACTTAAGATCGGCAATGAACTGTTTACCAATAGCCAGAGGGTAGACAGAACTCATAGCAAAGTTGTGCTGCCTAGAATTCTAGGGCTACTGCAAGACGCTGGCATTGATAAATCAGACATTGATCTCATTGTCTATGGTCAAGGTCCCGGTTCCTTCACTGGTTTGAGGATTGGTGTCGGGGTTGTACAGGGGCTGGGTTTCGGCTTGGGGGTGAAGGTCGTTGGCGTATCGAGTATGGCCGGTGTCGCTCAAACTGTAATGCGCAAAAAACGAGTCGATCACGTGTTGGTTGCTCTCACAGCTAGGAATAAAGAGGTTTATTTTGGTTCATATTCAAAGCAAAACACGATTGCTGTCGTTAATGGTAACGAGGGTGTTTGGGAAGCGAGTGAAGTTCCATTACAGGCGAAGGATCTAAGCTGGTCAGCTGTTGGTTCCGGTTGGAACCTAAGCGACGAACTATCGCTCGCGACGGGTGTTGTACCGACGGATATCGAACTGGAGGTTGAGCCGATGGTTGAAGACTTTATCTGTTTGGGGCAACAGCGAGCGCTTCAAGGCTTTTCTACCAATGCGATTGATGCGATACCCGAATATTTAAGAGAGCAGGTGGCAACCCCGCCGAAGAAGCAAAGCTGAACCGATGCCTCGATTTAAATTGATACAGCAGGATTCAGGTTTTGAGCTAATAGATAGTCATCAGTCTCAGCTGGCGTTACGCATCGATTTTGGTTCATCGAAATTGCAGCATCGCGCAACCCGTGGCGGCAAAAAAGAACTCTTGCTCAGGGCCGTCGATGCTAAACCGGGCTTGAGGGTTATGGATTGCACGGCAGGACTTGGGACCGATAGTTTTTTGCTGGCCAATGCCGGTTGTATAGTGACGATGCTTGAACGTTCGAAAATTTTAAGTATTTTGCTGCGTGGTGCACTGCAGGCGAATGTGTCGCAGGATATACAATCAACGTTATCTCGAATGCACCTGATCGAAGCTGATGCGAAAGATGTATTGTTGAAAATGCGCAAGACCGGCTCAACGGATGAGGATCGAGGAGACATTCTGCCCGACGTCATTCTTATCGACCCAATGTTTCCTTCACGAAGAAAACAGGCGTTGGTGAATGGTTCGATGCAGATGTTACAGAATTTTGTTGGTAAGGATCAGGATGCAACGGAACTACTCGGTCTTGCGATACAAACAGGCTGCTCGAAGGTTGTCGTAAAACGTCCGGCGAATGGAGACGAGCTCGATACGTTTAAGCCTTCATACCAGTATGTCGCAAAGGCAAATAGGTTCGATGTGTTCTTACAATAGCGTTGATTTGCTGGTCTTTTCACAAGGTCTTTTTACAAGGGCTTTTTGCAAGGTCTTAGCAATAGATCGTTTCAATGACCCATGTGACAGATCTCCATAAGAAGGCCTAGTCGCGACAAGTCGCCGGATAAGGGGCTCAGGTCCTCGTCTCGCCCCCGTCTCGGTTAATACCGATAAAGCCCTAGGGTAGCCAGTAACGCGTCTAGCGATGGCTCAGCGACTGAATGACGTTGAACCTGACAGCTGCGTCGAGTAATGAGTCTATGCTGTTATGAAGGGTTGTAAAACCGCCGGATGGGATCCACGTTTCATCAGATTTAGTCATGCTGCCCGATACAGATAACGCTGTCATAAATCGTGCAAACAGACTTCTGTCAAAAAACTCTGGCGAGTTTATGCCGAAAATTAGCGATAACCGCCGTGCCACATCGAGTGCTGAGGTTTCAATTTCTTTGCTTGATCTTATGTGTTCGTCCGCAATTAACATCATCACGATATGAAATCTTTCCAGACAGGGTTCGACGATTTCTGCCAACTCTGACAGGGACGCAAAACCATCGCTGGTCTGGTCAGTCGCTGAGACGATGTCCGCCTCTTTGCAAGCGAGGCCGACGGTGATTAACACTTCAATGGTATTGGCTATACGTGCAGGTAAATCCTCCGTAGAGATGTTCAAAAACAACTCCTTCGCAAGGAAAGGATAGATGATTTCGCAGTTTTGGTTTATTTCTGCGAGGCTGACGCTACCGTTGAATCGAATAATTCTGGCAATCAGAGAAGCCAGTGCAAAAACGTGTAGGGTGTTATTACGATAGTAGGTTAATGCTATTGCTGTCGTTGCTGAGGCTGTAAGAATATCGCCAGAGTGATGGCTAATGCGGTCCAAGCCAGAAACTTGCTCAGCGTGTTTGATTATCTCAATTTCGTTGAGTGTGGTGACGGTGGTTGAGTCGGCTCGGGTAAGGCGACTGATGGCACGAAGGACCTTTACCTGATTTCGTAGTCGTTGTTCCCCCATCGCCTGCTTGGGCGTGCACAACAAAGCCGTGGCAACGAGGTTGGTTGGATTAATTGTTGCCGCGTCGTTGATACGTTCGGCTAACTGGACTGCGAGTAGATTATGGGCCCGTGTCAGTGATGCGGGTGTTAGTTCTGTGTTGGATGCCTGTTTCCAACCCGGCAATTGATCGTCTAGAAATTCATTGAGATATAACGGTGAGCCAAAATTAACATCCACCTGCCCGAACGCTTTTTTAAAAGTACTAAAAATGCCGAAAATATCAAAAATGGATTCATCTTGTTTTGTTTTCCCCGAAAGTTCGCCCTGATAAGTTGAACCCTCAAGAATTCGTTCATATCCGAAGTAAACAGGTAAAAAAGCGATGTTCTTTGCCGGATCACGCCGAAAGCTACTCACTGTCATTGATAGCATGCCCGTTCTTGGCGATAGCGTGCGGCCGGTTCGACTTCTTCCACCTTCAATAAAATATTCGACTGAGTAACCTTTGGTAAACATTAGGTGCAGATACTCATCAAAAACCGCTTTGTAAAGTAGGTCGCCTTGAAATGATCGGCGCATATAAAATGCACCGGCGCGGCGCAGAATCGATCCGACAACGGGTAAGTTCAGGTTCTTGCCGGCGGCAATATGAGGCGGTGTTAAGCCGTTGTTGTATAGCACATAGGACAAAAGAAGGTAGTCGATGTGACTGCGATGACAGGGTATATAAATTATCTCATGAGACTTGGCGATCTCTTTTGGTATGTCGACGTTAATAACATTGATGCCGTCATAGAGTTTGTTCCAAAGCCAAGTGAGTAATATTTGGAATGAGCGTATGACTCGATAGCTTTGGTGGGATGCAATTTCGTTGGCATAACTTAGTGCCTTTTTTTCAACCTTCTGCTGGTTTAGCTGGGTTTTTGAAACCTCGTTCTTGATTGCAGTTTGGACGGGTTCGCTTTCCATAAGCGTGTTTAACAGCGTCCTGCGATGTGACAAATCTGGACCAAGAATTGCCTGCCTCTGACGATTGAAATGAACCCGCAGAAGGCGCATCAGTTTTCGCTTCTGTCGCTCGATGTCAGGCTCGCTGGCAACGAGTTCAGCCAAGTTAACTGGCTGACTGAATTGAACCATAATATGACTGCGATATAAGATTGCCGACACTAATTTTTTAAATCGGCTGGTTGCGGTCCAGTTTTCTGAGAGAATGACTTTGAATAAAGACTTCTCTCTGTCTGGCTGATGTCCCCAAAACAGTGAGACGGGTACTATTTTGATCGTGCCTCGGTTGTCCAGCAACAAGGATTCGTTCTGACTCGCGCTCTGATACTGCAGCAGACGCTGCATGCGAGCAGATTGCTGGCGCAATGTCTTTCTACCAAAGGTACCTTCCGGATGGCCTAGGAAGAAGAATGAGCGTGATTCGTGGTCATTAAGCGCCGCAGTTGGTTTTGGTAAGCCCGCGAGTATGCAAGCCTGTTCAAGCACCAGTAAATCCGTCGTTGATTGGAATGGCATAACATAGCAAACACGATCGTCAGGTTGTAGCGACAGATAATCAGCATCATTACCAAGAATAGTAGGTCTGATCCAAGAAAAGAGAACGGATCTTGAGAGCGAAAATGTACTCGCCTTGATAGCCAAAGAGGTTTTTTTAAGAAAACCGAGAGGTCGATCGGTGGCCGTGTCGATGATCGTCGAAGCAGAAGAGCCAACCGACACGGAATCCCGCGTCGATTGCGAATCTAGTCGTTCCGATTCGGCCTTATCGTTTTCCATTAAAGTGGTCGGTTAGTTTGTCCAAAGGGTCTGTGCCCTCAATAACGACTTCCCAGACATTGTCGTACTTTCGGGTAGTCTGACTTTCCATATCGCTTGAGCTGGCAATCACGGTCGAGCGTATAAACACGAGCAGGTTCTGTTTTTCCGTTCTAACCGACTCGGCTTTGAACAAGTAGCCAATTAAAGGGATATCTTTTAGGAGAGGAACACCACGTTCACTTTCTGATTTTTTATCTCGGGTGAGACCGCCTAAAATGACGACTTCACCATTTTCAGATAGCACCGTCGTTTCGATTGTTCGAATGTTTGTGATGAGATCAGCTGAGCCGTCATTACCAATATCAATCGTACCTGTCTGATCGACTTCGGAGACTTCCTGTTCAATCTCTAGTCGAATCGAGTTGCCGTCGTGGACGTGTGGAATAACCTTGAGTGTCAAACCAACGTCCTCTCTTTGAATCGTTGTAAAAGGGTTGACGGTTCCACCGCTGCCCGTTGTCGTTGATCCGGTTCGAAACGGTACATTTTGGCCGACGACAATTTTTGCTTCTTCATTGTCCATGGTGGTGATGCTGGGTGTGGATAGCAGATTGACGTCTGAGTTTTCTGATACAGCCTGGATGATGAAGGCGAAGCTAGTACCACTTGAATCGAGATTTCCACCACCTATAAGTGGTCGAGTGCCTAGGTTTGCGGAGGATGGGTCATTGGTTGCAATGCTTTGCAGTATGCTCGCCAGAACACCGCTAGGTTGGGTTATGGCGATAGGTAGATTTGAGCTGCCCTGATCGACAATCGCGAGCTCTGTACCGAGTTCCCGAGTGAAGTTTGTACTCACCTCCATAATAACCGCTTCAATAAGAACCTGTAGCCTGCGCACGTCGAGACTAGCAATGATGTCCTTGAGTTCATTCATCGTTGTTGGGTTGGCTCGAATGACAAGTGCGTTTAAAGAGGCATCTGCATGTATGCTGGTTTTAACATTTTGATTACCCTTATTGTCTTCGTTTTCATCAGACACAAGATTCTTCAAAATCTCAGCAAGTTGTTCAGCATCGGAATGAGCGAGACGAACCACTTGAATGGTCCCTGCTCGATTTGCAGGTACGTCAAGTTCTTGGATGAGTTCTTCGATTTTCTTCAGTGTTGCGGCTTCACCTTTTAATACCAGCGAGTTGGTGCGTTCACTTGCCACAATTGTTACTAGGTTTGGACCTTTTGCACCTTTGCCTATTTGTTCTGGGGCTAGTTTTTCAAGTAGCGCCACCATGTCCTCAACCCAGGCTTCTTTAAGTTGAATAATCCGAGTGGTTTTTGTGTCGGCAACATCAATATCTTTAACCATCTCCATGAGACGGGCAATGTTACTGGCATGGTCACTAATAATGAGTGCGTTTGGCTCGGTCAGGCCAGCGAGGTGGCCGTACTGTGGAATCATAGGTCGCAGTATTTTTACCAACTCTGCTGAGGGTGTATTGCGTACCGGGATGACTTTCGTGATGAGCTCTTCACTATCAATATTGTTTGCAGCATCGAGTGGATTGCCGCTTTGCTTGGCAAGCGTTTGCTGGACTATTTTGACGACTCTACCGGCGGGTACCGCTGCATAACCGTGTACTCGAAGTACACTGAGAAACAGTTCATAGATGGCGTCGGCGTCCATCGCCGTGCTTGATATGACGGTAACGTTTCCCTTTATTCTTGGGTCGATGATAAAACTTTTGCCGGTGATGGCAGAGACTTGAGTTGTGAACTCACGGATGTCCGCGTTCTTCAGATTTATCTTCCAATTATCCTGTCCAAGAATTGGGGCAGCGAAGATAATCAAAATGAGAAAGACTAGACGTCTAGGTAAGTACATAAACAAAAAACACCAAGCGGGTGAAAGGGGCATGTTACTTTAATTTGAACTCGGTTGGCACTAGTCCGGAATTGGAACAGTCACAAAAAACCGTCGCGTATCTCGTTGTACCTCAACTCTGACTCTCTTTGCTGCAACCGTTTGATTTAAAAGATCTTTGTCACTTGAGACATTTCCAACAGGTTTGCCATTAACCGACAATATGACATCCCCCTTCTTTAAACCTGACTGACGCAAGATAGCTTGGGAGACTTCTGCGCCGATTTTGTAACCCGATGCTCCACTTTCACTAACCGGCGATATGCCTAATTCGCTCAGTACTGCTTCTGGTTCGGTGTCCAAGCGTTGTTGATAGGCCGCAATTTGTGATTTTAAATTCGATCCCTTTTGCTGACGCTTTAGTCTCGCATTGGAGGCTTCCTCACTGCGCTTTGCGATACGTTCTCGAACCTGTTTGAGTCGGGCGTTCGGACCGTTAGTTGGATCGGTGGGCTCGACAGAATTTGCGTTAGAGACGGCCTGGAATTGTGATGCGAGTGGATTATCGAGAAACGGTAGTTTCTCGATGCGTGCACCGCGCTTAATCAGCACATGGTCATCAAACACGGCATGTAATGTGGCATTGCCGGGAAGCTTGTCACCAATTTGGTAGAGTTCGCCGGATTTTCCTTTTTGAGCAATAATAGCGCTGGATTCAGTCTTGTCCTCTGCTGTGAAGACCCCTTGTAAATCCAAATTCAATTTCGTCTTAGGTGCGTCGACAAGCTTAGGCTGTTCCGTTTCTGCGACAGAACCAAATAGGTCGAGTGCAGCTAGACCATAATTTTTCTTGGATTGACCATTGTCGGGCGTTGTCTGCGCTGAATCAGCGTTTGTTGCAGGTGTGTTCTCTAATTCTTCAAGGATCAGCAGGGCAACATTGGCAAGGGACAGGCTCAGGAGCACAACGAGAGTGACATTTGTGAGAGTGACTAGAATCTTGTTGTATTGGTTAAACCAGTCAACGACGGCGTTCAATTGTTCATTCCCTCGATTTAAAAAAGTAGGCCTAAAGAATTTTCTCTTCGAACTCTAGCACAGTGTCGTCAGCTTCAGTATCTGCGGATGTGGCGATGGCTGCTAATTCAAACAATCGACCAAGAACCGTTACCTTGACCCAACCGCTTTGAGCAAAGCTTATATTCATGATGGCCTTGTTCTGGTGTGTAACGGACAAATGCGAGACAGGACTGTTGTCGGTGATGTCGTTCCTAGATGAAAGCTTACCTTGCAGAGGCGGTAGAAAAAATTGCTGTAAATTGGTGCCGTTTCTTGCGGTGATCGAGCCGCCCGCCCAATGGATGAGTCCGGCGATGTGGTTGATCTGCTTCAAATCAGAGGCGAGAGAAAGATCTGTCAAAATAAGCTGATTCGTCAGCGTTAGGCCAAGCGGTACGCTGACGACATTGATGTATTCACTGTCTATGGCACCTTGGATGTTTTGTAGCAGTAAATGATCCCTCTCAGCGGCGATGTTGCCGCTTAGTGTGTGATCAGTCCCTGAAATATCGAAACTCACTTCTACCTTTTTTGAAAGCAATGGCAGTGCTGATAATCGCCACTGCAGATTGCTGAGAGGAAAGTCGCGGTATCGGAAAGTTGTTGCTCCACGCCAAACAGTGCCGCTAATTTGATTTATGAATAAGCCGGGCACTGCTGCCATGATTTGCGATTTAGTCGATTTAAGGAGGATATTTGCAGGCGCAAACACGGCAACAAAACAGATGAAACTCAACAGGGCGGCTGCCCCGTATAGCATGAATTTTCTCATTATCTGTTAAAACCAGTTGACGGTTTTGATGTCGTCATCGATAAAACGGAACCAACCACCTTCATCTGCACCATCCCAGCCTCCCGTACTGCAGCGAACTTCCAATTTAAAATATTCATAGGCGTCTACTGCACATTCACGATCTGTCTGCCATTTTGTAACATTTCTTTTGAACCAAACTGAAGCGAACCCGCCTTTGACAACATTTTCTGCAACGACACATTCAAAGGCTTCTTGATCGGCATTTTTTAATTCGAAAACAACACCTTCGCGGGTGTCCTTGGTGCCGGTTATTTCAAAATACTGCGACAACCAAGCGGTCACAGCATCGAGCTCTACACGCTTAACGTAAATTTCGATATCGGGGAAAGCGTCGGTCGAATCATTGTGCTCAGTCATTCTTCTTCCCTATAAAGACGCGTACAAGTTCCTTCACACGTCCGTTCACAAGAGTCGCGAGACGATATCTTGGTAAACCACCGCGAGTTGATCTAGATCTTTAATGGCGACACATTCATTTACTTTGTGAATCGTTGCATTTCGAGGACCTAGTTCGACAACTTGCGTGCCTGTCGGTGCAATGAATCGACCATCGGATGTGCCGCCAGAAGTAGAGAGTATTGTCGTCAAATGAAGGTTTGACGAAATAGACGCTTCAACCGCGGGAATCAATTCGCCACCGACCGTGAGGAAAGGGACGCCAGATAAGGTCCACAATATGTCATAGTCAATGTCATGTTTATCTAGAATTGATTGGGTGCGCGCTTTAATCATTGGTTCGTCGAGTTCTGTCGAGAAACGGAAGTTTAGCAGTAGCTCCATGGTGCCGGGAATAACGTTTGTGACGCCGGTGCCGCTATGTAAATTCGAGATTTGCATCGAGGTTGGCGGGAAAAACGCATTACCTGCGTCCCAAACCTCATCGGTCAGTTCAATTAGTGCCGGTAGCGCGGCATGGATGGGATTCTTCGCGTCGTCTGGATAGGCGACATGCCCTTGAATCCCCTTGAAGACAATTTTGGCGTGCAATGATCCACGTCTGCCTGTTCGAACAACGTCACCGAGTGCCTTGTCGCTTGATGGCTCGCCAATAAGACACCAATCTAATTGGATGCCTCGCTCTGCGAGCGTTTCAATGACCCGTCGAGTACCGTTAATGGCATCAGCTTCTTCGTCTGATGTAATTAGAAATGCCAGTGTTCCTTTGTGATCAGGGTGTTGTGATAGAAAGTTGCTTGCGGCGGTCAGCATGGCGGCGATAGAACCTTTCATATCGGCCGTGCCGCGACCGTAAAGGTGACCATCGACGGCTGTCGGTTCAAATGGGTCAGTGTCCCAATTCTCAAGTGGACCGCTCGGGACCACGTCCGTGTGTCCAGCAAAAGTGAAGTAGGGTGCTCCTTCGCCATGCGTCGCCCAAAGGTTGGAGACATCAGCGAAAGGCATCGCCTCGACCTCAAACCCTAGTTGCTTTAGATACCCGGCAATGAGTGTCTGACAACCTTCATCTGCAGGCGAAATCGATTGAGCACTAACGAGTTTCTTCGTGAGTTCAAGTGTTGAATCAGTCATAGCAATCAGGTCAGCCTAGTTGTTCGAATGAAGACTGTCATTTAGCTGAATCGCTTTTTTATTGGTGCGACATTCAACGATTCCCGTTTGAGAATTACGAATAAACAGCATGTCATTTTGCCCGGAGAGATCACGTGCTTTGGCGACTTTAACGAAGCTCTTGTTTTCATCCAACACCTGTACGGCAGTACCGGCTGTGATGTACAGACCAGCCTCGATTGTGCAGCGATCACCGAGTGCAATGCCTGTGCCCGCATTCGCGCCGAGAAGACAATCTTTGCCGATGGTCAAAACAATTTCGCCACCACCTGACAGCGTACCCTGTGTGCTAGCGCCGCCTCCGAGGTCACTGCCGGAGTCCATTATGACGCCTTGAGATAGGCGTCCTTCAATCATGTTCGGGCCGATTGCGCCGGCGTTGAAGTTTACAAAACCTTCATGCATCACCGTTGTACCTTCACCCAGATAAGCACCTAATCTTACACGGGCACTATGGGCGATTCGAACCCCATACGGCGCAACGTAGTTTGTCATCTTAGGGAATTTATCGACTGAAGAAACTTCGAGTAAGCGACCTTGCGCCCTTGCTTTGAGTTGCTCATCCGGCAATTCTTCCAAATCTATCGCGCCTGCATCTGTCCAGGCAACATTGGGTAACTGCGCAAATATGCCGTCAAGGTTTTGCGCGTTCGGCAGAACCTGGCGATGCGACAGTAAATGCAGTTTTAGATAGGCTTCCGGCGTCGACGTAAGTGCTGCGTCGGTCTGCAACATACAGGCGACCCTTGGACTGGTCGACATACGCATCATGCCAAGGATTTGCTGTTGGCGACTGTCTGTAACGATAGAGGCCAAATCACCGATCAACTTGTCGGTTAGATCGATTGACTCATTGCCGCCCTTATAACCTAGGACCTCGGCAATCTTGCTGACATCGTCGCCCATCGGCTTGAAGACAGGTACAGGGTAAAACACCTCCAGCCACTGGCCTTTCTTATTTTTGGTGCCAATACCCAGACCGAAGCTATAAAAATTTGTGAGATCCATGTGTGATATGTCCTGTGACGATCGAAGCGCGACATTATGAACTTATCGCTTGTAAAACAGTAGGTGATAAGCGGAAATTATTCTCAGCAGCAGTTTAGCCACCCTAAAAGCAAGTCATTGACCAACGGTATCGCTCCAGTATCCGCTTCTTAGCGGGACCTTTAGAGACCGCCTCTAGCAAGTTGATGCCGAATCATAATTATAAATACTGTTTTTGATCAATAAAGGTTTTTATGCGTTGTGCGGCTTCGACACACTCGTCCGTTGTGGCAACAAGGGCCATACGTATGCGGTCTTGGCCGGGATTTTGATCATTGACCACCCGTGACAGATAGCTACCGGGTAAAACCTTGATGTTAGTGTGTTGAAGTAGCTTTCGAGTGAACTGGAGATCATCGCAGGGTGTCTTTGGCCAAAAATAGAATCCAGCTGCAGGGATGTCCATTGGCCAGCTGTCACTGAGTATGTCGGCAACGGCATCGAATTTTTGTCGGTACAGTATGCGATTCTCAATGACGTGTTCTTCGTCTAGCCATGCGGCGGCACTTAGTGCTTGGTGATGAGATGACATGGCGGAGCCGTGATAAGTTCGATACAGCAGAAACCGACTAATAATAGATTCGTCGCCCACAACGTAGCCGGAACGTAATCCAGGTAGGTTCGAGCGTTTCGAGAGGCTATTGAATGCGACACAATTTTTGTAGTTGTCTCGGCCCATTTCATCACAGGCCTGCAGAAGTCCGGGCGGTGGGTTTGATTCGTCTCGATAAATTTCCGAATAGCATTCGTCTGATGCGATGACAAAATCAAACTTGTCAGACAGATGAATGAGTTTTTGCATCACGTCTATTGGCATCACCGAACCTGTCGGATTGCCGGGTGAGCAAATATAGATGAGGCTACATTGTTGCCAGGTAGTGTCGTCGATCGAATCGAAATCAGGTTGAAAATTATTTTCCTGTAAACATTCAAGGTAGCAAGGTTTGCTGCCGGCGAGAATCGCTGCGCCTTCGTAAATTTGATAAAAAGGGTTCGGCATCAAGGTCAGTGGAGCGCCGCCTGAACCATCGCTATCGATCACTGCTTGGGCGAAAGCAAAGAGCGCTTCTCGTGTGCCTGTCACAGGTAAAACCTGAGTTTCAGCATTTATAGGCGCCTGAGTTAACTTGAAACGTCGGTTAACGAAGGTGGCGATGGCTTGCCGAATTTCTGGGCTGCCTTTCGTCGGCGGGTAGTTGCCAACACCTGCTTTGAGAAATTCTCGGTCCGCATAGATATCCATTAGGAAATCTGGCGCGGGGTGTTTGGGCTCGCCTAATGAAAGTGGGATAAAAGGGTAGTTGGATGCGGGTGTAATATCCGACAACAACGCATTAAGTCGTTCGAATGGGTAGGGGTGTAGTCCGTCTAGTCGGTGGTTCATATGTTGGCGTTCGCAGCGTTAAGTTAGTGGCTTTAAGTGCTTGATTTTAGGTGCTTAGATTTACGTTCTTGTTTGATCGCCGGTTTTGTCGATTTGTGGTCAGGCAACAACTGATTTCGATAGTTCAACATGCCCGTCGAGTTCCTGCCGGAGTCTTTGTGCCAGAGACTCCGTATCAACCTTGTTACCCGGCAGATAAAAGAGGTCTTCGACTTTTTCGCCGAGTGTCGTGATCTTTGCGCCCTGTAAGGAGATGTCAAACTCAGCCAGCACTTCCGCGATGATCGTTAAAAGTCCCGGTCGGTCTGGGCAAATAATTTCCAGTACCGTGAGATCCTTGTCCCTGTCATAACTTAGCGTGACTTCGGTTTTGAAATCGAAATTCTTTAGCTGTCTTGGTGTGCGCCGAATTTTAGGAGCCTGTTCGTCTTCTTCTTTTAGTAATTCTTCGGTTAGCAGCGACTTGATGCGATTTTGACGATGAGTAAGAGGACCGACAGCTTTGCCATTTTCTTCTAAGACAATGAATGTATCGAAAATTAGATCGCTGCTGCCACTGGCAATTCGCGCGTCGACAATGTCCAAGCCAAGTTTATCAATACAGCTGACCGCGTTTGCAAAAACCCGCTGGGTGCCTTGAGTGTAAAGAAATATCTCAGTTGCCCCTTCGCCCTCGCGGCGCGGTTCGGTGTCCCTGAGTATCACTAAAGGGCCGTCATCGAGGTTATGGTGTTTGATAGCCTGTGTATGCCAAACAATATCTGCAACGGACTCCCGCACGAAATATTCATCGTCTACAGTGCCCCAGATTTCTAGGGTTTCTTCTTTCGTTACATCATGCTCTGACAAACGTTCGATGGCATGGTTTTGTGTCTCTGAAATATACTCAGCTCGGTCAACATAGTTTTCGAGACCGTGTCGCAGAGCGCGTTTGGTTTCCAGATACAGTTGTCGCATCAACGACGCACGCCAGCTTGTCCACAGTGTGGGGTTTGTTGCGTTAATGTCGGCAACAGTGAGTGCGTAAATATAGTCGAGTCTCACCTGATCCTGAACCAGCATTGCGAATTCTCGGATGACATCCGGATCTGAGATATCTTTCTTTTGCGAGGTTGATGACATCACAAGATGGTTTTCAACGAGCCAGCAAACAAGATTGGTATCCCAGGTTCCCAGTTTATGCCTTTGACAAAAATCTCTGGCGATATCTATACCTAATTGAGAATGGTCGCCACCTAACCCTTTCGCTATGTCGTGATACAGGCCGCTGATAAACAATAATTCCAACTTAGGCAAGCGAGGGTAGATGTGTGCGGCTATCGGAAAACGTTGCTCTTGATTTTTATATCGAAAGCGCCGCATATTTCGAACGACCTGTAAGGTATGCGCATCGACGGTATAAATATGGAATAGGTCGAATTGCATTTGGCCAATAATACGACCGAACTCAGGCAGATAAGCTGCCAAGATGCCATAACGTTCCATCAACCGAAGCTGTGAATACAGGTGGTTCGAATGTGCCAAGATAGAGAGAAAGGTTTTTGTTACCTCGTCAGCAGCGCGAAAATTTTCGTCAATAAGGTCGAGGCTACTCGTAATCTCGCGAATGGTTTCAACGCGAACGCCTTCGATTTGATTGTTGCCGCCCATGATCTCAAATATTTCCATTAACGCAGGTGGGTGCATTTTAAATACGTCTTGGCGCGTCACCTCGATATAATTATTTCTAATCTGAAAGCGCTCATTGATCGGGGTAATGTTGTCGTGGTTTTTCTTTTTGATGATTTCTTCGTCGAAGTACTGAAGCAAAATGTCGCAAGTCGCATTAACCGTCATCGCTGTTCGGTAATACGATTGCATGAATTGCTCAACCGCGAGTTGATCGCCATCGGCATAGCCGAATAATTCTGCCAAAGTTCGCTGGTGTTCAAACAAGAGTCTATTTTCATCGCGCCCAGCAACGAGGTGGAGCGCGTAGCGGATTCGCCACAACAACCGTTCGCCTGCTCCGAGAACATCTCTCTCTGTCGCAGTTAAAAAGTCACGATCGACCAAATCATCAAAACTCTCTACCCTGCCAAATTGGCGCTTTGCGATCCACATCACCGTTTGAATATCGCGTAACCCGCCTGGGGAGCTTTTGACATTGGGTTCTAGGCTGTATTCAGTGTGATTGGATTTTCGGTGACGATCTTTCCTCTCTTCAAGCTTTGCGAGAAAGAATTTCTTTTTTGACCACACTTTATTTGGGCTAATGAGCGCATGGACCTTATTGAAAAGCTCCGGATCGCCAACGATGGTTCTGGCCTCTAATAACGAGGTGATAATAGTGACATCAACCGCTGCTTGGACTTTGCATTCTTTAACAGAACGAACGCTCTGACCAACTTCAAGCCCGATATCCCATAATAGAGTCAGGAAGCTTTGAATATTTTCTCTGTGTTTGTCGTAGGAATTGCGTTCGAGTAAAATTAGAAGATCAATATCTGAGTTGGGGTGTAATTCCCCTCGTCCAAAACCGCCAACGGCAACAAGCGAAACACGACTTTTACGCCAGCTAGTGAGATTCTCATCCCATTCGAAGCGGTTCCACGCTAGAGACAATATCTGATCGATGAAGGCGGCATGATTAAGCATCAATTCGCTGACATCGGCGCCTTCTCGAAAGCGATTTTCAAGGTCTTGCTTGCAATCAACAATGGCTTGTTTGAATGCGGGTATAATCTGTCGCGAACCAGTGAGTTCTTTTACAAGTTTGGCTTGAATGACGTTTAAATTATCGCTGGTCAAGATTATTGATCCATTAGGTTGAGCGGGCAATGGTGTCATCTTCTCTAAATGTCAGAATCTCGTAACCGGTTTCGGTCACTAATATCGTGTGCTCCCACTGTGCGGTGAGCTTGTGATCTTTGGTTACAACTGTCCATTCGTCGGGCAGCAACTTCACGGCCGCTTTACCCGCATTAATCATTGGTTCAATCGTGAAAATCATGCCTGGCAGCATCTCCGCGCCAGTGCCTTTTTTACCGTAGTGCAGAATCTGTGGCTCGTCATGAAAAACTTTACCTATGCCATGGCCGCAGTATTCTTTAACCACTGAGAAGCGGTTCTTTTCGGCATGGACTTGGGTTGCATGTCCAATATCGCCTAAGTGGTTGCCAGGTTTCACCTGTGCAATACCCTTGTAGAGCGTTTCCTTGCATGTTGCGGCGAGTCGTTCTGCGAGTACGCCACACTTTCCGACGGTGAATGTTTTGCTTGTATCGCCATGGTAACCGTCTTTTATAAGAGTGACATCGACATTCACTATGTCACCATTTTTTAGGATTTTGTCATCCGAGGGTATGCCGTGACAGACAACGTGGTTAACCGATGTGCAGATCGACTTAGGAAAGCCTCGATAGTTTAAGGGGGCTGGAATGGCATTTTGCACATTGACCGTGTAGTCATGGCAAATTCTGTCCAGCTCACCCGTACTGATCCCGGGCTTTATATGCGCCTCGATCATTTCTAGCTGCTTAGCGGCGAGTGCGCCAACGATGCGCATCTTCTCTATATCTTCGGAATTTTTGATTTCGATGGTCATGTATTTGTCTGGGACTTGGCAAAAAAGGGGCGAACTATAGCAGATTGTTCGCCGGGGGTAATATGCTTAAAGATATTGGACTGCAGCGGTGATTTTTAGTGCTTTTTGGCGAATATTGAGGAAATCAGGATAAACTCTTTGGAGTGATGGATGTTATATGATATAAAGCGCGCCGGTCTGGGGGAACCAGATCGAAACCAAATTCTCACATACACCGACACATCATTCGGGTGCTCTCGATCTTTCTGGGGAACAGAAAGTTAAGGGGTTGGACGATGGGGCGTATGGAGGCCTAACCCAAATTACATTCGGAGAAAATATGTCGTCTAGCGTATCTATGCGGGAGCTGCTTGAAGCAGGCGCCCATTTCGGTCACCAAACACGGTACTGGAACCCAAAGATGAACAACTACATCTTTGGTGCACGTAATAATATTCACATTATCAACTTAGAGCAGACAGTACCCGCTCTTAATGAGTCACTTACCTACATTCGAAACCTAGCGTCTAAGCGGAATAAAATCCTCTTCGTCGGTACGAAACGAAGTGCAAGTAGAGTCGTTCAGGAAGAAGCAGAACGCTGTGGTATGCCTTATGTTGATAAACGTTGGTTGGGCGGTATGCTCACTAACTATAAAACGATTCGTCAATCGATTCGTCGTCTGAGAGACCTTGAAGAACAGTTCAACGATGGTACTTTCACTAAGCTAACCAAGAAAGAAGCGCTTTCTCGTCAACGTGACCTCGATAAACTAGAGCGTAGCCTCGGTGGAATCAAGAGCATGGGCGGATTGCCTGATGCGATCTTCGTTATCGATGTTGACCATGAACGCATTGCGATTACTGAAGCGAACAAGCTTCGTATCCCAGTTGTAGGCATTGTTGATACGAATAGTAATCCAGATGGTGTGGATTTTGTGATTCCAGGTAACGACGATGCGATTCGCTCGATTCGACTCTTTGTTCAAGCGATTGCAGATGCAGTGATTGAAGGTAAAGCTGAGTTCGAAGGACCCGGTGCTGGTGAATTTGTAGAAGTTGCAGAAGCAGCTGTTGCAGAAGAAGCTACGCCAGAGGTTGAGGCGGCAACAGCTGAAGCGCCAACCGCGGACGCACCAGTAGCTGATGCGCCAGTCGCTGAAGCTGAAGTGCCTGCTGTAGAATCTGCACCTGCAGAAGAAACCAAGCCTGCGGAATAAATCCGCTGCACTCGGTAGATTAAGCCCACTCGACGCTGGGCTTCACATCTAGCTTAAGTTAATAAAATATTTGGGGGCATTCATTGCCCCCTTCTTGCATGAGGAAATCATCATGGCTATTACAGCAGCAATGGTAAAAGAACTTCGAGAACGCACGGGTCTCGGAATGATGGATTGCAAAAAAGCATTGGTTGAAGCCGACGGCGATGCGGAACTGGCAATTGAGAATCTAAGAAAATCTAGCGGCATGAAAGCGGCTAAAAAGGCCGGTCGAACAGCAGCTGAAGGTAAACTCGGTACGAAGGTGTCTGGTGGCGTCGCTGTTATGGTTGAAATCAACTGCGAGACGGACTTCTGCGCTCGGGATGACAATTTCAATGGTTTTGTAGAGATAGCGACGAATGCAGTATTCGATGCTAAAGAGCCAGATGTAGCGGTACTGCTTCAGGCAGGACTTGAATCCACGCGTGAAACGCTCGTCCAGAAAATTGGTGAAAACATATCGGTTCGTCGCGCAGCGGTATACGAAGGTACTGTCGCAAACTATATTCACACCACTGGTAAAATTGGTGTTTTGATAGAGCTTGAAGGCGGAAACGAAGAGTTGGGTAGAGATATTGCGATGCACATCGCAGCCGTTAACCCACAATTTGTTTCATCAGAAGCTGTTCCAGCTGATGTTATCGCCAAGGAAAAGGAAATATATGTCGCTCAGGCCGCGGATAGCGGTAAGCCACCAGAGATCATCGAAAAGATGGTTGAGGGCAGAGTGCGTAAATACCTCGCGGAAATTTGCCTAGTCGATCAGCCTTTTGTAAAGGATAGCGACATAAAAGTCGGCGCTCTTTTAAAGAAAGAAGGCGCGTCAGTGAAGCAATTTGTTCGTTTTGAGGTCGGTGAAGGCATTGAAGTTGAAGAAGTTGATTTTGCTGCTGAAGTTGCTAGTCAACTAAGATAACGTACCGGTAAAGCTATTCACAACCCTGAGAGATTCTATGCCTAACAAAACGACTCTAAAGCATCGTCGTATACTGCTGAAATTAAGCGGTGAGGCGTTAGGGATCGAAGGTGTTGGTATAGATCCAAAGGTTCTTGATCAAATGGCGTTGGAAATAGGCCAACTTGTAGGCATTGGCGTGCAAGTCGGTCTCGTTGTCGGTGGTGGTAATATTTTTCGTGGCGCAGAGCTCAACGCCGCGGGATTGGATCGCGTCACCGGTGACCATATGGGAATGCTGGCAACGGTTATGAATGCGCTGGCTATGCGTGATGCGCTTGAGCGAGCGCGTATTCATACCAGTGTTATGTCGGCGATTCCAATGAGTGGTATTGTCGAACATTATGATCGACGTAGAGCAATTCGTCATCTTGAAGACGGTGAAGTCGTTCTATTCGCTGCTGGAACAGGTAACCCATTCTTTACGACAGATTCAGCCGCATGCCTGCGAGGCATTGAAATCGAGGCTGATATAGTATTAAAGGCAACGAAGGTTGATGGCGTATACAGCGCTGACCCTGTAACTAACCCTGAAGCAACGCGCTTCGATGAATTAACTTACGATGAAGTCCTCGATAAACAATTGGGTGTCATGGATTTGACAGCTATTTGTCTGGCACGAGATCATGACATGCCGCTTCGAGTATTTGCCATGGGGCAGAATGGTGCGCTTCGTGCAGCTGTCCTAGGCGGCGATGAAGGAACATTAATCACTCGTTAGGTAATCTGAGTAAAATCGATCTCTGACTGAGAATCAAAAGAGGAATCCCATGCTAGAAGAAATAAAACAAGATGCTCAAGAACGCATGCAGAAGTCGTTAGGAGCCCTCGCTGGAGCATTTGCCAAAATTAGAACGGGTCGAGCACATCCTGGCATTCTCGACGGTTTGACTGTTGACTACTATGGAACGACCACGCCGCTTAATCAGGTTGCAAATATTACGGTCGAAGATTCAAGGACACTGGCTATCGTGCCTTGGGAAAAGCCGATGGTTTCGGTTGTCGAAAAGGCAATCCTAAAGTCGGACCTTGGTTTGAACCCGGCAACATCCGGCGACAAAATACGTTTGCCTATGCCAGCTCTAACCGAAGAAAATCGACGAGATCTCACTAAGATTGCTAAATCAGAAGCTGAAAACGCTCGAGTCGCGATTAGAAATATTCGACGCGATGCGAATGCTGATCTGAAAGATCTTTTGAAAGAAAAAGAAATCACAGAAGACGAAGAGCGCAAGGGAACTGACGATATTCAGAAGTTGACCGACGCGAAGATTAAAGAGATTGAGGATTCTCTTGTGACGAAAGAATCGGATCTAATGGAAATATAGGAACGTTACGATCAAAGCTTATTTTTACCAGTACGCAATACCTTCTGCTGGCACGAGTCCTGAAAAAAGCGGCTCTATGATAAGCAGTCCATTGGGTAGACGCTTATCATGCTAAAGCAGCGAGTGATTACCGCTGTTATCCTCGCGCCGATCGCAATCGCGTGCATCTTCTTTCTCCCTAAAATGGGGTTTATCTATTTTGTTGGTGCGGTTATTACCGTCTCTGCGTGGGAATGGGCGAATCTTGCAGGCTTAACGGGCTGGCAACGTTACCTTTATGCGGCCTTCGTCGCCCTGTGCCTACTGCCTGCCATTCATATACCTTTGAGCCTGGTCTTGTCGGCTGCTGCACTCTGGTGGCTGGCGGCATTGTTCCTTGTTATTCAATACCCAAAACGAACCTCTCTGTGGGGTGGGCAATGGACGCGATGTCTGATTGGCCTATTGAGCTTGATACCTGGGTTCGTCGCGTTAGTCGAACTTAAATCCTATGCCGACAGCAGTTTTCTCATCTTGATGCTCTTCTTTCTTATCTGGGGTGCCGATATTGGCGCCTACTTCACAGGTAAAGCCATCGGTAAGCGCAAGTTGGCCCCCGATGTGAGTCCTGGCAAATCAATAGAGGGACTTTGTGGTGGTGTTGTTGTGGCATTGATCATTGCGGTGCTTATGTTGCAATGGTTGGGTCGACCTTCGTTAGCCACTGTGGATGGCGCCCTGTTTATGTTGGGCAGTTTGGGCATCATTCTTATCTCTGTGCTTGGGGATCTTGCGTTAAGTATGTTTAAGCGCTTTCGTGGTGTAAAAGATTCAAGCGGGCTACTTCCCGGTCATGGTGGATTCTTAGATCGAATAGACAGCCTTCTATCCGCTGCGCCTCTATTTGTGCTGTTCCTCGTTGTTTTTCAGTGGTGATGTTGCAGTGAAATTATGAATACCTCTCAATCCTCCGCAAGTCAAAACATTACGATTCTAGGTGCCACTGGCAGTATTGGGGTGAGTACGCTGGATGTCGTGCAGCGTCATAGTGATGCGTTCAATGTGTTCGCGTTAACAGCAAACACCAATGTCGAACTGCTGTTCTCTCAATGTGAACGACATAAACCTCAATTCGCCGTCATGCGTGATGAAGCGCAAGCCGAGCGTTTAATCTCTAAGTTAAAATCTGCTGGCAGTGCGACAAATGTGTTGTCTGGGTCAGAAGGGCTGGACTGGGTTGCTGGCCACGAAGAGACAGATGTTGTCATGGCGGCGATTGTTGGCGCGGCCGGTTTGCAGTCGTCTTTACGCGCCGCCGAAACAGGTAAGCGATTACTACTGGCGAACAAAGAGTCGTTGGTCATGTCCGGTGCCTTGTTCATGCGTAAAGTGCAGGAAAACAATGCCGTATTGTTGCCAATTGATAGCGAGCACAACGCGATTTTTCAAAGTTTGGCGAACGGTGCGCCTGGCTACGCCGGCGGTGTCGCGAAGATCTATTTGACTGCTTCAGGCGGACCATTACGAGAAACGCCTTTGGCGGATCTACACGGCGTAACTGTAGAGCAAGCTTGTGCCCATCCGAATTGGGATATGGGAAGGAAAATATCGGTCGACTCTGCGACGATGATGAATAAGGGTTTGGAGCTTATCGAAGCGCATTGGCTTTTCGATGTCCCCGTGCAGCAAATTGAGATTGTTATTCACCCACAGCAAATTATTCACTCTATGGTGGCCTATCATGATGGGTCCGTCGTTTCTCAAATGGGTAATCCTGATATGCGGACACCCATTGCACATGGCCTTGCTTGGCCCTCGAGGATCGACTCAGGGGTCACAGACCTCGATCTTATGACCATGGGGCGACTAGATTTTGAACCTGCTGACCGGCATCGATTTCCTTGTATCGCGCTGGCAGAGGAAGCGGCCAACGGCGCAGATAGTTTATCTATTGCGCTCAACGCGTCGAATGAAATTGCGGTTGAAGGTTTTTTAAATGAACTTATTCGATTTACTGATATCCCAATCATAGTTGAAAAAGTTCTAGCGCAAGTCGATGCGCAAGCTGTAGGCGATGTCGATGAGATACTAGCCGTCGATGATATTGCTAGAATATACGCGCGAGAAATCCTGCGTCAGCGTCAAATATAAGGACATAGCGCTTCAAGTTATGGGGCCTAAATTTTATTTTGTAGTTGCCATAAACCCAGTTCATGAGCACGATGACGTCAGAGCTAGCCACTAGGTCTAAGGTCTAAGGTATTGGTCAATTGAACGTTAGTTTCAAAAGAGAAATAGATTTATGTTGGATGTAATTCAGAGTGTCGTTGCACTCATAGTCACCTTGTCAATCTTGGTGACTATTCACGAGTTTGGTCACTATTGGGTGGCTAAATTGTGTGGTGTGCATGTTCTTCGGTTTAGTGTTGGTTTTGGTAAGCCTTTTTATATTAAGCATGGTAAGCAACCTGTCGTGCAGCCGCCGGCGCATCAAGTCATCGAGACGCGCAGTAATGAAACGCTTGCGCCTACTGAATTTGCCCTCGCGGCGATTCCGCTTGGTGGCTATGTGAAGATGCTGGACGAAAGAGACGGCTTTGTGGCGGATGATCGGCTGCATTTAGCATTTAACCGTAAGCCTGTACTACAGCGCATCGCGATTACTGCGGCCGGTCCTATCGCCAATTTTCTGCTCGCGATTGTTGCCTATTGGGTGTTGTTTATCGCCGGTGTTTCCGGCGTTGCACCGATACTTGGTGAGCTTGATAAGCAAAGTGTTTCAGCACAGGCGGGTTTAAGCCAGGGACAGGAGATCGTTGCCGTCGACGGCGAGCCAACGAACACTTGGTCTGATGTTAATATGCAACTATTTGGTCGCATTGGTGATACCGGCGATATCGCCATTTCGATTAAGGAATTTGGCAGCAACGATGTTACCCGACAATATCAACTCCCTGTTCAACGCTGGCTATCGGATCAGGAAAACCCTTATCCCGCAGCTGCACTTGGATTGGTATTAAACTATCCAGAAATTCCAGCAGTGATTGGCGGCGTCGTTGCTGATAGCGCAGCGAAAAAAGCGGGTCTTCAGGCGAACGATAAGATTTTACGGTTCAATGGCGAGGCTATTGTTGATTGGCTACAATTCGTAAAGCTCATTCAATCCCACGCTAACCAAACCGTGCAATTGGATGTTCTTAGGGCAAATACCGAGCTGTCTGTTGCGGTTACGCCGGGCTCAATCGATAGAGAGGGGCAGCAGGTTGGTTTTCTGGGTGCTTCTAGACAGGCGATCGAGATGCCTGAAGAGATGTTGCGACATGTGTCGTATCCATTTTACTCCGCTTGGATTCCTGCGGTCGATAAAACATGGTCGGTGACGATGTTTACGCTCGAGTCCATCTACAAAATGCTCAAGGGTGCAATCTCTCCAAAAAATCTCAGCGGCCCTATTACAATTGCTCAGGTGGCGAGTGATTCAGCCGAATCAGGATTGGAAAACTTCATTTCTTTTCTCGCTTTGTTAAGTATTAGCCTAGGTGTGATAAATTTGCTGCCTATCCCCATATTAGATGGCGGCCATCTAGTTTATTATCTGATTGAATTAGTCACTCGCCGTCCCGTTCCCGAACGGATCCAAATGATGGGCTTGCAAATGGGGATGTTTCTCCTTGTGGGTATTATGATGCTAGCTTTTTACAATGACTTGATGAGGCTTTAGACCTCGCGGTGCAGTAATTTATGATAAGAATTAAAAGCTTTATTGGCCTGTTTTTGTTGGCCTTGAGCTGCAACGCTAGCGCTTTTGTAGTTTCAGACGTTCGAATTGAGGGACTACAGCGGGTATCAGTCGGCACCGTGTTTGCGTCTATCCCTGTGAATGTGGGTGATGAGTTGGGCGATGTTGAAGTTCGACAGCTCATTCGAAACCTTTTCCAGACCGGATCCTTTGAAGATGTTCAGGTCGGCCGTGATGGAAGTGTGCTTGTTATCACATTGTCTGAACGTCCAGCCATTGACTCCATCGTTATCGAAGGCAATAAGGCGATTAAAACCGAGGCGTTGTTAGAAGGCCTAAATTCTTCAGGCCTGGCCGAAGGCGAGATTTTCAAGAAAGTTACCCTTGAACACATCAGAACAGACCTAGAGCGACAGTATGTTTCTCAGGGTCGCTACGGCGCAAGAATTGAAACCGCGCTCGTGCCGATGCCGCGTAACCGTGTCGCCATTCGGATTGAGGTGAGTGAAGGTGATGTGGCCGGCATACGTCACATCAACATTGTCGGTAACGGTGTCTTTGATGATGAGACTCTGCTTGATCTACTTGAGCTGAGGTTGCCCAGTTTATTTTCCTTTTACACCAAGGACGACAAGTACTCACGGGAAAAACTCACCGGCGATTTGGAAACCCTTGAGTCGCATTACCTAGACCGTGGTTATCTCAACTTTGTGATTGACTCAACTCAGGTATCAATTGCGCCGAACAAAGAAGATGTTTACATCACGGTAAACATTATCGAAGGCGACCTGTATACGGTGAGTACCGTGGATATTGCCGGTGAATTACATGATATACCCGAAGAAGGTATTCGCGCGTTGGTTTATGTCCAGCCAGGCCAAACATTTTCACGGCAATTGATAACAGTTTCTGAAGAACAGATTGAGCGTGCATTGGGAAATGCCGGCTACACCTTTTCTAGTGCGACCGGCCAACCTGTGCCAAACGATGATGACAACTCGGTCGAGGTCAAATTTTTTGTTGATGCGGGTAACCGAGCCTACGTACGTAAAGTTACTTTCCGAGGTAATACGCATACGCAGGATGATGTGCTGCGTAGAGAGATGCGTCAGATGGAGGGTGGTTGGGCGTCAAATGCCTTTATCGAACGCTCCAAGGTTCGACTTGAACGACTCGGCTTCTTTAAGGATGTTGGCGTTGAAACACCAACGGTCCCGGGCGTTGATGATCAGATCGACGTTGAATATACCGTCGAAGAGCAATCCTCGGGTTCGATATCAGGTACGTTGGGATACGCTCAAGACATGGGAGTCATTCTGGGTGCAAGTTACCAGGACTCAAATATTTGGGGCACAGGCAACAGTGTTTCAGTCGGCGTGAATCAAAGTGATTTTCAAACCTCCTACAACTTTTCGTTCTTTGACCCTTATTACACAGTCGACGGTGTGAGTCGCGGTTATTCTTTCTTCTTTCGTTCAAGTGATTTTGACGCGAGAAATATTGCACGGTTTTCAACCGATTCATATGGCGCTAACGTTAACTTTGGTTACCCGATTAGCGAAATTGCGCGAGTGAATTTCACTTTCGGTTATGAGAATACAGAAATTACCGAAGGTATTTTCCCCGCGCAGGAGATATCCCAGTTTTTGCAGAGAGAAGGTAATGAATTCAATTTGTTCTCTGTGCAGGCCGCCTATTCAATGTCTGCTTTGAATCGTGGTTTTTTGCCTACGGGCGGCCGGTCACAATCCCTCTCGTTTGAAATGACCGTGCCGGGTAGTGAACTTGAGTTTTACCGCATTAATTATCAAGGTCAGATTTTCTTGCCGTTAACTAGAGCTTTGACACTGAGACTGTCGACGCGATTGGGTTACGGCGACTCCTATGGCAGCACGGAAACCTATCCATTTTATAAGAATTTCTATGCCGGTGGGTTTGGTTCTGTGCGTGGCTACGAGAGCAATTCACTCGGACCAAGGTCAACGCCTAATCCGAACGACTCTTTCGCAGAGCCAGATCCAATCGGCGGTAACGTATTGGCGACGTTCAATGCGGAAATCATCTTCCCATTGCCTTTTGTTGAGGATCAGCGACAAATGAAGTCGGTCTTCTTTATTGATGGCGGTAACGTCTTCAATTCAAACTGCCTGGAAGTGAGTGTTATATGTACCGACCCTAAAGATGGCGAACTGCGTTATACGGCCGGTTTCGCACTCACATGGATCACCGGTTTTGCGCCGTTGAGCTTTAGCATCTCGATACCACTTAACGAGAAAGACGGTGATGAGACGGAGTCGTTCCAGTTCGAACTAGGTCAGGCGATGTAGCGATAAAGCGCCATTTTTTCATCCTGTAGATCGAATTTGAATGCTTACTTTAGTCAACGAGCACGATGATTTAGGCAAGGTTGTTTGGAACTAAAACAGTCTTTTTGTTGTCTAGATTAGGTAACCTGCGACGAATGGTGATTTTGCCTGTTATACAAGGTTAATCGGTCGCCGAGACATTGAATCGAGCTCGCGGATGTGACAACATCAGCGCCTTCAAAAATGCGTTCGACACAGGGGCTTGTTTTAAGGGCAACTTGAACGATACGTGTTAGATAAGGAACTTAGGTTCAAAACTAGGCCAGACGCTGTTCTAACCGTCTTGGCTCAGACGAAAATGCAATAGGCTTGTTGAATAAGCTGAATAAGCTGAATAAGACGGTCGTGTTAAAGGTTCCAAAATAAGAGACGAACACGCCCTAGGCGTTTTTTCATGAAACTTTACAAATTTCTAATTCAATAGCACTTGAGGAGACAATCTGTGTCTATAAAACAATCTATCCTGGCAATCCTGGCGATTTCGGTATTGACCGTTACTTCACCATTCGCATCAGCTGAAGTTAAGATCGCTGTTGTCGATGTGCAGAATGCCATTCTTCAGTCAGAGGAAGCTAAGCGTCTCTTAACGCAGATCCAAGAAGAATTTAAAGGCGAAGAAGACGAGATTCGTAAGATTCAATCGGAAGCAGCCGCGTTGTTAGAGCGAATGAACAAAGATGCTGATGTGATGAGTGACTCAGAGAAGCGCCGTCTGCAACAGCAAATTGAATCAATGAATAATGACTTCGTCTATCTTAGACAGAAGCTACAGCGCCAGATCGAAGAGCGCCAGACAGAACTCTTTACCGGTATTGACAGTAAAGTTCAAAAGGCCATTGAAGAACTCGTTTTGTCTGAAGACTATGACATGATCCTTCCTCGTGGAGCGGTTCTCTATGTCACAGACCTTTACAACATTACGCGTAAAGTGACAGAGAAGCTCAATCAGTTAAATGCCAAATAGTATCGAATAGATAGTCTCGATTAACATTCCACAATTCGGTTTGAAACTGAATCGGTTGGAATCATCGAGCCGATCATTCCAGCAATGATCATATAAATTAGGAAATGGGGGTGCTTTGGGACCCCCATTTTTTTTGTCTTAACCTGCTCGGAGCAGTGGCTTGAACTACACACTAGGTGAGATAGCTGAAAGGTTTAGTCTAGAGTTGCGTGGCGACCCAACAATCCAAATTTCAGGAATTGCGAGCCTAGAAGAAGCGACGGTTGAGCAGTTGGCATTCTTGTTTAATTCGACCTTTACCAAATCATTAGCTGGCTCCCAAGCCGCTGCTGTGGTTTTGTCCGAAAACGATGCGGCATCCACCGATAAACCAACACTCATTAGTGCTCAGCCACGATTAGCTTTGGCGCGAATTGCGAGTCTATTTGATTCACGACCGCTGCCGGATCAGCGTGTTCATGAAACAGCCGTCGTCGCTGCGACAGCGAGCTACGGTAGTCAGGTCACAATTGGTGCAAATACCGTTGTTGAATCAAATGCTAGTATTGATACGGGATCAGAGATCGGTCCCGGTTGTTTCATTGGTGCAAATGTAAGAATTGGTGAAGGCGCACAAATAGCGGCGAACGTCAGTATTTATCATGATGTTGAAATCGGTGAGCGAGTCGTTATTCATAGTGGCGCGGTACTCGGCGCTGATGGATTTGGATTTGAGTTTGATGCTCTGACGTCCACGTTAGTTAAAGTGCCGCAGATTTATAGTGTCCAAATTGGTAACGATGTCGAGATCGGTGCAGGTACAACAATTGACCGCGGTGCTTTGCGGCATACAATTATCGGTAACGGGGTCAAACTCGATAACCAAGTTCAAATTGGACACAACTCGCGTGTCGGTAACAATACGGCTATTTCAGGTTGCACTGCGGTTGCGGGCAGTACCACTATCGGCGCGTATTGTCTGATTGGTGGTGGTGTAGGCATCATAAATAACATCGAAATAGCTGATCAGGTCGAAGTCACAGCGATGTCGCTTGTCAGTCGGTCGATTAAAGAAAAAGGACGGTACTCGTCAGGAACAGGTCTGATGTCGGGTACTCTATGGAAACGGAATATTGTGGGATTCTCTAAGTTGGACGAGCTGTTTAAGCGAGTTCGCTCTTTGGAGCGCCTCGAGAAGAAAAAATAATGGATTATTCAATGGACATTAACGAAATCTGCCAGCTCCTTCCGCATCGCTACCCTTTCTTGCTGGTTGATCGAGTTGTCGAGCTTGAAGCAGACAAGCGAATTGTGGCAATTAAAAACGTCACGATTAATGAACCACAGTTCAATGGACATTTCCCGGGTAACCCTGTTTTTCCAGGCGTTATGATCGTCGAAGCATTGGCGCAAGCTTCCGGAATTCTCGCTTTTAAGAGTCGTAATCGAACCTTGGCTGATGGTTACGTCTACTATCTTGCCGGTACCGATAAGACGAAGTTCAAACGATCAGTTGTACCTGGCGATCAAATGCGCCTTGAGGTTGAGATTACAAACCTGAGAAATCACTGGTTGAAAGCAACCGGTAAAGCCTATGTTGATGGCCAACTTGTCTGTTCGACGAGTCTGACCTGTGCGGAACAGAAAGTTACCTTATAGTAAGTAGACAATGGCAATTTAATTGTGCCAGAGGAAGTCAGCGCTGAACGTGTTGCAATCGGACTCATTAGATACAGAGACTGTCGAGACGGACAAGCCGGTAATTTTTGCGCTACTCGCAGGAGAGATTTCTGGGGATAATCTTGGCGTCGATCTCATTCGAGGCTTGAAAGCTCGATTTCCTGCCGCTCGATTTGTTGGCGTCGGGGGACCCGCCATGATTTCGGAAGGTATGGAGTCATGGTTTGATATCAGTCGGCTTTCAGTTAACGGTTTTGTTGATCCATTAAAACGCCTACCCGATCTCATTCACATCCTTCGTGAAATGAAACGGAAAACAATTGAAAGTGGCGCTTTGTGTTTCATTGGTATTGATTTCAATTTTTTTAATTTGCTGCTGGAAGGCATGTTAAAAAAACAGGGCGTTAAGACTGTTCATTATGTTTCACCAACAGTTTGGGCATGGCGCAAAGGTCGAATAAAAAGTATCGCAAAAAAAGTCGATCTGATGCTAACGCTCTATCCATTCGAGCTGGATATCTACAGAGAAAACGGCATTGATGCCGAGTTTGTAGGTCATCCGAAAGCCTACGAATATGATCCGTTAGATGGGATTACCGGCATGCCGGCGGCACAGGAAAAATATGGCGTGAGCCATGCGAGCCACGTTGTCGCAATACTGCCGGGTAGTCGAAGCGGCGAAGTGACACATACAGGTCCAGATTTCCTTAGAGCCGCCATTATTGTTGCGGAAGCACTTCCCGATGCGATGTTTATCATTGCGGCAGCGAACGAAAAAAGAAAACAGCAGATTGAAAAACTCATCGAGCTTGAAGTTGGCTCCCAGAACACGGCTTTGAAGGTAAATGTCGTTACTGGAGATGCCAAAGTGGTCATGCAAGCTGCGGATCTGGTTTTAGTTAATTCAGGCACTGCCACCCTTGAAGCGATGTTGTTACGTAAACCAATGGTCATGTCATATCGATTGGGCAAAATCACTTATGCCATTATTTCAAGGCTGGTCACAACAGATTACTTTGCTTTGCCGAATATCCTTAGCCAAAAACCACTGGTTCCTGAGTATATTCAAGATGCAGCGACCCCTGAAGTTCTAGCGGACGCGATGATGGCGTTACTTAAACAACCTAACAACGAGTTAACTGCAGCATTTGACGAGATACATCAAGGGTTGAGAAAAAACTCGGGTGAAGTCGCAGCACAGGCCATAGCAAAACTTATCGTTCGCTAATGAAAATGACGTTAAATTCAAAATATAGAAAAGACCGTATAGCAGGTGTCGACGAGGTAGGCCGAGGTCCTCTTGCGGGTGCTGTGCTGGCGGCGGCGGTAATTCTTGACCCTGCCAATCCTATTGAGGGCTTGAAGGACTCAAAAGCGCTTACGGAGAAGCGACGTATTGTGCTTGATCAGGCAATAAGAGAACGCGCTATAGCCTATTGTGTGGCACGAGCGGAGGTGTATGAAATTGATGAAATCAATATCCTGCATGCCACTATGCTCGCGATGCAACGAGCGGTTGCGGGTCTTAGCGTGAAGGCAGAATATGCCATCGTTGACGGCAACCGTAGTCCGGTATTTGAATGTCCCTCAGATTGGCTTATAAAGGGCGATACAAAACATGATGCCATTAAGGCTGCATCCATCATTGCTAAAGTAGCTCGAGACCAAGAGATGATTGAGCTTGATGCTGTTTTTCCACAATATGGCTTCGCGCAACATAAGGGCTATCCGACGCGTATGCATTTGGCGGCATTGAAGAAGTACGGGCCCACAGAAATTCATCGCATGTCCTTCAGGCCCTGTCGAGATGCGTTGGAGGAAAGTTAGTAAATGCAGATGACATACAAGGCGACGGCGTTTGGCGTCACTTGGATCTAGATAGCCACGACCACAGTTTCATCGAGTCTATGGCTGTTTTACGAAAATCGACCTGGCGGTCTAAAAGCCCGCGAACGATTCGGCTGTCGGTAAAATTTAATTTATAGGAGAAATAACCTAGTGGAAAATCGAGAATTTGATGTCATTGTTTGGGGGGCCACCGGTTTCACAGGCCAACTTGTTGTTGAATACATGGCGAGTAAATACGGCGCAGATAGCGATTTGAAATGGGCTGTTGCTGGACGAAATGCCAAAAAGTTGGCGAACGTGGTCAGCAAAAGAGCCGGAGGTTTTGCCGCAGATATCCCCCAGTTGATTGCCAACAGTGATGACCCTGACTCGATTCGTGCACTGGTCGCTCGGACCAAGGTCATCTGTGCTGTCGTCGGTCCCTATGCCTTATATGGCGAGGCGGTTGTTGCAGCTTGTGCTGAGCAGGGCACGCATTACTGCGACCTCACCGGTGAAGTGCAGTGGATGCGAAAAATGATTGATAGCTATCAGTCTCAAGCAGAGGCCAGTGGTGCGACCATCGTCCACACATGCGGCTTCGATAGCATCCCCTCTGATATGGGCGTTTTTTACCTGCAGAAAAAAATGCAGGAAGCTCACGGTTGTCATGCCTCGACAGTTAAATTTCGAGTTGGCGATACAAGCGGTGGCGTCAGTGGCGGTACGGTTGCCAGCATGATGAATATGATGGAAGAGGGGAAAGTCGACCCCTCCATCCTAGATTTAATTGCAGATCCGTACGCACTGAATCCGCAGAATATGCCAAGAGGTGAAGATGGGCCCGATCAGTCAGCTGCAATTTATGATGCCGACTTTAAGCAATGGACGGCGCCGTTCGTCATGGCGGCCATCAACACACGGGTCGTAAGACGTAGCAACGCGTTGATGGATTACAAATATGGTTCTGAGTTTCGCTATAGCGAATCGATGCTGATGGGTAATGGTCCTGGCGGTTATATGAAAGCATCGCTGGTTGCAGGTATGTCCGGGTTGCTGATGTTGCTGACGGCATTTAAGCCAACACGTTCACTGTTAGCCCCATTGATGCCATCACCAGGCGAAGGACCATCTGAAGAAGCCATTGAGAAAGGTTATTTCAAGATTGAGTTTTTCGGTGAAGCGTCTGACGATGCCGCGAAGAAATTGAGTGTAACCGTGACGGGTGATCGTGACCCTGGTTACGGCGCCACATCGAAAATGTTAGCCGAGAGTGCTGTGTGTCTTGCTAAGGACAGTTTGGACGTTGCTGGCGGAATATGGACGCCTTCAACAGCGATGGGTGAACAATTGCTGGATAGGCTCGAAAACAATGCGGGTATGAGTTTTACCGTTTCCGACTAGGTTGTTAGTCCGACTAAGTTGTTAGATAGCACCGGATGTGATTGCTCGTTGCGATGAATTGAATGCGCGAAAGCTAGACGTGGTTGAGATTGTTGATCATTCATAGGTGCAAGCGTTTTTTCTGTGTAATCGGGATGGGCACCGCATCTACTATGCGGGTTCTGCCGCATCAATGTGACGATTTTTTGTAAGCAAAGACGCCATTAATGTTGTCCGGGAATCCTGCGTAATAAAAATCTGGCTTTATAATCAGTATGTTCTCAAGTTTTGGGCGTAACGATAAAGAACGCATAGCCGTAGTCGCTTGAAAATGCTTTGTAGTTATCGATTTCGTTTTAACAGGCTTCGATTACGCTTAGCGCAGATTGGTAGTTGAGATATTTGTTATCCAACACGCTCAGTTGTTGTGTCATCAGCGTGTAGTAATGTGGCAACCAATCTTATTTTTGGCAAGGTAAGATGATCGATCACCGTGATGTTGACCATAGCGATAGCGCCTTCGTAATGCCGAGAAAATATAGAGTCGCCTCGCTCCACGGGATATCGAAACTGGCCGATTGATACGGTGGCTTTGCCATGTCAGCGTTTTCGAAGCAAATACGAAGATCCGTGTCCTGTTGTTGGTTGAGTCGTCGGGCGATTTCTCGACCCGCCACTTAAAATGGCTCATGAGTGTCAATTGCGGTGATGTTGGCCTGGTGAAAGACTTCAGCGAATTGGCGTGTTTGTAATCCGGGTCGACAGCTAATATCCAGTAAATTCAGTGGCGATTGGGCAATATCCTTGATTCGCATTGCGCTAAAACGCGCAGCGTACTGGCGCGACAGCCAGGCCCTTGTCGAGGTAGTCCTTAGTGGACGTTTATAAAAATTTCGCGGGCTGTTTTTTCATTAGATATCATCGCTATAAGTCACAAAGTGTTGTGGCAAAAGAACAGTGGTTGAGTGATTGGTTTCGTTTGATTTTGACATCCGTTACTATGGGCCTTCAATTCGAATCCATCTTTGGAAAATCAAAACGCACTCAATGAGTCAACCCTTCGTACACCTTCGTATCCATTCAGAATATTCCGTGAGCGATGGCATTGTGCGGATTAAACCCCTCGCTTCGGAAGCCGCTTCGATGGGCATGCCTGCCCTGGCGATTACAGACAACAACAACATGTATGCGTTGGTGAAATTTTACAACGCAGTGAATGCGGCGGGCGTAAAGCCTATCGTTGGTTGCGATGTCTGGGTTCGGGCGGAGTCTGAAGACGAAGCCCCTACGCCGCTGGTGCTGCTTGCGAAAACAACGCAAGGCTATCGTAACCTGACAGAACTCTTGTCGCGTGGCTATCAGGAAGGTCAGCATCTGGGTAAGGCACTCCTGCAGAGACAGTGGATTGAAGAAAAAGCGGAAGGACTGATTGCGCTTTCTGCCGGTAGCGAAGGCGAAATTGGCAGGGCATTGTTGGCGGGTAAGCAAGCGTTAGCCCAAGATCTAGCGCTTTACTGGATGTCTGTTTTTAAAGACAGTTTTTATCTTGAGTTGCATCGCACAGGTCGAACCGGTGAAGAAGAACATGTCCATAAAGCCGTCGACCTTGCCTTATCGATAGATTGTCCGGTGGTCGCGACGAATGATGTCAGATTTCAAAACCAGGATGAATTTGAAGCCCACGAAGTCAGAGTGTGTATTCATGATAGTCGTACGCTGGATGATCCAAGGCGAGAGGAGCGTTACTCTGAGCAGCAGTACCTCAAGACGCCAGAAGAAATGTGCGCGCTATTCGATGACATACCGGAAGCTATTGAGAATACGATTGAGATAGCCCGTCGCTGTAATGTGACGATCGATCTCGGCAATTATTATTTACCAGAATACCCAATACCGGAAGGTTACACGACAGAATCTTTTTTCTGTGAAGTGTCCGAAAATGGCATGGATAATCGACTTTTGAATATCCTTGATAAGGGTGCCGATGATTATGAGGCACGCTATCAGGTATATCGCGATCGGCTAAAGTTCGAGCTCGACGTTATCAACAATATGGGGTTCCCCGGCTATTTCCTTATCGTTATGGAGTTTATCCAGTGGGCTAAAGACAATGATATCCCGGTTGGGCCCGGGCGTGGTTCAGGTGCCGGATCGTTAGTCGCGTATGCACTTATGATCACTGACGTTGACCCGATCGAATATGATTTGTTGTTCGAGCGGTTTCTAAACCCAGAGCGGGTTTCATTGCCTGACTTTGATATTGATTTCTGTATGGATGGGCGAGATCGTGTCATTCAGCATGTCATGGATCGCTATGGGCGAGATGCGGTTTCGCAGATCATTACGTTCGGTACATTGGCAGCTAAGGCTGTTGTGCGTGACGTTGCTCGAGTTCAGGGCAAACCCTATTCGCTGGGCGATAAAATATCTAAATTGATACCTTTCGATCCGGGCATCACACTGCATAAGGCGATGGAAGACGAGCCATTATTACGTGAGTTCATTTCGCAAAGTGAAGAGGCACAAGAGATCATGGAAATGGCCTTCAAGTTAGAAGGTATTTGTCGAAATGTTGGTAAGCATGCGGGTGGTGTTGTTATAGCGCCGACCAAGATTACGGATTTTTCGCCGATCTATTGTGATGAGTCCGGCGGGCTTATTACGCAGTTTGATAAAGATGATGTTGAGAAGGCGGGGCTGGTGAAATTTGATTTCCTTGGCCTGCGAACTCTGACGATCATCGACAATGCAGTGAAAAGCATTAACGCGCGAAAAAAATCCACCAATCAAGACGACATCAATATCGAACGTATTCCTTTGGAAGATCCTGCGATTTATCAAAATCTACGGGACGCAAAAACAACCGCCGTGTTCCAGTTGGAATCAAGGGGTATGAAAGACCTGATGAAGCAGGTCAAACCTTCACGATTCGGCGATGTTGTTGCCCTGGTTGCGCTGTTCAGACCGGGACCGCTGGAACTTGCGCCAGACTTTATTCGCCGTAAGAGTGGAGAAGACGAAGTCGACTATCTGCACCCGTCACTCGAGCGAGTCCTTGATGGCACCTATGGTGTCATGCTCTATCAAGAACAGGTGATGCAGATTGCTCAGATTCTTGCGGGTTACTCATTGGCAGATGCCGATTTACTGCGGCGCGCCATGGGTAAAAAGAAACCGGAAGAGATGGCGAAGCAGCGCGATAGTTTCCTAAAGGGCGCGACTGAAAATGGTGTCGAGTCGAAACAGGCGGACCATATATTTAGTCTTATGGAAAAATTTGCGGGTTATGGTTTCAACAAACCTCACTCTGTTGCTTATGCCCTGATCGCCTACCAAACCGCATGGCTAAAACATTACTATCCGGCAGACTTTATGGCGGCGGTGCTTTCTGCGGATATGCAAACGACCGATAAGGTCGTGACGAACGTTGAGGAATGTCGAGAAATTGATATCGACCTTTCTCCACCTGATGTCAATCGTGGTGCCTTTCGATTTGTAGCTGATACGGATAAATCGATTATCTACGGTTTAGGTGCGATCAAAGGATTAGGCGAAGGTCCGATCGACGATATTGTTGAGAACCGGGGCGTAGCGGGAACCTACAGTGATCTATACGAGCTATGTGACCGCATCGACTCTCGAAAAGTGAATAAGAAAGCCATCGATGGATTGATTGGTTCAGGTGCGCTGGACGAACTGGTGACTTTTGAAGGGCAGACGGACGCGGAATCAACCATAGACTTCAAGCGTGCGTTGCTTAGGGTTAATCGAGAAGCGGCGGTAAAAACAGCCGAGCAAAATGCAAGGAACAAAGATGGTGGTCTGATGGACCTTTTTGGCGACAGTATTTCAAGCGGTCAAAATGACAAGTCGCCCTATAGTCAAATTGATACTGTTCGAAGCCTTACGATTAAAGAGCGTTTGGACTTGGAAAAGGATACTTTAGGTCTTTATCTAACGGGACATCCGCTTGACTCTTACATTGATGAGCTTAGAAAGTTACCGACAACGCGCATTACTGATTTGCGCATAGGTAAAAATGAGCAATGGATCGTTGGTTTGATCGTGAATATTCGAACCATGAAGTCCCGCAAGGGTGAAACAATTGCATTTATAACACTGGATGATAAGACTGGCCGTGTCGATCTAGCCATTTTTGCGGACCTTTATGAGATTAATCACGGAAAGTTAAGCAAGGACAGTATCGTTTTTTGCAAAGGCGCTACGAGTCTCGACGAATTCTCAGGTGGTATTAAAATGAGAGCAACGGAAGTTTGCGATTGGATTGATGCGCGCGAAAAATGGGCCAAACAGTTAAGGGTCAGCTTGACCCGTTGCGAGTTGGATAAGAATTTTGCTGTTAAGCTGGCAGGTATCCTTGCTCCCTTTAAAGGCCGGCCGGGCCGAGGCTGTCAGGTCGCGATCGACTATGTGAGGGATGAGGCAAGCGTGGATATTAGCCTGGGTGATGCCTGGCGAGTCTCACCGGACGATGACTTGATTCAAATCTTGAAAGATCACTATGGCAACGAAAGAGTGGTGTTGGATTACTAGCATTTTTTAATTTGTACTGTTTTCAAATGCACAGCAATTGCGTACCAACAACACAGCAACTACACAGTAACCACAGAGCAGCAATCAATATCAGATGACAATGATGCGTTTTCTCGAACAGGACGTTGCTACCATCCTCGCTTGCAAGGGCAGAATTGTGGTTGGATTCAGTGGGGGGGTAGACTCTCACGTGCTCCTGCACCTGCTCAACAACCTGCTAGAAAACACCTTCGACAACACTGCGCAAAATCCTCTCGTCAAAGCCAAAGCTAAAAGTATTGATAAAAGCGAAGAGGCCGACCCCGAAAGAATTGACGTGACAGCTCGACAGACAGACAATCGCAAAGTGGTCTTCGTGCCAACGCTGTGTGGGCTGCATATTGATCACGGCTTACAATCTGAATCAACGCGCTGGGCTTCGCATTGTGCGGAGATTTGTCGTGCGCTTGAAATTCCATTTGATTGTGAAAGGGTAAAGGTTAGCGCTCAAGGTAATCTGGAGGCCAACGCGCGCGAGGCACGTTACACGGTTTTCGAGCAATACTTGGGCGAGCAGGACCTGCTTCTTTTGGGACACCATCTGGACGACCAAATTGAGACCGCTTATCTGCAATTTTTCAAAGGCACAAAACCCTTTGGGCTACAGGGTATGCCTAAAACAAGGCAAGTTGGGCGTAGCAAGCTGCTGCGACCTATGCTGCACATGGCTCGCCACGATATTCTTGACTATGCGCAGGCTCACAACCTTGCCTGGATCGAAGACCCAAGTAATGCAGAACATCACTTTGATCGAAACTATCTCAGGGGCGATTTGATTCCTGTGATGGAAAAGCGCTGGCCCGGTATGAAGGTCAATATTCTTAGATATATCGCTAAGACAGAAACTGCCAATACGCTGATCGCCGATATTGCTGAGGAGGACTTCAACAAAATAGCCTTCTCGCCGCTTTCCGTCAGTCTGGCTGGATTGCGTGCTTTATCGATACCAAGATTGGAGAATGTTCTGCGTTATTGGTTCGGGAGGCAACAATCCAAGTTCCCGAGTGATAAGTTGATCAACGCCATTGTTAAGGGTTTAGTTCAGTTAACGGATGATGGCCAGACGGAGGTTGATCCAGTTTTTCGCTGGCAGGGTTTAAGCTTGAGTCGGTGCCAGCAGGCAGCCGTATTGTTGCCAGAAGTTGACGATCCGAAATATTTTCAAGGCCAGCTAGTGCCAATAACAGAAGTAGCTATGTCTGAATCGACACGCTCCGCATCAGCAGGCGCCTTGATGCCAAATGATGAGTTACAACACGGACCAGGGGTCATTAGCGTCCAACAGGTGCTGGGCGCGGGTATTAGGCTGCAGGCGGGGCAAACCCTGGCGATAAGAATGCGGCAGGGTGGCGAAAAGCTGAAATTTGAGCATCATCGAAGTTTGAAAAATATTTTCCAGGAATCCGGCGTACCCGCCGTCCTTCGTGATAACGTGCCGCTGCTCTATCTTGACGAAGAGTTGGTTGGCATCGCTGCAATCAACCCTATCGGACCCGTGATGTGTATAGTCCCTTCATATCGCGCGGGTAGTAGCGAACAGGGATGGGTTGTTGAATGGAACTTATAGCAATATTTTAGCTCGATTTATTAAAATCGGATTGAGCCAAAATTGCATGAGTGGTATTGTAGAATCCCATCTTGGTTAGGTTCTCTGACCATCTTAAAATTCTCGATGGGAGTTAAATGTCTCGCTTTATATTTGTCACCGGTGGTGTTGTTTCCTCATTGGGAAAGGGCATTGCAGCCGCGTCTTTGGGTGCTATTTTGGAAGCCCGTGGTCTTGGTGTAACCATGCTAAAACTCGATCCCTATATCAATGTGGACCCAGGTACGATGAGTCCGCTGCAGCATGGGGAAGTGTTCGTCACAGTTGATGGTGCCGAGACAGACCTAGACTTAGGTCATTACGAGCGGTTCATTCGAACGACCATGACCCGTAAGAATAATTTCACAACGGGGCAGGTCTACGCAGATGTCATTGCGAAAGAGCGCCGTGGAGATTATCTCGGTGCAACGATTCAAGTTATCCCCCACATCACTGACGCGATAAAAGAGCGGATCATTGAAGGTGCCGGCGATGCCGAAATAGCGATTGTTGAAGTTGGCGGTACTGTCGGTGACATCGAGTCTCAACCGTTTCTAGAAGCTGCAAGGCAATTGCGCTTCGAGCTGGGTAGTGAACGCGTCATGTTTATCCATCTAACGCTCGTCCCGTATATCGCGACCGCAGGTGAAACAAAGACAAAACCTACCCAACACTCGGTTAAAGAGCTTCGTTCAATAGGACTACAGCCAGATATACTGATAGTGCGATCGGATCACGAAATCCCATCCTCCGCCCGTGACAAGATTGCGTTGTTCACCAACGTCGAGCGAAATGCTGTCATACCATTGATAGATGCCGATACTATCTATGAAGTGCCGGCACTACTTCACGAGCAGAAGCTCGATCAAATTGTTGTCAAGAAATTGAATATCGACTGCAAAGAAGCCGATCTGAGTGAATGGCAGAAAGTTGCTTACGATCATCTTAACCCCAGCAAAAAAGTCAAACTGTTCATGGTCGGTAAATACATGGATCTTTTGGATGCATACAAGTCACTTACCGAAGCTATTATCCATGCGGGTATCCATACCAATACTAAAGTCGATGTCACTTTTTTGGATTCTCAAGAAGTCATCGATAAAGGTGTTGATATTCTCTCAGAGGCCGATGCGATTCTCGTACCCGGTGGCTTTGGCTCTCGTGGTTTTAAAGGGAAAATTGCAGCGGCCGGTTATGCACGCGAACATAAAATCCCCTATCTCGGTATTTGTTATGGATTACATGCAGCGATTATTGAGTTTGCCCGTAATGTAGCAGGCATTAAGGGTGCCGACACGACGGAGAATGATCCTGGCGCCAGCGATCCTCTCATCGGCCTGATCACTGAATGGACTGCGGAAGATGGCAGTGTCGAACAAAGAAACGCAGATTCCAACCTTGGTGGGACAATGCGAATGGGTGAGCAGGAATGCAAACTCAGTAGCGATTCGTTGACGGCCAAAATCTACGGCAGCACTTCGATAAAGGAACGTCATCGTCATCGCTATGAAGTGAATAACCATTATATGGAACAACTTGAGAAAGCGGGTTTGCGAATAGCCGGTCGCTCAACAGATGGCTCATTGGTAGAAGTCATTGAGATTGTTGATCATCCTTGGTTTGTTGCAAGCCAATTTCATCCAGAGTTCACTTCAACACCCCGTGATGGGCATCCACTTTTCATCAGTTTTATAAACGCAGCTCTCGAACAACAAAAATTATCGAAATAATGTCGTGTTGATGATCGCGGCATAATGAGACTTAACTTTTCGCCAGTTTTAACGCGTAGATGGCGAGTGAGAGACAATAGAAACTATGGATATTGAAACGATGAATTTATGTGATTTTACGGTCGGTGATAAAACGCCGTTCTTTTTGATTGCGGGAACCTGTGTCGTTGAGTCAGAGCAGATGGCCTTGGATACAGCTGCGCAACTGAAAGAAGATTGTGACGATCTGGGCATACACTTAATCTACAAGTCCTCCTTCGATAAAGCGAATCGATCCTCAGGCGAAAGCTACCGTGGCCCCGGCTTAGATGTTGGTCTTAAAATTCTTCAGCAGGTAAAGGATGAATTGGGTTTGCCGGTACTAACCGATGTACATGAAGACACACCGCTAGATGAAGTATGCGAAGTTGTATCTGTACTCCAAACCCCTGCTTTTCTCTGTCGGCAAACAAACTTTATTCAAAATGTCGCAGCCATGGGGCTTCCCGTTAATATCAAAAAAGGACAGTTTTTAGCCCCATGGGATATGGTGCACGTCATTGAGAAGGCGCGCGCGACAGGCAATCAAAATATTATGGCTTGTGAGCGTGGTGTGAGTTTTGGTTATAATAATTTGGTTTCAGATATGCGTTCACTTGCAGTGATGAAACAAATAGGTTGCCCCGTGGTTTTCGATGCGACTCATAGCGTGCAATTACCCGGTGGCCAGGGCGCAAGCTCTGGTGGTCAGAGAGAGATGGTGCCGGTTCTAGCACGTGCTGCTGTGAGCGTTGGTATTCATGGTTTGTTTATGGAAACCCACCCTGACCCAGATAAAGCCCTCAGTGATGGGCCCAACTCGTGGCCGTTAGGTCGTATGCATGAATTGTTGTCACTTTTGAAAGTTATCGACACGACAATCAAATCGAGTAATCTGCCTGAATTGTCAATGGACTAGATGACAAGCTCGAGAGTTGGCAGGTTTTTTGACCTACGCTCATCGCTTATTCTACGATAGACAATAGCGTGGAATAGAAGAGAAAGAATAAATTGTTAGGAGATATTTAAGTGACAGAAATAGTCGATATTCGTGCCCGAGAAATTCTTGATTCCCGCGGCAATCCCACTGTCGAAGCAGAGGTTGAGTTAGCCAACGGTTTAATAGGCTCTGCCTGTGTGCCTTCCGGTGCTTCAACGGGATCTCGTGAAGCCATTGAATTACGTGATAACGACGAAAGTCGATATTTAGGCCGCGGTGTGCTGAATGCCGTTGGTAATGTGAATACGAAAATTCGAGAGCCACTACTGGGCTTGGACGTTGAAGATCAGGTGGGTATCGACCGCAAGATGATCGAAATGGACGGTACTGAGAATAAGGCGGCTCTGGGCGCAAATGCGATTCTCGCAGTCTCTTTGGCCGTGTCGAAAGCAGCTGCTGCGGCAAAGGGAATGGAGCTATATGAATACCTAGCAGAGTTGGACGGTAGCCCAGGTCGTTACAGCATGCCGGTACCAATGATGAATATTCTGAACGGCGGCGAGCACGCTGATAATAATGTCGACATTCAAGAGTTTATGGTGCTGCCGGTCGGTGTGAAGAATTTCTCGGAAGCCCTGCGTTGCGGCACCGAGATATTTCACACGCTCAAAAGTGTTCTAAAGCAGAGAGGGTTGAGTACCACTGTTGGTGACGAAGGCGGCTTTGCGCCGAATCTACCCAGTAACGAATCTGCACTCGAGATCATCATGGAGTCAATTGATCGATCCGGGTACGAGGCGGGTAAAGATGTCTTCCTTGGTTTGGATTGTGCTTCAACTGAATTCTACAAGGATGGCAAGTATGTTCTGGCCAGCGAAGGGCGTAGTTTCGATTCCGCCGAGTTTACAGATTATCTCGCCGAGCTTACTAGAAAATATCCGATCATCTCAATCGAAGATGGTATGGACGAAAGCGATTGGGATGGCTGGGCGAAACTAACGAACGCCATTGGTGATAAAGTTCAGTTGGTTGGTGATGACTTGTTCGTGACCAATCCTAAAATTCTTAAGCGCGGTATTGATGACGGCGTTGCAAATTCAATCCTGATCAAATTAAATCAAATTGGCACCTTAACCGAGACGCTTGAGGCGATAGGCATGGCACGTGCGGCCGGCTATTCGTCCGTGATTAGTCACCGCTCCGGTGAGACAGAAGATACGACGATTGCAGATTTAGCGGTTGCAACAGCCTCTGGCCAGATTAAAACAGGTTCGTTGTGTCGAAGTGACCGTGTCGCAAAATATAACCGATTACTTCGTATTGAAGATAAATCAAATGCTTTGTTTAAAGGTATGGATGAATTCAAAAGGTAAATTTTGATGACCGCCTACAAAATCCTCCTAGTGCTGTTGGTTATCACCTTGTTGGTGCTGCAGATGCGACTTTGGATTGGTGAGGGGAGTTATGCGCACGTTGACGGTCTAGAAAAGAAAGTGGTTGTAGAAGAAGTAACGAATTCAGTTAAAAACGAAAGAAATGAGGTCCTGCGCGCTGAAATCCGTGACCTCAAGAGTGGCCATGGATCCATTGAAGAAAAGGCAAGAGTCGAACTAGGGCTTATAAAAGAAGGTGAAACATTTTACTTACTGGTTGAACAGGACGAACCCTAAATAATGTCCGATTTCTCCGGTACGACCCTGCAAAGTTTAGAAGATGTCACTCTAATAGTGCCAGCAGCGGGCATCGGCCGCAGAATGTCGGGGTCGAAACCTAAACAGTACCTGTCGATTGCTGGCAAACCCATATTGGCACATACGCTTCAAAAATTACTGCAACTTAATCCCCTGAAAATAGTTCTGGTCGTGTCTGCGCAGGATCGTGAGTACGAGTCGATTGATCTCGTGGATCAATGTGACGTTGTTATTGGCGGGTCGACTCGAGCAGCATCGGTGACAAATGGTCTTGCCAGTTTGAATTGCGGAGATAACGATTGGGTCATGGTGCACGACTGTGCCCGGCCCTGTGTTCGAACTGCGGATATCCTTAATTTGTATAATAGATTGCACGACACCGACGTCGGTGGAATTCTTGCGGTGCCGGTCTCCGACACACTGAAGAAAATCGTCGCAAGTCATGTTTCGCTATTTCCCGAGCAATCTCATAGGAAGTCTTTGGACGATACTTCTCATGCGCCCATAAAGGAGACCATAGAGATTCAGGAGACGCTCGATCGAAGTGAGTTATGGTTAGCGCAAACGCCGCAGATGTTTCGTTTTGGCATGCTCAAGCAAGCCCTCGCTCAGGCAATTGAATCCGCTATAGACATTACGGATGAGGCATCCGCAATTGAGGCGTCGGGACATTCGCCTCAGATCGTTGTGGGCAGCAAAGATAATATCAAGATCACAACACAAGAAGACCTCTTATATGCAGCGTTCATACTGTCCCAACAGGAGTCAATCAATTGAGAATTGGTAGTGGGTTTGACGCACACAGATTTGGTGAGGCGCAGGTTGAATCAATAAAATTGGGTGGCGTATCAGTACCCTTCGATCGTGTTATTGTTGCCCATTCTGACGGCGACGTGATACTTCATGCGCTGTGCGACGCATTGCTCGGTGCGCTGGCGCTAGGTGATATAGGCAAGCACTTTCCCGACACTGACCCAGCTTTTAAAAATGCAGACAGCCTTCGGTTGTTAACTGCAAGTTACCAAAAACTTTCAAGTTTAGGTTATGAACTGGTCAATGCTGATCTGACGCTTATTGCGCAAGCACCCCGTGTTGCCAATCACATCGAAGCGATGCAAGAGACAATCGCTGCAACGCTTCAGATCTCGACCGATTGCATAAGCGTTAAGGCGACAACGACAGAAAAGATGGGTTATATCGGCCGTGAGGAAGGGCTTGCGGCCCAAGCAATCGTGCTCGTGCGTAAAACTGAAGATTAAAGCATGAGTTTTATTTTTGAGCCCAAGCAACTCGACTTTCCTCGCCTCAATGGTCCTGCCGTCGGTTCGGGCATTTTGCGTCAGAGCTGGCAAGACTTTCAGGTTGAAGAGCAATTGGGCTTTGAGTTAACGGGTGTTGGCGAACATGTTTACCTGAAAATTCGAAAGCGCGGTGCCAACACGGGTTGGGTTTCCGATCGTCTGTCAGAGTTCCTAGGGCTTCGCTATTTCGATGTCGGATATGCAGGCAAAAAGGATCGACATGCGGTAACGACGCAATGGTTTAGCTGTTGGTTACCCGGTTTGCAGGAACCTGATTTGAGTGGTTTGAATATTGAGGGTGTTGAACTGTTGGATGTTGTTCGGCATGAGAGAAAACTGCGTATCGGCGCACATGGCGGCAACCGATTTAGGCTGCAGGTAACAAACCTCAGTGGCGATCAGGCAATGATTGAAGCGCGATTGGAAATGATTAGCAAAGCTGGTTTTCCCAATTATTTTGGTAAGCAACGATTTGGTATTGAGGGTAATAACCTAAAGCATGCCCGCATGATGTTTGAAGGAACCAAGTTTGCAAGGAAGAAACGGGGGATTTATTTGTCGGCAGCACGCTCTTGGCTGTTCAATCAGCAAGTAGCGGCAATGATTGACGACAGGATAGAGGAAGATAGCTGGAAACCTGATAAGAAACTGTGGTTGTATGGTTTGTCACCTCATCGAGACATTACAATTCCGCCATTGTCGGCGCCCGACTTTGAGCAGTGGGGCAAAGGTTTGGAGGAATTTAAAGTTAAGGCCAGTGAAAGACAGATAGGCGTTGTGCCATTGGATTTGAAATGGACCTTTAACGAAGACGGTTTGCTATTGAGTTTTGACCTGCCACCCGGTGCTTATGCAACCAGTTTAGTACAAGAATTAATTGATTTTAGCGATGCAGATGATTTTGGTTTTGATTCAAGGTCAGGGGAAAAACATTGATTAAGGGTTTAGATATACAAGGTTCGGGCATGACGTCCCAGCGTACCCGCAGCCGCATGGTGGCTCGGTTACGTCAACAGGGCATCACGGATGAGCGGGTGCTGGATGTTATTGATGCGATTCCCCGGCATGTGTTCATTGATGAGGCGCTTGCGCATCGAGCTTATGAAGACACGGCTTTACCAATAGGCTTCAATCAAACCATTTCACAACCCTACATTGTTGCGCGTATGACGGAGGCCTTGTTTGCCGCAGGACCCCTTACCAAGGTGCTGGAAATCGGTACAGGGTCTGGTTATCAGACGGCAGTGCTGGCGCAGTTGGCTGACAAAATTTATTCCGTTGAACGCATTCAAGGTTTGCTCGATAAGGCTAAGGAGCGCTTACGCTTTCTAGGCAATAAGAATACCCAGTTCAAATATGATGACGGTAATATAGGCTGGCCCGACCGCGCGCTCTACGACGGCATTATTGTTACCGCTTCGCCCCGCAATCTGCCTAAAGAATTGCTCAATCAACTCGCCCCCGGGGGTCGCTTAATCGTTCCTGTGGGTGACGAGCGGCAACAACTCAAACGCATCACAAATCATGATGGTGAGTTTGAAATCGAGGTGCTGGAAGATGTTAAGTTTGTGCCGCTACTGGGTGGCAAGGCGTGAGCGAGTCAGAATCATTAAGCAAACCTCGCGCGCACTTCGTAAAGATTTTTGTCATCGGATTGGTCATGGGGGCAGCCGAAGTTGTACCCGGCGTATCCGGAGGAACAATTGCTTTTATCACGGGCATTTATCTCCGTTTGATCACAGCTATCCAAAGATTTACGCCTTTCGTGTTTCGAGATTTGTTCAAAGACGGCATTGCGGCGACCTGGCTGCGACTTGATATTAATTTTCTCTTAACACTGTTAGCCGGCATGTTGACCTCCGTGCTGTTGTTCGCCAGTGGTATCCATTACCTGCTCGACAATCATCCGATATTCATCTGGTCATTATTTTTCGGTTTGGTTGTGGCATCGGTCTGGTTGGTCGCCAAGCAAATTACGCGCTTCGGTTGGGACCTTGGTTTGTATGTCCTTAGCGGTGCTGCCTTTGGGCTAATGGTGTCAAATATCCTGCCGGTTGAATTGTCACCTAGCCCACTTTATCTTTTTGTAGCCGGTGCTATAGCGATCTGTGCTTGGATTCTGCCGGGTCTTTCCGGTAGCTATTTACTGCTGATTTTTGGGCTTTACCGGGGTGTTATTGAGGCAATCAAAAATTTCGATATTGAACCACTGTTTTATCTCGGCATGGGTATGCTGCTAGGTATCGTTACGTTCGCGCGTATCCTCGATCGATTGTTTCGCAACTATCGTGATGCGACCTTGTCTCTGTTAACAGGCTTTATGCTCGGTTCATTGGCAAAATTATGGCCTTGGCAATATGTGCGCAGTTATCAAATTAAACCTGACGGCAGCCAAGTGCCTTTGGTTTCGGAGCCGGTGACGCCTATGGCATATTCTGCGATGACGGGGCTTGATTCGGAACTGTTAATGGCGTTGCTTGGTCTTGTCGTCGGCTTGGGCTGTGTCGTACTTCTGGCATTCCTTTCTGTAACAGAAGCGGAGTCGAAAGATGCTGCTGAAAAGATTGGTTGAAATGTAATTTTTTTACAAAAATAGCAATGATATATCTATGCCAAAATAAAGTAGCAAGCAGGGCTAGGCTCAACGCCTTGATGGCATTTTTTTGTCCAAGGCGGCCTGTCGCAATATTTATTTTTATAGCGTTGAGCGTTGGCTTGGCAAGTGGCTGTTCATCAACTAATGGTGGTGTGCCGGTATTCAACGCAGGTGAGAATATATTTTTCGGTTCTCGTTCGCACACGGTGCGGCCAGGTGAAACCCTCTACTCGATCGCGTTTCGTTATGGTCTTGATTTTAATGAAATCGCGCGTGCCAATAACATTAAGTCGCCGTACTTGATTTTTGTGAATCAAAAGATAACGTTGCCGCGCGCTTCCAGCAGTAAGTCAAACAGTACTGACAAGCCGCAGTCAAAATCTAAGAAGACCAAGAAGACCAAGAAGGCTAAGTCCTCGGCATCCAAGTCACAGCAAAAAACACAGACCAATGATTCGAAAATACAATGGCGTTGGCCCATCAGCGGTGAGATGGTTGGCGGCTTTTCACTGAGTGGCAAGGTTAATAAGGGCGTTGATCTTCGCGGTAAATTGGGCGAGTCCGTGCTGTCGGCGGGCGACGGCGTAGTTGTTTATGCGGGCGGTGGGCTGCGAGGTTATAGCAAGTTAGTGATTGTGAAGCACAGTGATCGCTACTTAAGTGCCTACGGAAATAACGGCGCAATTTATGTGAAAGAAGGCGATAAAGTCACCGCAGGCGAAAAAATTGCCGTCATAGGATCAAGCGGATCAAAAATTGAGATACTCCATTTCGAGATTCGACGAAACGGCAAGCCAGAGAACCCGCTTATTTATTTGCCGAAGAGATGACAAGCAATCGCACGGCATTTTATCGATACGGGCAGAACTGAAATTGTATAGCCAGAAATGCCAACGACTCAAGCGCTAGGCGTATAGTGCTAGGATTATAGATAGGGTATTGGACTTGGGCGACAGTGTCTAGCTTGTCTTGCTGAGTAATATCGACGGCGCTGGTCTTGAGCGATTGATTCGACCGGAACAAGGATGAAACCGCACAGTTTTGTGCGGCTTCAGCGATGTAGGCTTTTATCTTTCGAGATGTGCCATCTTGCCTTTTACGTCGGCCCAGTCTTCTGCATCACCAAGAGGATCTTTCTTCTCAGTGATGTTCGGCCAAATCTCAGCAAGTTCAGCGTTCAATTCAAGAAATTCCTGCTCATCCTCTGGTAGTTCATCTTCGGAGAAGATTGCGTCGATAGGACACTCAGGTTCACATAAAGCGCAGTCAATGCACTCATCAGGATTTATGACTAGAAAGTTAGGTCCTTCGTAAAAACAATCTACGGGACAAACTTCTACACAGTCCGTATGTTTGCATTTGATGCATGCATCACTCACCACAAATGTCATTTATGTTTCCTTATTTATCACGTTAGTATTTAGCAGAAAAAAAAGCATTCTAGCAGCTTTTTAGGCTATCACAATATGTACTCATCGTCAGTTTTTTGGGTCAGCGAAATCAATTGGCTTGCGTTGAGATACCTTTAAGTTCATACAACAGCTCAAGGGCTTGTCGCGGTGATAAGTCATCCAGCTCGATCGCTGCAAGTTTTTTGTAGACGGGGGAATCCTGCACAACCGCCTCGGTATCAATTGACTCAGGCGAGGCCAAAAAGAGATCCGATTGTAGCGGTGTCTCTCTGACTTCATTGTCCTCTAATTGTTTCAGTTTCATCTTGGCATTTTCAATCACTGATTTTGGTACGCCAGCTAAGCGTGCGACCTGTAAGCCATAGCTTTGGCTCGCAGGACCGTCCTCGACGGCATACATAAAGATGATGCTGTCGCCGTGTTCCTTCGCTTTTAAATGAATATTAGCGGTGGCCGGTAGTGTGTCCTGCAGAGTGGTCAGTTCAAAATAGTGGGTCGCGAACAGGGTCATGGCGCGGCTGACTTCTGCGATATAGGTTGCCGTTGCCCATGCAAGCGAGAGTCCGTCAAAGGTTGACGTACCTCTGCCAATCTCATCGAGTAGGACCAGTGAATTTTCTGTCGCGTTGTTTAGAATCATTGCGGTTTCTGTCATTTCAACCATGAAAGTCGAGCGACCGCTGGCCAGATCGTCGGATGAACCGATGCGGGTAAATATGCGATCAACCACACCGATTGTCGCTGATCGAGCGGGCACGAAGCTGCCCATATGTGCCATCAAGGTAATCAATGCCGCTTGGCGCATGAATGTCGACTTACCACCCATGTTTGGGCCCGTGATAATCAGCAGCTTGCGCTGTTGACCGATCTTTAGATTGTTAGCCACAAAAGGTGCGTCTAGCACGTCTTCGACGACTGGATGGCGTCCATCCTCGATTGAGATACCCGGTTTGTCCGTTAACAGCGGTCGGCATAAGGACAATGACAAAGCGCGCTCCGATAGGTTACAAATAACATCCAATGTGGCGACTGCGGTGAAAGTGATTTGCAGCTTGTTGACTGCAATGACCAGTACATCGAGTAGCTCGTCATATAAATGTTTTTCCCGCGCCAATGCGCGACTCTTGCTGCTAAGCGCCTTATCCTCAAATATTTTCAATTCTGGCGTGATAAATCGTTCGGCATTTTTGAGAGTTTGACGACGCACATACCGATCTGGCGCTTTCTCCGATTGGCTGCGAGAAATCTCGATATAGTAGCCATGAACGCGGTTATAACCGACTTTAAGGCTTGATAAACCGGTCGCTTCGCGTTCTTCAGTTTCAAGTTTGACAAGAAACTCGGCTGCGTTTTCGCTTATGCCGCGCAGTTCATCGAGATCTTCATCATAGCCCGTGGCAATGACGCCACCTTCCCGAATAACGACCGGTGGATTGTCTTTAATGGCCGCGGTTAGTGTTGCTGAGAGTTCCGGATAAGGCTGACTTTGTTCATTGATCTGCTCAATAAGTGGTGTCGGAATCTCGTCTAAAAGTTGATTCAGTGCCGGTAGTGCGAGTAACGCATTTTTTAGTCGCTCTAAATCCCGAGGTCTGGCTGACTTCAGCGCGACCCTAGCCAGAATTCGTTCAATGTCTCCAATCGACTTGAGGACTTCACGAATATCTTCAAACAAATAGTTGTCGAGCAGGTAACCAATGGTGTCGAGTCGTTGATCGAGTATCGCTTTTTGACGAATGGGACGATTGATCCATCGACTGAGCAGGCGACTTCCCATGGCTGTTGACGTGTTATCCAAAACCGCGAATAGGGTATGCTCATCACCGCCGTTGATGTTTTGTGTCAGTTCTAGGTTGCGCCGTGATGCGCTGTCAATAACCACAGCATCATCACGATTGAGCACGTGTAATGTCTGTACGTGTGGCAAGCCTGAACGTTGCGTCTCCTTCACATAGGCGATTAAGCTGCCGGCTGCTGTGACGGCAATGTGCTTGTCTTCGCAATCAAAGCCACCAAGGTCGTGGACTTGAAATTGTGTGCACAACGTCGTGACGGCTTGTTCATAATTGAATTCCCACGCGGCTCTGCTGCGAACGCCGACACGTTTGGCAATTGGATCAGGATACGCTGCACCTTCGGCAATAATCATCTCTGCCGGATTCAACCTTGATAGCTCGGACAGTAGTGCTTCGTCATCGGGTACTTCGATGATCTCGAAACGTCCGCTGCCGAGATCAAGGCAGGCCAGCCCAAGTGCTTCTTCGCCGCGATGGCAGCAAACAATAAAATTGTCTCGATTAGCGTCCAGTAGTGATTCGTCCGTCAGCGTGCCGGGCGTGATGACGCGCACAACCTGCCTCTCAACGGGGCCCTTACTCTCGCTGGGATCGCCAATTTGTTCGCAAATGGCGACCGAAACACCCGCCTTGACCAGTTTAGCCAGATAGCCATCAGCGGCATGAAAAGGCACCCCACACATAGGGATAGGTTGACCGTCTGACTGACCGCGAGCTGTCAGCGTAATGTCCAGCAGCTCTGCTGCCTGCTTAGCGTCATCAAAGAACAATTCGTAGAAATCACCCATTCGATAGAATAACAATTCCTGCGGATGATCAGCTTTGATACGCAAAAACTGTTGCATCATAGGGGTGTGATTGGGTTTTACTGCTTGAGCTTTTGGCACAGAGACGAATGGGCTCGTTGTGTTGATAGATAGGCTATGCATATTACGTCAATCGAGACCCAAGGAACACTCATAGCCTCAGTCTTACAGGCTGGTTTTGGGACAAGGAAGGAAAGTCTGCGCGGCCGAACGCCTCAGGCATCATGCAAGAGGCCAAAATTCCTGACAACTTATCGTAATTGCTTGAATCTGACCTTTTTAAATCAGCCTTTAACGCAATGTCATGTGCGAGACAAACCTCGGCGCAAGGTGTCTTTCTCTGTTTGTAGCAATCGTCGTTCTTTTTTTTAAAAACTGGTTGTGTACTGTTTAAATATACAGTATAAATTACCCCAGCTTAAAACACGTAAAAACGAACTCGCCGTGATTCTAAATTGTTGTTTATAGGGTCAATGAGTTTCAAATACGAATACAGGTTCAAAGAGAATCACCAGGAGCAGTTATGTCAGATAAAGACTCAAAAGATAAGCAGGCTAAAGCAGCCGATCCTCAAAAGGCTAAAGCGCTAGACGCAGCCCTGTCTCAAATTGAACGTCAGTTCGGTAAAGGTACGGTCATGCGTTTGGGTGACTCGCCGATAGAGAAGATACCCGCCATATCGACGGGTTCTTTGGGTCTAGACATTGCCTTGGGCATCGGTGGTTTACCCCAGGGTCGTATTGTCGAGATATATGGACCTGAGTCTTCAGGCAAGACAACGTTAACGCTGCAGGTGATTGCTGAAGCTCAAAAAGGTGGTGGTACCTGCGTCTTTATCGATGCGGAGCACGCGCTCGATCCCCTTTACGCACAAGCTTTAGGCGTCAATATCGATGATCTTCTTGTTTCCCAGCCAGATACCGGCGAACAGGCACTGGAGATTTGCGACAACATCGTGCGTTCAGGTGCTGTTGATGTGGTTATTATCGACTCTGTTGCTGCACTGACGCCGAAAGCAGAAATTGAGGGCGAGATGGGCGACCACCATATGGGTCTGCAAGCTCGACTGATGAGTCAGGCATTAAGAAAAATGGCCGGTAACATTAAAACGTCAAACACGTTGGTTATTTTCATTAACCAGATTCGAATGAAAATTGGTGTCATGTTCGGCAGCCCGGAAACAACAACGGGCGGTAATGCACTTAAGTTTTACTCTTCTGTCAGATTGGACATTCGTCGTATTGGTGCCATTAAAGAAGGTGATGAAATTATTGGTAATGAGACCCGAGTTAAGGTCATTAAGAACAAGGTTGCGCCGCCTTTCAAACAGACAGAATTTCAAATTCTTTACGGCAAAGGCATTTCTAGGCTAGGTGAAGTCGTTGATATTGGTGTCCAGCTTGGCCTGGTCAACAAAGCGGGTGCCTGGTACAGCTACGGCACTGAGCGAATCGGTCAGGGTAAGAAAAATGCCTGTGAATACTTGGCGGACAACCCAGCGATGGGTGCTGAAATTGAAGCGCTTATTCGTGCCAAGCTTCTTGATCATAGCGCTGGCGACAAATCGGACGACAAGGATGATAACGTTACGCCTATTTCGGGTTAATCAGTTTCTGCGTGTAGAACACGCGAAAAACGTTGTTATGTAATACGGGTCGAGAAGAGATACTTTCAGAGAAAGTATCTCTTCTAAAAGGGGGGTAGGTAGCTAATGGTTATTTGCCCTTTTTTGTGCCTAGATTTGCTGCGCAAGACGGCGAGGTGCTGTCAAAAACGACATCAGTTATAAGTTCAATTTCAAATTCATGTTCAGAGCCAAGCTCGAGTAGGCAAGTTCGAATAGGTATACTCGAATAGACAGGCTCAAATAGACAAGCTCAAATAGACAAGAGAAAGAAAGCGTATAACGCTGACGCTTAAATGCCGATATGACCGAATTAAAACCCTCTGACATTCGCCTTGGTGCGATGGACTTACTGGCTAGGCGTGAGCATGGTTTTGTTGAGCTTGTCAGAAAATTGCAAAAACGTTTTACCAAGCCTTGGTTAGAGATTCCTAACCCGGATGTGTCTCTAGTCGAGATGATCGAAGTTCAGGTTGAACGGTTGCGAGCGCAAGGTTTGCAAAGTGATGAAAGATTAACGGAAGCCTTTATCCGCGCGCGCTCGAATCGGGGCCGAGGACCCATGAAAATACGTATGGAATTGCGAGAAAAGGGCGTTTCAGATGAGCTAATTCAATCCGGGTTTGATACATGCGAAGTCGATTGGTTTGATTTAGTGGCCGTTGTAGCTCAAAAGAAATTTGACGATGCACCACTGGACGTCAAAGGTCTGGCCAAAAGGAGCCGATTCTTGCAGCAGCGAGGCTTTAGCTTCGATCACATTAATAGCCTTTAATTTGATAAAGATCGCAAAAACCCAAAGAAAACAACGTTTTTAAGCATTGCAGGTTGAAGAAATTCCGGCTGATTTGCTTTAGAAGTGCGCCGCTTTTCTGTATCTTTAGCGTCCTTTATTTCCTATCAAGTTGTAATCAGCATGGATAGTCGCGAAATACGCCAGGCATTCCTCGATTTTTTTGCCGCCAAACAGCACGCTATCGTCGATAGCTCGTCGCTAGTGCCAGACAATGACCCAACATTGTTGTTTACCAATGCGGGCATGGTGCAGTTTAAAGAGGCCTTGGCTTTTAGAGAGAATCGGGGTTACACGCGGGCAGTCAGTTGTCAGCGTTGTGTCCGGGCGGGTGGCAAGCACAATGACCTCGACAATGTCGGTTATACGGCTAGGCATCACACGTTCTTTGAAATGCTTGGTAACTTCAGTTTTGGCGACTATTTTAAGCGCGACGCAATATTCTTCGCCTGGGAATTTCTTACGGAAGTTGTCAAATTACCGCCAGAGCGTCTGTGGGTGACAGTGCATGAGAGTGACGATGAAGCTGAAGACATTTGGGTAAATGAGATTGGCTTCGACAAAAATCGTGTGACGCGATTAGGCGATGATGACAACTTCTGGACCATGGGCGACACGGGACCCTGTGGACCGTCCTCTGAAATATTCTACGATCACGGCGAAGATGTGCCGGGTGGCCCGCCTGGATCTAAAGATGGCGAGTTAGATCGCTATATCGAAATCTGGAATTTGGTATTCACGCAGTTCGACAAGTCCGCCGATGGCACATTAACGCCGTTGCCCAAACCCTGCGTCGATACGGGTATGGGGTTCGAGCGATTAGCTGCCGTATTGCAGGGTGTTCACAATAATTACGATATCGATTTGTTCAAAGCCTTAATCGCGCGTGCCGGGGAATTGCTTAATTGTAAGGATTTGGAGAATGATTCACTCAAGGTGATATCTGACCATATTCGTGCCAGCGCATTTTTGATTGCGGACGGCGTCTTGCCATCGAACGAAGGCCGCGGCTACGTGATGCGCCGGATTATTCGTCGTGCATTGAGACAAGGACATAAACTGCAATCGAAGGGACCCTTCTTCCACAAAATGGTCGGCGAACTCGTCAATCAAATGGGCGATGCTTACCCTATTTTGAAATCGACTCAGGCTCAAATCGAAAAGGTACTTTTAAAAGAAGAAGAGCAATTCGAGCTGACCCTCGATCAGGGGATGAAAATTCTTAACGAGGCGATCGGCCAACTTCAAGGGGACGTTATACCAGGTAGTGTTGTTTTTAAATTATACGACACGTATGGATTTCCAACCGATTTAACCAACGATATTGCGCGCGAGAAGAATTTGAGTATCGATATGGATGGCTTTGAAGTTGAAATGGATGCGCAGCGCGCGCGCGCTCGAGCTGCGAGTAAATTTGGTTCAATCGATGTCGATAACTTCAAGGTTGATGATGTCACTAAGTTTGTCGGGTACGAGTCATTAATCGGCGAGTCAGTTGTCTCTCATCTGTTTCAAAATGAGCAGAAGGTGGACGCTGTGTCTGCCGGTGATGAAGTTGTATTGGTACTAAACGCTACTCCTTTTTACGCCGAGTCAGGTGGCCAAGCAGGCGACAGCGGTAAGTTGTTCTCCAACGGTGTATCAATTGTTGTGAGCGATACGATAAAAAGTAGCAATGCATTTCTCCATAAGGGCACCGTTATTGAAGGGACGATCTGTGTTGGTGATAGCGTCAATGCCGAAGTTGAGAGATTGCAGCGCGATAGAGCACGCTTGAATCACTCCGCGACCCACCTACTTCATGCAGCGCTGCGGATCGTCTTAGGGGATCACGTTAATCAGCGTGGCTCGCTGGTCGATGCGGAGCGGATGCGATTCGACTTTTCACATTTTGAAGGCGTGACAAAAGAGGAGCTGGTGAAGGTGGAGTTGTTGGTCAACGAGCAAATTCGTGGCAACTCTGAGATTCAGACAGAGCTTATGAACTTAGAGGATGCGAGAGAAAAGGGCGCAATGGCTTTGTTTGGCGAAAAGTATTCTGAAGCGGTGCGGGTTCTCACCATGGGCGATGGTTTTTCGATTGAATTATGTGGCGGCACGCACGCGAGTCGAACCGGCGATATTGGTTTGATGAAGATCACTAGCGAGGTGGGTATTGCCTCTGGGGTTCGGCGAATTGAGGCTGTCACGGGTGCGCAGGCATTTGAGTTGGTGCTGCAACAGGAACAAACGCTAGAAGATTTTTCGGGGTTGTTGCGCTCAGATAAAAACGGTGCAACGGATAAACTTAAAAGCTTAATAGAGCAAAATAAAAAGCTTGAGAAAGAAGTGTCTCAGCTCAATATGAAGCTTGCCAGTGGTGGTGGAAAAGATCTTGCTGATTCTGCGGTTGAGATAAACGGCGTTAAAGTCGTCGCGCAACTACTTGAAGGGGGTGATGCAAAAACATTGCCTGATGCAATGGACCGCGTGAAAACCAAGCTACAGTCGGGCGTGGTATTACTCGCCGTCATTAATGATGACAAGGTGGTGTTGGTTGCCGGCGTGACCAAAGATCTGACCGATAAAGTAAAGGCAGGTGATTTGCTGAATTATGTTGCCACTCAAGTTGGCGGTAAAGGCGGCGGTCGTCCAGACATGGCACGTGGTGGTGGCACGGATACGAAAGCGCTACCAGCAGCCATTGAATCGGTTCAAGCATATTTGGAAGAGCGGCTTTAGCGGTTAAAGAACTCGGGTTTGAAAGTATTATTATGATACCTAGCAGTTATAAATTACTGTGAAGCACTGGGTGAAGATGGACTGCCTCCACGGTAAGTCTATTTTCATACCGCAGAACGAAAATTCAGGATGAAAGTTAAGTGGCATTAGTCGTACAAAAATTTGGTGGGACGTCAGTTGCGTCAATTGAACACATCGAGCGAGTCGCCAAGCGAATAGCTGGCTATCGCGATCGTGGTGATGAAGTTGTTGTCGTCGTGTCGGCAATGGGTAAGGAAACCGATCGTCTAGATGAGCTGGCGAAAAGTGTCGGAGATAGTGATGCCGATTTTCGTCGTGAAGTTGATGTTCTGTTGTCGACGGGAGAGCAGGTGACAGCGGCTGTGCTGTCGATGGTACTAACGAAAATGGGATACCCAGCTAAATCGTTTACCGGTGGGCAGGTAAAAATCCTCACCGATGCCAGCCATACAAAAGCCCGCATTCTGGATATCGATACGGATAATCTTCGTCGTGAATTGTCGCAGGGTACGGTACCCGTGGTCGCTGGTTTTCAGGGCGTAGATAGCGATCAGAATATTACAACGCTAGGTCGAGGTGGTTCAGATACGACCGCGGTTGCTCTAGCCGTTGTCCTTGAAGCCAAAGAGTGCCAGATATATACAGATGTAGAAGGCGTCTTCACCACAGATCCAAGAGTGGTTGACGTTGCTCAACCGCTGGCGACTGTGACCTTTGAGGAGATGCTCGAATTGGCAAGCCAAGGCTCTAGAGTGCTTCATACTCGGGCCGTTGAGTTTGCGAGTAAATATAAAATGCCAATCCGTGTCCTATCTTCCTTCTCGGATGCTGCCGGAACACTGATTACCAATGAGGAATCCCACAATATGGAACAGCCACTGATTTCAGGTATCGCGTTTATGAAAGATGAAGCGCAACTAATGATGCTTGGTGTGAAAGATATCCCAGGCATTGCATCAAGAATTCTTGGTCCGATAAGCGATGCAAATATCGAAGTTGATATGATCGTGCAGAATGTTGCTGCGGACAAGAGCACTGATTTTACCTTTACAGTGCGTCGAGAAGATTATGAAAGAGCAACGGCAATTTTGGAAAGCGTCGCGCAAGAAATAGGCGCTCGTGAGGTCACGGGTGACAATAAGATCGCCAAATTATCGATTGTCGGCGTAGGCATGAAATCCCACGCGGGCGTGGCGACTAAAATGTTCAAGGTATTGTCGGAAGAATCGATCAATATCCAAATGATTTCGACATCCGAAATCAAGATCTCGGTCGTGATTGAGGAAAAGTATCTTGAGCTTGCTGTACGTGCGTTGCATACAGCGTTTGGTTTGGATGCGTCCTGACCACGAAGGTTCGCAAACACGAAGACCAACGATCGCGATAGAATAGATCGGTCGAAGAAAGAAGCGGGCTATCGCGCCCGCCTCCACCTCCCCCAGCTGTAAATTAGTTGTGAGCTAAGGCGTTCACTCATTTTGCCGCGCGCTAAATTAGTCAATTGATTAATTAAGTGCTCGCTTTATCACTACTTAAGTAGCCATTATTAGAATATAGTTAACGTTGTTCTATATTTAGTGTTCCACAATTGATTTAGTCTAATTTTGAATGGAGAAAACGATGTTAATTTTGACTCGGCGAGTCGGTGAAACATTGATGATTGGTGACGATGTGACTGTTACGGTCTTGGGAGCAAAAGGCAATCAAATTCGCATCGGCGTTAATGCCCCTAAATCGGTCGCTGTTCACCGAGAGGAGATCTACGAGCGAATTCAGTGTGCTGGATCAAAAGTAGAAACCGACCTAAACCCAGACCTAGACTCCGATGTGGATGTTAGTGAGAACTCCAAAGCCTGATAGAGCATCAGCCGCCATCTGAACCAAGTACGTTAACAGATGCAGTGGTTGTTTTTTTAAGCAACACTGACGCCGTTCAATAGACTGTAATAGCCTCTCTGAAATCTCATTCCGTCGTAGTAACCCTTCTTCAACAGCAACCGATGCATGTCTTTAAGCCTGTAAATAGGCACAGAAGCCAGTATGTGATGTTCTAGATGGAAGTTGACCCCATGGGGTGCAATGAAAAGTCTCTCCAACCAGTTGATGTGGAGCGTGCGTGTGTTGAGTCGTGCATCGGTACTGGTCAGATCGGGAACCGCCGCATGTTCGCCTATTTGACGAATGCGAACCACCAGCATATGGGTGGTCATAAATGCCACCAACCACATCAAGTAAAGCCAAGCGGCGCCAAAACTGCTCATGACAGTGATCATCACTAGATTCATGGCAATGCTGCGTTTTAGATAAGTCGCACTCTGGGGGCTCATGCTGCCTAATTTTCGAATAGAGCGACCGATGGATTTAATTCTGCGCCAACCAATTTGTCCCGTGAGGTCACGGATTATTTTACGCTGCAGGCTGGTTCTTGAAATTGGATAGTTACGATAGTTGTTTAAATCAGGGTCGTCTTGCGTACCCGCAAATTGGTGGTGTTTCAGGTGCACTTTCATGTAACTGTCTTTGTTCGAGAAAACCCAATAGCCCGTGAGCCAATTGCCGACCCAATCGTTTAGTTTATTCGAGCTAAAAAACGTTCGATGACCGGTTTCGTGAACAACAACCGCAAGTCCTAATTGGCGGCTACCAAGAATAAATATGCCAAGCAATATCGTAAACGGATTGGGGAAATGAGCGCACAACACAAATGTGGCGATGATGACCGCCCAGTCGAATAACACAATGCGCCATGCATATAGGGTGTTTTTACTGGTGATGAAATTGAACTCGTCGTCAGTAAACAGTGATTTGGTATTCATAGTGATAGGCCGATTAATGGCGTTCGAGAATCGCCGTTGAACGCAAAGACATTGGAAGTGGGAATAATGCTTGGTGCATTTTGTAACTTTACTGCCCAAATAGCGCGTCCACATTTGTCGTATTCGAGCATGGTTTGCCACAGGGCCTCGCGCATTCTCGGCGCTTGGATTTGGTCTGGAATTAACGGATCTTTGATTAACATTTGAATCGCCGCGCCGCCGATGAGGAACGTTTCCTTTTTAGCAGCAACGTTGCTTAGATTAGCCAGATTGTCCAAGCTGTTATGGAGCCGTTGATTCATGTCGGCATACTGTTGATTCAACTGATCAATATCAAAAAAGCTGAACCACTGTTGAGCATTATCCTCTGCAAATTGACCTGCAGCGAGTAGCATCACATTTGAAGCAATGCCAATACTACGCAGACGTTCGAGAAGATCAGTGCTGTCTAATCTTAAATTGTCGGGTCTAACCCAAAGCCCGGATTGAATTTTCCTGAAGCCGATGTAGCCGACACCCCGTTGGCACTCGACCGATAGATTGTTGTCCGTCATCAGACACAGCCAATTATTCGTCTTCCATTTTTTTCGTCTTTTTTCACCTAGCCGCCATTCTTCGACGAAGTCATTTAGCGGCGCAGCCTGTTGGCTGATTCGATAGTGGCCTCGATCCAGTTTGTCGATCACGCCTTTGGATGTCAGTCTGGAAATATTCACCCGAATCGTGTTGTCACTGATGCCGAACATCTTGCCGGTCGAGAGAATGAGTTTTGCGCTGGCACCCCGATCGGGGAAAGTTCGCAGTAGATCGAGAATGATGGAAGAGGGCTTCATATATTACAAAAAATAGTTGTTTTTGTTTATTGTTGTAATATTACAGTCCGAGTAAAAAAGTGCAAGTAAGCTAAATTCTCATTTTTTTTGTTCAGATGGTGGGAAGTTGGTGCCAACTTGACGAAAAGTTATCGGATTGAGGTGAAATACAGCGGATACGTGTTGACGACCTAGGGTCGCATCCTGATAATACGCGTTCTTTGTGCGCCAGTAGCTCAGCTGGATAGAGTGCCTGGCTACGAACCAGGAGGTCGGGGGTTCGATTCCCTCCTGGCGCACCATTTCAAACCATACCAATAAGTCTCAATGCTGTTTTACTGAGTCTTTGCGCTATGTGATTTACTGGAGAGGTGGCCGAGTGGCCGAAGGCGCTCCCCTGCTAAGGGAGTATGGGCTAAAACTCATCGAGGGTTCGAATCCCTCCCTCTCCGCCAAACAAAAAAGGGTCCTCGAAAGAGGGCCCTTTTTTGTTTGTAAGAGCGGCGGCTTTGATTCGAGTCGACCGTTCGACAAATTCACGAGCAAGTGAATTTGGTCGCGGTAGGCGCCCGTAGGGTTAGAAGCCGTCTAGGAGGCCTCTAAAGTATCCCGACCCCGATCCCATTCTGCAACGCCACTCAAATCCTGTTTTGCCGGAATCAGTGTCGATGCCCAATGACATTTTTGTTCAAATTTAGTCCATACCAAAGCGACTCATTGGGCTGCGAAATCCCCTGTAGATAGCATTCCAAATCATCTGTACAGTATTGTGAAGTGAAGCAATCAGTAAGTTTAGCGTGCTGATGGTTGGTGTAATTTTTGCGAATGGAGGATCTGTATGAGTCGATTAGAAGGGAAGGTTGCAGTTATCACTGGTGGGGCTGGCGGTATTGGTAAAGAGGCGGGGCGATTGTTCGTTGCCGAAGGTGCCGATGTGTTGCTTGTCGATGTTGATGAACAGGCGCTGAAATCCGCCTGCGATGAGATTGGTAGTAATAAGGTCAGCTATTGTGTGGCCGATGTGACGAGTGCCGAAGACAACCAAACAATGATCCAAACAGCAGAAGAGCGTTATGGCGGTGTCGATATCTTATTGGCCAACGCCGGTGTTGAAGGAGATGTTGACTCAATTGTTGATTACGATGAGGCTCGCTTTGATCAAGTCATGGCCGTGAATGTTAAAGGACCTTTCTTAGGTTTAAAAGCAGCGATACCGGCAATTGAGAAGCGAGGTGGTGGCAGCATTATTATTACGTCCAGTGTCGCGGGCATCAACGGTGCGGCGAATGTCGCGCCGTATGTTACGTCGAAACATGCTGTCATCGGTATGATGAAGTCGGCGGCGAAGGAATGCGCGGCGATGAATATTCGAGTCAACACCGTTAACCCTTCGCCCGTTGAGACACGAATGATGCGCAGTCTTGAAGAAGGTTTTGCGCCGGGCCAGGCTGCAGAAGCAAAGCAGGGGATGCAGGACAATATTCCTCTCGGGCGTTATGCAGAACCCGTTGATATCGCGAAGATCATGCTTTTCTTATCGTCTGACGACGCAGAATTCTTAACCGGATCTGTTTATATGGCTGATGGCGGCTCTACTGCCTAATTTTCTTTGTTGGAGTGACGTCATGTTCCTGTTTTCTAAGAAAACGATCGCCGTGCTCATTGTCTTAACTTGTTGGTCAACTTTTCTGTCGGCGGATCTGCTGGATGAAGTCGAACATGGTTACGCCGACAACGACGGCGTGAAGATTCATTATGCGACGGTGGGTGAAGGTCCATTAGTTGTCATGATTCATGGCTTCCCTGATTTTTGGTACAGCTGGAGACACCAGATGGCAGGTCTGCAGGACAACTTCAAAGTCGTGGCTATTGATCAACGCGGTTACAACTTAAGTGACAAACCCAAAGGTGTCGAAAACTACGCCATGGCGAATCTTGTCTCAGATGTTGTCGCTGTGGTGCGCCATCATGGCCGGCAGAGCGCAATTATTGTCGGCCACGATTGGGGTGGTAGTGTTGCATGGAATGTCGCATTTACACACCCAGAAAGGGTGCGTAAGTTAGTGATTTTGAACCTGCCTCATCCCAACGGCATGATGAAGGTGCAAAGGGAAAATTCGCAAGCAAGAAAAAATACCGGTTACGCGCAGAGATTCATAGACGGCCAACCATCGGATCCTGACATTTTCTTCGGCAGTCCTATGACGCCTGAAACTCTGGCGGGTTGGGTAACTGATCAAAAGGCGATTCCTCATTATCTCGAGGCGTTTGGCAATTCAGATTTTGACGCGATGCTGGCGTATTACAAAATGAACTACCCTAATGCGGATCAATCAAAAGTACCCGCTGCCATGATTCCACAGAGCATTCCGCAACTCACAATGCCGGTGCTCATTTTTCATGGGCTTGAAGATAAGGCGTTGCATTCAGACGGACTAAATAATACTTGGGATTGGGTGGATAATAGTGTGACTATAGTGACGGCGCCGTATGCAGGACATTTTGTCCAGCAGGACGCGGCTGAACTTGTGACGAACACAATGCGCTGGTGGCTGCGATAAGCCTTAAGTGCGATCTCCGCTGACAACGGCGGGTTAACTATGTATCATTTTGCGTCTACCTTGTGAATTGAAGCAAGCCTACATCGTTAACCAAATGATTCAGGAAAGAGCTAAATGTCGGATGTATTGACACAAGCAATCGATTTGGTTGTTTATGGAATGGGCACAGTCGTTATCTTCCTTACCGTATTGGTAGGGGCGACAATGTTGATGTCCTATTGTCTACAAACTTTTTTCACGGCCGAACGCCCAGAGGTGACCCTGCGTCCGTCTGCCGCTTCGAGTGAAGGTTTGACCGACCCCAAGATTCTCGCTGCACTATCTGCGGCGGTGAAGAAATACCGTGAAGATCACAACTGATTAATCGGTTCGCTGTGACACACAGCAAAAAACTATTTCTCGGTGCTACCTCACTGAGTTGATAATTTTCACTTAACAATAGTGAACTAATAATAAGGGTTCTCCATCAATGAGTAATCAGAAACCTCTCGGCATTACAGATGTCGTCTTGCGCGACGCCCATCAATCTTTGTTTGCTACACGCATGCGTATAGACGATATGTTGCCTATCGCCGAAAAACTTGATCAGGTTGGCTTTTGGTCGCTCGAAAGTTGGGGTGGTGCAACCTTTGACGCCTGCGTGCGTTTTTTAGGTGAAGATCCATGGGAGCGCATTCGAGAGCTTTCCAAGGCAATGCCTAACACGCCGCAGCAAATGTTGTTCAGGGGCCAAAACATTCTTGGCTATCGGCATTATGCCGATGATTTGGTCGAGAAGTTTGTTGAACGTGCGGCCGTCAACGGCGTCGACGTGTTTAGAATTTTTGATGCAATGAACGATCCACGTAATTTGGAATGCGCCATTGCGGCGGTTAGACAGCAGGGTAAGCATGCTCAAGGCACACTTTCTTACACGGTAAGTCCAGTTCACAATATTGATTCGTGGATAAACCTAGGTAAACAGATTGCGAGCATGGGTGCCGATTCTATCGCGATAAAAGACATGGCGGGGCTACTGACACCTTACGTGGCATTTGAACTGGTTTCAGAGCTCAAGAAGAGTGTCGATATTCCTATTCATATGCAGTGCCACGCGACGACGGGCATGTCGACAGCAACCTACCTTAAGTCTATCGAAGCGGGTATCGATAATGTCGATACGGCCATCTCCTCGATGAGTATGACCTACGGACATTCGCCAACGGAGTCCTTGGTAGCGATTCTTGAAGGTACCGACAGAGATACAGGTCTGGATATTATCCTGCTTGAAGAAATTGCTGCTTATTTCAGGGAAGTGAGAAAAAAGTACGCGCAATTTGAAGGCAGCTTAAAGGGTGTCGATTCCAGGATTCTAGTTGCTCAAGTACCGGGTGGCATGCTGACAAATTTGGAAGGTCAGTTGAAGGAACAAAAGGCGTCCGATAGGTTGGACGAGGTTTTGCTGGAAATCCCAAAGGTCCGTAAAGAGTTAGGCTATATTCCTCTTGTCACGCCGACGTCGCAAATAGTGGGGACTCAAGCTGTCCTGAATGTGCTGACGGGCAATCGGTACCAGAGTATCACCAAGGAAACTGAAGGCGTTTTAAAGGGTGAGTACGGCGCTACGCCAGCGCCTGTAGACTCAGCATTGCAGCAAAAAGTACTAAAAGGTGGCGCGCCCGTGACGGGTCGCCCTGCGGACGATTTAGAACCCGAATTCGAAAAACTGAAGAAAGAGTTATTATCGATTGCCGAAGATAAGCCACTGGTTTTTGGTGAAAACCTTGATGATGACGTTTTGACCTATGCATTGTTTCCGCAGCCGGGCCTGAAATTTCTTGAAAACAGAAATAACCCCTCAGCCTTCGAGCCGGCGCCTCAATTGCAGGATGCGGCCGCTAAGTCGAGTGCTCTTGCAGCCAGCGATGACAGCAACGGCTCTGAAACTTATACGGTGGATGTGCAAGGCCAGCAATACGTCGTCAAGGTGACGCCCGGTGGTGATATTCAAAGCGCCATACCGGTTGCAAACTCTGCTCTTGCTGCACCGACACAAAGCTCTGCACCGATTAGCAGTGTCAGCCAAGTCGGCGTGACGGCGCCGCTGGCAGGCAACATATTTAAAGTTATCGTCAAGCCTGGCGATCAAGTTCAAAGCGGTGACGTGGTGGTGGTGCTTGAGGCGATGAAAATGGAGACAGAGATCAGGGCAGCCAGCGCCGGTCAGGTGCAAGAGGTATGCGTGCAGGAAGGCGATAGCGTCTCCGCCGGCGCAACACTTGTGACCCTGGGTTAGCTGCTATGGAAGCTCTCATTCAACTATGGCACTCCACGGGTATCTACCAACTGACGTTTGGATCGTTTTCGATGATCTGTATCGGCGTGTTGTTACTTTACCTTGCGATATCAAAAAACTTTGAACCTCTACTGCTTGTGCCTATCGGCTTCGGCGGCATTCTTAGCAACATTCCGGGGGTTGATATTGCTGTCGGTCAGGGCGTGCTGCATCAATTCTATGCGATGGGTATTGAGACTGGGATATTCCCGCTAGTGATTTTCATGGGCGTCGGTGCAATGACAGATTTTGGTCCGTTGTTGGCTAACCCCAAAACACTCTTCTTGGGTGCAGCGGCACAATTTGGCATATTTGCGACCTTGATGGGTGCTGTTGCACTGACCGAAACAGGTCTCTTAGAGTTCTCGATAGCCGAAGCTGCGGCGATTGGCATCATCGGTGGAGCAGATGGACCAACGGCAATCTATGTTGCTGGGCAACTTGCGCCGCATCTACTCGGTGCGATTGCGGTCGCTGCTTATTCCTATATGGCGTTGGTGCCTTTGATTCAACCGCCTATTATGAGGCTGTTAACCACAGAAGCGGAGCGTAAGATTGAGATGACTCAACTGCGTGAAGTGAGTCAAATTGAAAAAATTGTTTTCCCACTTTTACTACTGACCTTAGTTGCGTTTTTCGTACCCAGTGCGGCGCCTTTGCTTGGCATGTTCTGTTTCGGGAATTTGATGAGAGAATCCGGCGTTGTTGATCGGTTGTCTGATACCACGCAGAACGCGTTAATAAATATTACGACGATATTTTTGGGTTTGGCGGTGGGCTCAAAATTGCGCGCGGAACAATTTCTCGTACCAGAGACACTCGGTATTCTTGTCCTAGGTATGGTCGCGTTTTGTATTGGAACAGCCGCCGGCATATTGATGGCGAAACTGATGAACTTACTCTCAACACAAAAAATTAATCCACTGATCGGAGCGGCCGGTGTGTCAGCCGTGCCGATGGCTGCCAGAGTCGCCAATAAGGTCGGGCTGGAAGCAAATCCTCATAACTTTCTGTTGATGCATGCCATGGGTCCGAATGTGGCAGGGGTTATTGGCTCCGCTGTGGCGGCCGGTATTTTGATTATGTTTGCTGGTGGCGGTTAAACGCTTTGTTAGGTTGCTTGAAACGCTTTACAAAGTTTGTGTAAGATTGATCCATTGCTAACGGAATTAATACAGGGAGATGATAATGAGCGCAGATGGAGATTGGAAAGTGACCGTGAATTCGCCAATGGGATCGCAGGACGCGACACTCACATTGGATTCGAGCGGTGATAGTTTATCGGGAAAGTTTGTTGGGCCGCAGGGTGAACAAACATTTGAAGGCGGCGTTGTAGATGGTAATTCGCTGTCATGGAATATCAAAATGACCCAGCCTATGCCAATGGATTTGGACTTCTTAGCTGAAGTCGACGGTGATAATATTGGCGGTTCAGTGAAATTGGGCGCCTTCGGTGACGCGACCTTTTCAGGAACGCGAGCCTAGTTTATTCGCGCGATTATCCGGCATAACGGGTGCTAACGATGTTTTAAAGTCGGATATGTGAACATGGGCGTGGATGGACATTGGCGCATACACAGGTATACATGTAGTCGCCTACATCGATGTATAGATGGACGTTTAGAAGGACGTCTAGAAGGGCGTCTAGAAGGGCGTCTAGAAAGAAACAGCGATAAATGCGGCGAGACTTAAACGTCGAGTACGTAGACCATTCGATCATCTGTGTCGGGGTGGTCGAAAGCCAGTTTAATTGACCTTAATGCCAACTCGCCTTGGCCTGATCCGTATTGCCTGTCACCTAATACGGGATGACCAATGCCGGCCAGGTGTCGTCTGATTTGATGCTTTCGTCCTGTCTCAATGGTCACTTCTAGTGTGGTTTGTTGAGTGTCCTGATTGACTGATGTTGGCGCAAGTTGCGATATTGAGGGTTTACCGTCGAGTTCCGAATCAATACGTAGGGGTTCAGTCACTAACCCTTCGACAATAACTCGATAACATTTTGATACTGTTCTATCGCGGAATTGCTTTGAAAGATCTGCCGCCGCCGACTTCGTGTGTGCGAGCACGATCAAGCCTGTCGCAAATCTGTCCAAACGATGAATCAGGTGAACGTCACGTTGCGGTGCCAGATGTTGCTCGACCCAGCGGTTTATTGCGCAGTGATCCCCGAAGCGTGTACCCGAGGACATCAATCCGGCCGGCTTTGACCAGACACTATAGATGCCTTCGTCAACGATAAGAGTAGGTTCCGGCGGCGGCGTTAGGTAGACAGTTTCGCTGTGATAAACGCAGACGACATCGCCCGCGGTCAGGTTTGTTTTCGCTCGACGAATGCGTCGCTCGGTTTTATTACGACTCTGTACTTTATTAGGTTGAAGCCATACTTCGCCTTGCTTCATCATTTGTTTTATCTTCGATCTTGAAAACGAACAATTGGCTGCAATCAAATCCACGATGGGTTGGTTATCCTCAATCACCTTGAGTTCAAGTTCGAATAACGCTTGTGAGGATGTTGGCATTTGGTCCATGGATAAGGTTACACAGCGACGAGAAGATTGGGCATGATACACGGTCTACTCCAGTCATAGGTTATCAAGGTGGTCATCGCCGGTGTCTGGGCTTAAAATTGAAGTCAGTTCATAAAACACTGTAGTTTGTGAATCGAGAGGATGGAGATAATTACAAATGGCAGAGCTGGAAATAGATGTATTTTGGTCCTTTAGAAGTCCTTGGTCTTACTTGGCGACACCGCGGTTGCGAGCCATGGCCGAAGAATATGAGCTTAAGCTTAATTTTCGACCCGTTTATCCCATCGCTATTCGTACGCCTGATTTCTTTCTTAGTGTCAATCCACAGTGGCCGGCCTATTTGATGGTAGATGTGCATCGGGTTGCAGAGTTCCTTGAAATTCCCTTTGTTTGGCCTAGCCCAGACCCAGTGAATCAGTATCGTGGTGAGGATGGTCGAGCCAGAACAGCGGAGGATCAACCCTATATTTATCGTCTCACCCGTTTAGGGGTGGTGGCAGCCGAGGCCGGTAAAGGTATCGAGTTTGCAGATGCCGTTTCCCGTTTGATCTGGGGTGGCACGAAAAATTGGCAGGAAGGCAATTTGCTGGCGGATGCGGCTAAAAGCCAGGGTTTAGACTTGCAGCAGCTTGATCAGACCGTGTTAGACGAAACGCAGCGACTGGAGTCGGTCATTGAGAAGAATCAGGCGGATCACAACGCTGTCGGGCATTGGGGCGTGCCCACATGCGCCTTTGAGGGTGAGCCCTTCTTTGGTCAGGACCGCCTAGATGTCTTGCTGTGGCGGCTAAAGCAACATGGTTTGAGTCGTCGAAGCTAGCTGATTTGTCTACATCGCTATGACTAATTGTGTGAGTACATTTTGACATACAGGCTTGACAGCACTCACCCATGTTTGTAGGTTTATGCTCCGTTTTTTGGATGTCAGAGCCTTAAGTCGAGCATTCGCGATATCAGTAGCGATAACATCGAAATTGATAAAAATTTGAACTGAGAACTTAACACCAATTTTCGATTGAACTAGATCTAAGTTAACACATGAATTTACACTCAATTTACTCAAACAAGAGAGAGATACCATGCAAGAACACCTAAAGTTCTATATCAATGGCGAGTGGGTAGATCCTGCCACGCCAAAGACTCTGGATGTCATTAACCCAACAACAGAAGAGGCCTTTGCGACAATTAGCATGGGTTCAGCGGCTGACGTCGATAAAGCTGTCGCTGCAGCAACAGCTGCTTTTGAGAGCTTTTCGACGACGACTGTAGCAGAGCGCGTTGAATTGTTTGGTGCGATTCTTGCCGAGTATGGCAAGCGTTATGACGAGATCGCTGCCGCAATTTCGACAGAAATGGGCGCGCCGATCTGGCTATCTAAAGCTGCACAGGCAGCGACCGGACAGGCGCATTTTGCGACTGCGATGGGAATTCTAAAGAACTACGCTTGGGAAGAGCAGAGAGGTAGTTACTTCTTGAAGAAAGAACCTGTTGGCGTATGTGGTCTTATTACGCCTTGGAACTGGCCAATTAATCAGATTTCTTGCAAAGTTGCGCCCGCTCTAGCAGCAGGTTGCACCATGGTCTTGAAGCCGAGTGAAGTCGCGCCAGTAAACGCTATTATTTTGGCGGAGATTCTGCATGCTGCTGGCGTGCCTAAAGGCGTCTTTAATCTCGTTAATGGTGATGGCCCAGCGGTCGGTGAACCAATGTCTTCGCACCCTGACATTCACATGATGTCTTTCACTGGTTCTACACGTGCCGGTATCTTAGTAGCCAAGTCTGCGGCCGATACAGTAAAGCGGGTTTCTCAGGAACTCGGCGGCAAGTCTGCAAACATCGTATTAGAAGATGCTGATTTGCAAACAGCCGTTGCTGGCGGTGTGTCTCAAGTATTCACTAACTCAGGTCAATCATGTAACGCGCCAACAAGAATGCTAGTGCCTGCTGCAAAGCATGCTGAAGCACTTGAAATCGCTAAAGCGGCTGCGGCAACTGTAAAGGTGGGCGACCCCTTTGCAGACGGCACAGTGATCGGTCCTGTTGTCAGTGAAGTTCAGTTCGATAAGATCCAAGCGTTGATTCAGGCAGGTATTGATGAGGGCGCTGAGTTGATTGCCGGTGGTACTGGCCGACCCGATGGCCTCAATGCAGGTTATTTTGTTAAGCCGACTATTTTTGGTGGCGTTAATAACGACATGACAATTGCGCGGGAAGAGATTTTTGGACCAGTATTGACAATCTTGCCTTATGAAACTGAAGAGCAAGCAATTGAAATCGCCAATGACACACCTTACGGCTTGTCAGGTTATGTTCAGTCGGGTGACGTTGAACATGCTAAAGCGGTTGCTGCTCAGATCCGAACGGGTAATGTCCATATTAATGGCACCGGTCCAGACTTCAATGCACCTTTTGGTGGCTACAAGCAGTCCGGTAACGGTCGTGAGTGGGGCGAGCTAGGTTTTGAGGAATTCCTTGAAACTAAAGCAGTATTTATTCCAGCAGCTTAACTGTTAGGAGTATATTCTTAGGCCAGTTTGGCTAAGATTACCAAGAGTAAGAAAACGCCTCGCTAGTCGGGGCGTTTTTGTATCCGGTGTAACCTTATGTGTTCTATAAATATTGATCGCTAACAGGGAGATGAAATGGAAAAGCTAACGCAAGGCTACGGTCTTATAGAAGGACCCGTTTGGTTCGAGAATAAGCTGTTTTTCTCTGATGTGCTTGGCGGTGGTGTTTTCGCACTCGATCAAGATGGCAAAGTTGAAACAGTGTTCGAACATCGGCGAGGTATTGGTGGGATGGCAGTCCATGAAGCGGGTGGTTTAATTGTTTCAGGTCGGAATATTTCTTATAAATCATTTTCAGGAGGTGAAACGCAACTTGTCCTAGATCGAAATGAAGCTGCTGGCAATGTCGGCTATAACGATCTGACCACGGATGCGGCGGGTAGAATTTACGTTGGTTCATTAGGTTCAAGCCCTGTTTTTGCAGATGGACGTGAACCGCAAGCGGGCGATCTGTACCTGATTGAATTGGATGGTAGTGCACGAAAGGTGGGTGAAGATATTATGCTGACGAATGGATTGGCATTCTCTGCCGATGGATTGAGGCTCTACCACTCAGACACGGCTCGTCGAACGGTTAACTACTACGATGTTGAGCAAGATGGATCTTTGGGTGCGAAGCAGACGTTTGCCACTTTCGATGCAGGCGCACCGGATGGTCTGGCCGTCTCCGAAGACGGCAGAGTCTGGATTGCTCTTGCCGCCGATGGCGCTGGCGTTGCCGTGTTTAATGAGCACGGTGTACAGGTGGATCATCTGTCAATTCCTCAACCTATGTGCACCAGTGTCTGTTTTGGCGGTGATGATCTATCAACGCTTTATGTGGTATCGGGTTCCGATGGTATGGCGTCAGATAAGGCGGGTGCTGTGTATGCTCACCCGGTGGATACGCGCGGGTGCGAAGTTGCTGTCGCGAAAGTTAGTCTGTCCTGATCGGCGCAACGTGCACTAGCAGGTATCAACCTGCTAGTTGTCGCGTTCATCTTTGACGAGCGACTTGTTGGCAAGCGGGCTGTTGACCCGCAACCAGTTCAAAACTACCAGGTATCAACAAAATTGCGTTTCTTGCCTTCTCTCGCTGCGGGTTTTGGCGAAGCCTTTAGCGCGGCAAGAATCCAACGACGGGAATCAGCAGGATCGATAACATCATCTATTTCAAATGCTGTCGCGAAGTTGACAGCTTTGCCCCTTTGATACATGCCTTCAACGCGCCCCTCATAAGCTTTCTGTCGTTCCTGTGGATCGCTGATCGCTTCTAATTCCTTTCTAAAACCAAGTTTGACTGCACCCTCAAGACCCATGCCGCCGAACTCTCCGGTTGGCCATGTGACGGTAAACAAACAGGCTTTGAAGCCGCCTCCAGCCATTGCCTGTGCGCCGAGTCCATAACCCTTCCTTAAAACAATGGTTAGGAATGGCACTGAAACATTTGCGCCAGTGACAAACATGCGTGCTGCATGACGGACTAAAGCCGTCTTCTCAATCTCCGGGCCGACCATAATGCCCGGCGTATCACAGAGGCTCAAAATGGGAATGTCGAAGGCATCGCAGAGCTGAATAAAGCGTGAAGCTTTGTCAGCGCCATTGCTGTCAATCGCACCCGAAAGAAATTCAGGGTTGTTTGCAACAATACCTACGGGGCGCCCTTCAATTCGGGCGAATGCTGTAACCATGCCAAGACCGAAGTCTTTTCTTAGCTCGAGTACTGAATCGTCATCGGCGAGGGTTTCAATCACGCGTCGGATATCATAAATCCTCAACCGATTCTCAGGCACAATATTTCGTAAATTGCGTTGGTCCTGAGACTGCCAGTTGTCTGTTTTCCCTTGGAAGTAAGACAGGTATTTCTTTGCAGCGCTGACCGCTTCTGCTTCATCTTCTACGGCGATATCAACGACACCATTGGGCACTTGATCTGACATCGGTCCAACTTCGTCCGGTGTAAATATGCCCAGGCCACCGCCTTCGATCATGGCGGGTCCACCCATACCAATATTGGCATCTTTGGTTGCGATAACGACATCGCTCGCACCGAGTAGTGCGGCGTTCCCGGCAAAGCAGCGCCCCGTTGTAATGCCTATTCTTGGGACGAGACCCGACAGCCGGCCCCATAATTCAAAAGCAAGGCAGTCGAGCCCTGCGATACCCGCACCATCTGTATCACCCGGTCGACCTCCGCCGCCTTCAGCGAAGAGTATAACCGGCGTCTTTAAGGTTTCTGCCAGCTCAAACATGCGGTCTTTCTTGCGGTGATTCTGCAATCCCTGAGTCCCTGCTAAAACCATATAGTCATAGGACATGACGATGCACTGGGTTTCCTGATTGGGGAACATCGCTTTGTTGACGCTACCTATGCCGGTCACCATGCCATCAGCAGCGGTGTTCTGCATCAAGTCATCAACGCTGCGCCGACGGCGTTGCGCGGCGATCGCAAGACCGCCATATTCAACAAAGGAATCGGCATCGACAAGGTCCATGAGGTTTTCCCTTGCTGTTCGATGCTTGGTCTTGCGTCGTTTTGCAACCGCTTCGGGTCGCGATGCATCCTGTCCCAAAGCATGTCGATCCAAAGCCTCCTGCAGATCAGGGCGAATATGGTTGAGGTCTATTGCGATCTCTTTGGTTTCAATGGTTGATTGATCATCCGACGGGTCAAGAATAAACATGCAGAAATCTTCAACGATGGTGTCGCCGGCCGAGATGCTAATGAGCTTAACGGTGCCGTTAACGGGTGCTAGGATGACGTGTTCCATCTTCATTGCTTCCATCACAGCGAGCTGCTGCCCTTGCACAACGGTCGCCTCGTTAGCAATTGAAACCTCTATAATAGTGCCTTGCAGGGGCGATCGAATGGTTTGAGTGCCGTCAGTCGGTTCTGAGTGATCGACATCACTCGACGATTGTCGCGGGACTATCTGCGTTGAAGAAGATTTCCCATGAGAGAGAACGGCGAGGGGGTCGTTGCTGCTCATTTTGCTACCGGCTAGACCTGACTGAGGATTTTTTTCATCCGTTGATCCGTTGCCGTCAGATGCACTGCTTTCAAAGTAGAACGCGGGGTGACTGGCGGACTCACCTAAGGCTTCAAGGTTGTCGTCGATAAATCTTGTATAGACGGCGTTGTTTTTAAAGTCTTTGTTGTTCAGCACAGCTTGCAGGAAGCTAATGTTCGTCTCGAAGCCTTCCAATCTAAATTCCGAAAGGGCGCGGTAGGTTTTTCTTATCGCCTCGGGGAAATCATTGGGGCTATGAACAATGAGCTTTCCAAGCAGTGAGTCGAACCGCGTTGATGTCTTATAACCAGCGTAGCCAAAGTGATCGGTTCTGATGCCGGGTCCCGATGGCGGTTCTATGACGTTAATTGTACCGCCGGAGGGCTTGAAGCGACCCTTGCTGCCTAATACTTCCATATTAATGCGGCACTGAATTGCAAACCCGTTGGGTTCAGCGTTAGAAAGTTTAAGTGATTCGAGGGAGTGACCCATGGCGAGCTTTAATTGAGATTGAACGAGATCGCAAGCCGTGACTTCTTCAGTGACGGTATGCTCGACCTGTAAGCGAGGGTTCGCTTCGATAAAGTAAAAATTCTGATGATCATCAGCGTCGACGAGAAACTCGAACGTACCAAGGCTTCGATATTTAGCTGAACTCGCCATGACTAGCGCGGCATCAATGAGTGGCTGCTTCTCCGATAAAGTTAGGCTCGGGCTTGGAGCAATCTCAATGACCTTCTGATGATTACGTTGAATTGAACATTCCCGGTCCCAAAGATGGGTCACATTGTCGCCGTCGCCAATGATCTGTATTTCTATATGTCTTGCTCTTGGGATAAGTTGTTCGATATAGACTGCATCATTCCCAAAGGCGGCCTTTGCTTCACTTTTGCAGCGATCGAAAACCTTATCAACTTCCTCGCTGGAAGCCACCATGCGCATGCCGCGACCACCACCACCGGCGATCGCTTTGATGATGGCGGTTTGCCCTTTGGGTAGTTGTTCCACAAAGGCCTTTACGTCAGCTAGGTCAGTATTACCATTTGTGCCAGGTACCAGTGGTACATCGCAGCTTGCGGCGAGTCTTCTTGCTTGGGATTTATCGCCAAACAGGCCTAGCTGTTCAGGCGTTGGACCAACAAAAATAATGTCGGCGGCTTCGCAGGCGGCAGCAAAGTCTTTGTTTTCGCTCAGAAACCCATAACCAGGGTGCACAGCATCGCAGTGCTGCTGTACTGCTAATGCAATAATGTTGTCGATATCTAGATAGCCCGCCGCACCGGTACCTTTCAAGCACACTGCGGCATCTGTTTTCTTGGTGTGCAGCGAGGCTGAGTCATCTTGGGTGTAGATGCTGACGGTCTCAATCCCAAGTTCTGTTGCGGCTCTGGATATTCGAATAGCGATTTCGCCGCGGTTGGCAATAAGCAGTTTTTTCATTGGCTGGGTTCTATTATTGATTTTGCCCATTATTCCTATGAAAGAAATGAAACTGCAAGCATTCGGTCGGCTTGTTTTGATTGTATGGCTAAAGATTAAGGGACGTGTCCAGCAATGGGTTAAATGCGGCGCCTGCTTGAGTTAGCTCAAAGCATCCGCATTTGCGCCTACACAGAAGCTATATAGAAGCTAGATAGCAGCTACATAGCGCGGAAGAAACGAAGTATCATGCAGTTTTTATTGCTTAGGGGTTGGTAAAATGTCGATTGCTTATCTAAATGGGGAATGGGGCGCTATTACTGATGCAAAGGTGTCCGTACTCGATCGCGGTTTCTTGTTTGGTGATGGTATCTATGAAGTTATCCCCGTTTATGCGGGCAAATTATTTACGCTTGAGCGGCATTTGATTCGCCTCGCGAACAGTTTGTCAGAAGTCGACATGGATAACCCGATGTCCGACACACAATGGACTGCGCTGCTGACGGAAGCCGTCGAAAGAAGTGGCGAAAATAATGCGGCATTATATGTTCAGGTGACACGGGGCGCTGACACGTTGCGCAACCATGTCTACCCTGATGCACTGGTGCCAACGGTGTTCGTCATGGTTAACGCAGCGCCGATATTGGAGCGAAACAGTGTGGCTCCCTACAGTCTAATTACACTGGATGACTTCCGCTGGTCGATGGGACAGATTAAGACTGTTAGTCTCATCGCCGCCTCGATGTTAAAAAACAAAGCGATTGCAGCAGGCGCTAACGACGCGGTTTTAATTCGCGCGGGTAAAGTGACGGAGTGCACCGCCTCAAATATATTTGTGGTCGTCGATGGGGTTTTGGTCACACCACCTAAAAGCGCCCACCTATTGCACGGTATTACCCGAGATTTGATTGTTGAATTGGCACTTGAACACAAAATTTCATTCCAAGAGAGAGAAATTACCGTTGAAGAGTTAAGCGGTGCTAGTGAGATATTTATCACCAGTTCAACTCATGAGGCTTGGCCGGTAAGCCATTTGAATGAAACGCCCGTCGGTAACGGTGAGCCGGGTGTTATCTGGCATCACATTGACGACTTGTTTCAAAATTTTAAAAAGCAGGTTTGATGGGCTCGAATAGGATTTGAGTCACAAAAGCATTCATTGCAGCCAGCATTTCAGTACTCGATGATTCAAGCAGTGCCGCATGATCGCCGTTGGCCAGTACCACCCACCACTTGTTTGCGATTGGAATGTTAGTAAACAAATCCAGCTGCAGAGGTGTGGTCGCAAGTGGGTCGTGTTCAGCTTGCAGCAGCAGGGTTGGGACTGTGATTTTTGAAGCGTCCATTTCAGCCCACTCGTGCAGATTTTTGAAGTCGACCCTTATCGGGTCAGCAGTCAATGCCTGATCGACGTAGGCTTGAATCGCCTTGGTGCTGATCGTGTTAGCGACGATGAAGTCACTGGCAGCATGTTTAGCTGTATTGGCCTGCTTTAAAGGAGCAGATGGGTAATCGAAGTGCTTGTCTTTGATATGTCGCTCTGGGTTAAAGGGGTATCCGAACAGCATGATTGAGGCCAGCAACTCGGGTCGCCGTTGAGCCGCGAGTTGGCTCACCATTGAGCCATACGACCAACCGTAGAGGTGAACCTTGGTCATTTCCTTTTTGTTTATCCACTCGATTGCCTCAATCGCATCACGGACAGCGCGGTCCGGCGTTAACCAGCCAGAGCTATCCCTCGGGGACGCACCGTAACCGCGACCGTCAAGCGCATAGACAGTAAAGCCAAGGTCAGTTAGACGGTCCATAAACGAGAGATTCTCGCCTGCCACTTGCAGATCGAAATCCGGTAGCGCGCTATAGGTTCGACCATGTAGAAGAAGCACCACTGCTCGCGATTGACTTGGCGATTTTTGCCACAGGGCCATGGCGTGCCCATCAACCTCAATGGTGTGCTTGATGGGTTCGGCTGCAAAGGCGAATAGTGACTGGCAGAGAATCAGACTGAAAAGTAGACGCAACATTTAAATTACCTAGGGAAATCATTGATAGATTAACATGGGTGCTGCTGACAGTTCAGTAGGTCGATTTCAGTGGCTCGACTGCCGTAAGTTTACTTTTGAGAATCATTATCATTTAGATCGTCAATGGCTTAATCATTGAAAAATTAGATGGTCGCCAGTGAAAACTTTGATTGGACTCGGCAGTGCGATTTCAATTACCTTTGTGGAGCGTTTCAAACCTAGGAGAAATAAAAATGTCTTTAAAAGGATCTAAAACAGAACAAAATTTAAAAGATGCATTTGCCGGTGAGTCTCAGGCAAATCGTCGTTACCTCTATTTTGCAGCAAAAGCTGATGTGGAAGGTTACAACGATGTTGCGACTGTTTTCCGTTCAACAGCGGAAGGCGAAACAGGACACGCCCACGGACATCTAGAATACTTAGAAGAAGTTGGTGACCCCGCGACTGGATTACCAATCGGTCCTACCGATGATAACTTGAAGGCTTCTATCGCCGGTGAGACTCATGAGTACACGGATATGTATCCTGGTATGGCGGCGTCAGCACGAGACGAAGGCTTTGACGAAATAGCTGACTGGTTCGAGACACTTGCCAAGGCAGAAAGAAGCCACGCAAATCGTTTCCAGAAAGCGTTTGATAACCTCGACGCTTAAGATCGTAAAGTAAAGCAGTAGAAATATCGGTAAGGA